>Ga0307975_1000501_pt1 | contig 22215 bp, 19 predicted proteins | sample OrgLakmetagen917_FD_201825 | JGI IMG/M metagenome (GOLD analysis project Ga0307975, IMG submission 201825) | Saline water microbial communities from Organic Lake, Antarctica - #917 | ecosystem: Environmental > Aquatic > Non-marine Saline and Alkaline > Saline | place: Antarctica: Organic Lake... | reverse complement strand
ACTTTTACAGTTAAGTTCCTGAAAAGAGAGTTTCTTTTACAAAAATGCATAAAACCTTGTACTACGATAATTTTTTTAGACAGCTTACCAAAGATGTGCATCAGCGGCTAGACGATGACGCAACTGTGGTATTATTTAGAGTAATCAAGGAGTCTGACCTAAAGAATCGGGACAATCAGCAATTGATATTTGATAGACTTATGGAAACTATAGATCTAAAAAATGAAGAGGAAGCTATTAACTGCTGCAACAAAATTGATTTAATGCAGTATGAAAACACCTTCGCTTTTTATGATGCTGCTACTAAAAGAATGCTAGCACTAAGGTTTAGCTCAGGTAAATTATATAATCGATTAGTGGCAATGCTTAAAGTTACGAGAGACAGTTATTTTGAGAAAAAGCGAAGTACTAACTAAATTTCCGTAAGCTAAAAATAAGTAAACCAATGGATTTAACAAAAACAGAAAACATCATTTATTTTGCTAAAAATTATAAGTCTTGTAAAGACAAAGTGCCATTAACAAGAGCTGTACTGTAATAGACGCAATTGAACTAGAGGTACATTTATACAACGAAATGCAAATCACTCATAACGAAATGCAAAACAGGAATGTTGACCTTGTTTTAGGGTTTGTAAAGTCTTTAGGTGTGCCTTTATATGAATAGTTTGCAGGGGGAAAACTGGGGAAAACTTGGTATATTCGATTTTTGTTCTTTAATCAGCAAATATTAAAATGAGCGATACATACGATTTTAAAAATCCAATACACTGGAATAAACTAAATGAACCTCGATTCTATGAATTGAAGTTTATGCCTGTTTACCAATATGAAAAGGATTTAGATCTTACTATGGATAAAAAAATAGATATGTTACAGAAAGTAATAACATATTTAGAAAAAGGAAATATTTATGTTACGTTCACGGATAGAGTTTTTGATGAAGTTAAACAGTGGGAAAGAAAAGAAAATGAGAAATGGCGTCATCTCCCAGTGGCAGAATTACAAGGCAATAACATCTGCGTTAATCCAAGAGAGATTGACTTTTTGAGTCTGTTTTTAAGTATAGGGCATATTTATGGACATTTAGTTCAAAGAATGAATGAAAATAAATACAAACCTATAACAGACTTTTTGGAACTGCCGAAACCACTAGATATTGATAAGTTAATGTCAGATTATAAAAATAAATATGGAGGAAACTATAAACAAGATTTTCTTGAGTTTGAAATAGAAGCATTTTCTTATGCGAAATTTGCTTTTCAAAAAGCAGGAATTGATTTCACTCCTTGGTTGGATTACGCAACGAATGTTTATATAGAGGCTGATTTCAATGAACTTTGGAGATGGATTACAACAGAACCTTTAAAAAGTGGACAGTCATTTATGACAGAATTTACTAAACTATGGAAAGGCGACAAAACACGTTATAATATTCTTGAGCCTAAACCAGTTGAAGTTAGAGTTATTCCTGACCCTGCCGGTAGTTTAATTGTTGTTCGTGATGAGAAGCTTATTGATTACTAATTATGGATTTAAATAAGGAATATATATTAGACTATTTAATCATCAATATCGTTGAGGATTTACTTTCTCAAAAAGAAATTAATGAAGATTTATTAGCAGATTGTTACAATCATATTTTTATAGATAGAGCAAGAGAAATAATACCTAGTAAAAAGGATAAATCATTATTTATTGATAGGATTTTTAAAAGTGAAATTTCAAAAAATGAAGCAAATATATTGTTTAATATTATCCAAACATACGAGATATCTGACAATGAATTAAATAGTATTAAGGAAGATCTGTTTAATAATGTTTCTGGACTTTTTACCTATTTTTCATTTGCTCACAATTTTGAAGAAAACGATTACTTAAAAGGCGTTGAATATTTAGAAAATAATTGGGTCATATTTAAAGACGAAGAACTTAGATATGAAGATCCAAAAAAAATTAAGTTTGAAAACACTATTGAAAAGTTAGAACAAAGGATAACTAGGGCTAATTTTAATAAAAAATGGCTTTACTTGTTTACAAATAAAGCTTTTGAGGAAGCGTATAATAAGGAGTTCTTTAATCAAGATTTTATAAATAAAATAATTCTATCATATAATATCCACTCAGATTTTACTGAAAAACTTAAATTAAAATTTTTAAAATGAGAAAACTAACATTAATTATTTTGGTGGCACTAATTGCCTTTAGCTGTAAAGATGATAAATTAAATAATAAATTAGTGGCAGGTGTTCACTCTTGGCCTGGAGGCGGAGTTATTTATATTGGCGAAGAAAAAGGATTCTTTAAAGAGAATGGCATTGATCTTGAAATTCAAAAAATTGAAAATTTTGATACCAAAAGAGCTTCTCTCATTTCTGGTAATATTGATTTGGATATTGCCAATACAATGGACCAGGCATTAATTTACTTCGACAACTCTTTTAAAGCAGAGATAATAGGCATAACTGATGAGTCTGTAGGTGGAGATGGTCTTGTAGTAGGAATGGGGATTAAAAACGTAACAGACTTAAAGGGAAAAACAATAGCTTATGCAGAAGCATCTCCCTCCGATTTCTTTTTAAGGTATTTATTAAATGAAAAAGGAATACCCTTGGATTCTGTGTCCTTAAAACCCGTTGCTGATCCACAAATTGCTGGAACATCATTTATTTCAGGATCTGTTGATGCAGCGGTTACTTATGAGCCATTTTTATCTCAATCCCTATCAAATGAAGGTTCTTCAATATTATTTTCTACTAAAGAATACCCAACTTTGATACCTGGATTAATAATTGTAAATGGAGATGATGTCGCTCTGAGAAGTGATATCTATAAAAAGTTTATGTCCGCCTGGTTTAAAAGTGTAGAATACTATAAAAATAACCCAGAGGAATCTTATACTATTATTTCAAAAGGAATGGGAATGGATGTCTCAGAGGTTAAAGAAATATTAAAGGTTGTTGACATTCAGTCCAAAACTCAAAACATCAAGTTATTTGACAAAAGTACAAATGCAAATATTTATGAATTAACTGAAAGTATAGGAGAGTTTTGGAAATCTAGTGGGTTTATCAAATCTAATGACAATTTAGATCAAATAATAAACTCCTCCCTTATTTTAGATTAGTAAATATGAAAAAAAGGATTTCATCTACGATAACAATAATTATAAGTATTTCGATAGTTTTAACAATTTGGTTTGTAATCAGCTATATTGTAAAAATTAGAACGTTATACGTACCTACTCCAATAGCTACCTTTTCTAGACTTATAGATCTCTCTCAAACAGAAATGTTCTGGTTAGATATTCTATATAGTTTTAAAAGAGTACTTATTGGATTTGGGTTATCATTTATTGTCGCATATCCTTTAATGTTAGTTTCGTTACTTAACAAAAATGTAAAAAAAGTAGTTTTCAATCTGGTCGAGTTTTTTAGATACCTACCCATTCCTGTTTTTATTCCACTTACAATTTTATGGTTTGGAATTGGGGATTTTGGCAAGATTTTTATTATTTTCTTAGGCACTTTTGCTCAAATGATACCTATGTTTTATGATTCTGCTAATCTTTTAAATAATAAATTCCCTGCTTTTACAGCCGCTCTAAAGTGGAAAAAAACAGACCATATAAAAAAAATAATCATCCCAGGAAGTGCCCCTTTGATTATGGATAATGCGAGACTTTGTTTTGGTTGGGCTTGGACTTATTTAATTATTGCTGAACTTTTAGGTGCCGAAAACGGCATGGGTTATGCCATCATAAGAGCACAGCGATACTTAGCAACAGACAAGATATTTGCTTATATTATTACCATTGGGCTTATAGGAGTGCTTATAGATCGAAGTATATATTTCTTTAAAAATAAATTATTTAGATGGCAGTTATAGAATTTAAAAATCCTGTCATCAAGTATGGTGATTTTGATGTTATAGAATCTTTCGATTTAAAAATAGTCAACGGAGAAATCATAACTTTTTTTGGTCCGTCAGGTTGTGGTAAATCTACATTGATGAAAGGAGTTTTAAATTTAATATGCCCTGAAGATCCAAGTACAATTTCAATAAATGGAAAGCCAGCGTCTCAATTTGAATTTCCAATTTCTTATACACCACAAGCTAATGAACTATTACCGTGGCTTAGCGTAAGGGAGAATATTGGGTTATGGTCAAAAGATAGCAACAATGACAATCTAAATATAGTTAATGAAGTTATAGAATTACTAGATTTAAAGGAGGCACAAGACAAACTGCCCCAAGAGCTTTCTGGAGGTATGGCAAGGCGAACTGCGCTTGCTAGATGCCTTGCTACTAAATCTTCTATTATGTGTTTAGACGAAGTATTAGTTGGGATTCAAAGAAGTTTTAGAAGAGATCTTATGTTAAACCTTAGAACTTTTCTTAAAAAAAACAGCATCACTACGATTATTATAAGTCACGATTATGAGGAAGCTGTTTTTATGTCGGACAGAATAATTGTGCTTGCACCATCGCCAACCTTAATTTCTAAGCCACCTATTAAGGTTGTTGAAATATTAGGGGAGAATAGAAATATGAGCATTTTCAATAAACCTGAATTTGAGCTTGTAGCAAAACAATTAATATCTTAAAGTAATGGCAGATTTTTTAGAGAAATACCAAAATCACTTCAATGAATTTAACGAACGGATTCATACTTTAAACTACAACAATAAAGATGAATTAAAAAAATACTTTAATGAATTTTATAATAAAAGATTAAACATAATATGGGGCTATTATGAAATTTTAAGAAGAGATGGTAACAACATAATATCTCAATACTATACCGATGAAAAAGACTCTAAAAGCTTAAACGATTTAAGATCTAATGTGTATGATTTTAGCTACTACAAAATAACAACTGAGGATAATGGAGAACATTGGTCTGAAAATTTTATAAAACTTAATAGCGAGGTCTTAAAAACAAATGTTAGGGATTTTCAAAAAAAATGGAACGTTCCAAAATCATATAATTTCCTCGATTATTATGAAAATGATAAAGCGATTAATTCCGACCAAAGAAAAGATTTAACATTTGAAAAGGGAAGCGATAGAATACCAAATAAAATACACGACTGGTTCAAAAATACTGACATACAAAAGGAATTAGATAAACACCCTTTTTATGTTGTTTTAAATGAAGAAATTTATTTTTTTTTACTTTTAGACAAGTATTGTAATGAAAAGTGTCTAGAAAAATACTTGAAAAGCATACAAAAAACTCCATACCAATACGGACTTAAACAATTATTGAAGTTTACTTGTAGTGTCTTTTTAACGGGAGATACGATTCCTAATACTTATTACAAGTTAAAGGAAGATTTGCGAGTTGAGCTTAACATTTACAGCGAGAAGGAATGGCGATATAAATATAAAAAGTCCTCGTATGAATTATATTACAGAAACAAAATAAATGAAGCATATAATTTTGACGTAACAAAATTAGGTGATTTATTATCTAGAATAAGTGAGTGTTTTCTTAAAAACGCAAAAAACGAGTTTAAAAATCGTATCGACATTGAAAAATGGAATAACTCCAAGTTGGTATCTTGGATGAGCCGTGTACATTTAGAACCCTACAAAACATTACTTAAACAAGAAAAAATATTACCAGATTTTTTCGTTTTCCCATTATTTACAAATCACAAAAATATAGGTCTTAATGAACTTGTAACAAAAAATCTTCCCTTTGATAATGATGAGTCAGTAAAACTAAATAGACCTGTTCTTTTTAATTGCTACGTAAAATCTGTTTTTGAAATAGAAAGAAATGCAGGAAACACCGTTTTTGACGAGACTAAAGAAACTATTTTTGGCTTCCATATTACAAAGACTATTACTCAGGAGTTAGCTGCACCATTAGTGCAAAGTGAATTCTTTGGTCCTCTAATTGGTAATTTATTATTACCACAAGCTATGAAGTCATCCCTTTCCTCTTGCATGGCCAGAAACCAATCGCATAATATTGGCTCTCACGTACTTAGCAGGATGGTAAGTGCAGATGAGGTAGCTTCTAATAATATTATTAGTGATAAATCCCAATTTCATCCTTTTAGTTATTTAAAAGATATTCAAGATACTCTTAGCTCAGGATGCTGGATTGAGCATTTCAAAATAAATTCTGATAAAGATTTAGAGAAGTATACTAAAGATAAGAATTTAATTATTCGTTGGAATAATCTTGCTGATCGTAAATCATTTGTTGATTGGTTGGAAAAAAAAGACGCTAAAGAAATTGCTGAGGCTCAAGACAAAATAAATAAACAAGGCTTTTTTGATAATAATGGCAAAAACGTTGAAGGTTTAAGAATAAACACCTTAGAGTTATTAGCCAAACAAGAACTAGCCAATGAAAGGATGGCTTATTTCAATTCATATATGAAATCACGTCAAGAGTTTTTATCTGAAGTGGTTTCGACAGAAGCCCATTTGTTTTCGTCACCAGATTTCGAAAATGAAGTACTTAAAGGTTTTACAGATAATAGAATTTTATTAGATAAGATTAGTGGAGTTGAGGATTTTAAGTATACTATAAAACTGGAAAAACACTTTCCTGAGTTAAAGGATGAAAATAATGGCGTTTCAGTTGCAATGGCAAATGATGTAATGGGCAATCAAGCATTTTACATTATTTTAGAAAATTTAATTCGTAATACAGCTAAGCATTCTTCTAAATTGAATGTTGCAGATAATATAAATTATGTATTTACAATTAGGATCAGTACAAGTAGGTTAGACCCCTCACATTATACTGTTACTGTTTTCGATAATATTAGCGTTCCAGAAAATACAACTATTGATTTGACCGACTCTGAATTACAAAAGGAAGAATACCAGAGGTCTATTGTTAGCAATAAGATTAATAAATTGGATAAACTGATTTTAGATCAAAATATATTAATAAACAGAAAAATTTTAAATGATGATTTAACTCTGCGTCAAGACGCCCTTGGTTTAATTGAAATGGAAGCCTGTGCAGCTTATTTACGCGGGATACCTATTGAAGATATTAAAGCTGATGACTTCGAACTTAAATTTAATCAAGAGGAAATTGACGAAGTAAAAAGACGAATAAAATGTGAACCTAGATCTACTGAGGAAACATTTAATACGGAAGAAAAATTGGAGCTAAGGTTGCTAAGAGCTGTTAATCCATATACAATAGAATCTCTTAAGAATCTTAATAACAATAATGAGACTAAAGAGCGAGTAAACTGTTTAGGATATAGATTTTATATACCAAAACCCAAAAAATTATTGATAGTAGATGGAACAAAAAATGGAGATTTATTAAAGTTAATTTTCACAAAAAAAACGAGCGAAAATGATAGAAATATTATACTTCAACAGTCTCTTCATTCTGGTGTGTTAATTTTAAGTAACTCTGATAATTTCAATTTGCCAGCAGGATTTAAATTTGATAAAAATAAAGTTTATCCTCATAGTCAAATGTTATATTCAGGGGATCTGGGTAATAAAACAGGGCCTTATTTACCTAAGAGAATACTGAAATTCGATGAACTCAAACAAGAACATAATAAAAGTTTACTCGAAAGGCTTGATAAAGTAAATGGGGTCAATTGGTTAAAATATTTAAACGAACTTTTAGAAAATAGAAATTTTGAGTCTCTAAATTTAGAGGTTTTGAGAGCCATTGTTTCTAAAAAATTTGAGAATAATTTTATAAATGAAATTGGATTTGGAAATATATTAGGTTTTGATGAGCCAAATGTTGGTGAAGTAGATGCGAATTGCTACAGTTTTTCGTTTGGAAATCATAGTATAAAAAAATTTAAACAGTTTTCAATTGAACAAATTAATACCCATAAAGAAGAGCGAGTTATAGAACTTATTAAGCCTAATCCTAAAATGAATAATATGGTTTTAGATGAAGAGCTAACTTTAAAGTTTTTGGATTCTGTTAAATCTAATGTCGTTATTATTGACGAAAGAATACAAGCTAGTGGTAATCAAACCCAATCCAATAAAGGAGAAATAATAGTTAATAGAGATATATGGAAAGGAACAAGAGTATTTATTCCGTCGCCTGATATAGTAGATTTGAATCAAACTAATTTTACTATAGAGGGAACAATAGAAGGAATTAAAAAATTTATAAAACCTATTTCAGAATATGAGGATAATAATAAAATAGATTTTTTAGTAATTCATTTAGGTGTCATAGAGAAATGTTATGAATTAATAAAAAATGAAGTTGGTATTGTTCATGGACAATATGGTTTTATAAAACCTACTTTGGAAAAATTAATCGGGAAAGAACAAGATGGACAAATAGTTCTTACATCTGGCAGAATCCCAAGAGGCTTACCAAAAGAATATAGTTTCGTAAATTTAAGTATTTTATCTACTTATGTAAATGAAGCAAAATTAAAAATAAATTTAAATGAGGTTTTGAATGCCTCAAGAATAAAAATATAGAGATATGAAAAAGCTTGTTATTATAATAAACGAAGATGGATTAATAAATATTGGAGCGCATAATATAAATTATGGTGGAGGTCAATTTATCCAAGATGATTATCATCTTTTAATAATCCCAGATACTGAAAACAATATAGACGAACTTACATCATTTTGGGGTTCAGGAGAAAATTGTTTGATGTTGCATCATTCTAATCAATCAAATGAAATTAATAAATTTATTGAAGAAAATAGTTCTCGATGTCATAAAGGAAGGCACGAAACAAACGATGATTACTACAACAAATTAAAATTCTTAATTAATAATGATACTACTTTAGATGTCGAGATATTTGTAGAATATTATTACGATAAATTAAAAGCAGAACTCAATCCGGAAACACAAAATCTTCTCAACAAGAAACTAACCCTACTCTACAAACTTTTAGGAAATCCACTTCTAACAATAAACGAGTTAGATGAAGAAGAAAAAGAACTAGCAAAACCTTATTTTGAGTTAAAATACGATAAGGATAATGCCAAGGAAGATGAAAAAACGGCAAGACTGAGGCATTTAAGAGATGAACTATTAAAAGACGCAGTATAATTTTAAAACCAAGCGCAATGGCTGCAGTTATAATTGCACATAATGATAAAAGCTTAGAAATTTTCATAAAAGCTCGCTTGGGAGAAGAGGCTTATGAACGGTTAAATATTATACCCTATAATAACATTATAACCAGTAATACGGTCGCAAATACAGCACAAAATCTTGCAAAAGCTTGTAATAATAATGATGACAACATACTCCTTTTAAGCTTAGAACTTCCTATTGCAAACGCTAGTCCTAACGAACTAAAAGCAGCAGAGCTTATGTATCATTTAAGAGCCACGCATAAGCTGCATAATCCCATTGTGGTGGTGGCAATGCAAACCCTATCTACAATACTACGCCAGCAACCTAATCTTACCATATTAAGTGCACAAGGCATTTACTTTGCTGATGCACTTTCAGACTTTTCTTTTTTACAACGCATTTTTGAGAATCCAGAACGGTACAAGGTAAAAGACTTAAAAAAAGATTACTTACCACACTTTGAAAATAAGCTAAACAAAGCCCAAGTGCGTCACGAGCAGGCTAATATCTACGGGCTTAAACAATTAAAAAAAATACACAAGGCTCATACCTGTATAGATCTAGAAACACTAACTTCATCAAACGATGAGGATTTAGAAAATAAAGAAATGCCCTTAGATTTTGTTTTGGCAGATTTTATCTTTGGTAATTCTGAAAAAGACTACAACAAGGTTTTAATAGATTATCCAGATATTATTAAAGAATTGAACATTACAGAAAAAAACATTTTACTAATAGATGACCATGGCGACGATTGGAAATCTTTTTATGACCATCTATTCTTCAAAAAGCCTACGGAAGAATTTCAGTTTGCAGCGTTAGAAAGTGCCCATTTTGATACAAATAATAATGTAAACCAAAACGTATGGGAAGTAATAGAACAAAAAATAAGTGAAAGCTGCATTATTTTGTTGGATTTAAGGCTAAATCCAAATTACGATAACCAAACTCACTTAAAGTTAAATGACTATTCTGGGATTAAGTTATTAAAAAAAATCAGGGATCGTTTCCTCTATATACCAATTATTATAACCACCGCTTCAAACAAATCTTGGATTCTTTCTAAACTCGCTGCGATGAAAGTAGATGGGTATTGGGTAAAAGAAGGTATAGATAATGGCTGGACTGCTAAGGAAAGTGTAGAAAACTATTTTATGCTTCCAGAGTTGGTGGCTAGAGCTACAAGTCCGCATTATGATGCGTTGAAGAAGTTGTTTCTAGTAAATCAACACCTAAAAAAAGATACAAACTGTTGGTTTAGCGATGGTGGTTTGTGGCGTAATGGTGATATAAGAGCGTCAGATATGGAAACAGCACGTGTTATATTACACCAAGCTTGTGTTTTGTATAAACGCCATTGCCGTGATTTTGTAATTAATTTTAATTATTCAGAATTAACAGCTGATAATGAAGAATCTAATTTGAGCATAGCGGGCTTGATAAATTATCTAGGAAGTTTTTTTGAAATAATTACTGGTATGGACACAATTGGTAGTAAAGAGACTTATAAAAAATATAAAACAAACATTCCTTTTAGGGTACGTTTTACACCTTATAATGAGATTAAAAATATAAGAAATAAATCGTCTCACGCAATAGCTGTGAGTGCTATTAAAGATGCAGATGTTATATATATGGTTGACCTTATTTCTAATTATGTTTTAAACCCACGAGTATTTACCGGAGGTTTTAATACACTCAAAATATCTTATTTAGCTCAAATTAAAAATATTGAGGAGTGTAGAGAAAATTATGAAGATTTTGATTTAATAATATATGATAACTCTAAGGAGTTTAAAGGTAAGCATCAGAATACTATAAGCTTTGCAGAAAAATATCTGCTAAAAAGCTTAAATAACAATGACTATGTGCCAGTTTATAAAACTACAGAAGTGCAAAATAAAGATGGTTTAGACACAGATTATTATGAAATAGTTCCTATATTTTTAGAAGAATTAAAAAAAGAATTTAAATATCTACCTTTTAAAGTAATTGACTACAATAAAGACCATGCGAAGTTGATTAACATTAAAGGAGATGCTATTGGAATTACAAAAGCTTCAACACAACAATCAATTAATCCAGGTTTTTTTTATGAGTCTAACAAAACACACAAAGGATATAGTATTTTCAATATTCTTTCAAAGAGTCAAGGTAATTATTTTATTTCATCTAACACTCATTTCGATGTTGGCTATAAAAAGAAGCCTTTAAAAACTCCGCAAGAAGATTTAAGTGTAACGAAATTTATCGAAAATAGCTCAAAAAGTTCCACTCAATGTATTTTAAATGATGCTGCTGTTGAAATTAAAGCTTTATCTCATCCACCCAGTTATTCAGCAGTTATTAATTTAAAAAAAGAAATGATTGGTGTTTTTCGAGGAGAATTCAAAAATGAAACAATCCAATTAGTTGAGGGAACTACTAATAATAAAAATAAAGACCAAAGGAAATCAGAAGTTCAAATAAATGGAATTTATTATCAAATTTACGTAGCGAAAATATCATGATAATCAACCAACAGTTTATAGACAAGCAACCTTTCAGTTCCCTACCAAAGTTAGCATTACACATTAAAAATACTTTAGGCAACCATCACCTTGTCATTAATGCGGAACTACTTTTTGATAATAAAACTCACACAGACTTAGTTTGTATTGAAATCGTCAAACACCTGCGCATCGTACATCAAGTAGTAAACCCTATTGTTGTAACAAGTTTTTTAGATTTACAATATATTTTAGCCCAGCATCCAGAGCATATTATACTTACCTCTCCAGGAACAAGGTATCTACGGTTACCATATACAGAAACGGAGTTAGCAATTTTAAAAGCAACATTACAACCCTTACAAAACCTACAAAAAAAATTAGCTCCCTACATACGTGCTGATTTTAATATTGAACAATTTGGTCATTCTTTTGCAAATAGATTTGGACTTTATTTTTTAGAAGAACAGCATAAAAAAGCAAAAACATTTTACACATCAAAGGCATCATTTTCTGAAAACGAACTTTATCAGTTTGAGAAAGCTAGATTTATCTATGATTCAGATAATTTGGGTAAAAATAAATTTCCAATAATACGGGCAAATAGAAAAGCTAAAATCTTATTTATAGACGATCAAGCTGCGGCAGGCTGGTCTCATTTTATAAATGACATGTTTGCATCCGACGACGCTATAAAATTGAGATCTCATATACCAGAACTAAACGCAACATTTTTAAATGCCATAAAACACGAAATCAAAAATCTTGGTGCAACAGGAATTATTCTAGATTTGCGCTTGTATGGCGATAGTGAAAAAGACGTTGAAGTTGAAAAAACATCGGGCTTTAAGGTCTTAAAAATGATAAAGTCAAACTTCCCATCACTTCCTGTACTCATGTTCTCTGCAACTAATAAGGCAGAGAGCTTGAAGAAACTTTTAGACGCTGGTGCATTAAATTTATATACAAAGCCTAGAATTGAAGAAAATAATGCACTTGATAACAGCTATAAGGACCTGATAAAGTGTCTTAATGAGCTTGTTAATTATTATGAGCTAGAAGAAGAAAAAATAGCGGTAGAAAGCGATTATTTAATCCATAATCCTGACTCATCTGAATTGACAGGACGTATAATGAATTACTTACATAGTTATGACCGTATTTACACAGACACAAATTGCTGGATGATTCAACTCGATAAGCAACATATTCTTAACGACATAGCGCAATTAAACAAGTGGTTGTATATTACAGCACTTGTAAGTGAGAGTAGTTTTGTTGTTATCGTTGATATTCAAAGAGAATTATTAGTACACCAGTATACTACAGATCCTACAAAGACGACGTTAGAACTAGCTAAAAATAAAACAACTGCTGCTTATGGCCTTAGGCTACTCAATAAACTAGTTATGAACAATAAGTTGTTTATTTATGATTTGCATAAAATAAATGCATTTGGACACAAGTTTCAATTTGAATATAACAACGTTGGAAACGAGATATGGCAAAAGTGTTTAGAAAATGGTGTAAAACTTTATTATAAAATGTATGATGTTAGCACCACAGATGAGTTGCGACAAAAACTAAAAAAATTAAACAAACGAAGGTTTTTGTATGCAGACGATGCTTTTATAAATATCATTCACAACGACATAGAAAACCCTTTTGAAAATCACAGGAAATTGAACGTTTTGTTAGTTTCAGAAGATGTAGGATGTGTTGATAATCTTTACAGCGTGTTTACTGCAAAGTATCCTAATATTACTGCTCAAGTTCATAGGTTTAATACTGTGACTGCTGTAGAAAGAGTTCAAGAGGCACAAATACAGGGTGTTAATAGCTATGGACAAAATTTTGAAATTACATTGATGAATCCTTTTACATATTTAAAGAAGTTGAAGGAGTTAAGTGCTATAAAACCTAAATGATATCAAATTAGATAATTACATAGTAAAACAAGAAACTACATTATTAAAATGGATGTTTTTAACCTATCGCAGTAAGAAAACTTTCACAATAACTTCCTTCCTACCCATTCAATTCTGGCAAAAAAGAGGTCTCATCCTCTTACTGAGACATCCAAGTGTAAGGTTTACACAATTGCCAGATGCAACTATAAAAAATAAAAAAGGATCTTTAAAGAAAGAAGAGTTTTTAGCCTCTCTCGATCCAGTAGCCATCTGTATTGCATTAGAACAAGAAAATCCAGAGTGGCTACAATATTTCCTTAGACCTTACCTTGGTGAAAAGATTGAGTTTGGTATTAACCCATTTACTATCCCAGAATTCTTGGGAAAACTCGTTAAAAATAAACTTGCGATACTAAATCACAGCAGTTCAAACGATTTGCAAGCAAGATATATATTACCTGTAAATACACTATTAAGCAACATGCTCAAGTTTCCAGACAAGCTAGAAAAAGTAAAAGTTGTATTTGAGAAAACACAAGTTGAGTTTTTTGATAGTTATCTTGTTTTTGAATTGCTTTGCTACTTAGAACACTATGATTCAATCTCAAAAGATACGTCTTTGCTTTCAATAAAGCATAAGGCACTTTATAAAACACTAATAATCTTAAAAGAATTTGATCTAAATAGTTTTGACCGAGACCAAATAACTTTTAACTTAGAGACTTTATCTCATTTAAAAGATCAATACTTAGCCTTAAAAGATGAATAGCGACTTAAACCTTTCAAAAAAATGCATTTTATATATAGACGATAACGCAGCAAGTATAGAGGCAGCATTAGCCATATTTGAAGATGATTATAACTATTCCATCATTTCAGAAATTTCTGTAGAAGAAGGTCTTGAAACAGTTAATAATTATTATGGTACTATAGATGCCATTATCTTGGATCTTTCTTTCCCAGACACTAAAATTCAAGGAAAAGAAGGCTTAATAATACTAAAAGAAAAATATGGTTGGATACCTGTTTTTATACTCACAGGCTCTACAGATTCTAAAGAAAATGCAATAGCGCAAGAATGCCTGGCTCTTGGCGCAGAACAAGTTTTTCATAAAGATGTATTTGATGTACAGGTTTTTATGAATCAGGTTACGGATGCGGCTCATCGTGAAAATATTTCTCAACAACTTAAAAGTTTAAAAGATTATACGTCGCGCGCAGTAGAGTCTCCTTATTTTCATATAGTAGAACACAAAACTTATGTACATGGAGTGTTTGCATTTAAATTGGATGCTATACTTACCGATTTAGATAATAGTGTTTACACAACATGGGTAAAAGATTTCTCTCAGGTATTACAATATTTTCCGTGGGTACAAGTCATTCAAATATACCGCAATGAAAAAGGTAAAATAGGGTGTTATTTTAAATTTTTAATAACTGCAGAGAATGCAGCTGATGCCTTATTAAAATACAAAGATTTCTTCTTTAATATATCTGCATTCTTTAACACTACGTTTGCGTATCAACCAACAGCATTTGTCCCTGTTACTAGTTTGAAATTAATCTTAGAACTAATTGTTGCAGGAAGAACAAATAGTGAAACAGAAGTTTTCGGATTTTATAGAGATCAAGAAATCATAGAAATCAATAATCAAAAAATAGGTTTCAAAAACAAATCTCATGAAATTGTTTCCTGTGGTATCCCATTACCCTTTGACTATAATGATGAAAAATTGGATATTCTATTTCATCATTTAAGAGCAATACCTGATTTATATTTATTACATTCATTCAGTGCAATACAATTAGATATAGAAGAGCTAGATCTTATCAAAAAAGCGCAGGTTAGTTTTACTGAAGAAAGTACACTATTATATAAGGAAAATGCTACAAGATTTTTAGAACACCAACTAGACTTGTTTACGCTTAAGACGGTCTGTATTGTTCCCAAAAAAAATATTAAATCAACACTTACACTCATAAATAATATTTTTTACAATGGTACCGCACCGGTAGATATTAGTGAAAAGGATGAAGAGAGGGACTATTTAGAGAAATATAAACGTATTCAATATTTATTAACTAGAAAAGACCTAGTTAAGGTGGTGAAAATCCCATTAATTAATGAAGATCATCAAACTACTTTTAAAACGAATAGGTTGTCTTATCAAAATATCCCAACAAGCGCATTAAACAAAAACAATATTACTTTAGGTGAAAAGAATAATAAATCTGTTGGATTAGCTCCTAACCAATTTCAAAAACACACCTATATCATTGGTAAAACAGGTACAGGGAAAACTAGTGTTATAAAGGCAATGATTCAAAATCGTTTGGAGTCTGGCGATGGATTAGCACTTATTGATCCGCATGGAGATATATATGAAAAAATAATGCAATCAATTCCTGAAAATCGTAAGGATGATGTGATACTTTTTGACCCAACAAATCCAAAAAATGAATTTGGGTTCAACATTTTAGAATATGATAAAGCTTTTCCAGAGCAAAAGGCGTTCATCGTAAACGAATTACTCAAAATATTTGCAGAGTTGTATGATATGAAATCTGCTGGTGGACCAATGTTTGAGGTTTATTTTAAGAATGCAGCTTATCTAGTAATGGAAGTTTACCAAAAACCATTGCTGGAGCATATTGAAAAAGTGTTTACAAGCACATCTATAAGAAAGGAATTATTAACACATTGTAAAAACAAACGTGTTACAGATTTTTTTGCTATGGCTGAAGCTACAAATGGCGAACAAGGTTTTGAGAATTTTGGACCTTATATTACCAGTAAATTAACCCGATTCACAGATAACGAGCTCATTAATAAAGTAATTAGTAATACTACGACTTCTTTTAAATTTAGAGAGATGATTGATAGTAAAAAGATTTTCTTAATTAAATTAAACAAAGGTCGCTTAGGTGATGGAGGTGTTAATTTTATAGGGCGTTTATTATTCAATAAAATGATAATGGCAGCATACACTCGGGAAAATATTCCAGAGGAAAAAAGGCAAGATTTCACGTTGTTTGTAGATGAATTTCAAAACTTTACTTCTAGTGATATTGTATCAGCCTTAGGAGAGGCGCGTAAGTATCATTTACAATTGGTATTGGCTAACCAAACCTTTGCTCAACTGGATGAAAAAGTCGCAAAAAATATTTTAGGTAATGTAGGCTCTTTAATCACCGCAGCAGTCTCTCCTTATGATGCTGAGATGATTGCACCATTTTTAGAACCTGAGTTTACGAAACAAGATATTGTGCAATTAGATAATTATAAGTTCATTTTAAATACTCAATATAACAATAAGCGAGTTAGTCCATTTATTTTTAATTCAATTCTTTACTAATTATGAAGCCACTTTTTATTTGCAACCCGTCTCAAATACAAGCTTTAAAAACGCATATAAAAGACAATAAAATATTTAAAAGCGCAGATTTAAATCGTTGCTTTATCAGTAAGAATAGCGACTACAAATTAAGGAAAAATGATTTAAACGGAAGTGGAGATGCTCCATTTACGCGCATCTATATAGATCCATTTCTAGAGTGGAACACTCAAGAATATTTTGGGTATCAAATAGCGCTTGAGGTTTTGGAAAATTGGAAAAAAAAAGAAGCTCCAGGGATTGTGTTTATTTCGGCAATTACTCAACCCATGTTTGATAAAATGGTTACAGGGAAAATGAATAGCTTGGTTAGAGAGTTTCCCCATTTTGACTTTATGGATTTAAAAGAAAAAACAATTCCCTTCGGTACTTTTAGTAACAGCCGTTGGAAATATTTAAAAGCGTATGCCTTAACAAGCTCTGGTATTGTAGACGAAATATCCCACGACTTGACAACCATAATATCACAAAATGAAAGCAGTCGCACTAACCTAGAAAAAATATTAAAACGGGTTAAGTCATTATCTGATACCGTAGGCAAAGAGGTGATGGAATGTATAGCATTATATAATGAAGACACTAATGTTTCCACTTTTGCAAAAGCCTTACAGGAAAAAATAATTGATCGCTTAAAAGAGTTAAGACCACACAAGCCAAGTGAGATTAAAGTCCCGTCAAATATGAACCTCTTAATCATAGAAGACAATGAAGAACACCTTCAAGTCCTTGAAAAATCTTTAACAGCGCGTAAAGGATATTTTGAAAAAGAAAAAACACTGTTTTCTTATACCAATGGTGAAGAGGCACTTGCAGAACTAAAAAGTTCAAAAAATGAGTATCAACTAGTTCTTGTGGATTTGCGACTTAATGATGAAAATGGTTTTGCACAAGCCGTTCACGGTGTAGATATTATTGAAGAGCTTCAAAAAAACCATCCCTTAACCAGTTATACCATCATCACAGGAATGGGACGTAAAGGAATAAGTGAATTATTAGATATTGAAATGAAGTTTGTTCTTTCAAAAAAACAGTTGTATTCATTTGATACAGATAGTGAAGTGGATACTATGCTTAACAGAATGTTTGCAGATGTAGCGCAACGTGAAAAATCAATTCATTATAATTTTGGGCCATCAGGAGGAATTTATGGATGGACAATGTTTAAATCGAATCTATTTGCTTTAGATAATGCCATTTTAGATGCTCAAAAAAATAAAGCTTTTGAACTATTAGAGAACTTTAAGTCTCAAAATTTAAATCAAGAACTTAAAGTGTATTCTCCTAAACAAAAAGAGCGCTATGACACTACTAAGATTGACGATTACCACACCAATATACTTGCGTTGCGGATGATTTACCTCTGGCTTGCGCTGAAAAATAAAAATAAGCTAACCTGCAATGCAACTGAACAAGATGATTTCTCACAAATCCTTCAAAAAAATAACATTAGCCTTTCTTATGGAAGAGCCAAAGATATTGGTCTAGCACATACTAAAAGTTGGACTGAAAATGAATTCAAAATTGTTGAATTTGATTTAAAAAAACTTTGGGGTCACGAAAAATCTATCATAAAGGAATGGGAAGAATTTCACAAAGAAGAGTTTCTCAATAATTTGGAAGATATTACTATTTCAGATGTTGATGCACAGCTGTGTAGCTTTTTGGCTTTATATTTTGATTATGAAGAAGATTGGCCTTGGCCAGAAGGAGTAACTAGAGATATTAACTCTTGGAACTTCAAAGATCTAAAGATTTTTCTAACTACTGTTTTTGAAGATGTACTAAATAATGAAGAAACTAGTTTTCATTATCCGTTTGTTAAATCTATGTGTGATCAAGATGTAACTGGAGATTATTTTCATCATCATATTGCACCAGAGCTCGCCGAGGTAGATAAGTTATATGTGCTAGTAGATCAAATGATCTAATAATTTTTAAGATGAAATTTATTTAAATTTCCAAGAATGAGATAAATAAACCTAGCCTTTTTATTTAGTATAAAGTCGTTTGAGATGGCGGTGTTCGATAAATAATTTTAGTAATTTATTGATGAGTTTTTAGAATTTTTTATTGATTTGAATGATAGTTACGGTTCAGCGTCTCCTCAAATAGGAAAAAATATTCGGGTAGCCATCATAAATTCAAAACGAAAAGAGGTTGATAACCCATTTTTATTATCAATCCCAAGATCATTAAATTTTCAGGCGTAGATACTAGTTATGATTAAAGGCGTTTGTTTATAACCGATTACAAATAAAAGTGATTAGAAAAAGCTATTACACATTCGTTATCAAGACTGTTTTGGAAAGATTGGTGGAAACCATCTTGAAAGTTTTAAAGCAAGGATTTTTAATCACGAAATAGATCACTTAGAAGAAATACATTATACCGATAGAACGAAAAGTGAAGATTCAATTTTTGAAGCTTAACTTTTTCTCATCACACTTTACACAATTCAAAGCGCCTGGTACAATTTCTAATCTTCTTATTGGGATTTCCTCTTTACATACATCACACAGACCATAAGAGCCTTCTTCGATTTTATCCATAGCACGCAATAAATATTTGGAAACAGTACTCGATTTATAGTATTGATAATGACTTAAATCCCGAGTCTCTTTTAGGCTTTCTACCGCCGTATCTACGTTTTTATACTTCTCTATTCTTTTTATAATAATGGTCTGTTGTTTTTTTACAAAACTACTCCATTGTTGTCCAGATCTTTCCATTCTATAAAAGTAGAATATTTTTGGGAAAACTCACCATATTAGATCTTTGACATATCAAAACAAGAAATATGTCAACAAGTAAATCAAATTACTACTTCTTATTTATCATCTCAATCCTAGGGTTTATAGGAGGGTTACATTACCCACTATTTGCAGCCTCAGGTGAAATTTTTGGATTTGAAATTTCTAAAGAACAGATCACTTTTTTTGACAGCATTAAAATATTAGAAGAAGAAAATTTTAAGGAGCTAGCAATACTTCTTTATGCATTTGTTATCGTCTTACCTGGAATTAAGTTCTTTACTATTCTTCTCAACATTTTCGGGATTCAGGTTTTTGGGTACAGCTTTAATAGCTTTTTATTGAGTCTTCAAAAATATGCAATGGTAGATGTTTTTGTAATTGCACTTATTGCCATTGCTAGTAAATCCAACCCAATGTTTTCTATACAATTAGAGTTAGGCACTTATGCTCTAATTGCCAGTGTACTTTCTGGTATTATACTATCTGTATGGATAAGCTATAACAACGCTTTCGCGAAAGTGGAATCAAAAACAACAGATTAGGAAAAACTGACTCAATATCATATTTGAACCGATGAAAAATAATGATGAAAAAAATAGAAAACTTATTAATACAATTGAGAGGATATGATACCTCAATTACAAAATGTTGTAGTAAGACGGCACAACAAAAATTTGTTCTGGAAGGATTTAGCATCTTACCAGCAATCATTATAGTAGTTATATCTACAATGTACGTATGCCACTCCATAACACAAAATATATTAGTCTCGGGAATAGCTTCAATGCTATTTTTAGATAACTACTTATTCATCCTAGAACGCACATTTTTAAAAAGTAAGTTGGACTTAATAGTAGCTATTCTATTATCATTATTTGTGAGCGTTTTCGTTAGTGCCAGTTTAGCAAGTTTCGTATTTCAAGAATCTATGTCCAGAGATACATTAAATCATCCATTAATTAATGGATGGTTTACTTCAATTCAAGATATAGGAGAATCCGAAACACTAACTATTACAGTAACTATTTTTTTCTTGGCATTCAGTGTCATATTGCTTTCACCAATTATACCTAGTCCAGCTAGAAAACATTATCGAGAAATTATTAAGATTAAGGATGAGGAAAATAAAGAAATATATATGACTACGTTAATCTTCAATAAGAGATTTATTGAAGATTAACAGGGGAAACTTTAGCAATATCATATTTGGACCAATAAAACAAACAAAATCGAAATGAAAGAAATCAATAAAGAAAATCTTGTTAAAAACAATCCTTTTGACCTTTCAAATGGAAGCGTTAATAAAATGAAACTAGTAGGAACTCTTAATGCTATTGTTGCTAAATCTTACACTGAAATCTTAGACGAGTTGTTTATGGAAATAAATAAATATCGTGATGGAAGTTTTGAGTTTATCTCTAACGAATTTAAAAGTATTAAAAATGAAAATAGATTAACTAAAGATAAAGAGCAGGATATACTGGAAACGTATTCTTTAAAGCAACTTGAAATTATAAATCAGATTTTTAATGATATAGAGTGTCTTTTAACAAATAGGCTCCCAAATTCAGAAGAATTATTTGGGAAAACCGACACTAACTAATGTTTGTATTAAATAAAAAACAAAAGCTATGAATAATCAAAACAAAGATGCTGTAAACACAAATAAAAATAAAACTATGAAAGCAAACGACCCAAGATCGCAGGCCAATAAAATGAATATGGAAATAGACCAGGTAAGTAAAACTACTGAGGATAATAAACAGATTACAACAATGTATTCTCAGGAACTAAATAAAGACTGGGGACTTGTAAAGCGCATAGCGCAGAAAGATATGTACAAAGCAGTTGTTGAAAACCGTAGAGCATTATTCAATGCAACAGCAGAACACAGAGTATAATTTTATAAAGAGGTGTTAGACGCTAGATTAGGTGCGCTTCGTGAGCAAACACAAGCTGGTTTGATGATGATTCGTGGTCACTATCGCCGTCAAGTAGCGGGATATATGAGTGGAGAGATGGAGTCTTTAGTAATAGAGCTAGGAGAGAAAAGGGAATCTCTATTCTTGAAGATGGCAAAGAACTATGACTTTGTAGAGAAGTTAGATGGGAATAAATTTCTAATCAATATGTATTTAGAGACTATTCAGAAAGAAACAGAAATGGTGACTTCTACTTTAGAGAAGCTGGCCAAAAACTTCGAACAGTCGATTATGGAACAAGTCTCTAAATATCGAAGTGGGAATTAATAATACTTAACCATTCAGGGAAAACTAGAATAAGAACATATTTGCACTATTAATAACAATCAGAAACAAAATGCTATGAATAATAAAAACAACAATCCAATAAACACAAACAAAAGCGATAACACAATGAAAACGAATAAAGGAATGAAAAAAGTATATGATCCAAGAAATATTGCAGACAAGACCGCCATGGATATTGATCAAATAAGCCAAGGTCAAGAAGACAGCAGGAAAGTATCAGCGATATACTCTAATGAGTTAAATAAGGATTGGGGGCCTTTACAACGTATTGCAAACAAGGATATGTATAAAGCTGTAGTTGCTAACCGGAAAGCACTCTT
>Ga0307975_1000489_pt1 | contig 22515 bp, 19 predicted proteins | sample OrgLakmetagen917_FD_201825 | JGI IMG/M metagenome (GOLD analysis project Ga0307975, IMG submission 201825) | Saline water microbial communities from Organic Lake, Antarctica - #917 | ecosystem: Environmental > Aquatic > Non-marine Saline and Alkaline > Saline | place: Antarctica: Organic Lake... | reverse complement strand
TTTCATTGAGCTGTGAATCATATTGCCTGACTTCCATTTACTTAGCAGTTTCTTCATTGCCTGCTCTATTGCGTATTCCGGCAGATGCAGCTTTGAACCTACCATATCACTCTCGTGAGACCCTGCCATCAAGGGTCCGATCAGCTTTCCATGGGCAACCACCAGCTATAATAACGTAGCTCGGACAACTATTACCGTAATCAGTCTCGCCCCAGTCACCTATCCCGGATACACAGCAAAAAGCGAATGGCATTAACATGAAACCCTTTGAGTTCAGCCAAAAAAAGCCTGCGTTTTCACGCAATATTTTTTAAAATAATGGCCCAGGCAATAGGATTCGAGCTTGTATGCAGCTATGGTTCCCGGGCAGACGCAGGGCATTCGAGTGACGCAGCTCAGTAGTGTGTTTACCTTCACATCATAAAGAACACGTGATGATCGTGATCAATTATCAGGCATCGCTCACGCCTGGCACTTTTGAGCATCCTGTGAACTAACTGGTCAAGCACAGCCTGAAACTATCGGTGTTGCATCCAGACAGCATTCACTGTGGACACCTCTTCCAATAGTCGGCTAACAGGCTGTTGAAATTCTCAGAATTTCGGCGGCCTGCTACTGGTATATGGATATACCGGCAAAATAAATGACGCCTGAGTCATTGATTTAGTGAGAAAAGTAAAAATCGCAATTTTTGCTTTTCGTGTTTTTGGAAAAGGCAGGAAGCCTTTTTCAACAACCTGCTAATGTGCAATTCCGGTTAGTCGGTTAATTTCAGCACCTGGCGTCACCCTTTTCGGATTTAGCTTGCTAATGTTTAGGTAGTAGCGGAGAAAACTTTATAAAAGCTCGATTTTTCTTGAATATCAATCGATAAATGAAGCTTTCTTGATATATCGCTGGCTGAAAATATTCCTCTGATTTTATTAGAGTCTTTATCTACAACAAGACAATGTTGCTGCCCGCTGTCTTTGAGCGCGATTATGACATCGCCTATGGTTGCTCTGGATAGTTCATTATAATCCAATGTAGACAGATTCTTTTTTGGTCGCATTAATTCCGTTACCGCGATTTCTTCTCTTTTAAAACCCTCAGATGTTTTCTGAACAATCAGCCGATCAACCAGATCATCAGTGCTGACAACACCCAAAAATTGATACTGCGGGTTAATTACAAACTTCAATCGGACATGCGCCTTTTTCATCAATTTTTGCACTTCAATGGCAGATACCGACGATTCGATAACCAAAGGTCTATTACTTTTGAAATCAGTAAAAAAATCAAGTGCTGGTGTTTCAAGCGATAGAGAGTCAATTTCTTCTGGCCATACCATTTCTTCGTAATGTGATGCCGGGTATAAATGTAACTTTCTCATATCATTACGTTCCTTCAATCAACGTAGAAACACGCCTATAAAATATAGCCTAAAACTATCAACAACACCGGACCAATAGCCGGTTGTTATACACGTCCCGGTATTCACCATTGTTTATGCAAGGTGTTCCGGGACAGATAATCGACAATGTCAGCTAACTTTCGGAGTCTGTTGCTTAGCTCCCGGAGGTAGGATCTGGCCACTTTTACCTTTGACTATATAATCAATAGCGCCACCAGACTTTAAAAAGGCAGCAGTTTGCTCCTCAATGGTGGCAGTCGTTACTGAATCTTTTGAGGGTTTCTTACTCATTATAATCTCCCGGTTAAATGTTGGCTTATCCACCCATCTTATAGGACATGTTATAGGGACACCCACTCCAACGCATATAGCTAATTACTATCAACACAGCCATATCAATAGCGAGCAAAGCTGAATGTCCTATTAATCGCACTTTATATTAAGCAAGTGGAGGGCACGCGGCGTCTTCGACCACCGCAGTCAAAGCCCCAGCGCGCCCCTGCGTAGCCAGTCATGCACGAACGCCAGCTTGCGGCGTGCAGTGTCTGACAGGACGAATGGATATAGATCAGACAACCCCATGGACCGGTTGATATGGTTCACCCCCACAGCGAGGGAGGCCGCAATATTAATCAGCCGGTCGGCATCCGGTTCCGAGTATGGCTCCCAACCCCGGCCTGGCATCTCTGATGACGTCAACCCCGCCGCGACAAAGCTGTCGGTGATATCAGTCAGGTGCAGCAAATGGGCGCAGGTTTCGGCCCAATCTTCATGGGGGTGTGCCGAGGCATAGGTGGTCAGATAGTGCAGTTGCCAAAATTCCCCGGGGCCTTCGTTGTAGTGACGCTGGAGGGCAGCAGTGTAATCTGCCCGTTCATCGCCAAACATCGCCCGGAAGGCATCCAGGAAATCCTCGCGCAGGCTTAGCCGCCACCAGAGCATATGCGAGATTTCATGGCGCATGTGGCCAATCATAGTACGATATGGCTCATCCAGCGCCTGGCGGCGGGTTATGCTCAGAACCGGGTCCGCCTCGGCCACACTGATCGTCACTACACCCTCAACGTGCCCCATAAGCACCGGGGTAGGACCCTCGGCGAGCATGTGAAAAACCGGGGGCGCTCCTGGATCTTCCGGCCGGAACCAGTTCCAGCGGCCTAGATTGTCGAGCGCCCAGCGTTTGGCGGCTTCGGTCTTTGCCCAAAGTGGCATGGCGTCAGGGATGGAGGTGTCTGGCGCCAGAGCGGTCATGGCGCATGATCGACAGAAAGCGCCTGGTTCAGGAGCAATCCAGTTGCAGCCAATCACCTCGCGGTTGGCGCAGAACGGCGGCATCGGCAGGAACGCCCGAGCCTGTGGGTCATAAGCGACGGGCGTTCCTTCGGCGGTTGCCAGGTTGTCAAACCAAAGTGAGCCTGAACCGACTGGATTTGAAAAAACTCGCATAGTGAACTCCAGAAAATAATCGAACTGCTTTTGGTTTATAGCGTCTTGGCGCTCTCGCTCTTACTGATTGAGCGACTTTTTAGGCTGCTTCGTAATACACCTTTTATCAGTATAGCATCCTCGTCAATTTACCCCCTGACTCTCAGCTCGCGCTGCATGCAACTTTTTATAACTGTCGATCAGACGCAGGTGTTTATCCAGACCCTCCAGTTGCATATTGGTTGGGGTAAGGCCGTAGAAGCGCAGACTGCCATTCACCGAGCCAACCACCGCCTCCATGGTCTGCTCACCAAACATGCGTTTGAGGTTGACCAGGTAGTCGCTAAGTTCCAACTCATCATCCAGGGTAATTTCCAATACCGCCTGAACGGCCCGGTAGAACAGTCCGCGCTCCACAGTGTTGTCATTGAACTGCAGGAAGGTTTCGACCCGCTCCAGGGCTTCTTCATACTGTTGCAGAGCCAGATTGATCAACAGCTTCAACTCAAGAATGGTGAGCTGCCCCCACACCGTGTTTTCATCGAACTCAATGCCGATCAGGGTAACGATGTCTGCGTAATCATCGATCTGGCTTTCTTCCAGGCGCTCTGCCAGGTCAGATAACTGCGAATCAGTCAGTGAATGGAGATTGAGTATGTCTTCACGGTAGTCGAGGGCCTTGTTGGTGTTGTCCCAAACCAGGTCCTCTGCGGGGTACACTTCAGAATAGCCCGGCACCAGGATGCGGCAGACCGGGGCACCCAGGTCGTTATATTCTGCCGTGTACACTTCTTTGCCCATGTCTTTAAGGATAGTGAACAAACCGGCCACTTTTGCTTCGTTCGACCCCGCGAAATCCCATTCCTGGAAGTCGTAATCCTGTTTCGCACTGAAGAAGCGCCAGGAAACCACTCCGGTCGAATCGATGAAATGCTCCACAAAGTTGTTGGGCTCAGACACGGCGAGGCTGTTAAACGTAGGCGGTGGCACATCGTTCAGGCCCTCAAAACTGCGGCCTTGCAGCAACTCGGTGAGGCTGCGTTCCAGTGCTACTTCCAGGCTCGGATGCGCGCCAAAAGAGGCGAAGACGCCACCGGTTCTCGGGTTCATCAGGGTGACGCACGCCACCGGGAAGCGGCCACCCAGAGAGGCATCCTTGACCAGCACCGGAAAACCCTGCGCTTCCAGCCCCAGGATGCCGTCAAGAATATTGGGGTATTTTTCCAGCACCTGCCGGGGAACGTCTGGTAGCGCAATTTCTTCTTCGATGATTTGTCTTTTCACCGCGCGCTCAAAAATTTCCGACAAACACTGTACTTTCGCTTCCTCCAGAGTGTTACCGGCACTCATGCCATTGCTGAGAAACAGGTTTTCGATCAGATTCGAGGGGAAATAGACCACCTCCCCGTCTGACTGCCGCACAAACGGCAGGGAGCAAATACCCCGCTCAGTCTTACCCGAGTTGGTATCGATCAGATTGGAACCGCCCAGCTCACCGTCCGGGTTATAGATGGCCAGGCAGTGGTCATCCAGAATACCCCTGGGCAGCTCATCTTCGGGCCCCGGTTTGAACCATTGCTCGTTCGGGTAATGGACAAATTCGCTATTGGCGATGCCTTCACCAAAAAACTGGTCGTTATAGAAGAAGTTGCAGCTCAGCCGCTCAATGAACTCACCCAGCGCCGAACACAGAGCGCTCTCTTTCGTGGCGCCCTTGCCATTGGTAAAGCACATGGGCGAGGCGGCATCACGAATATGCAGCGACCACACGTGGGGTACAATATTGCGCCAGGAAGAAATTTCGATCTTCATGCCCAGCCGCGCCAGAATGGCGGTCATGTTTGCGATGGTCTGCTCCAGCGGCAAGTCTTTACCGACAATGTAGGTGCTGGTCGCGTCCACGGGCTGTGTCATCAGCAAGGCCTGCGCGTCCTGATCCAGGTTTTCTAGCGTTTCAATCTCGAACATGGGGCCAGTTTGCACCACCTTTTTGACCGTACAGCGATCGATTGAGCGCAGAATACCTGTACGGTGTTTTTCTGAAAGGTCTTCTGGCAACTCGACCTGAATTTTGAAAATCTGGTTATAGCGATTATTGGGATCAACAATATTGTTCTGCGACAGGCGGATATTATGGGTCGGAATGTTGCGGGCCAAACAGTAAACGCGGACAAAATAGGCCGCACACAGCGCCGATGACGCCAGAAAATAATCGAACGGACTGGGCGCAGAGCCATCACCTTTGTAGCGTATCGGTTGGTCGGTAATGACGGAAAAATCGTCAAACTTTGCTTCAAGTCTGAGATTGTCGAGAAAATTAACGTTGATTTCCATTACGAGGGTACCCGGTCTGTAGAATTTGGCGCGTCATGGCCTTAAATTACCGCCATTATCCAGCCTTTGCCCTCACTCGTCTTGGTTTGTCGCTCACAAATGGCATTAAGGCAGATTTCGCGCCGGGCTGGCGTGATCATGGCCCCAGCCTGACTCATCAGGCACCACTGATTACAGGGCCTTGCTTCTGATCAATCACTTGAGTCTTGCCGAAGCAAACGCCCACAATCCGCCCTGTGTTTACGTCGCGCTCAGTTGCTCCTGCTGCCAATTGCTATTAGCACAACAAAATCGATAGCAGGTAAAGATGAATGTCCAACTAAGCCCTGTCGGAATTCGTAAGCGGTAGCGGCTGTTGGCGATATAACTGGCACAGCAACCGATAGACCTCCGGCATATGTTTTTGCATAGCGTGTGGCGCCTCAAAAAAAGTCTCACTGCACACCGCAAAGAATTCCGCCGGACTGGTCAGCGCATAGTCATTGAGCGGCAATGGCCGGTGCCGGTGCAAGTCTTTCTGCAGTCGCTCCCATGCAGCCGAAAAAATATCATGCCATTCGCCCGGGCGCATATCAGGGTGCATCGGAGGTGCGCCGTTAGCACCATCACGCAGCATATCGAGCTTATGCGCCAACTCATGAATGACCACATTACTGGCCTTACCGTGGCGGACATGGGCGCCGGTTTCCAGAATCGATTGCCACGACAAAACAACCGGACCTCGAACCCAGGCTTCACCACTCAAACCAGGACTTTCGGAATGCACGACGCCATCATCAGTGCGATACGGGCGGTTCGGTATAAAATCGCCCTCATAGATAATGATCGTGTACCAATGGTCGTACCAGTCCAGGCCAAGATGCAGGATCGGAACGCAGGCCATGGTGGCAATTTTCAGACGCATAGCATCGGTAAATTGAAACTCACCTCCGGAGGTAAGGCTTTTTCGTACAAGAAATCGAAAGGTCATATCTCGAAGTGCGTCGCGCTCCACGCCCTGATAGCGATGCATAACCGGCCAGTCGGCAATAGCAGATTCCCATTGAGCCGACGTAAAACCCATGTCTTTAACACGCCTGCTGTCGAGCCAGTTACGAAATCGCTTAAACATTGTTAACTTACACTCTATCTAACGCCTAAAATCAATATTACAGACTAATCGAGAGAATTCTCAGAAAGCGTATTATCGGGACACCCATCGCACTGACAAAGGCAATAGAGAGGTTCAGACCACATTCACATTGGCCCCGCGTTTAATCGTTAACAACCCGAATGCGTTTAACGATATCAGACCAGGCGTTGGTGCTCTCAACGTCAGTAAAACCAGCCTCCCTTATATTATCAAGGGTGCGACGATTGATGTTAGCACCATATAAGTGAACCGGCATGAAGTTAAGCCAATCCATCAATTTACCGATAAGCGGCCGCTCGCTGCGCATATGCTCCAACATAAAGAGCTGCCCACCGGGTTTTAGCACACGGCGAATCTCTTTCAAGCCCTGGACCGGATCGGGAACGGAACAAAATACACAGCTGGTAAGCACGCTGTCGAAGCTGTTGTCGGCGAAATCGAGGGCTTGCACATCCATTTCCATCAACTGAATATGTGCACCTGAATCCGCTGCGCGACCGTTGGCTTTAGCCAGCATGCGAGGGCTAAAGTCGATACCACAAACGTCTGAATCATGGCTGTAGTAAGGCAGGTTTTTACCTGTCCCCACGCCCACCTCCAGCACTTTGCCAGTTGCTTGTCGAACCAGAATGGGCCTCTCTTTTTTAAACAATCCTAACTCCATCACGGCATCCATTATGTCGTAAAATGGCGCAACCCGGTTGTACCGATTACGGATCTTCTTTGTAGTGTGCATGCTATGAAATACCCAATTAATCATCCATATTGGTAATAACATCCGAACGTATATGCTCGAACTCTTGGCGAACTATGTTCGCACACTGAGACAATCACGCAATGTCGCTGCCTGCAAGCGGTGTAGCGCCGTCATACCCGGCATGTATGCAGATCCTGTCAAATTCAGCATAGTGTCTTTAATGACAATACCAATATGGATACCTACCTCAATACTCATAGCTGAGCTCTATCTGTACTAAAAAAAGCAATAGTCGAGTGATTTACATGTCCAATCAGGTTGCCCCTAGTAGCCATCGGTGGGTGACCTGCCCTTGCGAATGTGGCATCTTGCCGCAAGCTTGCGAGGGTAAGCGACCCTTTTGGTCTATGAAACAAGCTCTGCACAGTCCAGCAGACACTGACGTTTTCTGAACCGTTACCTACCCGGAATTGCGAATGACCACTTCTACCGCCCCAGCTGGCTACCTTGCCGGTCCCGTCTCCACTCACATCAATCGCATGACGGCCTCCGCGGGGCTGGGCTTGCTAGCGTTGTTCACCGTTGATTTTGCCGACCTTTTCTTCATTTCTTTACTCGGCGAACGAGAGCTGGCCGCAGCCGTCGGTTTTGCGGCATCCATCCTGTTCTTTTGCCAGTCGCTGAGTATTGGTCTTACCATCGCAGTCGGAGCAACGGTATCCCGGGCCCTCGGCGCTGATCGGGTGGATCGCGCTCGCGAACTGATCGCCAGCAGCTTTGTTTTGATCATCCTGATCACTAGCGTGGTCGCTGGTTCTGTTTGGCTGTGGCGAGAATCGATTCTTACCTTATTGGGTGCCGAGGGTTATACGCTGTCACAGGCCTCCAATTACATCGCCATCATTTTGCCTTCCTTCGTGCCGGTATCCATCGGCATGGCGGCTGGCGGTGTCATACGGGCCAAAGGTGATGCGAAAGGAGCACTCTGGGTCACTCTGAGTGGTGCCATCGTTAATGCCATTTTTGACCCAATTCTTATCTTTGCGATGAATCTGGACCTGACCGGAGCGGCCCTGGCGAGCGTCATGGCGCGCCTGACTATTTTTGGCTATGGCGTTTTCAAACTGTACAAATACGGCCTGCTATCCCGGCCCAAACCAGCAGAAGTGCGGCGAGACTTCACAACGATCAGCAGTATTGCCGTGCCTTCCGTGCTCACCAACCTTGCCACGCCTATTGGACTGGCATTTGTCACTGCCACCATGGCCCAGTACGGCGATTCGGCCGTGGCTGGCCTGGCCATTATCACCCGCTTGCAGCAAGTAGCCTTCGTGGCATTGTTTGCCTTGTCTGGCGCGGTAGGACCCATCGCGGGTCAGAATTGGGGTGCTGGCTATCACGATAGAGTCTCAGCGGTGCTTACTGAATCTGTCCGCTTCGTGTTTCGCTATTGCCTGGTGGTGTGTTTGGCCCTGGCGGCGCTGACAGAACCGATCGTCTGGGCTTTTCAGGCCTCACCTCAAGCTGCGGAGTTGATTCGCTGGTTCACGCTGGGGTTGAGTGCCATTTTCGTATTCAACGGCATCACTTTTGTGACCAACGCTCTGTTCAATAATTTGGGCGCGCCCAAAACCTCAACGCTGTTTAATGTACTTAAGGCTACCGTATTTACCGTCCCTTTCGTGTGGGCGGGAGCGCGTTGGTTCGGTGCACCGGGAGCGCTGATTGGCCAGGGGCTAGGCAGCGCGATGATCGCTTTGGCAGGCTGGTACTGGTGTCGGCGCTATGTGGGCGGTTTGCGTGGCCAATCTGTTTGAGCAGCGAATAAGTACGCTCAGTATGGACACCCACCCCAAGCCTATAGCCCGGAGCTATATTCTTTTCATAATCAACGCTCAGTATGGACACCCACCCCAAGCCTATAGCCCGGAGCTATATTCTTTTCATAATCAATAGTCGGCTTATTTCCTTTAGCTTAACTGTTAACTAAAACAGAACGTCAGGTAAGTTTATATATATTTTTTAAATCACTCTATGCTTGCGATACTCCCCCGAACTTTATTAAGGGCACTGATTAGTATGTGGTTAACGTCAATTTTATTAATAAGCATTCCGGTCGGCCTCGCCGCAGGCGGCTGGTGGGCGGGCATAGCACCGGTCAAAAACGTGGGTCACGTTTTGTTGAGGTTAGCTTTCTTATTAGTGTCCGTATTTATGGCGGCAGTAATCAGCAACTTGACCTTGCCTGCAGCTGATGGAATGGCTCACTACATCAGTGTATCGAATCTCAGCCTCATCATGATGGGGCTGATAGTGTTCATGAGTGTCATCCTGATCGCGTTTTCACGCAACTACATGGCTGGTGAGCAGCGCGTCGGCACTTATTGGCGCTGGTTATTGAATACGCTCGCCGCGGTATCGTTGGTTATCATCAGCAACCATCTGGTCGTGTTCTGGCTGGGGTGGGTGTCGATCAGCCTCTCTCTGCACAAACTGCTGACGTTCTACCCTGACCGTCCAAGAGCCACCTTGGCGGCTCACAAAAAGTTCCTGCTGGCACGTACGGCCGAATCATTGCTGCTCGTTGCCGTTGTGCTTCTATACCAACAACACGGCACGTTGTTGATCAGCGAACTGATGTTCCACTTCAATCAAGTTGCTTCAAACGCAGCATTGGAGCTGTCCACAGCTGACCAGATTGCGGCCGTGCTGATCGCAATGACAGCACTGATCAAGTGCGCCCAGCTGCCCGTTCATGGCTGGCTAGTTCAAGTAGTAGAGGCTCCGACACCAGTCAGCGCACTCCTACACGCTGGTGTTATAAACCTTGGCGGTTTCTTACTGATCTTGTTTGCGCCGTTGTTCATGCAAGTGGCTGCCGCCCAGTGGCTGGTGCTTATTGTGGCCGGTTTTACCACGGTCGTTAGTGCACTGGTGATGACCACGCGCATCAGCTTAAAAGTGCGCATGGCCTGGTCTACCAGCGCTCAGATGGGTTTGATGTTGCTCGAATGTGCACTGGGTTTGTACGAGCTGGCATTGCTGCACTTGCTAACTCATTCGGCCTACAAAGCCTACTCATTCCTCAATGCCGGAAACGCAGTCAACGATAGTATCCGTCGCCGTTTAGCCCCGTCTGGCGTGCCATCCGTCTCAACCTGGCTGTTAGCCATGGGCGCATCGTCGATTATGGTTGTCGGTGCAGTGTATTTGTCAGGGTATGAGGGTGTCTGGAGCATATGGTTACTACTCGCGTTGGCGCTAACCATGCTCATTGCTCAACGCCACGGGGGCACGTTCAAATCGAGTATCTGGCCGTTTGTCGGGCTGGCCTTGCTACTTGTCGCAAGCTATAGCGTCTTCAAATCGGCATTGGGCGTGCTATTACCGATTGACCAAAGCTTAAGAGTCAGCGCCCTGAGCCTGGCCGATATTTGGGCGATGCTGCTATTCATCACCCTGTTTGCCCTGAGCTGGTTTCTGCGCTTCCAGGCCGATAGCCCGGCTATGCAGCGGCTGTCCATGATCCTGTTCGCCGGGCTTTATCTTGACGAATGGCTCACGCGTCTGACGCTTAAAATCTGGCCAGTCAGATTGCCTGCTCACGCCAACCCCAAGACATTAAACACATTCAAAAAACCGTTAACGAAGGAGCTTTAGTATGACTGCTGCCACAGCCTTTACCTATGAAAGTCAGTTAACTGAACAGCAGAAGTCTTTGCTAATCGCAGCGGGCGTAAGAATCGCGCCTACCTGGCCGCTCGATCAGATGATTGCCGTCAACCCTTTTTGGGAAATGCGTGACGAGCCGATCGAACGGGTTGCTGCCAGACTGTCAACGTTGACAGGCGCCCGGTTACTGATGCCAAAAGAGTACTATCTGGGGCTCTATAAAAGCGGAGATATTAGCCGGGCATCTTTGTTACAGGCGGCAACAGAGCAAAAAGTCACAAAGTCGGTTCAGGAGCTCGAAAACGAACTTGAGCATTCTACTAATGTGCCTCAATGGCATAATCTGTCCGATCTGCTGGACAGCGACCGCGACCCGCACACGATAGCGTGGCGCGATGAAATCACCCATCAAATCAGCCAGTTTTGCGCGGCTCATTATCAGAAGCTGCATCCGATGCTGCGCAGTGGCAACATCAAGGGACGACCGGACCTGTATCGCCACTGGCTCGAAGTGACACGTCGCGACCAGGGCATCAGCATTATCCTGGATGAGCCCGGGTTTCACGAGTATTTTCAGCAATTACCGGGCGATGCAGAAACGCTTCTGGCGCAATGCATCACTTCGTTAACACTGGCTGATGAAGAGCTTGAGCCTTATGCGCATGCATTGCTTTTGGATATCAACGGTTGGGCATCCTGGGTGGCCTACTTGCGCTGGCAAGGCAATCTGCACGATAAACCGCATGATGACATGCTGCAGTTGCTGGCCATTCGAATGGCCTGGGAACTGACCATTTGGCGTTTTATGCAAGCAAAACATCCCAAGTCTTTTGAACGTCTGGGCACTCTATGGGTACGGGAAAAAGATCAGTTGCCACACTTACTTATTCAAGCTGAGGATACGAACAAACCAATGTGGGTATGGGCCAAAGCAGCGGAATTCAGCTACCAACATCGACTGAACAAACAGCTTTTAGCGGCACAGCAGCAAACGATTGCCAAACCGAAGCTCCAGGCGGCATTTTGCATTGATGTTCGCTCTGAAGTGATGCGTCGGGCGCTCGAATCACAAAGTGAGCACATACAAACCTTCGGCTTTGCTGGTTTTTTTGGCTTGCCCCTGGAATATCAACCTGCTGACACCCAGCTATCGCGCCCGCAACTACCAGGCTTGCTCAAACCCGCCATTCGGGCAACTGAAACCCGGCGCACTGATGATAAAGCAGCAAGCTTGAACCAAACGGCGCGCTGGCAAAGCTGGACGCAGGCGGCCCCGTCATCCTTCTCCATGGTGGAATCGATGGGCTGGCTCTATGCCTTCAAAATGTTGAAGAAAGCCTTCTTTGCCAGAAGCGACGAAAACCCAATGAGTCATTTAAGCCACCAGCAACACTGGACGCTAAAGACTGGTGACCAAGAGTTGACTGTGAGTGACAAAGCCGAACTCGCCAAAGGCATTCTAAACGCCATGGGGCTGCGCGACTTTGCCCCCACCGTATTGCTGGTTGGGCATGGCAGCCACACCACCAACAACTTGCATGCTGCGGGACTGGACTGTGGCGCGTGCGGGGGACAAACCGGCGAAGTCAACGTGCGCGTACTCGCTCAGTTGCTGAATGACAAGGACGTGCGTGCCGCGCTTATTGAGCTTGGTGTCACTATCCTGGACACAACCCGCTTTGTCGCTGCACTGCACATCACCACCACTGACCACATTAGTTGCTTTGATGAACCTGTCAGCGAAACCGTGACCAATTGGCTACTCGCTGCAACTCGCGGTTCACAGCGTGAGCGAATAGCGTTAATAGACCCGACCCTGGCTGCAGCAACTGACGCAGCCCTGGATAAAGCCTACATCAAGCGCAGCAATGACTGGTCACAAGTACGACCGGAGTGGGGCCTGGCCAATAACGCGGCTTTTATCGTTGCACCAAGGGCGTGGACTCGACAGGTAGACTTGAAAGGCCGTAGTTTTCTGCATGACTACCAGTGGCAAAACGACGACGGATTTGCCGTACTCGAACTGATCATGACCGCACCAATGATTGTGACCAACTGGATCAACATGCAATACAATGCCTCCGTCACCGACAACCTGAAATATGGCAGCGGCAACAAAGTTTTGCACAATGCAGTCGGCGGTCACATCGGCCTATATGAAGGCAACGGGGGTGACTTGCGCATCGGGCTGGCCATGCAATCTTTGCACAACGGCGAGAAGTGGATGCATCAACCTCAACGCTTATCGGTTTATATTGCCGCACCAAAAGAGCCTATCGAGCGCATAGCTGCTCAGCATGACAGCGTGCGCCAGCTGATCGATAACGAATGGTTGTATCTGTTGCGCTGGACAGATGACGGCGAGATTGAGCGCTTTTATCAACAACAATGGTGGCCTGTGGCAGAGCCTGAAGCATAAGCAGCCGACCGATGCATTCACCGTGTTCAAGCGACAGCTTGAACACTGATCTACACCAGATGGTCTTCAGAGACTCGAAGTGACCGCTGTCGAGCCCCTCAAGACATACAGCAAGTGCCCTGGCATCCTGAGAATACGCATTCCTCGTGTCTGCCCAGACACTTCTCGGGAACTGATCAGGAACAATAATCAAGACAAGTCGCCCCAGAGGCGTGACGGCCCAACTATCGACTTCGCCATTGGCCACAGGGTGGACACCCACCTTAAACGGGCTACAGTGACTCTGACAAACAACATAGCCCCAAGCACAACCCTGGAGGTGCTTTATGGTTATCTTGCTGATGGCCGGAATCGGATTGCTGCTATTTGGTGGCATAGTGCTGTTGCGCTATCCCCACAAGCCCGGCGGAAAAATTGCCATTGGCTCGCTTGAAGTCTCGTCTGTGGGAGCTGGTTTACCTCTCATTGTGCTGGGCGTAGCCTGTATTCTGGCCTATGCCAGAACCGAACAACCGAACCTCTGGCTACCCGGTGCTTCCACTGAAGCGCCCGCGCCATCCACTTCGACGGGATGCTTTGATCGGTATTTCAGTGACTTCCCACCCGACCGACAAAGCACTGTGGAAGTCGGTACCAGTGACAAAACTGTACTTTCGGCGAGTCAAACCAAGACCGCCCCCATCGCACTGCTGTTCAACGAGAACAGAGAAACGTTTGGTGGGATAACTTTCAATGTCTTTGCGTCTGACAACCTGTTCAAGGTCGATGCGATCATCGACGCCAACTGCCAGCCGATTGAGCAATACGCCAATGTTTCACGCGGCGGCGATAAAAACGTCTTTCAAAACTGGGATACCCTGCAAATGACGATGAACAACCAATCGTATATGTTGACACTGGGCTACAGTGAAGGCGAGGTCGAGGTGAATGCGTTTGGCGCCTTCACACCTTAGTTAGCCCCTCACACTGGACAAGCATGGCGGTACTTTTTGGAGATACAGTAACTCTCACATTCACTGAGCTCAGCATTCTGTTGGCCCTCATCGCTGGCTGCAGCAACTCAAAAAAGATCAGTTCAGAGATTCCCTATCGATCGTGTCAGCCCAGATCAATGCATAAGGGTCAAATCCGGCGGCCAGTCGGGGCTTCACAATTTCAAAAAATGGCGACACATCAAAGTCTCGCGGGGTGAACAAACTGTGGTGCCTGATGTGCAGAACCTCGTCACCCAGGCGAGCTATTGCTGGATCACCGTACCGGGACTTTTTGACGACCGGCAAGATGGGGTAACGGACAGACTGAAACGTCTTGGCGATAAGCGACGAGCATATGGCCTGAGTGGGATCACCACTGCCCAGCGCGATCAAACGCCTGCGCCAGCGTTGAGGTACCGGCGGCGTTGGGACCAGGTAGCGCAGCAGGTCGATGATGTTCTTCAGGTCATATTGGTGACCCACTTTTGTCTTGGCATAGTCGATCAATGTATCGATATCGGCCACTTTCAGGCCGACCGGTCGACAGATCCGTGTATGGAATTGCGCATAGTGTTCGAGCGCGACCAACCGTACGCCGTCACGCATGTCGGCTTCTAACAACGACGGTGTTGGCTTTCCCTGATGACCAGGCGGCATCGCCTCGCCAACGTAAAGAGCCGCATGAGACCAGGTGGACTGGGTAAGGTACTTAATCGCCGAACTGACACGGGAGCTGCCCTCCACCAACAGCACATCGCCCCGGCGTAATGCCGGCAGCAACACCTCTGGCTCACTGGTAGCAATAGGTTGATGCTTCGGGTCTGGCCGGGTAAGAAAGGCAGCCAGTGCACGACCGAGGCTCTGAAACATTACATACTCCGTTACTTAGCGTAACAAGCCATTACCCAATGACCACGGCCAACGCCTTGCAGTGGTCCAATAAACCCAGTCATCAAAACAGATGGCCATACTACCACCCTAACGGGGTGTTTGATGAACAGAATACGACCTGCCTTCTCTCTTGTGTTCGAGCAGGCCGCTGCCAAGCCTGCCAGTATTCCTGCTTCACAGGCAGACCCTGTGTTCCGATAGCGAACTCTGCTTTTATCGGCTATTATTTAACCATACATCATGAGTAGTCGCGCATCATGGCCCTTTCTATCAACAGTCCTGCCTATACACCAACGACCGACAATCGATTTAACACCCTTGCCCGGCAAGGAAGCTCTGGCCTGCGCATCAACTCAGCCGCAGACGATGCCGCAGGAACAGCCATTGCCCAGGGCTTTTCGTCCCAGGTGCGTGGCATTGATGTCGCCGCGCGCAACATTGGCGACGGTATCAGTTTGCTGCAGACCCGCAGCGGCGCCATGGGCACGATGACCGAGCAGCTACAGCGCATGCGCGAACTGACAGTTCAAGCCAATAACGGTATCAACGGGCCCGAAGAGCGTAACCTGCTAAACCAGGAATTCACCACCCTGCGTGACACACTGTTTGAACAAATCGACCAGGCACAGTTTAACAACCGGCCTCTCTTTGGTTCAGATCAACAAGTTTTTCAGACCGGCCCGGATGCAGGCCAGACGACCGTCGTGGAAGGGAATGCTCTGAATGAGCAACTCGACCAATTTGGTCTTGGTTCACTGAGCCTTACCAGCAATGGAGACCTTGGCAACGTATTAAACAGCTTGGATGACGCCATTAGTGCCGTATCCAGTGCGCAGGCTAGCGATGGCGCGCTGGCCAATCGGCTGGAAGCCCAGGGCAACACCCTGATGCAGCAACGACTGGACACCAGCGCAACACTGAGCCGAATCCAGGATCTGGACTACGCCAAATTTGCCAGCGAACTGGCGCAAACCAACGTGCGCGACCAGGTCAAGATACTGATGCAAGGCCAGGCTAACGCCAACCGTGAGACAGTGTTGCGATTGTTAACAGATTGATGGTACGCGTAGCCCCGATACAAACTGGTGGCATAGGCCAGGCAGCTTAAGCAATAGATAGCCAATGACTTAAGAATTGCAATTACGGTTATTAAATAATGTGCCTGTCCTATCAGCATCAGTTGAACTCTCTTTGAACTCCAATAAAGTGGACCTTCATGTTGTTGCGTGTTGTTTGTTTTATTGCCGCTGTTGGTACAAACCGGACAAAATAGCCGCTTTACTGCTACCAGGATGAGAAGCCTTATCGCACTAACTGTGGGCAAGAACAGGTTGGCGATATTTTGATAATCCTTAGTCACAGCCACGAACTTCTCTACCGCTGTAGAGTCGATACAGCGTCGATACAGTGTCGATATAGCGTCGACTAAAAAACCAACAGAAAAGGGTGTCGTCATACTCCTCTGATATCTCCATATTTTCACCACTCAATATCGACTCCAGCATTCTCATCTTCAATTCGCAATCTCTGAAAACTGATTGAATCGATAGCTTACGTCACTTACTTAACACATCAAGGATACCAAAATGTTGAATTTTAACTTTCAAAACACCACCCGAATCCATTTTGGCGAAGGGCAGATTAAAACACTTAACGATTCGATACCAAAAACGGCAAAGATCCTGGTCACCTATGGTGGTGGTTCGATCAAGATGAATGGCGTCTATGATCAAGTGGCTGATGCCTTACGTGAGCATACCTGGTTCGAGTTTTCCGGTATTGAGCCCAACCCCAGTTACGAAACATTAATGAAGGCTCAGGATTTAGTTCGCCAACATGATATTGATTTTCTATTGGCTGTTGGCGGCGGTTCTGTTGTTGATGGTACCAAATTTATCGCGGCAGCGGCGCTGTTCGAAGGAGACGATCCCTGGGACTTCATCGCAAAAGGAGAAGCTGTTAATAAGGCGTTGCCTCTGGGATGCGTATTAACACTGCCAGCAACGGGCACGGAATCAAATGCGAATGCAGTGGTAACCCGTGATAGCAACAAGCTGCCCTTTCATAGTCCCCTTGTACAGCCTCTGTTTGCCGTGCTCGATCCTGCAGTAACACTGTCATTATCTGATCGTCAAATCAGTAACGGAGCGGTGGATGCGTTTGTTCACACCATAGAGCAATACCTCACGTATAGCGTTAATGGCAAAGTACAGGATCGTTTCGCCGAAGGTCTGTTGCAAACGCTTATTGAAGAAGGACCCAAAGCTTTGGCCCCTGAGACAAAAAATGATCTGGATGTTCGCAGCAACATCATGTGGGCAGCAACTATGGCCTTGAATGGCCTAATTGGTGCGGGTGTACCGCAAGATTGGACGACACACATGATTGGGCATGAGCTAACCGGCGCCTATGGAATTGATCACGCGCGCACTCTGTCGATCGTTTTACCTGCCGTCATGAAAGTTTGCAAAGAGGAAAAACGAGAGAAACTGCTGCAATATGCGGAACGTATTTGGAGTGTGACTGAAGGTGACGAAGATACACGAATCAACCGTGCAATTGAATTGACAGAACTCTATTTTCAAACCATGAAAGTCCCTACTCGCCTTTCTCATGTAGATATAGGTGAGTCTGAGATTGATGGTCTAATTGAAAAGTTAACTAAACATGGCATGGTCAAGCTGGGTGAGAACGGACTCATTACTCCCGAGATAAGCCATAAAATTTTAGTCGCTGCACTGTAACTAAGAGAGAACTATTATGGTACTCCCCGATCAATAGAATAGTCACAAAGCACTTAGTGTGGACACCCAACAGAATTCAAAAAATTAATGCCGGGTGTCCCATCAGGCCCCTCTGACGACAGCAACGCTTACTGCAACAACAGTAAAACGCTGATCATCACCAGAGCCATACCCCAGCCCTGGTAGCGATGAATCCGTTCGCGAAATACCCAATGCGTTATGGCCAGCGTCAACAGGAATTCGACCTGCCCCAGGGTTTTAACCAGGGCCGGGTTATGCAATGTCATGGCCGTAAACCAGCCGATGGAACCCAGGGCACTGGTGACACCGATGAACAGTGCCAACCGACGATACTGCCACAGCCGTTGCCAGGGCGTTGACTCGGTAGCATTCACCCACACGCCGCAGATCAGCGTTTGCAACAGCACCATACTGCTGAGCGTTAACGCCGCCGCCAGCAGCGTGTCGACATTGAGCGACAAAGCCGCCGTACGCAAACTGAGTGACGCAATAGCAAACAATGCACCCGCCGAAAGCCCATACACCAGCGCAGGGCTACGCCAGGCTCGTTTATTGCTGATCAGGGTTTTCGGATTACCCATCACCAGCACACCCAGAAACCCGACTGCCAACGCTAGCCACCCGAGCATGGCCAGTGGCAAGCCGAACAGCCACCAGCCGATCAGGGCTGTTTGCAGCGCTTCGGTTTTGGCCAGTGTTGTACCAACCGCGAAGTTATTGAACTGAAATGCAGTTACCAGACACCAGGTCGCCCCTATTTGAGCCACCGACGCAAGCCCTGCCCAAAACAGAAAGCCACCCGACCAGTGAGGCGTGGCACTCGGCTGCAGGTACCACAACGCTGCCGTATATAGCAATGCAACGGGCAGCCCGAACAAGTACCGACTCAGTGTCGTACTCATTGCCGATAAATTCTGGGAAAGCTGCTTTTGCCCGGCGGTTCGAACCGCCTGCATAAACGCCGCCAGCAGGGTAAAGCCAATCCAACTCATGGTTCGCACTCCAATTGAACCGCCAAGTTAGAGGAAGCGAATAGATTCCACCAGTGAATGATTACTATGCGAGCCATTCCAAATGGGAATGGCTCGCGGTTTGAATCCCCACCAGACTGTTACCTCAACGAACGCAGAAATAACGACCAACAGACCCCGCCCATAATCAAATGCCTTTACATCGACGTGGAGGGTTGGGTCTACAACACTCAACATTTCGAAAGCCAATTCAAAAGATTGGTTGGCACCGCGCTTTCAATTAAAGCCCAGTGTCGACGATTTGGTTACCACCGAACATCGGATTAACAGCCGTAAGACAACTAACCCGAGCCACGCTTCTAAAACTGAGGTACACATACCTCCCTGAGGTTTTTCCGTGTCTGAAATTCCTGATGTTAGGCCAAATTCTTCAACATCATGTGCATGTGGCTGTTTAAAGGTTTGCCGTTGGCTGACTTTCTTAATCGCGGCGGGTCTCTTGGCATTCCACTAAGATGAATGTGCATGCAGCCCTCGCCGAACCTGGCTCCAGGGGGCATTAGCCTATAACAGAAACAGGCTGCAGTGGCCTGCCCACTACTTTTGACTTCCTCTATAAATAGGGGATTACCATATTTATTGGATGTTTATGAGACAGCAGTGATAATATAAATTACGTTTACTATACATGGAATGTGTAATGAGAATTTTAGTAACACTTTTTTTTGGAATGTTAATAGCTGCTTGCGGTAGCAGTGATCCGACGCCAGGAACACCAAGTACGCCAAGTAATCCGACTAACCCGGTAGAGATGCGGGTGTCAGCTGGGGCAAGCCATTCATGTGTGTTGCTGACCAGTGGTGATGTTCGTTGCTGGGGGCAAGGAGCTGATGGTCGACTAGGATCAGGTAATGAGAATAATATTGGCGATAATGAGCCTGTGAATGTCAATGTCAATTTAGGAGGGACCACGGCTACTCAGATTGCAACTGGAAAGACCCACACTTGTGCATTACTTTTATCCGGTGATGTTCGTTGCTGGGGGCCAGGTTCTAGTGGAAAACTAGGTTTAGCGAATGCTGCAAACATAGGTGATAATGAAATACCAACATCAAATGTTGATTTAGGTGGGGCGAATGTCACCCAGATTACAGCTGGAAACAATCATACTTGCGCACTACTTTCATCAGGTAATCTTCCAGGTAATGTTCGCTGCTGGGGGCAAGGAACTTATGGCCAACTAGGATTAGGTAATCCTAACGATATTGGAGATGATGAAAACCCTACAGCAAATGTTAATTTAGGTGGGGCCACTGTTACCCAGATTACAGCTGGGGGCTATCATACCTGCGCACTACTTTCAACAGGTAATGTTCGCTGCTGGGGGGAAGGAGGTGATGGCCAACTAGGATTAGGTAATGTTAACGATATTGGAGATGATGAATTACCTACAGCAAATGTTAATTTAGGTGGGGCGAATGTCACCCAGATTACAGCTGGAAACAATCATACTTGCGCACTACTTTCATCAGGTAGTCTTCCAGGTAACGTTCGATGCTGGGGAAATGGAACTAATGGACAGCTAGGCTTAGGTAATAGTAATAGTATTGGAGATGATGAAATCCCTACAGCAAATGTTAATTTAGGTGGGACGCTTGTTAAACAGATTACAGCCGGAAATAATTATACATGCGCACTACTTTCAACAGATAATATTCGATGCTGGGGAATTAATTCTAAAGGTCAACTTGGTCTAGGAAGTACAGTTACAATTGGAGTTAATGGACCTCCACTCGTAGATATTAATTTCAGCAGTACCATTGTGACTCATGTTGATGCGGGAGCGGGAGGTCACACATGCGCAGTTTTTTCAACAAATGATGTGCGTTGTTGGGGCTTTAACTTCCATGGGCAGCTAGGCTTAAACCTAGGTTTCCATAGCCTAGAATTTATTGGAGACGATGAGCTTCCAAACTCAGTTGGCGCAATACAGCTTTGATTTTAGTTGCTTAGCCTTGATAAAAAGTTATCGTATCAAGGCTAACAACTTTAAATTTAATTCAAGAGTCATAAAGTGGACACCCATTTGAACACTTGATGTGGGGTGTCCTTTTCACCTTCCTAATTTGGGCATCCCAGTAGCTTCCCTGCGAATTTTCTGTTCCTGAAATTTCTGATTTTGAGCCAAACTATTCAACATTGTATGCACGTGACTTTTTGAAGGCTGAACATTGGCTGACTTTTTTAATCGAGAGGGGTCTCATTGAACCCCACTCAGTTGGGTGTCCTTATCGTATTGCACATTGAATGGTCAGTAAGTGCGCCTGTCAGGACAACGAAGCAACAAGCGCCAGCGACTGACCAACAACGCACTGAAAATCAGGAAACAACCACTCAATTGCACTGGACTCATGCGTTCGCTGAACCAGACACTGCTGAGCAGTGCGACCCAGACCGGCTCCAGCGTCATGATGACCGCCGCGTGGCTGACCTGCGCCATACCCTGAGCCTTCACCTGCAAGAAAAATCTCAGGCACGTGCCAAACAAAACACTGACCACCAGCCAGCCGAAAATCGACGCAACCGGCCACTGAGGTGCAGCCTCAAACAGCCCAAACAGGAACAAAGCCACCAGTCCGGTCACCCCTAACTGAATGGCTGTAAGCGGGAGGGCAGGAATGCCGGCCGCAAAACGACTGTTAAGGTTAAAGTGAACCGAAAAGGAGAGCGCTGCCGCCAGGAAAAAACCGTCCGACAACGACAGCTGGAACCCCCCTTCCAGCCTAAGCATCATCAAACCAACCAACGCAATACTAACGGCTATCCAGGTACTGGTCCGGGTGCGAGCGTTAAACATCAAGCGGCCCACAACAGGCGTGAGTACCACACTGAGACTGGTGATAAAGGCCCCGATGCCAAGGTTGCTGGCTAGATTCAGCCCCATAATCCAAAACGATAACGCCGAAGCCATAGCGACGCCGGTCAACAGGGACCGTCGCCAGGCAGGTGCAGGCAACCGTTTCAAGGACCCTAGGCCAAGCATGCCCAGCAAAAACCCGGCCGACAAAAAGCGAATACCTACAAACAGTAAGGGCGTAAAACCAACCAGCGCCTCTTTGGTAAAAACCCATCCAGCTGCCGCCAACAGCGTCACCAGTATCAGCAACAGGTCAGATTGCAGTGCGCGGTTATCAGTCATGGAAATCCCGGTTTTGTGAAATGAACATGGCCTCGCATGCTATCAGCATTACTCAACGTGGACACTCACCGCAGTTACAAAAGGTAACGATGGGTGTCCATTTAATCAATTTGGAAGGTAACAAACACCTATATGGACAGGTGCCAGTCTTTCGGCTTGAATAAAGGGTTCCCAAACAGTGTCTGATTACACTGTGGTTATTCCGCTAAGAGGTAGATTGAAATGAGTGAGAAACTGGTCATTATCGCAAGAATTGAAGCCAATACCGGCCACGAGGGTCAGGTAAGGAATGCGCTTTCCAACCTGATTGCGCCAACGTTAAAGGAGACCGGTTGTATTCAGTATGACCTGCATCAGGATAACGATAGCCCGTCTATATTCCTGTTCTATGAAATTTGGGAGAACCGTGAGCTCTGGCAGAACCATCTTAATAGCCCTCACATCCTGGCGAATGGGCCAGCCACCGAAGGCGCTATCGCGTCAGTTACAATGAATGAAATGACCAAACTGTTATAAGCACCAGAAAGTTGATCAATGGGATCAGAGCCATTGGTCCCTAGTATCCCAGAAACTTTGCCGACTTTCTTTCCCCTCCTCGCCCTGAAGTACTCAACATTAATACTCAACATTACTCAACATGGAC
>Ga0307975_1000437_pt1 | contig 23889 bp, 23 predicted proteins | sample OrgLakmetagen917_FD_201825 | JGI IMG/M metagenome (GOLD analysis project Ga0307975, IMG submission 201825) | Saline water microbial communities from Organic Lake, Antarctica - #917 | ecosystem: Environmental > Aquatic > Non-marine Saline and Alkaline > Saline | place: Antarctica: Organic Lake... | reverse complement strand
GCTTGAACTGCACGCCGCCCACGGTTACCTGTTATCGGGCTTTATAACGCCGTTGACCAATCACCGGACCGACGAGTACGGAGGTGATCTCGACAACCGGATGCGCTACCCACTCGACATTGTGGCCGCCGTCCGCGCCGTCTGGCCTGCCGACAAACCCCTGGCAGTGCGCATTTCAGCCAACGACTGGGTCGAGGATGAGGGCATCACTCCGGACGACGCCGTTGAGATTGCTGCCCGTTTCAAGGCAGCCGGAGTTGACCTCATTGACGTGTCCGCCGGTCAGACATCGATCCGCGCCCGTCCCGTCTATGGCCGGATGTTCCAAACCCCGTTTGCTGACCGCATTCGCAACGAACTGAACATGCCGACCATGGCCGTGGGCAATATCTATGACCCGGACCACGCCAATTCCATTCTCATGGCGGGCCGCGCCGACCTGGTTTGCCTGGCACGGCCGCACCTGGCCGATCCCTACTGGACACTGCATGCCGCGGCAAAACTCGGTAACGATCAGCAAGATTGGCCCAAACCCTACTACGCCGGGCGCGATCAACTGCAGCGTCTGGCTGAACGCGACGAAGGACTGATTTAACATTATGTCAACGGCTGCAACTGACACCCCGTTCGCCAACAAACGGGTTCTGATTACCGGCGGTGGCACCGGCATCGGTGCTGACATGGCCCGGGCCTTTGCCAATGCCGGTGCCCGTGTAGTCATCGCCGGGCGTACAGAGCATAGCTTGCAAGAGGTTGCTGACGGACACCCGTGCATCGAATACCGGTTGGTCGATGTTACTGATCCGGCATCCGTTGAGACCCTGTTCAACACTATCGAAACACTGGACATTGTGATCGCCAACGCTGGTGCAGCCAGCAGCGCCCCGGTACGCAAAACCAGCCTGGCTGACTGGCAGCGAATGCTTGATGTAAATCTGACCGGTGTCTTTTTAACGCTCCAGGCCGGACTTGCAAAACTGGGTAAAGGGGGCCGCCTGTTGGCGGTTGCGTCAACGGCCGGACTGAAGGGCTACCCTTACGTTGCGCCCTACTGCGCCGCCAAGCACGGCGTGATCGGGCTGGTCAAAGCCCTGGCGCTGGAAACCGCCCGGCAAGGAATAACGGTCAACGCGCTCTGTCCCGGGTTTACTGAAACTCCGTTACTGGACAGCAGCCTGGCTACTATCCGCAAAAAAACCGGACTCAGTGATGAAGAGGCGCGCGCCCAACTCAGTGCCACCAACCCTCAGGGGCGCTTTATTCAACCGGCCGATGTTTCGGCGGCGGCACTCTGGCTGGCCAGCCCCAATGCCCAGGCTATTACCGGCCAGGCCATCGCCATCGCCGGAGGCGAAGTCTGATGAGTGAGCAAGCCAGAACCCTACCCAACCGGCATCTGACCAGTAAAGAACATTTGCGACTCTGGCTACGCTTGCTGCGCACCACACGCCGAGTCGAATCAGAATTGCGCGAAAGGCTGCGCCTGCAGTTCAACACCACGCTGCCCCGGTTCGATGTCATGGCGGCTTTATCACGCCACCCACAAGGGCTGAAAATGAATGAGCTGTCACAGCAACTGAAGGTATCGAATGGCAATGTCACCGGCATCATCACCCGCCTGGTCGACGATGGTTGGGTTAAACGCATTGCCATTGAAGGCGATCGCCGTGCGACCCGGGTGCTGTTAACCCGGACCGGCGTCGACCAATTTCAGCAGTTAGCCCGGGCGCACGAAGACTGGGTCGACGAACTGTTCAGTTCGTTGTCGAGTCAGGAAACTCACAAAATGAACGAACTGTTCGCACACCTGCCCACCGATGCCGGGCTCGTGTCTGAACCAAGCGGAGACGCTCCATGAACATGGCCAACCACGCACCCCACCATTTCCTCTGGCGCACAGAAGGACCGGTCGCCATTATTCAACTGAACCGGCCCGAGCGCAAAAACCCGCTTACTTTTGACAGCTACGCCGAACTGCGCGATACCTTCCGCGACCTGGCATACGCTGACGACATTCATGCGGTTGTGTTCGCCGCCAACGGGGGTCATTTCAGCTCAGGCGGCGACGTGCACGACATCATTGCCCCTCTGGTGGGTATGGAGATGAAAGACCTGCTCGCCTTTACCCGCATGACCGGCGATCTGGTTAAAGCGATGATCCACTGCAATAAACCCATTATTGCAGCTGTCGAGGGTATCTGTGTCGGCGCTGGTGCCATCATTGCCATGGCTTCGGATATCCGCTTTGCCACGCCCGAGGCCAAAACCGCCTTTCTATTCACCAAAGTAGGGCTGGCCGGTTGCGACATGGGCGCCTGTGCAATGTTACCGCGCATCATTGGTCAGGGTCGTGCCGCTGACCTGCTCTACAGCGGCCGTACCATGAGTGCCAACGAGGGACACGCCTGGGGGTTTTACAACCGCCTTGTCGCCGCCGACCAAATCGAAGCCGAGGCACTCGCCTACGCACAGGCACTCTGCGAAGGCCCCACCTTTGCACATGGCATTACCAAAACCCAACTTAACCAGGAATGGTCGATGAGTCTCGACCAGGCCATTGAATCAGAAGCTCAGGCCCAGGCGATCTGCATGCAAACTCGCGATTTCGAACGTGCCTATCATGCTTTTGTTGCCAAAGAAAAACCCCGTTTTGGAGGCGACTGATGAGCGACAATAGTTTTCTGACCTGGCCGTTTTTTGAAGAACGTCATCGCCAGTGGGCGGCTGACCTCGACGCCTGGTGTGCACAAAGCCTGCACCATCCTGGTGGTGACACAGGCACTGATGCCGAGTGCGTGCATCTGGTTCAGGCACTGGGTCAGGCCGGTTTTCTGCAACCGACGGCTGGCGACAACATTGACGTTCGTACCCTGTGCCTGGCCCGCGAAACCCTGGCCCGTCACCATGGCCTGGCCGATTTCGCCTTCGCCATGCAGGGGCTGGGTACCGGAGCCATTAGCCTGTTCGGAGATAACGCGCAAAAAGCATGGCTCGACAAAACTCGCGCCGGAGAAGCCATCGCAGCCTTTGCGTTAACCGAAGCAGCCTCAGGTTCCGATGTAGCGAACCTCACCACCGAAGCCGTCCGGGATGGCGACGACTATATTCTAAACGGTGAAAAAACCTGGATATCCAACGGCGGCATAGCCGATTTATACACCGTTTTCGCACGCACCGGAGACGCGCCCGGTGCCAAAGGCCTTTCTGTATTTTTGGTCGAAGCCGACCGGCCCGGATTTGAAATTCGTGAGCGCCTGCACACCATGAGCCCACACCCACTGGCACGCATTGGCTTCAATAACGTCCGTATTCCGGCCGCCAATCGCATTGGTGACTCCGGTCAGGGCTTCAAAATTGCCATGTCGGTACTCGATGTTTTCCGTGCCACGGTGGGCGCCGCAGCTCTGGGTTTTGCGCGTCGCGCTCTGGACGAAACGCTGCATCGTTGCCAGAACCGCGAGCTGTTCGGCGGCCCACTGGCGAACATGCAAATGGTACAGGGGCACATCGCTGACATGGCACTGGACATAGACGCCGCTGCTCTGTTGGTGTATCGCGCCGCCTGGACCAAAGACCAGGGGGCAGCGCGGGTCAGCCGTGAAGCGGCGATGGCTAAACTCTATGCCACCGATAGGGCCCAGTCCGTAATCGACAAAGCGGTGCAATTGCACGGTGGCGACGGCGTGCGCAAAGGACACATCGTAGAAAGTTTGTACCGGGAAATTCGCGCCCTGAGGATTTATGAAGGTGCCTCTGATGTGCAAAAAATTGTGATCGCAAGAAGTATCCTGAATTCAGCCTAAGCACTGCGATCCGTTCGTCCTGAGCCTGTCGAAGGGCCCTGGTGAGCATGGCTAGCCAGAGAATTATCGAAATTGGACAGGGTTGATCAACTAACCCTGCGACAAAACAACAAGAACAGAGAGGCACGCATGCCAGTACCGTCCGCACACATCGACACTTACTGCCTCGATCATTTGCCACCGGCCGATCAGCAACCGGTGTTTTTGCTCGCCGGTTTGAACTACCCGGAACTGCTTAACGCCGGGGTTGAGCTCACCGATCGCCTGGTCGAACAGGGCATGGGGGATCACATCGCGCTGATTGGCAATGGCCGACGCCGCACTTATAAGGAACTGACCGACTGGACCAACCGCCTTGCGCATGCGCTGGTAGATGACTTTGGTATCAAGCCTGGCAATCGGGTACTGATTCGCTCGGCGAACAACCCGGCGTTCGTAGCCTGCTGGCTGGCGGTGACAAAGGCAGGCGCTGTTGCCGTTAACACCATGCCGATGTTACGTGCCACAGAACTGGCCAAAATTGTCGATAAAGCCAAAATCAGCCACGCGCTTTGCGATACCCGACTATTAGATGAAATCAAACGCTGCGCCGCCGACAGTGCCTATTTAAAACACGTCATTGGCTTCGACGGCTCCGCTAACCACGACGCTGAGCTGGACCATGCAGCCCTGGAGAAACCGGTGCATTTTGACGCTGTTGCTACTCGCGCCGATGACGTCGCTCTGCTCGGTTTTACCTCAGGCACAACCGGTTCTGCGAAAGCCACCATGCATTATCATCGCGATTTGTTGGCGGTAGCCGATACCTACGCCAAAGAGGTGCTGAAGGTCACGCCAGACGACATTTTCGTCGGTTCACCACCGCTGGCATTCACCTTCGGCCTTGGCGGCCTGGCTATTTTCCCGCTGCGTTTTGGCGCTACCGCGACTTTGCTGGAAACGGCGTCGCCGCCCAATATGATCGACATTATACAGCGCTATAAAGCAACCATATCCTTTACCGCTCCGACTGCTTACCGGGTCATGCTCAAGGCAATGGACGACGGGGCCGACCTGTCGAGTCTGCGCGCTGCGGTGTCAGCCGGTGAAACCCTGCCTGCGCAGGTGTTTGAACAATGGCAGCAAAAAACCGGTAAACCGATGCTCGACGGCATTGGTGCGACCGAAATGCTGCACATTTTTATTTCCAACCGGTTCGACGATGCCCGACCGGCGTGCACCGGCCTTCCGGTACCGGGCTATGAAGCCCGCATCGTCGATGAGCAGATGCATGAAGTGCCGCGCGGCACTGTCGGCAAACTTGCAGTGCGCGGACCAACCGGCTGTCGCTACATGGACGACCCCCGTCAACTTGACTATGTTCGCGATGGTTGGAACCTGACCGGTGATGCGTTCAGCCAGGACGAGGATGGCTATTTTCATTTTGCGGCCCGCACGGATGACATGATCGTCAGTTCCGGTTACAACATTGCTGGACCCGAAGTCGAGGCTTGTCTGCTTGGCCACTCGGATGTGCTGGAATGCGCGGTCATTGGCGCAGCTGATGAACAGCGTGGTCAGATCGTCCAGGCCCATATTGTTCTGGCGGACGGCCTGGTTGCCGATGACGACTGCATAAAACGCCTGCAAGACTATGTAAAAAGCCAGATAGCGCCCTATAAATACCCGCGTTCGATCCGGTTTATCGAGCAATTGCCAAAAACGCCCACGGGCAAGGTTCAGCGATTCAGGTTGAAAGAAACGTTAAACTAGGCGACCTTTCCAGAGTACGCCGCCATTAACGCAACGCGGCAGCTCAGGTATCCGTCATCGGATTCGCCTCTAACGAAGGGGCGAGACCGTGGCACCTGAAAGATGAAAAACGAACAATGAAAGATCAGAAAAATAATCAAAAAAACACCAGGAGATGTGACCATGAAAAAAGTACTGAATGCGGGTCTGGGTCTGATGATGGCAGCAGCCATTGCGGCACCAACACAGGCTGAAGACGTTAAAATCGGGATGATTACGACTCTCTCTGGCGGCGGTGCCCACCTGGGTGTGGATGCCCGTGACGGCTTTATGCTGGCCATCGAACGATCTGGCCGCGATGACATCGACGTTATGATTCAGGACGATGCTCGCAAACCGGATGTCGCCAAGAGCCTGGCCGACGAATTCGTACAGCGCGAAAACGTCGACATCATGACCGGTATTATCTGGTCCAACCTCGCGATGGCCGTGGTTCCTGGCGTTGTTCGTCAGGATACTTTTTACCTCTCACTGAATGCCGGACCCTCCGATTTGGCCGGTCGCCTATGCCACGAAAATTACTTCAACGTCGCCTGGCAAAACAACAGCCTGCACGAAGCCATGGGCCAGTACATGAGCAGTGAAGGGTTTGAAAACGCCTTCATTCTGGCGCCGAACTATCCGGCTGGAACCGATGCACTTGAAGGCTTCAAAAACCGCTACACCGGCAAACTGGCCAATGAAGTTTATACCCAGCTCGGGCAAACCGATTACGCCGCTGAAATCGCTCAGATCCGTGCCAGCGGCGCTGACAGCGTGTTCTACTTCCTGCCGGGCGGCATGGGCATCGCCTTTATGAAGCAATACGCCGGTTCCGGTGTGGATATCCCGGTTTATGGCCCCGCCTTCTCCTTCGATGAAATCATCATCGGTGCGATCGGCGAGGCGGCTATTGGCGTTCGTAACACCTCCCAGTGGGCCTACGACCTGGACAACGCTGCCAACGAAGCTTTTGTCACCGCCTTCCAGGAAAAATATGACCGCATTCCGACGCTGTACGCCTCGCAAGGCTACGATACTGCACGGCTGATCCTGTCGGCCCTCGACGTCGCCCATCCGGATGACAAAGACGCCTTCCGCGACGCGCTGCGTGCTGCCAACTTCGACTCGGTTCGTGGTGATTTCCGTTTTGGCACCAATCACCACCCGATTCAGGACATCTACGTGCGTGAAATCGTCGCCAGTGGCGAGGGTGTAACCAATCAGCTGGTGGGCATCGCGGCCGAAGACATGCAAGATGTTTATGTCGATCAGTGCTCAATGTAACTGATGCGGAAGTGGCTTTTAGCTGACGGCTAAAAGCCACTTCCCTTTTATTCCACTGCGAGGAACCCGGCGTGACCCTGTCGTTATTCTTTGAACAACTGCTCAATGGCCTGCAACTGGGCACCATGCTGTTTTTGATGGCCAGCGGCCTGACACTGGTGTTTGGCGTGATGGGGCTGATCAACCTGGCGCACGGTTCCTTTTATATGACCGGTGCCTTCGTAACCGCCTGGGTTACTGGCACCACCGGGAATTTCTGGGTGGGTCTGCTGGCCGGTACGCTGGCCGCCGCAGCCGTGGGCGCGCTGGTCGAATTTGCTGTGATCCGACGGTTGTATCAGCGGGATCACCTCGATCAGGTGCTGGCGACGTTTGCCCTGATTCTTATTTTTTCCGAAAGCACCCGCTGGATCTATGGTTCATCGCCGTTATGGCTGAACGTGCCGGAGAGCCTTGCGGGGTCTGTCAGTCTGCCTTTTAACGTGCAGTATCCGCTATACCGCCTCGCCATTATCGGCATGGGCGTCCTGATTGCCATCGGCCTTTATCTGTTGATCAGCCGCACCCGTCTGGGCATGCGCATCCGTGCCGGCGAGAACGACCGGGAGATGATCGGTGCACTGGGGGTTGATATCAGCACGCTTTATACGCTGGTGTTTGCACTGGGGGCAGGCCTTGCCGGTCTGGCCGGTGCTACCATCGGTGCCCTGCAATCCGTTCAGGTGGGTATGGGTGAACCGGTCCTGATACTGGCCTTTGTGGTGATCGTGATTGGCGGCATTGGCTCGATCAAGGGTGCGCTGGTCGGAGCCTTGCTGGTAGGGGTGGTCGACACCATGGGCCGAATCTTGCTGCCCGATCTGTTCAAGCTGTTTCTCGATGCCTCGACCGCTTCCGGCGTGGGAGCTGCCATAGCTTCCATGCTGATTTACGTGCTGATGGCCGTCATTCTTATCTTTAAACCCAACGGCCTTTTTGCCGTCAAACACTGAGTAGCTGGTCATGACGCAATCGCACTCTATCCCCGCGACAGGCACGACCCGCAGCGCCCGTTTTCGGCTCGACCGGGAAGGCTGGATCAGCCTCGGTCTGCTGCTGATACTGGCCACCGGCGCTTTGATCGCGTATCTGGCCGGGGAACATTTTTTCGTTAACCTGGCCTCACGCATGGTGATCATTGCACTGGCCGGTGTCGGGCTTAACCTGGCGCTGGGGTTTGGCGGCATGGTCAGCTTCGGGCATGCCGCCTATTTTGGCGTGGGCGGCTATGTTGTTGGTATCGGTGCCTTTCATGCGTTCGATATGTCACCGACACTGGGCCTGTCGTTTTTACCCAATGGCAGTGACCAGATGGTTCCGCTCTGGCTCATGGCCATCGCGATGTGCGGCCTCTTGGCTTATGGCATCGGTCGCCTTTCACTCGGCACCTCGGGTGTCTACTTCATCATGATCACTCTGGCTTTCGCCCAGATGATCTATTACTTCGCCATCTCCTGGCCCACCTACGGCGGTGAAGATGGCCTGCCGATCTATATTCGCAATCAATTCTGGGGGCTCAATACCAACAACAGTCTCACCTTCTTCCTGTTGTGTTTTGGCTTACTGCTACTGGCTCTGGCTTTCTGTCACCGTCTGCTCGGCTCACGCTTTGGCGCGGCACTGACCATGGCACGTCTGAACCCGGTTCGGTTGGCCACCTCGGGTATTGAGCCGCGTCCGGTCAAACTGGTGGCTTTTGTGATCAGTGGCATGATCACCGGACTGGCCGGTGCCCTCTTTGCCGATCTGAACGGCTTTGTTGGCACCTCCATGCTCGACTGGCATCGTTCGGGTGAAATCATGGTCATCGTCATTCTCGGCGGAGTCGGCCGGCTGTTTGGTCCGGTCGCAGGCGCCATTCTGTTCGTAGCGATGGAATTCTGGTTGGGTGGCCTAACCGTGTACTGGCAATTCTTTTTGGGTCTGGTGCTGCTTGCGGTTGTGCTGTTCGCGCGCGGGGGGGTCTTTGGCCTGCTGGCCGGGAGGGCTCAAGATGAATGAGGCCGTGCTCAGCATTCAGAAACTGAACAAACGCTTTGGCGCCTTACGTGCCACCCAGGATGTCACCATTACTGTCATGCCGGGCGAGATCCACGCATTGATCGGCCCTAACGGAGCCGGAAAATCGACGCTGATTGCACAGATCGCTGGTACTCTGGCACCGGATTCCGGCACTCTACGGCTCGATGGCAACACCCTCGATTCACTGTCCGTCGCGGCGCGCGCGCGCCAGGGCCTGGGACGCAGTTTTCAGGTGTCCTCACTGGCCGAAACGCTGAGTGTTCGGCGCAACGTCATGATGGCCGTCCAGGCGTTGCAGGGCAGCAGTTTCCGATTCTGGAAACCGGTGAACCGTGACGCCAGCCTGCGCAAACCGGCTGATGAAGTGCTCGAACGGATGGCACTGAGCCACCGCGCAGATACGCCAGTGGCTGAGTTGTCCCACGGTGAGCGTCGCCAGGTTGAAGTGGCCTGTGCACTGGCACTTCGACCTAAAGTTCTGCTGCTGGATGAACCCATGGCGGGCCTCGGCCCCGAAGGCACAGCCAAACTGACTACCCTGCTCGAAACACTCAAGCACCAGGTACCCATGCTGCTGATCGAACACGACATGGATGCCGTATTCCGGCTGGCCGACCGCATTTCGGTGCTAGTAGCCGGTGAAGTCATTGCCCACGGCGACAGTGATGCCATCCGCAATGACCCCGCTGTCCGCGAAGCTTACCTGGGAGACGATGATGCTCAGAGTGAATGATATCCACACCTTTTATGGCCCCTCACAGGCGCTGTTCGGGGTTGATCTATCTATTGCAGCCGGTGAACTGGTTGCACTGATGGGCCGCAATGGCATGGGCAAGACCACCACCATTCGCTCGATTTTCGGACTCACCCCGGCATCGTCAGGGTCGATCGAATTTGAGGGCAAAAATATCACCCGCGCCCAGGGCTTTACCATTGCCCGACTTGGACTTGGGCTGGTACCGGAGGGTCGTCGCTGCTTTACCAATCTGTCCGTGCGCGAAAACCTCTTGGCCACCGCCCGGCCCGGCCACTGGACGCAGTCAGGCGTTGAATCCCTGTTCCCGCGACTGGCCGAACGCCGCAATCAGGCCGCCAGTACGCTGTCTGGCGGCGAGCAACAAATGCTGGCCATTGGCCGGGCACTGATGACCAACCCCAGACTACTGGTGCTGGATGAAGCGACCGAAGGCCTGGCCCCGGTAATTCGTCAGGAAATCTGGCGTGCTATTCGCCTGCTCAGAGACGAAGGGCTGTCAATCCTGCTGGTCGACAAAACCCTGAAAGAGGTACTGCCTGTGGCCAGCCACTGTCTGATTCTGGAAAAAGGCCAAACCGTCTGGGCTGGTGAACCCGCCGCCTTAACAGATGACATTAAAAACCGTTACCTGGGCGTCTGATCATGGCTTATCAAACACAACATAAGGTTCGTTTTGGTCATTGCGACCCGGCGGGCATCGTTTACTTCCCGCGCTATTTCGAGATGATCAACGCGGTGGTGGAAGACTGGTTCGCCGACGCCGTCGGGCGCGACTTCAACAGCCTGCATTTGCAGGAAGGCGTCAGCGTTCCGACCGTTAACCTCAATACCAGTTTCCTGGCACCCAGCCGCCTGGGAGACATTCTGGATTTCCAACTGACTGTCTCAAAGGCGGGCAACGCCAGCCTGACTCTGACAATCACCGCCCATTGCAGTGACGAGCTGCGCCTGAGCAATGAATCCACACTTGTTTATGTCGATATGGCCAGCGGCAAACCGCGTCGCTGGCCTGATCTGATGCGCCAACGTTTTGAATGCGACCGGGAAACCACTGCGATCGCAACTGAAAAAGGACCCTCCTGATGTCTGCATCTGCCACCCATCAACTGCTTCATCCCAACAACTGGAAACGCGCTGCAGGCTATGCCAATGGCATGCTGACCGAAGGCAAGACCGTGTTTGTCGGCGGCCAGATCGGTTGGAATGCCCAGCAAGTATTTGAAACCGACGATTTTGTCGGTCAGATTGAACAGGCACTGCGTAACATCGTCGCGATACTGCATGAAGCCGATGCCCGGCCTGAACACCTGTCGCGCCTGACCTGGTATATAACCGACAAGGCTGAGTATCTGACTCGCCTGGCCGAAGTCGGAGAAGCCTATCGCGCCGTGCTGGGCAAGCATTTTCCAGTAATGACCATGGTGCAGGTGGCCGATCTGATTGAAGATGAAGCCAAGGTCGAGATCGAAGCAACCGCGGTTATACCTGCCTGAGCATCAAGGGTCTGAGGTGTCAGTAAAAACGCAGCGCCCGGGCTCGCACTCATGTGCCAATCCGTTACACTTAGCTTACCGCCCATTGAATCCGGGAATGCCCTGATGTCGCTCCCTCCTGCCTCCGGCGCACGGCGTTTTGGTGCACCGCACCTGGCTACACCCGATTCGTTGTCTTCCAATACCGATCTGATCGGGGAAGTACCGGTGGCCATCAGCTACGGGGAAATCACCCACGGTATTATGATGCTGACGCCGACAGATCTGGATGACTTTCTGATGGGGTTCAGCCTGAGCGAGGGTGTGATCAGTCGCGCGGGCGACCTGCTCGACTGGACGCTGGTAGCAACCCAAACACCCGATGGCCTGCCTGCTTACCTGCTCGACGCTACTCTGAGCGCACGCCGACAGGCGCAGTACCGCAACCGGCAAAAACAGATGTTGGGCGTCTCCGGGTGCGGCTTGTGCGGCAGCGATTCACTGCAAAACGCTTTTGCACCGCTGCAGCCACTGGAACCATCGCCGGTATTGCCGCAGCAGCAGCTGAGCCAGTTACGGGAAAAATTAACACAGGCACAAACACTGGGCCCGAAAGTGGGTGCTATTCACGCAGCGGTGCTAATCGATCCCAATGGCGAACTGCTGGCCTGCCGGGAAGACATCGGCCGGCACAACGCACTCGACAAACTGATCGGTCAGGCAATGCGTTGTGAGCACTCACTGACCGGGCATACCCTGGTAATGAGCAGCCGCTGCAGTGTAGATCTGGTCAACAAAGCCATCATCGCAGGCGCTTCAACCCTGGTAAACCTGGCAGCGCCCAGCACCCTGGCCGTCGATCGTGCTCGTCGCTATGGGCTGAACCTGATTCATCTCGCCCGCGACAACCAGCCCCGGTTTTACAGTCCGCAGCCGCAGTAAAAAATGTCTTTTATTGTGGTCACAGAAATACAGTTAAAAGAATTGGGAAAAGCCCACTTCACACTGTCTTTATGAAACTGCTACTTCCCCAAGTATTCCCAGCAAAAATCCGGCTACCGCGCCCATTGCGGGTGCCCATTGCTTTTCCAGCCGGGACTGGGGGGCAATATCTTCAAAAATGATGTACAAAATTCCACCGGCTGAAAATAGCATTATGGCAGAAACGATTTGTGGATGATTCGACAAAACGAAATAGCCAGTGAGTCCGGAAATCGGACCTAACAAGGCCATAAGCGCGAATGCGCCGACGATCTGTGAGGCACGGTAATGTGTTGATTTAGTCAATTCTATACAGGCGTTGAATCCTTCCGGGAGGTTTTGCAGCGTAATAATCAAGGCAAGCAGCAGCCCGGCAGACTGTGAGACGGCAAAGGTTGCGCCAAGCGCAAGCGCTTCCGGGATAAAATCGGACAACATGGCTACCAGTTGACTTGAGGATGTTGCCTTAGCAGCCAGCAAGATATCAAGAAGCATAAATACCAAACCGCCACCGACAAAGCACAAAGCGATCATCAGCGGTTCCAGGTTTCGTACGCCCTCCGGAACCAGCACCAGCGCAACTGACGACAGCAACGCACCCCCGCCAAATGCAATGACGCTGTGGCGAATCTCGGTTTCAAGCCAATAGGGCCGGATACGTTCAATGGCCGCAATGGCTGCCCCAACCGGCATCGCCATGCCTGCGATCAGTGTCAGCAGAGCAATGGGAAGCCAGCTATTCAAATCACTCATACCTATCCTTTAAATCGTTTTGTACATGACACTATTTTGACCGAGACATTGTAGCAGACTGCTGAAATTTGCGGAATTTCGGAGTTGTCCCATCTACCCGGACACCTACTTTATCTCCAAGGTCCTTCGACAGGCTCAGGACGAACGGGGGTCCAGCTATTAAAGGTACTCATATATTTCCTTCTGTGGCACAACACCTTCCGATCGATCTGAATGGAAGACTGAAGAGGACAGTATGGCAGCAATCCCGTCCAGCCCAGTTCAGATCGATGACAATACCGACTACCGGTCGCTCAACCATACTTCATTATTCCCTTTATCAAAGGCTGCCATCCAAGCGGTCAGATCCGGTGCATGGCGGGCGACAAAGCGTTTCAGATCGGCGCGTTCGCAGGCCTGACCGGTGAACACCCGAACGTACTCGGCGATACGGGAAATCCGCTCATCTGGCGTATCAACCGCACGCATTGAGATATACCCGATCTGCGTTAAGTAGATGGTGCGTGCCCGAACGCTGGCTTCCAGCGGCGGGTAGTCAAAGTTAGACAGCATGCGCGTGAGAGCCGCCAGCCGCGCCTCATCGGCGGCGGCCACTTCGGCAGCAACGGCATTGGAGTGCAACGCCCAGTAACGCACAGCGTATTCAAGGTCCGCATCAAACAGCTCCGTATCCAGCCAGCAATCAAAGACGTTCAACATGGCCTCTACCACGGTCCCCGCATAACATTCGGTCTGCTTGATCAGACCGCCGGTGTTTTTGTGCTTCCAGTGTGTCAGCAATTGGGCTAGCAGTGCCTCCCGGTCTTTGAAAAACCAGTAAAAACTGGTACGTGAGGTGCCCAGAGTTTTGGCCAGCAGCTGGATTTTAACCGCGTCGATCCCGCCGCTAATCAATGCCTCGTAAGCTGCGTCGAGCCAGTCTTCGGCGCGGCCTTTGTCGCTCTCGGTGGTCATGTACCTTCCCGTTTGGATGTCGAAAACAGAATCGTTTATTGCCTCTTTATGTACATAAGTGTCGTTTATATTGACACCTATGTACAGTGCGCGCTAGCTTAACGGTCTGGCTCGCATTCAACCGGAGGCTACCATGGCCCAGGACCCGCTGCTGACCCCTTTCCAGCTCAAGCATCTAACGCTGAAAAACCGGCTTATGCTCACCGCACACGAGCCGGCCTACCCGGAAGACGGTATGCCGAAGGAGTTGTATCGCGCCTATCACGTCGAGCGAGCCAAAGCAGGCATCGGTTTGACCATGACCGCCGGGTCGGCTGCCGTGGCGAAAGACAGCCCGCCGGTATTCAACAACATCCTGGCCTACAAAGACGAGGTCGTGCCCTGGATGCGCGACCTGGTTGATGCCTGCCACGAGTACGGCACAGCGGTAATGATTCAGCTCACCCACCTGGGCCGGCGCACGCGCTGGGACAAAGGCGACTGGCTGCCGGCCGTTTCGGCGTCACACCACCGGGAAATGGCGCACCGGGCCTTTCCCAAGCAGGTTGAAGACTGGGACATCGACCGATTAATCAGAGACTACGCCGACGCCGCCGAACGCATGCATGCAGCAGGTCTGGACGGCATTGAGCTACAGGCTTACGGCCATCTCATGGACCAGTTCTGGTCGCCGCTGACCAACACCCTCGACGCGCCTTACGGCGGCAACCTGGACAATCGGCTGCGCTTCACGTTCGACGTATTGCGAGCTATTCGCAAACGGGTTGGAGATGACTTCATCATCGGCGTGCGCTACACCGGCGATGAACGCCTGCCCGGTGGGCTGACTGCGAATGACGGTATGGATATATCCCAGCGTCTCAAGGACAGCGGTCTGGTCGATTTCCTCAATGTTGTACGCGGACACATCGACACCGACCCGGGACTGACCGATGTCATTCCTGTTCAGGGCATGCCCAGTGCGCCGCATCTGGATTTTGCCGGTGAGATCAAACGCAAGATCAATTTTCCGACCTTTCATGGCGCCAAAATTCAGGACGTCGGCACGGCGCGCTATGCCATTGAATCCGGCAAGGTCGATATGATCGGCATGACCCGGGCGCACATGGCCGACCCGCACATCGTGCGGAAAATACTAGAAGGACGAGAACATGAAATCCGCCCCTGCGTGGGCGCCAACTATTGTCTGGATCGCATCTACCAGGGCGGTGCTGCCTACTGCATTCACAACGCCGCCACCGGTCGTGAAACCACTATGCCACACGAGATTCCCAGGGCCGCCACGCGCCGTAAGGTGTTGATCGTCGGAGCCGGGCCAGCGGGACTGGAAGCAGCCCGGGTGGCGGGCGAGCGTGGCCACGAAGTAATTGTGCTGGAAGCCACCGGCGATGCCGGCGGCCAGATAAGACTGACGGCGCGAAGCGAACGCCGCCGCGAGATGATGGCGATCATCGACTGGCGTCTGGCCGAGTGCGACCGGCTGGGCGTCGATATACGGTACAACGTCTGGGCCGAAGCCGAAGGCATCCTGGGTGAACAGCCGAATGTGGTCATCGTCGCCACCGGCGGCTACCCGATCGAAGATCAGCCCGCAGAAGGTCACGCTCTGGTGGTCAATAGCTGGGATATCCTTTCCGGGCACGTCAAACCAGGCCAGCGTGTTTTATTGTTTGACGCCGCCGGCGACAACACGGCCTTACAGACCGCCGAGATGATTGCAGATACCGGCGCCCGGCTGGAAATGATAACGCCTGACCGCACCCTCTCGGCTGAAGTCATGGCGATGAACCTTGTACCCTACATGCGGGCACTGCAACAGAAAGACGTTACCTTCACACCGACCTACCGGTTGAAATCCGTTTTGAGCGATGGCGACGCCTTGCGGGCCATCGTCACCAGTGACTACCTGGATCTCGAACTGGAAAGGCGCGTGGATCAGGTTGTGGTCAACTACGGCATCACGCCGATGGCAGACATCTACTTCGAGCTGGTGCCGCACTCGAGTAACGGCGGGGAAGTTAATTACGACGACCTGATCATCGGCAACCCTCAGTCCGTGGTTCGCCATGCCGGCGGCGGATTTCAGTTATTCCGGATCGGCGATGCGGTCGAATCACGCAACACTCACGCGGCTATTTATGATGCGTTGCGACTAACAAAAGACCTATAGCAGACTGTTGAAATAGACGTAATCATGGCACTCACCTCAACACTCCGATAGCGGTAGCCGCTTGACTGAACTACCCTCGGTAGTAAACTCTACGGGTTTTTGTTCGGTTAAGCTGCTCTAAATTAAAATTAACGTCAGGGAGCGCCGCAGTATGGATTACCAAACGTACCGACATGAACTGAGCAAACACCTGGCCGGTTCGGAAATATTCTTCCCTACTGAAGAATTTAGCACCCGATGTGCCAGAGTGCGGTCAGCCATGGCAGAAGCGTCTTTGGATGCCCTGCTACTGACCGATCCTTCAGATATCTATTATCTGACGGGTTATCACACCTTTGAGGTGTCAGTACATACCGCCCTCGTAGTCACTGAACATCAGTTAATTCTGCAAGTACCGTCGATCGAGACCGGGCCAGCAGTAGTGACCGCCATTGTGGATGATATTATTGCCTATCGCTGGGAAAACACCAGTGAGGTGATTGAACCGCTGTGCGATGCTTTGGCACAGTCCAGTGCCATTGGCATCGATGGTATGAGCGCCGGTCTACGCTACGGTATTATAAGCCAGTTGCAGCAGCGACTGGGGGCATCGAGATTTATCGAGGGCGGGTTTGTGCTGGACCGAATCCGCATTGTTAAAAGTGAGGCTGAGCTGGTTTGCCTGCAACACAGTGCAACTATCACCTCTGCAGGCCTTGCGGCAGCCATTAGTTGTATTCGTCCGGCAATGACCGACAACGACATTGCCGCCGAAGGTTCTCGTGCTTTATTGGCTGCAGGCAGCGAGTTCATGAGCCTGCAACCGATCGTAACGAGCGGCAAGCGCAGCAGTATTATTCATGTGAATCACAAGCGTAATGTCATCTCGCCAGACGATTCGGTATTCCTCGAATTCGGCTCGGCCTATCAACGTTATACGGCGCCAATGATGCGCATGGCGGTCGCCGGAAAAGCGAGCGATGAAATGAAAGCTGTCCGGGACCTGTGCCGACAGCTGTTTGACGCACTTTGCCCGGCCATGAAACCCGGCCATACCTTTGACCAGGCAGCAGCAGCGGCCGAATCGATACTGGCACAGCGGCAGGACCTGTTTTTTTCTGGAGTATTTGGCTATGCGGTTGGCGCTCAGTTTCCGCCAAGCTGGGTGGAAGGCACCGGCTATATAGCCAGGGGTCAGCAGCGAGTCTTCGAAAAGAACATGGTTTTCCACCTGCCGCTCTGCCTGCGTTTACCAGGCCGTTGGGGCATTGGCTTGAGTGATACGGTTTTGGTGACTGACAACGGCGCCGTTCCAATCACGAATAATGACTGGCAGATTCATGAGTGCTGAGCAATAAAACACTTTTAAATAGAGCAAGAATGGCTGTGATGGCTGTGATGGCTGTGATGGCTGTGATGGCTGTCCAAAAAGGGTGCCAGTCGACTAGTGGTTCATGCGTGCAGATGTTCTATAGTGATCGTTACATGCGGGGCGAGGGTTCAATCTATGGCTATAAAGAAGTCTGAGCAAACTAAACGTGAAGAGCGTTACGCCATTGAATCTGGTGATACAGTTAAAGACCTGTCACCAGCGGGGATTGCAGAGTACCAATCGAAGGAAAGTACCAAAGGTGCTCAGGATTCTCTGGAGGTTGTGCTCAAAGAGATCTCTGCCCAGGCTGCAGAAGTAACCGACGAATCCATTATAGAAGACATTTCCGGGCGTTTAAGCGCGATACTGTCTGGCGCCTCGCCTGATGATGTGGCTCTGCTCCATAAAACCTTGGTGAGTGAGAAATTCCTGAGAACGGCTCAACTGGGCATAGATTCTGATAACGAACTGTTGCCAGATTGGCGGGATAGAAAATACCCCTATAAAAACCGAATGCGCCGAAAGTCCTACGAGAAGCAGAAATATAGCCTTCAGGTTGAATTACTCAAGCTGCAGCGCTGGGTAAAAGATACGGGCTCTCGTGTTGTTATCCTGTTTGAAGGGCGTGATGCCGCTGGAAAAGGAGGTACGATCAAGCGCTTCATGGACCACCTGAACCCACGGGGCGCCAGAGTGATCGCACTTGACAAACCAACACCTACAGAGCAAGGGCAATGGTATTTTCAGCGCTACGTCGCACATTTACCCACTGAAGGTGAAATCGTTCTGTTTGATCGCTCCTGGTACAACCGGGCTGGCGTCGAACGTGTCATGGGCTTCTGCTCTGACGATGATTATCGTGAATTCATGCGCCAGGTGCAGGATTTCGAGAGAAACCTGGTTCGTTCGGGTATGCACATCATCAAATTCTGGTTTTCTGTAACCCGTGAAGAGCAAAAACGCCGGTTTGTCGAGCGTGAGAGCCATCCATTAAAACAATGGAAACTCAGCCCAATCGACCGGGCTTCCCTGGATAAATGGGAAGAATACTCCAAAGCCAAGGAAGCCATGTTTATCAATACTGACATGGCCGAATCTCCCTGGATCGTGATTAAATCTGACTGCAAGAAACGAGCGCGGCTAAATGCCATGCGCTATGTATTGAGCCAGTTTGAATATCCGAACAAGGATACTAACCGGACAGGGTCGATAGATTCGCTGATTGTGAGCCGGGCCGCCACTTACCGGGTATTTGATTAATCGCAAAGCACATATCCGACATCGTGCAAAGGACTCAATGAACGTCCTCAGTCACCCAACCGTCCAGGATGTGCACGTGGCGGTTGCAGCGGCTGGCAAGTTCAGTAGAGTGGGTGACGATCAGAAAGGTGGTGCCGCGTTCGCGATTGAACTGCCGCATCAGAGCGAAAATCTCGTCGGCAGAGCCCGTGTCGAGGTTCCCGGTCGGTTCATCCGCGAGCACCAGTGCGGGATCAGCAACCAGCGCCCGGGCTACAGCGACCCTCTGCTGCTGGCCACCAGATAGCTCACTGGGTAAGCGTGAACCAAAACCACCCAGGCCAACCGCATCCAGCAGGGTTTCAGCCTGAGCCAGAGCCGACCTATTCAATCGTTTGTCCCTTGCCATCAGCGGCAGGCAGACGTTTTCAGCAACACTGAAGGCGTTGATGAGGTGGTGGAACTGGAAGACAAACCCAAGCGATTGACCGCGCAGCCTGGTAAGGCCCGCCTCGTTCAACCGGGCGGTCTCCTGGCCGTCAAGACAGATCGTGCCTGTGGTGGGTCTGTCCAGTAAACCAATCAGATTCAGCAGGGTACTTTTACCGGAACCGCTGGGGCCGATCAGGGCTGCAAAATCCCCGGCTGCCAGGCTCAGATCGGTGGCGTGCAACACCTCAACCTCAGCTGGAGTGTCGACACGGTACCGTTTGGTGACACCGTTCAGCGTGAGAATCGGTTCAGCCACGAATCGCCTCCACCGGGTCTAATCGAGCGGCTCGCATGGCTGGCAGTACCGCCGCGATCAGACCCGTACCCGTGGCCAGGGCCGCCGTCGAGATCATGAGTGGGGCTGTAAGCGGAATCGGAAACGGCAGCGCCGGTACCAGGTGGGTGAACAACAGCACCAGTGCGGCTGCGCTGAGTAAGCCCAGCAAAGAGCCGCCAAGCCCGAGCAGCCCGCCCTGCCAGAGGAAGATACCAATCACCTGGCGACGCGACGTACCGGTAGCACGGAGTATGCCGATCTCGCGTGAGCGCTGCACCACCGATACCACTAGCACGCTGGCGATGCCGAACGCGACGGATACGGCGATGAAAAACCGGATGATGTCAGAGGACAGGCTTTGAGAACGCAGGCCATTGAGCAACTCACCGTTGGTCGACATCCAACTTTCCGCCTGCAAGGCGTGTTGCCTCTTCAGGTTATTGGCAATCGCTTCCGCAGAAAAGATGTCTTTTACCTGCAGTTGAATGCGCGAGACCCCACCCGGCAGGTCCAGCAATGTCTGGGTGCTGCGCAGATGCATGTAAACCATGCTCAGGTTCAGATCCCGCAGCCCCAGATCAAAAATGCCGGAAACCGACACCACCCGGTCACGTCGACCCGTTGCCAGACGTAGCCGTCCGCCTATGTCCAGCCCCAGTTCGTTCGCCAGATCCAGACCGACAAGCACCTGATCCGGGCCCAGTTGATAGGCCCCGGCGACCAGTTTATCCTGCACTGGAATCTGCCGGCGATAGCTGACCGGGTCGATACCCGTCACCGTTACATTGCGTTCAGCGGCACCCTGGATTGCCAATGCCGGTCCGGATACCAGCGGCGACACTGCACGCACGCCAGGCGTCCGGGCAAGCACCGGCAAAAGCCTTTGCCATTGATCGATAGTGGTCAGGCGTTGCGGCGACTGCTGTACCAGCGTTAATGAGCGACCTTCCGCTTCAGACGTCAAACGGCGCGCCTGCTCGGCTCGCGGCTTCAGGACAATGTGCGCCTGGGTGCCCAACGTATCTTCGATCAGGCTTATCTGCAGACCGTTGATAAGCGCCGTCAGAAACACGATGATCGCCACACCCATCGCTACCCCAACGCCGATAAGAACACTCTGGAAACGCCCCTGGCGCAGGAACCGAACAGCCACAAGCCATTGAAAGTTCATAGCCGGAGCATCGCCTGTGGTTTCGCTCGCGAGCCCGGCGCAATGGCATTCGGTTCCGCCACAACCAGCGCTTCGGCCGACAAGCCATCGAGCACCTCGACCCGATCATCACCCATCAGACCCAGGGTTATCGACTGTTGCACCACTCGTCCGTCCCTAACCACCAACACCGCGGGGCGGTCGGGTTCCGGGTACAGGATCGCAGAGGTTGGCAGAGAGATCGATGCTGTGGTTTGGGCAACGCTTATCTGCACCGAAGCGGTCATGTCAGCTTTCAGATAGTCAGGGGGGTCGTCAATGCGCAGTCGTACAGGAAGAATGGCACGCAAGGGATCGATGCGCGGCCCGATAAAACTGACGCTCGCCGCAAATGTCCGGTCGGGAAAGGCATCGACCGAAACCAGGGCCGACTGGTTTAACGCGACCCGACCGGTCTGTTGTTCATTCAATGACAACTCGACTCGATCGAGCTCTGTTCCGACCAGTGACAACAACATCGCCCCCGGCTGGACCACATCACCTGTCTCCACTGACCGCTGCACTACACGACCGTTGATCGGAGCGGCCAACCGGGTATGCGACAGCACAGCGCGAGACTGATCAAGGCTAGCCTGCGCCGCCCCGACCTGAGCCGCTAACAACCGGTATTCGCTGCCGCCCACCTGTCGGCTCTGCACAACCTGACGGGCATTGAGCCGACGCGCCTCGGCCAATTCCACCGAGTCCTGACGCGCCTCCCAGTCGAACTCGGACATAAAACCGTCGAGTCTCAATTGTTGCGCCCGCTCCATCTCCCGGCGCGCATGATTAAGGTTGGTCTCCGCCTCAACAGCATTCATCGCCGCTTCGGGTTGCCCGACCTGCGACAGTTGGCCAAGCCGAGCCTGCGCTTGCACCAGCGACGCCTGCGCCAGCCGGACGCCCGCCTGTGCTTCGGCGTCATCCAGCAACACCATCGGCTGCTCTTGCTGTACCCCATCGCCTTCATCAACCTCGACAGCGACCACCGTACCCACCATCAAAGCGCCCAAATTGATGCGCTGATTACTGGATACCCGTCCGGTAGCCACCAGACGCTGGGTAATCGACCCGGTATCAGGCCGGATGACCGCAACAGCAGGGGCCTGGACATACCAATAGCCACCGGCAACGGCAACCGCCACGACCACGGCCGCGATAAAAACCCTGAATACCATCCGATCACGCTCCCTGTTGCATGCCGCGAGTCTAGCAGGCTTCCTGGAATGTATTTCCTGACAGGCTGTTAATACTCATAGAAAATCTGCCACCTGTTACCGGACCATGTGGTCCGACACTTCGGAAGTTCCGGCGAAACCAGCGATACTTGCCTACTTTACCGGTACTCCTCGGGTGAACCGGAGGCCCGATACCTGCCGACTTGACGTTATTGCTCGGGCTAACGGCAGAACACACTGTCGAGACAAAAGTATTGGTCATTTCCATAGCAGCAGTATCGTTCGTCAACGTCAATTTTTGGATCTGCGGTTTCCCGAATCAATCAGGGCAAATCAGTCACAGCTCCCTGCGATGCTGAACCGACGGTACGAGCGTACTTCGCCAACACGCCTCGAGTGTATCGGGGCCCCGGTGTCTGCCAGGCCTTTTGCCGGCGTTCAAGCTCCTGCTCCGTGACATCCAGCTCAATCCGGTTGGCGACAGCATCGATGGTTATTCGGTCACCCTCTTCGACCAGGGCAATGGGGCCGCCCTCGGCGGCCTCCGGGGTGATATGGCCAACAACGAAACCATGGCTTCCTCCGGAAAAGCGACCGTCGGTAATGAGCGCGACATCGCTGCCAAGGCCTTTGCCCATAATTGCAGAGGTTGGGCTGAGCATTTCCCGCATACCCGGTCCACCTTTGGGTCCCTCGTAGCGAATGACCAGCACATCTCCCGCGACGACTGAGCCATCCAGAATATGTGTCTGGGCTTCTTCTTCAGAATGAAATACCCGGGCCCGACCGGTAAAGTGAGTACCTTCCTTGCCGGTGATTTTTGCGACCGCGCCGGTCGGTGCAAGGTTGCCGTACAGAATGCGCAAATGACTGTCCGCTTTGATCGGATTGTCAAAAGCACGAATGATTTCCTGGTCGTCGGGATAGGGCGCGACGTCAGCCAGGTTTTCGGCCAGTGTATGCCCGGTTACCGTGAGGCAATCACCGTAAAGCAGCCCGCGGTCCAGCAGCATTTTCATCAGTGGCTGAATGCCGCCGATAGCGACCAACTCAGACATCATATAGTGGCCGCTGGGTCGCAGGTCCGCCAGCACGGGAACTCGCTTACCAATCTCGGCAAAGTCCTCAAGTGATAACTCAACGCCTGCTGTGCTTGCCATGCCAAGCAGGTGCAGCACCGCATTGGTAGAGCCACCGAGCGTGATGACCACAGTAATCGCATTTTCGAAGGCTTCCCGGGTCATGATGTCGGACGGTTTGATATCTCGCTCTAACAAGTTAAGCACTGCGGCACCGGCGGCCCGGCAATCCGCAACCTTGGTATCGGACACGGCATTCTGGGCGGAACTGCCCGGCAGACTCATCCCCATCGCTTCAATCGCCGACGCCATGGTATTCGCCGTGTACATACCTCCGCACGAACCGGCCCCGGGAATCGCAGTCTCTTCGATCTGCTTGACCTCGATCAGGTCCAGCTTGCCCTGAGCATGGGCACCAATGGCCTCGAACACGGAAATAATGTCCGTGTGATTCTCTCCCGGCAAAATGGTGCCACCGTATACGAAGACCGCTGGCCGGTTCAGTCGCGCCAGGCCCATCATGCACCCGGGCATGTTCTTGTCGCAGCCACCAATGGCGACCAGCCCATCGAAGCCCTCGCAACCGGCAACCGTCTCTATAGAATCAGCAATCACTTCGCGCGACACCAGCGAATACTTCATGCCCTCGGTGCCATTGGCAATGCCATCTGACACGGTAATGGTATTGAAGATAAGAGACTTCCCGCCGGCCTCATCGGCACCTGCCGCTGATTCTTCAGCCAGCCGGTTGATGTGCATGTTACAGGGCGTGAGGTTACTCCAGGTGGACGCGATGCCTACCTGAGGCTTGCGAAAGTCCTCGTCACTGAAACCAACCGCTCTCAACATGGCACGACTGGCTGACTTACCTATGCCATCAACGACCTGCGATGAATAACGGCGACGCTTGTCCTCTGTCATGGCTAACTCCTATTCTAATTATTTGAAAGCCTCAGACTGACAGAATAAACGCAGGTCAGCAAAGAGACTCGGGGTGAATAACAGAGTATATCAGCATCTGATGGATTGCCCGAGCCCTCCTGATGAACTTGGTCAGGGCCGATACTCCGGGTAGG
>Ga0307975_1000428_pt1 | contig 24142 bp, 18 predicted proteins | sample OrgLakmetagen917_FD_201825 | JGI IMG/M metagenome (GOLD analysis project Ga0307975, IMG submission 201825) | Saline water microbial communities from Organic Lake, Antarctica - #917 | ecosystem: Environmental > Aquatic > Non-marine Saline and Alkaline > Saline | place: Antarctica: Organic Lake... | reverse complement strand
GGCTGGCCAGGCCAACAAAAAACTTTTTGTCGACCGAATTGATCTGAGTATTGAACCGGGCGAGCCGCAAAGCGGCACCGGCGACAAAGATAAAGGCAGCAACCCAGCCCAGATTATCAAGACTGTACAGTGACCATTGAAACACCAGAATGGCCGGCGCAACGCCAAAAGCAAGGTTGTCAGACATCGAGTCATACTGGGCACCAAACTCACTCTGGGTATGTGTCATACGGGCAACACGCCCATCCATACCGTCCAGAATCTGGGCCACGAATATGGCCATGGCTGCCCGGACAAAACTGCCATTCAACGACAATACAATAGAGTAAAAGCCAGCAAACAGAGCTGCAGTAGTTAACAGATTGGGTAACAAATAGATTCCGCGCCGGTGACTGGGCAGCTGCTGCCCTGACAACGGCTCATTTTCGGTGGTTTTTTCTTCTGTGGAACTCATGGCTCCCCCCTTCTTTTAACATGGTCGCACCGGTTGAGGCGCTAGCAAAATGTGATATGTTTCCAACTCTGCGATCTCAATGGGCAGTGGTATCAACGGCAGTCCGCCAAAACGCATTAACCAGTGGGTCTTGCAGCCGGCGGTTCAAAACACAGACTCCAACATCAAATGGCACAAGTGCCGTTTCGGTCGCAATGCGCTCGATTTTGTCTTTCAGCGGGCTATTTTCGATCACCAGCCCAGGGACCACGCCAATGCCAAATCCCAGCCCTACCATGCTCACAATGGCTTCGTTTCCAGCCACCTGCGCATAAATATTCGGTTTGATCGACTGCCCGCGGAACCAGTGATCCAGCCGTTTCCTGGCCAGCCCGTACTCTGACACCACAAAAGGAATCTGCCCCCAGGGAATGGGCGTTTCCCGCAGCAGACTGCGTACTGGGCAATCGATGAGCGGCGCGATAAATTCCAACGGTGTTTCGACAATGGATGAGAATGTCAGAGGGTTGGGCAGATGGTCTGGCCGCGGTGCGACGGCCACATCAGTCTCATCATCCATTACTTTTTGCACCGCCTGGGCGGCATCTCCGGTTTCCAGTATCACTTCAATATTCGGATAGCGCTTGCGAAACTCGGTGAGCACTGCCAGCATAAATGAATAGCTGGCCGTGACCGAACAATACAGCCTGACCTGGCCGCGCAATTCGCCAGGATCGTTTTGCAACTTATGCCGCAATTCCTGCCAGTGCCCCAGCGTCGATTCCGCAAACTCGCGAAACAGTCGGCCAGCCTGAGTCAATGCAACGGTGCGATTGTCCCGTTCGAACAAGGTAGCGCCTAATTCATCCTCCAACCGGGCGATGCTACGACTCAACGTAGAGGGGCTGACATGCATGGCTTCCGATGTCTTACCATAGTGCAACGTTTGCGACAGATGCAGGAACTGCTTGAGTGAACGAAGGTCCATATAAAGCCTCCTATGATTGCCGCCGAGTATGCCATGAGTCAGCTGGTATTGCAGCAAATGCAACATTAGCAGCCCGCTATTGGCAAATGCGAATCGCGTCACCGGCCGAGCAATGTTGAACCACAATATGCAATGAACTGTTTCGAACAATTCATTTCCAGCAACATTCTCACTTCGGTACACTGGTCTGTAACGGTGGACAAACCACCTTCAGCGTTTACAGGACACAGCATGAGCAATTATTTCAACACCCTGAATCTTCGCCAGCAGTTAGCCCAGCTGGGTAAATGCCGGTTTATGGAAAAATCCGAATTCGCTAATGAGTGTGACGCACTCAAAGGCAAAAAAGTGGTCATCGTCGGTTGCGGTGCCCAGGGCTTGAACCAGGGTCTGAACATGCGTGACTCCGGTCTGGACGTTTCCTATACCCTGCGTCAGGCCGCTATTGATGAGAAGCGCCAGTCATGGAAAAACGCCAGCGAAAACGGTTTTCAGGTCGCTGCCTACGAAGAGCTGATTCCTCAGGCCGACCTGATCGTTAACCTGACACCGGACAAGCAACACAGCAATGTCGTCGAAACCATCATGCCGCTGATGAAAAAAGGCGCCGCCCTGGGTTACTCACATGGCTTCAATATTGTTGAAGTAGGACAAAAAATTAGAGACGACATCACCGTTGTCATGGTGGCCCCCAAGTGCCCGGGCACTGAAGTACGCGAAGAGTACAAACGCGGTTTTGGTGTACCTACGCTGATCGCTGTTCACCCGGAAAACGACCCGAATGGCGAAGGCTTTGAAATTGCAAAGGCGTGGGCAGCGGCAACCGGTGGTCACCGTGCTGGGGTATTGGAAAGCTCATTCGTAGCCGAAGTTAAGTCCGACCTGATGGGCGAGCAGACTATTCTGTGTGGCATGCTGCAGGCTGGCTCCTTGCTCTGCTTCGACAAGATGATGGCTGAGGGCATCGACAAAGCCTATGCCAGCAAACTGGTTCAATATGGCTGGGAAACTGTCACCGAAGCGCTCAAGCACGGTGGTATCACCACCATGATGGACCGCCTCAGCAATCCAGCTAAAGTACGTGCTTATGAGCTATCGGAAGAACTCAAAGAGCTGATGCGCCCCCTGTTCCAGAAACACCAGGACGACATCATTAGCGGGCACTTCAGTGACACCATGATGGCCGACTGGGCCAACGACGATAAAGATTTGTTCGGCTGGCGCGAAGCCACCGGCCAAACTGACTTCGAGAAAACCCCCGTTGCGGCCAATGATCTGAACGAGCAAGAATACTTCGACAACGGCATCCTGATGGTAGCCATGGTAAAAGCTGGCGTAGAACTGGCATTCGAAACCATGGTTGAAAGTGGCATTATCGAAGAAAGCGCGTATTACGAGTCACTGCACGAGCTGCCGCTGATCGCCAATACCATTGCTCGTAAAAAGCTGTATGAAATGAACGTCGTGATCAGCGATACCGCTGAATACGGCAACTACCTCTTCTCTAACGCGGCAGTGCCGCTGCTGGCTGAACACTTTATGCCAAAAATCGGAACCGATGTTATCGGCAAGGGCCTCGGTGCTGCCGCATCCGGCCCGGTCGATAACATTGAGCTGATCAAGGTCAACACCGCCATTCGCAACCACCCTATCGAGTGGATTGGTGAAGAATTGCGCGGCTATATGACAGACATGAAGCGTCTCGTTGAAGCCTGAGAGCATCGGGACCCTTTAACGATCTCAGTGAGGTCCCCAAGAGGGAGTGAGCATTAGCCCGCCGATCTGGCAGGCTTTTTTTATCTCGGTTAAACAACAAAATGCCCGCCTGGCTCTGTCCGCAGAATGCGCGGAGGGGCCTCTTTCGGGCTGCATTGAACAGGCAGCCATGCTAGTGGCTTCCGATGTCAGACCGGATTTGTTCCGGCATCCAGTAAACGCTCGTTCATTCGTTCAATATGTGTGGCCATGGTCTCCAGCGTCGATAGCACCAGTTCCGGTCGTGACGCGATCAAATTTTGAAACTTGTCGTAATCGACTCGCACCGCACTGCAAGGACTTTCAGCAATGACTGAAGCAGTTCGGGTGGAATGCAGCAGCATCGCCTGCAATCCAAGAATCTCTCCCTCCCGAGCCACGCCCAGCTGAACCCCGTCACGCATGATCCTGGCACGCCCTTCGATAAGCGTAAATACACAGCTAGCCGGCTCGCCTTCGCGAATAATGACATCACCCGACTTGAAAAATTCAAACCCGGGCGCTGGGTCTTCCGGCATCTTGGAATTGTGCAAGGCCAGGTTCAGGATAGCGTCGCTGAATCCGGTGACCAGTGTTGACACATCTTCAGGATTGATACTTGACCAATGCCAGACAGCCACTTTAACAGAGCCTTCCTGAAACCATTCCAGCACGTCACCAATCTGGCCACACCAGCAATCTTCAGCCTCCAGCGCAAACAGCCGCGTGCTGTCTACCGATAAGCCAATAACGCCTTCAAGGGGTTTAACCAGAGCCCAGTCAGAGGTGTCTGTGCGACGCAGTGCATCGCGACCCAGAGACAGTGTCTCATCGGGGTGCGATGACACTCGTTTGAGACTCTGCACCTGATGCGCCTGCGTATGGGTTATCCAGCTATCCGGATGTTGAACCAATGTAAACATCGTGACCCTCTGTTCTCGATAACCGGCCAGAAAAATAGACCGGTACTTGCTCAATCGAGCAGTTCATCGGCGCGCAACACTGCCTGATAATAGGCTTCCTGTAACTGCGCCGCATCCTGGGCTCGCAATGCTTTCTGTGGCAAAGCGTCCCAGTGTGAATGGCTATAGTCGATCGCGACGCTCAATATCGAGCCCAGCCGCCCCTCACGTCTGGTCAGCGCAGCCGCCACTTCTGCACTGAGCGGCAATTGTTCAACGATCTGCTGCATCGACCGGTTCAGCCAGGCGTCCAGTACCGACAACAGGCCTACGGTAAATCCGGACTGCGCGGTCAGGCCTGATTGCAAGCCAGCCAGGTATTCGCAGAAAAAGGCCCGCGTCAGTGCTTCTCGTTGCAACTCTCCTGGCTTGTCCGACAATCGGCTCATGTTAACCAGGGTCACCCAGCTGCGGATGCGATCCAGACCCAGCAGGGTGACCGCCTGATGCAATGACTCAATGGAGCTGGCGCGTCTGTAAAAGGCCGAGTTTACCAACTGCAACAACTTAAAGGATAGAACAGTATCGCGTTGAACGTGTTTGTATATGGTTTCAATCTCGACATCGCGACGGTACAGGTCAGCCAGTAAGGTCAGCATACCCAAACGATTCGGATCCACTTGCTGGCCCCGAATCGGCTCAGGCCTGCAAAAAAAATAGCCCTGGAAATAATCAAACCCCTGAGCCAGGCATAGCTGGTACATAGCGTGATCTTCAATCTTTTCGGCCACCAGCGTTACCTGATGCTGCCTAAGGCGTTCAAGCAGGGGCGCAACCGTATCTGGCGGGGTAGCCAAAACGTCTATCTTGACCATATCGACCAGGTTAATAAGGTCAGGACGGTAGTCCTTTTCCTCAAAATCATCCAGCACCAGCTTGAACCCTCTTGCTTTCAGTCCACTGAGCAAGGGCAACAAATCCTCATCGGCGTGGTAATCTTCCAGAACCTCAATGTACATGGTGTCACGCAGTATATCCGGCAGGGCGCAGAGCATTGTTTTAGTGACGTTCACCAGACCGGGCTTGTTGTTGAGCGCCTTCAGGGTATCGTTATGGGTGTAGGCGTTGAGCATGACAGAGCGAGTGGCCATATCCGGATCACTGAAATCGGCCTGAGTGGCCGCACCCTGTCGAAACAACAGCTCATAGGCAAACACCTGCAGAGAACGGTCGAATATCGGTTGACGAGCAAACAGGACAACGTCGTGCAACGGTTTTCCTCGTATAAGGTGCGTAATAAGCTACTATTCAGATTTACAGCATGGCTGCTAACATCAAAAAACTCTGAGTGTGCAGTCGCATGGCCCTGCTGTCACTCATTCGGGAGGTCATCATGATTCACATTGGCATGAAATGCGACCCGGAGTGGCTATGCAACACTATCAGCGGCATCATCGCCCTGCTACTGGCTCTGATGATCATCGGACTGGTTCGCATCGCCATCCGAGAACGCAAAAAAAGCAAAAAGAAATACATTATCAAGCCGAGCAACCGCCGCGCCAACAGCGACGATCAATGAGCTTCGCTGGCACCCTGACAACCCATACAATAGATAACCTCCGGCTGGGCTTCCAGTCTGCGTTGCTGGATCGGCTCATCACACTGCTCGCATAACCCGTAATCATCCCCATCCAGCTTTCGCCTCGCCACCAAGACGCGTCGTAAGCGTTGCTCAGTTTGCGCGGCGGCGGCCTTATGCATCTCCTGTTGGCCAATGGCATCGATACGTGACAAGCGCCCGACCTGAGACTGGTCGAGGGTCACCGGGGCTGCCGCATCTGTGAAATACGCCAGCTCTTGTGTTAGCTGCTTTTCCAGCGCCATCAATGTAGCGGCCTGGCTGGCCAGGAACATACTTGATAAGGGCATGGCAGTACCTCCAATTACGACCGAATCGGCCCGGCAAGCGCCCAAATGCAAAAAGGCGGGCCTCGCCCGCCTTTAACAAACCGGCAAAGGTTGGCGTTACAGACTCAGGCTCTTGTCGCCGCGCGCGAGACCGGACACACCGGTTCGTGCAACTTCCATAATAGTCGCGCCGCTGAGCGCTTCCATGAAAGCACTGACTTTCTCTTCGTTGCCGGTTACCTGAATCGTGTAGGTCGTCGGGGTGACATCAATGATCTGACTGCGGAAGATATCACAGGTGCGTTTGACTTCCTCCCGCTGGGCTCCGGTTGCACGCACCTTGACCATCATCAGTTCACGCTCAATGTGCGACCCTTCAGTCAAATCAACCAGTTTGACCACTTCAATCAGCTTGTTCAGGTGCTTAGTAATCTGTTCCACCACCCGATCTTCACCCTTGGTGACCAGCGTCAAACGCGACAGTGTTTCGTCTTCTGTCGGGGCCACGTTCAGGCTCTCAATGTTATAGCCACGCTGCGCGAACAAACCAACAACACGCGCCAATGCGCCGGCTTCGTTTTCCATTAATACTGAAATGATATGCCGCATGATCAGGTCCTCTCCGTCTTGCTCAGGAACATATCAGCCAAAGAGCCGCCGGGAACCAGCATCGGATAGACGTGTTCATCAGGGTCAATCAGGACATCAATAAACACCACCCTGTCAGTAATTGCCATCGCCTCGGTTAACTTAGCTTCAAGCTCGTCCGGAGATTCAATACGCATACCGGCATGACCATAAGCATGCGCCAATGCCACAAAATCGGGCAATGAATCGACGTAGGAATTTGCATAACGAGACTCGTAATTCATATCCTGCCATTGGCGTACCATGCCCAGATAACCGTTATTCATGCACAAAACCTTAACCGGCAATTGGTATTGCTTACAGGTTGCCAGCTCCTGAATGTTCATCTGGATCGAGCCTTCCCCGGTAACACACCACACCGCCGCCTCGGGATTGTTCAACTGAACCCCCATGGCCGCTGGCAGGCCAAAGCCCATGGTGCCAAGGCCCCCGGAATTGATCCAGCGATTTGGCTTGTTGTACTTGTAGTACTGGGCCGCAAACATCTGGTGCTGACCAACGTCAGAACAAATGTACGCGTCGCCCCGAGTTACCTTACACAATGTTTCAATGACGTGCTGCGGCTTCATTTTTTCCGAGTCGTCACTGCGATACCGGCCACCGTGACGCTCACGCCATTCATCGATCTGCGCCCACCACAAGGCCAAAGAATCAGTGTCGACTTTAAATTTTGATTGCTCGATCTGCTCCAGCATTTCTTTCAATACAGCCTTAACTGGCCCGACAATGGGAATATCTGCCTGGATAATCTTGGATATGGAGGCAGGATCGATATCGATGTGAATGATGGTCGCATCCGGACAGAACTTAGCGGGGTTATTGGTCACCCGATCGTCAAAACGTGCCCCTACCGCCAGGATCAAATCGGAATTATGCATGGCCATATTGGCCTCGTAAGAACCATGCATACCGAGCATGCCGACAAACTGTCCATCTGATCCAGGAAACGCTCCAAGCCCCATAAGCGTATTAGTGACCGGATAATTTAACTGGTGAGCTAACTGCGTTAATTCATCACTGGCCTTGCCAAGAATGACACCACCACCGCTGTAAATGATCGGCCGCTTGGCCTGCAGCAATGCATTGACCGCCTTGCGAATCTGGCCACTGTGCCCTTTCTTTACCGGATTATAGGAGCGCATCTTGATGCGATCCGGGTATTCATACGGGAACTTCTCGTTAGGCATCGTCATATCTTTAGGAATATCGATGACTACCGGGCCGGGCCGGCCACTTTCGGCGATATAGAAGGCTTTTTTGATAATGGTCGGTATGTCTGCCGGATCGCGCACGGAAATATTGTGCTTAACAATCGGCCGGGACAAACCCATCATATCCGTTTCCTGGAAGGCATCTTCACCGATCAGGTGACTCATTACCTGACCCGTGATCACCACCATGGGAATAGAGTCCATGTAAGCCGTGGCAATGCCGGTGATGGCGTTGGTCGCACCCGGGCCCGACGTGACCAGCACTACGCCCGCTTTACCGCTGACACGGGCATAAGCGTCAGCCATGTGAGTGGCCGCTTGCTCATGACGCACCAGAATGTGCTTTACATCGGATTGATTGTGAATGGCGTCATAAATGTGCAGTACGGCCCCACCGGGATACCCGTAAATGTATTCAACGCCCTGGTCTTTTAACGATCGGATCAGCATTTGGCCGCCGGATAACATTTCCGGCTCATGCGCAGCTTGTGTCATGGTGTGCACCTTCGCAATGACCCAAGAACGACGCTCTTTCCGAAGTTGGAGCGATCTTCAGCGTGCATTCAAGCAAGGGCGCCGGTAAGCGACTTTGCCAATACAGCCGACCGGTCGAGGGCGTACCTGCGACTCCGACGCCGACACTGCTGCTTGAATCGGGTTTCATTGATACCGGGGGATGTTTCTGAGGTTTATCCGCGCCGATAACAACAGTGTACCTTGGATAGTTTTGCGACGAAAGACGCTTTTAACGGGAGCCAGCAGGAAATTGCGATGGCGCTACTGCCACCGCCTTCAAGCACAGTAATACATAAGGTCAGGCGTGCTCGCTCCGGCCCTCCGCTACCGCCTGCGCTGCATATCGCTGTCGAACGACTTTCGCTGCCGACACCATAGCTTCAAGCGCAGGTGTAACTTCTTCCCAGCGACGTGTTTTCAAGCCACAGTCCGGGTTAACCCAAAGCTGCTGTGCCGGAATGACGCTTGCGGCGCGGTCGAGCAAATCGACAATCTGCTCAACACTGGGCGTATTGGGTGAGTGGATGTCATACACACCCGGGCCTATATCGTTCGGGTATTGGAACGCCTTGAACGCTTCAAGCAACCGCATATCGGAACGCGACGTCTCAATGGTAATCACGTCCGCATCCATCTGCGTGATGGAGCCGAGAATGTCATTAAACTGCGAATAACACATGTGGGTGTGAATCTGAGTGTCGCTTGCGGCACCGCTGGCCGTCAGACGAAAGGCACCCACGGCCCAGTCGAGATAGTTTTGCCAGTGTCGGCGACGCAACGGCAAACCTTCGCGCAAAGCAGCTTCATCAATCTGGATAATGCCAATACCTGCAGCCTCCAGATCAAGCACTTCATCACGCAACGCCAGCGCCAATTGCAGGGCAGTATCGCGGCGTGGCTGGTCATCACGAACAAAGGACCAGTTCAGAATGGTAACCGGACCGGTCAGCATGCCTTTCATCGGCTTGTCGGTCAGGCTGGCCGCATATCGGGCCCAGCGCACCGTCATCGGTGCCGGGCGCTGTACGTCACCAAACAGAACCGGTGGTTTAACGCAACGCGATCCGTAAGACTGCACCCAGCCGAAACGGGTAAATGCGAAACCGCCTAATTGCTCACCGAAGTACTCGACCATATCATTGCGCTCTGGCTCACCATGCACCAGCACGTCCAGTCCGAGTGCTTCCTGAGCTTTCACAGTATCGTAGATCTCGGCTTCGATACGACGCTCATACTCAGCCTGAGACAGCTCACCCCGGCGAACATCCCGACGCAACTGGCGAATAGAATGAGTTTGAGGAAAAGAGCCAATGGTTGTGGTCGGGAACAATGGCAAGGGCAGCACCTTCTGCTGGGCTGCGCGACGTTGACTGAACGATTCGGTGCGGGCTGACGTCAGCGTGGTTAGGCTCGCGAGCCGATCACGAACGCCTGTTAATCTAAGACGCGGCGAATGACGGCGCTGGCGAACCGCGTCAGCCGCAGAACGCAATGCGCCAAGCGTTTGCTCATCGGGCGAGTCACCCAGGCCACGTTTGAGCAATACCACTTCGTCAAGCTTTTGCACCGCAAAGCTCAGCCAACTAAGCAGCTCATTGTCCAGTTCAGTTTCCTGAGCCAGGTCTACTGGCACGTGCAGCAGCGATGAGGAAGGCGCTACCCAAAGCCGATCACCCAGCTTTGCCTGCGCCGTCTTCAGCGTTTGCAATGCCTGGTCCAGATCGGTACGCCAGATATTCCGCCCGCTGACCAGACCCAGGGAGAGCACTTTATGACTTGGCAGCCAGTCGACTACCTGAGTCACTTCATCAGGGGCGCTAACGGCATCCAGATGAATGCCAGCGACCGGCAGGTTGCACGTTAGGGTAACGTTGTCTTCCAGCCCGCCAAAATAGGTGGCCAGCAAGATCTTTACCGGGGCCGACTTAAGCCGGTGGTAAGCTCGCTCAAAGGCTGACTTCCACGCTTGTGGCAAATCCAGCACCAAGGCCGGCTCGTCTATCTGGACCCAGCCTGCGCCCTGACCCGCAAGACGATTGAGAATCTCGGCATAGGTATCGAGCAGCGAATCCAGCAGCTCCAGACGATCAAAGGTTTCACCGGCCGGTTTCGACAGCCACAACCAGGTAAGTGGCCCCAGAATAACAGGCTTCACCGTGTGGCCCGCTGCGCGTGCTTCATCTATCTGATCAAACAGAGCCGTTGTGCTGATCGAAAACCGCTGATCCGTGCGGACTTCCGGTTCCAGATAATGATAATTGGTGTCAAACCACTTGGTCATGGTGCAGGCAGCAGCGGATGTGCCGGACGGTGCCCGCCCCCGCGCCATGCGAAAATACGTGTCGAGATCGACCTGGTCACCGCTCCAGCCAAAGCGCTCGGGCACCACACCCAGTAACGCCGAGGTATCAAGTACCTGATCGTAATAGGAGAAATCACCCACGGTCACCACGTCGAGCCCGGCGTCGGCCTGCAATTGCCAATGCCGATGACGCAGACGGTGCCCCACCTCTAACAGCTCGTCCTGGCTGCAGTCGCCGGCCCAATAGGATTCAAGTGCGAATTTCAGTTCCCGCTGCGCACCCATGCGCGGAAAACCCAGAGTATGTGCGAGTGACATGTTAACTCCCTGCTTTGCTATTGATTGAAATTGGCTGTTGATTCACTGGGGACAGAGTGTGACCATGAGCAAGATTCAATTCCATCTCATATTTTTCACGTTTTTATCAAATAGGATTCATATGTTTTTGGAGCGGCGACATCTGCACAGCCTGAAAACCATCGCTGACAGCGGCAATCTGGCCAGAGCGGCCAAGCAATTGCACATCACTCAATCGGCGCTGTCTCATCAGTTGAAAAGCCTGGAGCATCACTTTGATGTGTCACTGTTCTTGCGGCACACGCGACCAATCCGCCTGACACCGGCGGGCTACAAACTGGTTCATCTGGCGGATCAGGTATTGCCACGCATGGCCGATGTGGAAGAGGAGCTAAGCCGTCTGGCCAGCGGGGAAGCGGGGAGATTGTATATTGCTATCGAGTGCCACGCCTGTTTCGACTGGCTGATGCCTGTACTGGAGCGTTTCAAAAGAGCCTGGCCCCTGGTCGATATCGACATTCGCCTGGGGCTGAGCTTTGACTCGATAACCGCCTTGCGCGAGGGCGAGCTGGATCTGGTGATTTCATCAGACCCGGTCGACGCCAGTGATCTCGAATTTCGCCCCTTATTTCAATATGAAGGTCGCCTGGTGATGGCCCAAAACCACCCTCTGGCACAGAAAGACTGGATCGCTGCCAACGACCTTAAAACCGAGCAACTGATCACCTATCCGGTATCGCGCGACCGGCTGGACGTGTTCAAACACTTTCTTAGCCCGGCCGGTGTCGAGCCAAAATCCATTCGCCAGTCGGAACTGACTGCCGTGATTTTGCTGTTGGTAGCCAGCGGACGTGGCCTGTCAGCCCTGCCCGACTGGGTGCTGCGCTATTCACAACAACCCACCTCCTCACTGATCTCTCGTCCGCTGGGTGAACAGGGCTTGCATGGCACGCTTTATGCGGCCATCCGCAGCGCAGAGAGCAGCAGCCCCTACCTCAACAACTTCATTGAACTAGCCGAAAGATTCGGGCCGGGAGCGACGGAACATTTGAAATGACGTAGACCATAAAAAGACGCAAAACAGAAAGGAACGCAAAACAGGAAAGGACGCAGGACATTAAAAAACGTTACGCAGACCGGCCTATCGCTGTGCTTGGCGTCACGCCGCGTTATACGGCACTCAATGTCCAACGTCACTTCATGTCTTTCGTCAGTACTTGTCTTACGTCAGTTAATGTCTAACGTCAGTAAATGATCCACGTCAATTCCCTACCTATACCGCTGCTCGAGCATTTCAAATACGGCACGCACACCAAAGGCCTCGCCTCCGACTGGCCGCCCCGGCAACGCGCGCTGGTTCCAGGCCATGATGTCGAAATGCACCCAGGGCGTCAGTTCGACAAAACGTTTCAGATAAAGCCCCGCCGTAATGGCACCGCCAAACGGCGTTGTTGGGCAATTGACCAGATCGGCCACCTCACTGTTCAGAAAATCGTTATAGGGGGTGTGCAGCGGTAACTGCCAGACCGGATCGTTGACCTTTTTACCGGCCAGATTGATGTCCCGGGCCAACGCATCTGCATCAGTAAAAAAGCCCGGAAGTTCAGTACCCAACGCCACCCGAGCGGCCCCGGTCAAGGTGGCAAAGTCGATGATCATGTCTGGCGTTTCGGTATCCGCTTCGGCCAGGGCATCGCACAATACCAGCCTGCCTTCGGCGTCCGTGTTATCGATCTCAACGGTCAGGCCCTTGCGGGTTTTGATCACGTCACCCGGGCGAAACGCGTTTCCGGAGATGGCATTTTCAACCGCCGGAATCAGCACCCGCAAGTTCACCGGCAAGTCCAGCGACATGATCATATGTGCCAGACCAAGTACATGGGCTGCACCGCCCATGTCTTTCTTCATGTAACGCATGCCAGCGGAGGGTTTGATATCCAGCCCGCCGCTGTCGAAACACACCCCCTTACCTACCAGGGTTACCTTTGGATGGCCCGGGTTACCCCAACGCATATCGAGCAGTCTTGGCGCATGCACCGAAGCGCGGCCCACGGCATGAATGGTCGGGTAGTTTTTCGTCAGTAATTGCTCACCCACAATCTCACTGAAGCTTGCACCAAAACCATCAGCCAGCGTGTGCATCGCCTCGGACAAGTGCTCGGGCATCATGTCATTCGCCGGCGTATTAACCAGATCGCGCACCAGCGCGACGCCTTCTGCCTGACGCTGCAATCGGTAGACTCGGACTTCATCGGCAATAATCAGCGTCGCATTGGCTGGCTCTGTGGCTTTGTAACGATCGAACTGGTAGGTCCCCAGCAACCAACTCAACCCTGCGCGATCGAGCACATCATCGCTACCTTGCAACTGATACTCGCCCTGCGGCAAGCGCCTGGCGACATCACCGAGTATCCAGGGATCGTTCAGCGACACCACTCCGACCAACACTTCAGCCAGTGCGCCTTCACCATCAGGTAACAGACATAAGCCTTTGCCGGCATACCCGCTGGCACGCAGCCATCGGGCTTGCTGTGCCGGACGCTCCTGCAATAACGATTCAAATTGAGAGGTTTCAACCAGGGTCAGCGGGATTCCATGGGCACCCGCATTTAAACGATCGGTAAAAATAGGCATAGGGTAGCGAACTCGTTGACTCATCAGATGACTAAAACGCACACTGTCTTACCTGCATAGCGGCGATCCGGGAACTTTCAAGGGTCTGTATGGCGCTCAGGCTGCTTTACGAGACTGTTTGATCATTTCGTAAGCTTGCTGAATTTCCTGGGTTTTTTCCTTGGCCACACCGGTCATTTCTTCTGGCAGACCACGGGCAACCAGTTTGTCAGGGTGGTTCTGGTTCATTAAGCGCCGGTAAGCCTTTTTCAACTCTGCGTCCGGTGCACCGGCTTCGACACCCAATACTTTGTAGGCCTGTTCTATACTCGGCCCGGATTGACGTGGCGCGTGACTGGACTGGGAAAACTGGGCCTGCGCCTTGATGCGCTGATGAATCAGTTCAAACTGCCATTTATTAAAGCCGAGTGCCTTGCAGATCAGTTGAATGACTCGCTGCTCACTGGCACTAAGGCCGCCATCGGCATAGGCCGTTTGCAATTGAATTTCCAGAAAGATCTGACCCAGCGTTTGCCGCCGACCGATGACTTCGCGCAGCTCTTCAAGCACCGGCACAATATCGTACTCCGGTGACTTACCTTCATTAAACAGCCGCATGGCTTCGATACGCTGCTTTTCATCAAGCCCCATGCGGTTCATGACCAGGCGTGCCAGCTCAATCTCGTGTTCACTCACCCGACCGTCGGCCTTGGCCAGCTTGCCCATCACCCGGAACGTTGCCTGAAAGAAAACGGTTTGCATCACGCCGCGGCGGTCATCACCGTTAAAAGGGTTAGCCGGTTGACCGCGAGAGCGGTCAAAGGCATTGCCCAGCAATAACCCTAGGGCCAGGCCTATCGGACCACCTGTGTACAAACCGATGGCACCGCCAATGACTTTTCCGTACCACTGCACCCTGTTTTCCTCTTTTTTATTGGTCGTTAATGCATAACTCGCGTAAAGCCAGCGAAAATCCAAATTCGGTGAACTCGTGCTGCCATTCTAGCTTAAGCCGCAGTTGACTACTGCGCTCCCGGTCACTCACCATTTAGCTTAACCGCAGACCGGGCGTTTGCACACTGCTACGGTATGCCACTGTGCGCCTTTCCGGTATTATGCCTGCTTCTGTCTCTGACCACTGTTCATGGCCGTATGCCGTTACCACATCGACTTCACAACGCCCTCTGGGCGACGCTTGCCATGGGCCTGGCCGTATCCGGACTGGCTCTTCATGCCCGGGCAGAAACAATAGCGTCCGGTGACAATGCCGGAGTATTCACCGATTGGCGACCTTACAGTGATCTCCCCCCCAGAGAGCGGGCCAATATAGCACCCTATTGCCCGGGCGGCTTTGTCGATCCGCTACGTTTCGACCCGAACGTTGATCTGGACCAGCCAGATGACCAAAGCCCGCTATTCTTCAAATTTGATGAAAGCCGTTTACTGACATCGAACGAAGCGCACCTGGTAGGCAACGTTAATGCCCGCCAAAACAGTTTTCAGTTCCAGGCCGATGAAATAACCTACCAGCGCAGCACCGGCATCGGTGAACTTATGGGCAACGTGCAACTGCGCACGCTTGGTGCCATGGTCGGGGGCGACCGTGCATTGCTCAATATTAACGAGCGCAGCTCCGACATTAGCAATGCATATTTTGCCCTGCACGACCAGGATTTTCACGGCTATGCCAACCAGATGTCACGCCAGGGTGACAGCGTACTGACCGGCCAGAGTGTTGCGTTTACCCGCTGTATGCCGCAAGACCCAGCCTGGCAAATCCGCGCGGCACGATTCGAAGTAAACCGGGAAACCGGGATCGCCAAAGCCTGGCATGCACGCTTTCATATCAAATCAGTGCCGGTATTGTACGTGCCCTATGTTTCCTTTCAGATTGATGACCGCCGTCGCAGCGGTTTTCTGGCAGGTACCTATGGTCTTGATACTGAAAACCCCGGCTTTAATGAACTGTCGGTCCCTTACTACCTGAACCTGGCTCCCAATTACGATGCCACCATTACGCCGCATTATTATTCAGATCTCGGCTTGCTGGCACGCAACGAATTCCGTTTTCTGAGCGATAATCACAACGGTATTACCGATCTTGATATTCAGGTTTCACAAGCCAACGACACCCTGGATGCTGAAGCCGATGCGCCCCGTCGCTGGGCAGTAGGTCACCAGCAGTCAGGACAATTGGGTGATGCCACCGGTTATGATCTGAACACACGCTGGGTCAGTGATATTCGCTATGATCAAAACTTCAACTATGGTGGCGACATTGTCGAAGACCAGGAACTGGCGCTGAATCTGCGTCAAAGTATCAGCACCGGCACGCTGCGATTTGGCTCTGCTTTCACCACGCCTGTGCAGGACAGCCCAGCAGAATTTCAAACCGCAAAGGTGACCGCCAGCACTCGGTTTGGAAACGTATCACCCAGTTTGCTGGCCGAGTGGCAGGAACCCATAGACACCACCGTCACCGCGGCCAGCCATAAACTCAAACGCCTGCCGGAACTCAGCCTGCGCTACAACAGCCTTAGCTTGCCTGGCAACTTGAACCTTGGCGCGACCGGCACCTACAGTTTGTTCAGTCGCCAGCTCGATAACGATCGCCTGAACAACCTGTCACCCGCTCAGCTCGATCTGGCCACCGATTCGCAACGTTTGTATCTGAACACCCGGCTCAGCTACCCATTGGATATCGATTGGGGCTATTTAAGACCAGAAATCGAAGGTCTGGCACTGACGTACCAGCAATCAAACTCGCTTGACCCGCAGTTCAATTTCGAATCAGACGATTTTACGTCCACCCCCGGTGTTGCGAACTGGCGCGCTACCGTTGACAGCCGCCTGATCGCCGAACGGCCCTATGCCGTAGGCCAGGATATCTGGGTGCACTCTCTGGAACCGCGTCTTTATTATACTTACACACCCTATGTCGATCAGGATCAACTGCCCGACCTCAACACCAGTGCGGTTGGCAACAACTTCGCGCTGTTCAGCAAAACCCGCTTTTCCGGTCTGGATCGCATTGGCGATATGAATCGGCTGAGCACAGCACTCGATACCCGCCTGCGCGAAAAACGCAGCGGACGCGAACTGGCGTTTTTCGGCGTGAGCAAAGGCATAAAATTCAGCCAGGAAAGAGTTCGGGAAAAAAAAGCGGTCGAAGAAGACCCTGATTTTGAACCCGAATTCAGTCCGAACTACCTTGATGCCCGCTGGGCACCAACCCGCCAGATTGCAGTGAATGCCAGCGCACAACTGGAACACCAGACCCTTGATCTGACCGACTACAGCCTGGACGTGACCTTTTTACCCAGTGATCGCCGTTTCATTCGCCTGGCAATCAGCGGTGATCGCTCACCGGCCGGCTACCAAAGTCTGGGCGCGTCCGGGTACTGGACAGTCCGTGAAAACCTGGCGCTCATTGGCTACGCTAACTGGTCGCGCCCGCTGGATGATACGGGCGAGGCCACCGATGACTACGCTTACACCGACCTGGTCTACGGTCTCGACTACGACAGTTGCTGCTGGAATTTGCGCTTGGTTGGCTACAACAGCATCCCGGATGAAGATGCAGAAACCGGCTTGTTCGCCAGCAGAGACGAGCAGGGTGTTAAATTTGAAGTAACGCTGAAGGGCCTGGGAGGCAGCACGGGCAATGTTGAAAGCTTGCTCGATGAAAAAGTGCCGGGTTATCGTGGTCGCCTGTACAATTACCGCTGAAACGATGCCGGTTGGCCGCATTCATTATGGTTTCCGACATCATTAAAGACTCACTACACCTAACCCACGGCGTTCAAAACCAACTGATACACGCCGTTGCAACCAGGAGTTTAGCCGTGTTCTACCCTGTATATCGCCTCTGGGCCATCGTGTTGTTAATGGTGGGGCTGAGCTTGCCGACCCAGGCTGAAGAGTTGCTGGACCGGGTCATCGCTGTTGCCAATGAAGACGTTGTCACCGCCAACGAACTGGTCCGTCGAGTTCAGGCCGTGCGTCAGCAATACAGCAGCAACCCCGGCGTGTTGCCGCCACAGGAAGCATTGCGTCGCCAGATACTGGACGCCCTTATTCTGGAACGGCTGCAGTTGCAACTGGCAAGTTCCATCAACCTGCGGATAACCGATGCGCAGGTCAATGATGCGGTCAATCGCATCGCTCAACAGCAAAATCTGTCGTTGGAGCAATTTGTCGCTGCTCTGCAGTCCAGTGGTCAGGACTACATCAACGTGCGAGAACAGGTACGTCAGGAGCTGACCATCGGTCAGGTTCGTCGCCAATACGTAGGTCGCTCCGTGCGCGTTACCGAAGGCGAAGTAGAACGGTACCTCAATACCCTGGCCGGGCAATCACTCGCAGAAGCAGAGTTTGAACTGGCTTACCGGCGCTTTACACCCGATGAAACCGATGTCGCGCGCAACTTGCGCGACACCCTCAATCAGGGTGGCAGGCTCGCCGCAGACGCAGACGCGCGCAACCTGGGTCTGCGCACCGTGAGCCAGTTACCCAGCGTGTTTCGTACTGTGGTCCCGGTAATGACTTTGAACGAGGCGATACTGGTCGAACAAGCCGACGCCCTGCACCTGGCACAACTGATCAGCAAGAACGAACGCAAAGCCGTTCAGGTCGAACAATACCGAGTTCGACATATTCTTGTGAGGCCCAACGTTCTGCTCAACGATACTCAGGCCGAAACACTGCTGAACAGCCTGCGCAGTCGCATCAGCGAGGGAGAGGACATGGCCAGCCTAGCCAACCAGTTTACCGACGACCTAAGCAGTAAAGGTAACGGCGGCAGCCTGGGCTGGCGTCAGGCCGATGACTTCGTACGCGCTTTCGCCAGCCAGGTTCGGGCCATGCCGGTCGGCGAGGTCAGCCCGGTATTTCAGTCGGAATTCGGGTATCACATTTTGCGCGTCGAAGATCAGCGTATTGAGGACATAGCACTGAATGTTCTGCGTCAGCAGGTACGCGAAACCCTGTCAGAACGAAGATACGAAGAAGCCCTTGAGCGCTGGCTGGTCGAACTGCGCGCGCAAAGTTTTGTCGAGGTGAGGTTATGACATTGCCACTGGCAGTAACGCCCGGCGAACCTGCCGGCATAGGCCCGGACCTGGTTCTGCAGCAAGCACTCAAGCCCCATCGCGGACCTTGGTTTGCCATCGCCGATCCTCAGCTGCTGAACGACCGGGCCAAACAATTAGGACTCGATGTTAAAGTGTCGGAAATAGGCACACCGGATGCACTGACGAGCCACACTCCGGGGGTACTGCCCGTGTTGCGGGTACTTCTGCGTGAACCCTGTGAACCCGGCGTGTTAAATCCGGCCAATGCAGCTTACGTTCTGGAGACGCTTGACGTCGCCATTGATCTGGCTCTGGCCAACCGGGTCGCCATCGTAACCGGGCCGGTTCACAAAGGCGTCATCAACGACGCCGGCATAGCCTTTACCGGGCACACTGAATACCTGGAACAGAAAGCCGGTGTCGACCAAGTCGTTATGATGCTTGCCACCGAGGGCCTGCGTGTCGCCCTGGTGACCACTCACTTACCCCTTCATGCTGTACCAAAGGCCATTACTGCCGACAAAGTCAAACGAATAGCCGCTGTGCTGCATGCCTCCCTGATTCAGGACTTCGGGTGTCCGGCACCGCATATTCTGGTTACCGGACTGAACCCTCATGCTGGCGAAGGGGGGCATATGGGGCGTGAAGAGATCGATACCATCATTCCGGCGCTTGATGAATTACGCGCTCTGGGCTGGCACCTGGAAGGCCCGCTCCCGGCAGATACGCTGTTTCAACCGCACTACCTCGACCACGCCGACGCCGTGCTCGCCATGTATCATGACCAGGGCCTGCCCGTGCTGAAATACAAGGGTTTTGGCGCAGCCGTTAACATCACCCTCGGGTTACCATTCATTCGCACCTCGGTTGATCACGGTACCGCTCTGGACCTGGCCGGCACTGGCCGCGCCAGCGATGGCTCACTTGCCGTTGCCCTGACTACCGCCTTTACCATGGCCAACCACCGGAGCCAGCATACGCATGCATAAAGCCCGTAAACGATTTGGACAAAACTTCCTGCATGATGCCGGGGTGATAGACCGTATTGTAAAAAGCATCGCTCCCAAACCCGGCCAGCACATGGTTGAAATAGGACCTGGCCAGGGCGCTCTGACCGAGCCCTTGCTGGAAGCCACCGGAGGCGATCTGGACGTGGTCGAACTCGACCGTGACCTGATCCCGATTCTTCGTACCCGCTTTTTCCGGGCATCAGCGTTGCGCATACACGAGGCCGATGCACTCACCTTCGATTACGGCACCCTGATCAACGACGAGCGACCGCTGCGGCTGGTCGGTAACCTGCCTTACAACATCTCCACACCGCTCATGTTTCACTTGCTCAATGAGTCCGAACGCATACACGACATGCATTTCATGCTGCAGAAAGAGGTGGTGCAACGACTGTGTGCAGCACCCGGCGACAACGCCTATGGCCGGCTCAGCATCATGATGCAGTACCGCTGTGAAGCCCGTTACCTGTTTACCGTACCGCCTGGTGCCTTCACACCCGCACCGAAGGTAGAGTCGGCCATCGTGCGTTTGAACCCACGCAAAACCTTGCCGTTTGTTGCCCGGGACCACAAAAAATTTGAAATTGTCGTGCGCACCGCCTTCGGCCAACGCCGCAAAACCCTGCGCAACAACCTGAAAACCCTGATCAGTGCTGAACAACTTGAAACCATCGGCATTAATCCGGGTCTGCGGGCTGAAACACTGAGCATCGAACAGTTCGTTAACATCGCCAATGCAATGAGTAACGCGGAGGCTTCATGACACTCTACGCCGTCGGCGACCTGCAAGGCTCCCGTGAACCGCTCGAACTGCTGCTCGAAGCCGTCCATTTTGACCCCACCCATGACCATCTCTGGCTCGCCGGTGACCTGGTTAACCGGGGCAAGGACTCGCTGGGCTGCCTGCGCCTGGTCATCGAACTGGGCGCTGCAGCGCAAACCGTATTGGGTAACCATGACCTGCACTTGCTGGCGCTTGCGCGCAGCGATAAACCACGCAAAAGCAACGACGACCTCGATGCCATTCTCAACGCCAGCGACGCTGATGCCCTGCTCGAATGGCTGCGCCAGCAACCCTTACTACTGGAAGATCCGGATCGAAAACTACTGATGACCCACGCCGGCATTCCGCCGAACTGGAGCGACCGGGAAGCCATTACCCGGGCCCGGGAACTGGAAGCCGTGTTGGCCGATCCCGACCGGTTTACTGCCTTTATCCAGGGTATGTACGGCAATGAACCCAACCGTTGGGACGAAACCCTCAGCGGCCTCGATCGCTGGCGCTACATCACCAATGCCTTCACCAGAATGCGTTTCTGCGGCCCCGGTGGTGAACTCGAATTCGACAACAAAGAAAGCGCAAACAACCCACCCGCAGGCATGAAACCCTGGTTTGAATGGCCAACTCCGCGACAACACACCCTGCTATTCGGCCACTGGGCCGCACTGATGGGCAAAACCGGCAACGACGACATCATCGCGCTCGATACCGGCTACGTCTGGGACAACTATCTGACGCTGATGAACCTGGACAGCGGCGAACGCTGGCAATGTGATACGGCGGGTATTGTGTTCAGAAATGAAGGGTAAACCAGTAACCATTGAGCATCTGGGTCGGACACTCGAACGCCGCAAAGACGCTCACCAGGCCATCACCAGATAAGCCAACCAACCCCGGTCAACCGACCCCACAGCGCGATAGGGTCACCCTAATACCAACATTTCAATGATCGTTTTTATTAAGGCTGGGTGCCGAATACCTGCGTCCAGTAGCTTGAATAATCCGAATCATTGACATCAACCCTACTCACAGCAAACTCACAGCAAACTCACAGCAAACTCACGTCATAATATTGCGACGGTGGCCTGCCAGGCGCTATCGGCCGAGGTGTACTTTGCCCACCCCTACAGCTCTTGGGAACGGGGCCTAAATGAAAACACCAGTGGCTTGCTGCGACACTACTTTCCAAAGAACACGGACTTCAAGAAGGTTGAGCAGATAAAGGTGGCGCGGGCACTGAGGCGGCTTAACTCTCGACCAAGAAAAGAACTGGGCTTGAAAACCCCAGCCCAATTAATGAACGATCATAGGGCTGCGTTAGCAGCCTAACCTGTGATGCACTTGGAACTTGAATCCGCGTTTTATAGTCATTGAACGACCGTGGATGAAACGTTATTAAAAGTTACGGTCATTTCACTGCAACTAACATAGGTGATAGTTAACACATCAGTATCGGTACTGTCTTCCACAGTGATAGTGCCACTGGAAAACCCACCACCTGGGCAGCTGATTAAGCCCTCACCTTCAATTTTAATATACCCATAAGTTTCATGGTATACCTTGGCAGTTACATCGAAACCTGAAGAAGAATTTCCACTCACACTTAAGTCAGCTACTTGATAGTTTACGCCGTTATAGGAAAAGTCATCGTTATAACTACAGTTATATTGAGCATCACATACGTATGTGGCTGTAACGGTGTAGGTTTCGGATCCATAGGTTGTTGTTATATCGTACTCATAAGAAAAAGAACCGTCTTCATTCGATGTCCAGATGGCCGTGCCATCTACTGAAGATGTCTCCCCGCCATAGGAATATTGGCAGTCATTGTAAGTTATAGTAAAAGTGCCAAAGCCTGTCGTGTTGTTTTCATCATAAGTGTAACTCGCACTACCGCCACCGTTACATACGCTGGAACTCAGATCATAAACAGCTCGACTCGAAAGGGGCAATTGTCGCTGATACTTTATTTTCGATGAGCTTTGGTTGAGTATAAATTCGACTTGATCGTTTGAACGGCCAGTTAGTTTCTTAGGGGCTGTACTAGATTCAATCGATTTTTCTGCGCCAATAGAAGAAGTAACCACCATATCGCTTTTATTACTTTCATCAACAGTGGCAGCCGATTTACTGCCACTGTAACCCGACTGACTCGAAGACTCGTCGTCATTTCCGTTATCACCCGACTGACCCGATGAACCTTCGTTGCCTTCACCACAACCGACTAACACCAAACTGGTCACTGCAATTAATATCCACTTTCCATATCGCATAAGATCAAACCTCCTAATTCCATTTAATTTAAATAACTGAAAAGACTAATGAGATTCACAACCCATCTGAAATCCAGATCAAGCTTCTTCTCCGTTGCGTTCGTTACAGAAATCGCCTGCCTACTGGGCAATTAAGCGTACCAGCCCCGAATCCACTTCAATATTATCCCAGCTCGGTGCGGCCAAAATATAAAAATTACCTGTATCAGAGCTTACCGAGAAAGCACTAGATAAATCTCCACCAGAAAGACCTGCACCTGCACCGTTTGCGGTACCTAGAATAGTGTCGCCAATTTGTACGTTAGTTGCGCCATTCATTAGCCGTACCGACCCCGTATCGGCAGTACCGTTAGCATCATCGAAAGGCAATATAACAACGTAATTACTGTTTGCCAGCGCGGTGATACCAGGTGTTATGAAATCAAGTGAAACTTTTCCGAGAAGAGAACCAATTTGCACGCCTGTTGCACCATTCATTAACCGTACTGAACCAGCATTATTAATACCGTTTACGTCGTCTTTTGGTGCTGGGACTACATAATTGCCATTGGTTAATGGGCTAATATCGATATTGCCAAGGCGGTCATTGAAATCATCACCTACCAATTCAGTACCAATCTGCTTGCCAGTCGTACCGCTTATTAGGCGAACAGATCCAGCAGATGAATCGCCATTAACTTCATCACGTTCTGATCTGATAACATAGTTGTCGTTTGTCAACGCGGTGACGCCACTTGATCCAAGTTGATCTCCTTGTTGATCGCCCAGTACTAGGTCGATCTGAGCGCCCGTTGAACCATTCATCAACCGTACCGAGCCAACCTCATTAATAAGCATCCCTTGATCTACTACATTATCTTCGTATGATATAACCACATAATGATTATTAGCCAGTGCAATAACACCGCCGAGCGCAAGCTGATCATCCGCATTTTCACCCGCTAGTGGCGCATTAATCTGTTCACCAGTTACACCATCCATTAACTGTATCGAGCCAGCTAAAGAGATGCCTGACACAATAGCTCTTGAGGATGAAACCACATAATTATTGTTTGCTAATGCGGTAACACGCTGTCCTATGTTGTCATTCGGCGATTCACCCTCCAATGATGTGCCAATTTGTGTGGCATCAATGCCATTCATTAGTCGTGCCGAGCCTGCTGCATTTAAACCGTTGACGGCATCATTGGTTGAAGCAACCACATAGTTACTGTTTGGCAATGCTGTAATACCAGAACCAAGCTGATCAACATTGTTATCACCCACTAATGTGGAGCCGATTTGTACTCCTGTTGTGCCATTCATTAACCGCACCGATCCAACGTCACTCATGCCATTTGCGTCATACTTTGGTGCAGCTACAACATAATTGTTGTTTGCCAGCGCAGTGATACTACTTGATGTTCGGAAGTCCTTAGTAGTATCTCCAAAAAGCACATCACCAATTTGTACGC
>Ga0307975_1000423_pt1 | contig 24353 bp, 27 predicted proteins | sample OrgLakmetagen917_FD_201825 | JGI IMG/M metagenome (GOLD analysis project Ga0307975, IMG submission 201825) | Saline water microbial communities from Organic Lake, Antarctica - #917 | ecosystem: Environmental > Aquatic > Non-marine Saline and Alkaline > Saline | place: Antarctica: Organic Lake... | reverse complement strand
CGTGATCATGCGTGTGGCTCTTGCCGCGCGGGGTGCCGAAGAATGTCAGGAACATCAGCCGCCAGCTGTAGAACGAGGTGAACAGCGCCGCGATGACCAGCATCCAGAAGGCATAGCCGCCCGCCGTTCCGGCATAGGCGCTTTCGATCACCGCATCCTTGCTGAAGAACCCGGCAAAGCCGACATAGGTGAACGGGATGCCGACGCCCGTGATCGCCAGCGTGCCGATCATCATCGCCCAGAACGTGTAGGGCATCTTGTGGCGCAGGCCGCCGTAATTGCGCATGTCCTGCTCATGATGCATCCCGTGGATCACGCTACCCGCGCCAAGAAACAGCATCGCCTTGAAGAACGCGTGCGTGAACAGGTGGAACATCGCGACCGAGTAGACGCCCACACCGGCCGCCACGAACATGTAGCCAAGCTGCGAACAGGTCGAATAGGCGATCACGCGCTTGATGTCGTTCTGCACGAGACCCACGGTGGCCGCGAAAAACGCCGTGGTGGCCCCGAGAAACACGACGAAATTCGTCGCCTCGGGCGCGTATTCCATCAGCGGCGACATGCGGCAGACAAGAAACACGCCCGCCGTCACCATGGTCGCGGCGTGGATCAGCGCCGAGACCGGCGTCGGACCTTCCATCGCGTCGGGCAACCATGTGTGCAGGAAAAGCTGCGCCGATTTCCCCATCGCGCCGATGAAGAGCAGCACCGCGATCAGGTTGGCCGCGTTCCACTCGGTCCAAAGAAAGCTGAGCTGCGTTTCGGCCAGTTCGGGGGCGGCGGCAAAGATATCGTCCAGACGGATCGAATCGACGAGAAAATACAGCGCGAGGATCCCCAAAAGGAACCCGAAATCACCCACGCGGTTGACCACGAAGGCCTTGATGGCGGCGGCATTGGCCGACGGCTTGCGGTAGTAAAAGCCGATCAGAAGATAGGAGGCGACGCCGACGCCCTCCCAGCCGAAGAACATCTGCAGCAGGTTGTCGGACGTGACCAGCATCAGCATGGCGAAGGTGAAGAACGACAGATACGCGAAAAAGCGCGGGCGGTAGCTCTCGTTCTCGCGGAAGTTCTCGTCATGCGCCATGTAGCCCATGGAATAGAGATGCACGAGCGCCGAGACGGTGGTGATCACGATCAGCATGACCGCCGTCAGCCGGTCCATCCGGATGGCCCAGGCCGCGTCGAGCGTGCCCGATTGCACCCAGTCCATGATATGGATGCGCTCGGTCACACCGTCATGGCCGAGAAACAACACCCATGACAGCAGCGCCGACAGGAACAAGAGCCCGGTGGTGACGTATTGCGCGCCCATGTCACCGATGAGACGCCAGCCAAAGCCCGCGACGAGCGCCCCGATCAGGGGGGCGAAAAGAAGAATGGTTTCCATCGGTTCAGCCCTTCATCACGTTGACGTCTTCGACCGCGATGGTGCCCCGGTTGCGGAAGAAACAGACAAGGATCGCAAGGCCGATGGCGGCCTCGGCGGCGGCCACGGTCAGCACGAACAGCGTGAAGACCTGTCCGACCAGATCGCCGAGATGCGCGGAGAAGGCGACAAGGTTGATGTTCACCGCCAGCAGCATCAGCTCGATCGACATCAGAAGAATGATCACGTTCTTGCGGTTCAGGAACAACCCGAAAATGCCGATCACGAACAGCGCCGCCGCGACTGTCAGATAATGCTCAATGCCAATCATGTCTGTCCCTCCGGGCCGTGCCCGCTTTTTTCGTTCACGCCATTCGGGTCGGTCCCGGATGGTGTCGTCTCCTATCGCGTCGGCCGCGCCTCGATCACAGCCCCTGGCCCGGCTTCACGTCCTTCAACTCCATCGCCTTGGCCGGATCGCGATACATCTGCGCCAGCACGTCCTGCCGCTTGATATCCGTGCGGTGCCGCAAGGTCAGCACGATCGCGCCGATCATCGCGACCAGCAGGATCAAGCCGGCCAACTGAAAGAGGATGAAATAGGTGTCGTAAAGCAGCATACCGAGGGCCGCGGTATTCTCGACCCCGTCGGGCGTCACCGAGCGGCGCGCGGCCTCGGCGCCGTCGGCGCTGGCCCAATTTCCGAAGGCGATGCCGAACTGCATCAGCAGGATGACCCCGATCAGCAGTGCCAGTGGCATGTAGCGCGCCATCTCGGCCTTCAGCTCGGCGAAATCCACGTCGAGCATCATCACCACGAACAGGAACAGCACCGCGACCGCGCCCACATAGACGATGATCAGCAGCATCGCGACAAATTCGGCCCCCAGAAGCACGAACAGCCCCGCCGCGCTGATGAACGACAGGATCAGCCACAGCACCGAATGCACCGGATTGCGGCTGATCACGGTGAACAGCCCACCGGTCAGCAGCGCCACGGAAAAAAGGTAGAAGGACATCACCCCGACGGTCATTTCTCCGATCCTTTCTCGTCCGTGGAGTCCATCACCTCGCGCGCGGTCTCCATGGCGCGGGTCATCGACGGGATGCCGGCGAACATCGCCATATGCGCGATGGTCTCGGCGATCTCGTCGCGGGTCGCCCCGGCCTCGAGCGCGTGCCGCACGGTCAGTCGGATCTGCGTATCGCTTTGCGCCCCCAGCATCGTCAACCCCGCAAGCGTGATCAAGAGCCGCGTCTTGGCGTCAAGCCCCTCCTTGTTGATGCCCTTGCCAAAGCTCATTTCCATGAATTCCTTGGGCATCGTCGGCCACATCGCCTCCAACCCCTTGGGCGAGAAAGCCTCCATCGCCGGGTTCATCGCCTTGGCCATTTCCTGGGCCTGTCGCATCATCATCTCGAAGGGGTTTGTCGGATCTGTCATCGGTACGGTGCATCCATTTCGAGGTTGCGGGCAATCTCGGCCTCCCAGCGGTCGCCGTTCGCCAGCAGCTTGGCCTTGTCGTAGAACAGCTCCTCGCGGGTCTCGGTGGCGAACTCGAAATTCGGACCTTCGACGATGGCATCGACGGGACAGGCTTCCTGACAGAAGCCGCAATAGATGCATTTGGTCATGTCGATGTCATAGCGCGTCGTGCGGCGCGAGCCGTCATCGCGCGGCTCGGCATCGATGGTGATCGCCTGCGCGGGGCAGACCGCCTCGCAGAGCTTGCAGGCGATGCAGCGTTCCTCGCCATTGGGATAGCGGCGCAGCGCATGCTCGCCCCGGAACCGCGTCGAGAGCGGCCCCTTTTCATGCGGATAGTTCAGGGTGGCCTTCGGCGCGAAGAAGTATTTGAAGCCGAGCCTGAACCCCTTGAAGAAATCACTGAGCAGGAAATACCCCGCCGCGCGTCCGTAATCGATCTGTGTCATTGGTCAGCCTCCAATCGCCCAACGGGCCCAGAACCCGCCGAACACTTCGAATTTCGCAAGAAACGCCACGATCACCACCCAGCCAAGCGACAGCGGCAGGAACACCTTCCAGCCGATCCGCATCAACTGGTCATAGCGATACCGCGGCGTGATCGCCTTGACCATCGCGAAGAGGAAAAAGAAGAACGCCATCTTCGCGATCATCCAGAACACCCCGTCGGGCAGCCCCGGGATCGGCGACAGCCAGCCACCGAAGAACATCAGCGATATCAGCGCGCACATCAGGAACATCGCGATATATTCGCCGGCCATGAACAGCAGAAAGGGGGTCGCGGTGTATTCCACCTGATAGCCCGCCACCAGTTCGGACTCGGCCTCGGGCAGATCGAAGGGCGGGCGGTTGGTCTCGGCCAACGCGCTGATGAAGAACAGAAACACCATCGGCAGATGCGGCAGCCAGTACCAGCCGAAGAACCCGAAGGCGGTGTCCTGCGCGGCGACGATGTTGCCGAAATTGAGCGAGCCTGTCGATATGATCACCCCGATTATGATCAGCCCGATGCTGACCTCGTAGGAGATCATCTGCGCGGCAGAGCGCAGGCTGCCGAGGAACGGGTATTTGGAGTTCGACGCCCAGCCCCCCATGATCACGCCGTAAACCTCGAGCGAGGAGACCGCGAAGACAAACAGCACGGCCACGTTGATGTCCGACAGCACCCAGCCCTCGTTGAGCGGGATCACCGCCCAGGCGAGCACCGCGAGCACGAAGCTGGTCAACGGGGCCATGATGAACACGGTCTTGTCGGCCCCGGCGGGCACGACGACCTCTTTCACCACGTATTTCAGGGCATCCGCGACGGTCTGCAACAGCCCCCATGGCCCGACCACGTTCGGGCCGCGCCGCATCTGCACGGCTGCCCAGACCTTGCGATCCCCGTAGACCAGAAACAGCAGCGAGATCATCACGAAGCCCACGACCGCGAGGCATTGCGCGAAGATGATCACCAGTGTCCCGAGCGGGGTGGTAAAGAATTCAGCCATTCAGGTCCTCGCACCATCTGTCATCCGTCATCCGCGCGATCGTTCAGCGGCGGCACCGGCATCTTTCCTGTTCGGGTGCGACCGGCAGACCGGTCACCCCCTTTCTTAACCGCATCGCGCCGCCGATGACCACCCTTCCCTGACGCTTGCGTGCAAAACGCCGGCGGCTGGCCTGGCTCGCCGGTCACTCCGCCGCGATCGGGCGTTCGGCGCGGGCGCGCGCATTGGCGCTGAGTTCGGCCATCAGCTCGCTTGACCGGGCAATCGGGTTGGTCAGGTAGAAATCCTTGATCGCCAACCGGAAATCCGCCTTGCCAAGTGCCGCCTTGGGCAAGGGCTTCCAGTCGTTTTCCGGCACCTGATCGATCCGCGCCAGATGTGGCACGTCCTTGACCAGCGCCTGCCGCAACTGCGCCATGCTGTCATAGGGCAGGACCGCGCCGATCTCGCCCGACAGCGCGCGCAGGATCGCCCAGTTCTCCTTGGCCTCGCCCGGCGGATGACTGGCGCGCAGGGCAAGCTGCGGGCGGCCTTCGGTGTTGACGAAAAGCCCCTGTTCCTCGGTATAGGCGGCCCCCGGCAGGATCACGTCGGCGCGGTGCGCGCCCCGGTCACCGTGGCTGCCCTGATAGATCACGAACGGGCCATCCGCGAGCTCGATCTCGTCCGCGCCGAGGTTGTAGATCACATCCGCACCCGTCATGGCGGCGTCCATCCCGCCATCGGTCACGGCACCCACATCCAGCGCGCCAACGCGCGAGGCGGCGCTGTGCAGCACCAGCACCCGGCCCGACAGCGCCTGCGCGGCGGCCAGCACGGCCTCGCCATCGGCCTCTTGCAGCGCGCCCTGTCCGACGATCACGATTGTGTCCTCGGGCACCTTCAACCCGTCAAGTGCGGCGCGATCCGTGCCGGCATGGGTGTGGTCGTAGGTCAGGTCCACCTTGGGGCCGACCACGGTCACCTCGGCGCCATTGATCCATGCCTTGCGGATCCGCGCGTTGAGCACCGGGGCCTCGACACTGGGATCGGTGCCGATCAGCAGGAAATTCTTCGCGGTATCGATCTCTTCCACCGCGACATTGCCGATATAGGCGCTGCGATTGCCGGCCGGCAGCCGCGCCTTGTCGGTGCGGCATTCGACCGATCCGCCCTGCCCTTCGATCAGGCCTTTCAGCGCATAGGCGGCCTCGACGGGGGCCAGATCCCCGACCAGACCCACGGGCTTTTTGGCACCGTTGATCGCCTCGGCGGCCTTCCCGAGCGCTTCGGGCCATGTCGCCGCCCGCAGCTTGCCGTTCTCGCGGATGAAGGGCCGGTCCAGACGCTGACGGCGCAGCCCGTCCCAAACGAAGCGCGTCTTGTCGGAAATCCATTCCTCGTTCGTGCCGTCATGGTTGCGCGGCAGAAACCGCATCACTTCGCGCCCCTTGCAATCGACGCGGATCGACGCGCCGAGCGCATCCATCACGTCGATGGATTCGGTCTTGGTCAGCTCCCACGGGCGGGCAGTGAAGGCGTAGGGTTTCGAGACGAGCGCGCCCACGGGGCACAGGTCGATGATGTTGCCCTGCAGGTTCGAATCGATCAGCTCGCCCAGATAGGTGGTGATCTCGGCATCCTCGCCACGCCCGGTCTGGCCCATCACGTTGACGCCCGCCACCTCGGAGGTGAAGCGCACGCAGCGGGTGCAGGAAATGCAGCGCGTCATGTGCGTCTCGACCAGCGGCCCGAGATCGAGGTCCTCGGACGCGCGCTTGGGTTCGCGGTAGCGCGAGAAATCGACGCCATAGGCCATCGCCTGATCCTGCAGATCGCATTCGCCGCCCTGATCGCAGATCGGGCAATCCAGCGGATGGTTGATCAGCAGAAACTCCATCACGCCCTCGCGGGCCTTCTTGACCATCGGGCTGTTGGTCTTGACCTGCGGCAGGCTGCCATCGGGGAAGGGGCGCATGTCCTTGACCTGCATGGCGCAGCTTGCGGCCGGTTTCGGCGGGCCGGGCTGAACCTCGACCAGACACATCCGGCAATTGCCGGCGATCGACAGGCGCTCGTGGTAACAAAAGCGCGGGATCTCGACCCCGACCTCTTCGCAGGCCTGGATCAGGGTCATGGTGCCCTCGACCTCGACCTCCTGATCGTCGATGATGATCTTGCGTAGGTTGGACATGTCTGCTTACCTTGCTTTCAGAAGTTGGCCGATCTGGCTCTGCCGGGCGATTTCCTGACGCCCGAGCCGGCACAGACTGGCCCGATCCTTGGGGTGTGCGCCGCTGGCCCGGATATAGGCGTTGCGGCGCTCTTCCATCTTGGCGCGCTCGGCGTCGTCATTGATGTAGCGGTCGATCTCGGTATCCGAATACCCGCGTTTGAGGGCCTCGTTCTTCAACGACTGCAGGTATCCCAGAGCGGTGAAATACCGCGGCGAGATATCATCGCATTTCTTGCGGATCCGGTCGGCCACGGCGACATTGAAAAGCCCCGTGTTGATATCGTCTTCCGAGGCAAGCGACTGCGCCCGCGCCTCGGCGACCGATGCCGTCGTCGCGATCCCGATCACGAGTGCCAGTATCAGACGCATGGCCGTGCTCCCTTTCCCCCGCTCCATAACGCGGTCACCCAAGCGCCGCGCCCGACAGACATAGGGTCCTGCATCCCTGTCATGCAATAACGGCGGGGATACATGCCCGGTATGACCCCCTTGGTCACCATATCACGCAGCGCCCGGCGACTGAAACACGATCCCCGGACTGGCCATAGGCCGGGCCTTTGGTGCCGGGCGGGACGTTTGCCCAGTCGATCGTCGACGTGCCATACGTGTTCACGCAATAGCGCGTGGCCTCGTGGCGCGCCGCGGCCTGCGCCCCGGTCATCCCTTGCGAGGCGCGCGTCACCGAGGCGGTGAAGGCGCGGAGATCCCGTTGGTCCGCATCGCTGCTTGCGGGGTAATAATTGCCGTCGAAGAACATCCGTTGCTCGCGGTCGGCGCAGCCGGCAAGCCCGATTATCAGCGCCGCGACGCCTATGCCCTTGAGGCCCGATATGCCTGTCCTGTCGCGCACCGGCATCACTCTGCCGCGACCGCGCTGACGCGCCCCGACCGCTTGTGCCTGATGCGGTCCTCGATCTCGTCGCGAAAGTTGCGGATCAGACCCTGGACGGGCCAGGCGGCGGCATCGCCGAGCGCGCAGATCGTGTGCCCCTCGACCTGCTTGGTCACGTCAAACAGCATGTCGATCTCCTCGACCTCGGCGTCGCCGCGCACGAGGCGGTCCATCACGCGCATCATCCAGCCGGTACCCTCGCGGCACGGCGTGCACTGACCGCACGATTCGTGCTTGTAGAATTTCGACAGCCGCCAGATCGCCTTGATGACATCGGTGGACTGGTCCATGACGATCACCGCCGCCGTCCCGAGGCCCGAGCGCAGCTCTTTCTGCAGATGGTCGAAATCCATGATCGCGTCGCGCATGTGCTCGCCGCGCACACAAGGCACCGAAGCCCCGCCGGGGATCACGGCCTTGAGGTTCTTCATGCCGCCGCGCACCCCGCCGCAATGCTTGTCGATCAGCTCCTCGAACGAGATCGACATCGCCTCCTCGACCACGCAGGGGTTGTTGACGTGCCCGGATATCGCGAAGATCTTCGTGCCGGCGTTGTTGGCGCGGCCGAAGCTCGAAAACCACTCCGGCCCGCGCCGCAGGATCGTGGGCGCGACGGCGATGGATTCAACGTTGTTCACCGTCGTGGGGCAGCCGTAAACCCCGGCCATCGCCGGAAAGGGCGGCTTCATCCGCGGCATGCCCTTCTTGCCTTCGAGGCTTTCGAGCAGTGCCGTTTCCTCGCCGCAGATATAGGCCCCGGCGCCGTGGGTCAGGTAGATGTCGAAATCCCAGCCCGACCCGCAGGCATTGCGGCCCACGAGACCGGCATCATAGGCCTCGTCGATGGCGGCCTGCAGCGCCTCTTTCTCGCGGATATACTCGCCACGAATGTAGATGAAGCAGACATGCGCGTTCATCGCGAAACTGGCGACAAGACATCCCTCGATCAGCGTGTGCGGATCGTGGCGCATGATCTCGCGGTCCTTGCAGGTGCCGGGCTCGGACTCGTCGGCATTGACCACGAGATAGGCGGGCCGCCCGTCGCTTTCCTTGGGCATGAACGACCACTTCAGACCGGTCGGAAAGCCCGCGCCGCCACGCCCGCGCAACCCGCTCGCCTTCATCTGATCGACGATCCAGGTGCGGCCGTTCTGCAGGATCTTTGCGGTGCCGTCCCAATGACCGCGCGCCATCGCCCCCTTGAGGCTGCGATCATGCATCCCGTAGAGATTGGTGAAGATCCGATCTTCGTCTTTCAGCATCTCGTTACCTCTGATTGCCTTGGCGCGCGCGCCAGATTTGGTAGATGAGGATAAAGGCCCAGCTGAACCCCGCAAGGGCCATCAGGTCGAACAGCGCCAGCCCGCGATGGTCAAGCCCGAGCTTGCCGCCGATGATCGTGGCCAGCACCCAGAAGATGCCGGTGCCGGCGATCACCAGCGCAGTGAGCCGCCCCTTGCGTGCAGTCTGCGTATCCTTGTCCCTCATCTCGCGTCTTTTTCAATGCGCATCGTCCTTCGCGACACGTTCGGAAAATTCGGTTTTTCCGCCCGCGGCGAGGGTCTTGGCCTGCTCGACCCAGTTGTCGCGGCTGACCCGACCCTTGAAGCCCACGAGGTTTTCGTCGACCCATTCGACCTCCTCGGGCCCCCATGCCGCGATCTGGTCGAAATGGTAGTAGCCGAGATCGTGGCAGGCCTGTTCCAGCTTCGGACCCAGACCTTTTATCTGTTTCAAATCGTCGGCCTGTCCACCCTTGGGGGCGCTCAGGCCGGCAGGCTTGACCCCGATGCCGGTATCCACGCTCGCGCCGTCCTTGGCGTCATAGCGCCATTCACCCTTGCGCTCCGCCAGTTCCTGTTCGCCGCTCAGAACCGTGTGACCCTTGACCGCGGCGGCGGTGCTTTCGGGTTCTGCGGCCTTCGACGCGGGCGCGGCCTTTGCTGCCTTGGGCTTTGATCCCATTGCGACATCCATGACGCCGGCCTGCTCGGGCGGGGCCTTGTAGCCGGTGATCCCGGTGGCGTTGCGCAGCGCCCGGACCACGTCCTTGCCCTCGATTCCGCGATCGTCGGACGGGTAATCCCTGCAAACGAGCCACCTGAAAACAATGCCCAGCACCACCGCCACCGCAAGGCCCAGAAGGACACCCGCAATAAAACCCAGTGACCGGGTCGACGTCAGAAGCACCATCAATCCCGTCAGCCCCGCAAGGCCCCAGCACACAATCTGACAGGTGCTCAGCTTCGTTGTATCCGACATGACAATCCCCTCTGTGTTGATCAGGCGGTGCGCTTGCGCAGCAGCGACAGTCTGCCACGGGTATGGACCGTCTGTCTATTTGCCATTCACCAGTTGTCGGGCCTGCCTGACCCAGTTGTCACGGCTTGCCCGTCCCTTGACCCCGTCGAGGTTCTCATCCACCCAGTCGACCTCGTCCGGCGTCCAGTTTGCCACCTGATCGAGGTGATAGATCCCGACCGCGTTCAGCCCCATTTCGACCTTCGGCCCGACGCCCTTGAGTTGCTTGAGGTCATCCGGCTGGCCGTCTCTGGGCGCATCCAGCGTTTCGGGTTTTGTCCCCGGCGCGGCCGCATCCGTTTCCGGCGAAGACGCGGGCGGTTGCCTGTCACCCCCGCCGACAAGGTCCGCCACCTTCGCCAGAGACGCCTTGGTCACGATCGCGACCGGTGTCTCGTTGTGTTTCACATCCGGCGCGGCGGGTTTGTGCCCTGCCCCCTTGTCCTGCCATGGTGTGCGCAGCGGCATCTCGGTGCCGTCGATCCGCTTGATCGTGTCGCCGATATCCAGCGCCTGCTGCACACTGTAGTTGCGCGCCATGCGATCCGTCTCGAAGGCTTTCAACGAGGTCAGACCCGATTTCGGCTCGCAGGCAAAGCGGCCGGTCTGCGAGCCGGGCGTCGGCACCTTTCCGGCGGCCAGATCGTCGATCAGCGCGGCAAAGTTTTCGGGCGTCAGATCCTCGTAATAATCCTTGCCGATCTGCGCCATCGGCGCGTTGGCGCAGGCGCCGAGGCATTCGACCTCTTCCCAGCTGAAATTGCCGTCCTTGGACAGCGCGAACGGCTTGGCCGCGATCTTGTCCTCGCAGACCGCGATCAGATCTTCCGATCCGCACAGCATGCAGGGCGTGGTGCCGCAGATCTGGAAATGCGCGATCTGTCCCACGGGGTGCAGCTGGAACATGAAATAGAACGTCGCCACTTCGAGCGCGCGGATGTAATCCATGCCGAGCATCGCCGCCACATGCTCGATCGCCGGGCGGGTCAGCCAGCCTTCCTGTTCCTGCGCGCGCCACAGCAGGGCGATCACGGCGCTGGCCTGACGCCCCTCGGGGTATTTGCTGATTTCACCATCGGCCCATTTCTGGTTCGCCGCGGTGAATTCGAAGCTTTCGGGTTGCTCGTGGTAAAGACGGCGTAGCATCTAGGCGCAGGCTCCTGTGGTCAGTTCAATGCCCCCGCCGGGCAGCCGCATGGCCGCGTCCGAGGACAGTTTGTAAGCGGCTATCTCCAGCAATTGCGCCCGCGACAGCCCGGTCTGAATCCCGGTCGCCAGATAATCCGGCTCGGTCACGATGGTACAGCCGAGGCTTGCCACGGCGGCGTCATATTGCGCGACATCCTCCTCGGAGACACCGTCGGGGATCGTCGCACAGGCCGCCACGACGACGGTTCCGCCAAGCCCGAGGGCCAGCCGCGCCACAGACCTGCCCCGACCGAAACGCGACCTCACCGGTCGATCTCCCCGAAAACTACATCCATGGTGCCGATGATCGCGGCGACATCCGCCAGCTGGTGGCCGCTGGCGACATGATCCATCGCCTGCAGGTGCAGATAGCCCGGCGCGCGCAGCTTGATGCGGTAGGGCCGGTTGGTGCCATCGGAAACCATGTAGACGCCGAACTCGCCCTTGGGGGCCTCGACCGCCGCATAAACCTCGCCCGCGGGCACGTGGAAACCTTCGGTGTAAAGCTTGAAGTGGTGAATGAGCGCCTCCATCGAGGTCTTCATCACGTCCCGCTTCGGCGGCGTGATCTTGCCGCGCGTCAGGATATCGCCCTGCCCGTCGGGGGCGCGCAGCTTCTCGATCGCCTGCTGGATGATGCGTACCGATTGCCGCATCTCTTCCATCCGCAGAAGGTAGCGGTCATAGCAATCGCCGTTCTTTCCGATCGGCACGAGGAAGTCGAATTCGTCATAGCATTCATAGGGTTGCGCACGGCGCAGATCCCACGCCATGCCCGATCCGCGCACCATGACGCCCGAAAACCCCCAGTCGAGCGCCTCCTGCTGCGTCACCACGCCGATATCGGCGTTGCGCTGCTTGAAGACACGGTTTTCGGTCAGCAACCCGTCGATATCGTCCAGAACCTTGGGAAATTCGCGGCTCCACTCCTCGATATCGTCGATAAGGTCGGGCGGCAGATCCTGATGCACGCCGCCGGGCCGGAAATAGGCCGCGTGAAGCCGCGCCCCGCAGGCCCGCTCATAGAAGATCATCAGCTTTTCGCGCTCTTCGAACCCCCAGAGCGGCGGGGTCAGCGCGCCCACATCCATCGCCTGCGTGGTGACGTTGAGCAAATGGCTGAGAATGCGCCCTATCTCGGAATAGAGCACCCGGATGAGGCTCGCGCGGCGCGGCACCTCGACCCCTGTCAGCCGCTCGATCGCGAGACACCACGCATGTTCCTGGTTCATCGGCGCGACATAGTCCAGCCGGTCCAGATAGGGCAGGTTCTGCAGATAGGTGCGGCTTTCCATCAGCTTTTCGGTGCCGCGATGCAGCAGCCCGATATGCGGATCGCAGCGCTTCACGATCTCGCCGTCAAGCTCCAAAACCAGCCGCAGAACACCATGCGCTGCAGGGTGTTGCGGTCCGAAGTTGATGTTGAAGTTGCGGATTTTCTGCTCACCCGTCAGGGTGTCTTCGAACTTGGATCCGTCCATCACGACCGTCCTCCGTCAAGCTTGTCGCGGAATGCCATGACCCAGAGCAGCACGATAACGCCGAACGGGATGATCGCGACCAGGGGCACCCAGCTCGGGATGCGGAATTGGGGCAAAATGCGCCAGAGCGGGATTATCATCAGTGCGGCGAAGACCAGCATCAGGATCACGCCGCCGCCGCCCATGCCGGCCCCGCCCATGCCCGGACCACCCATCATTTCGCCTCCTCTTTCTCGTCGCCCGGAAGGATGTAATCGGCCCCTTCCCAGGGCGACATGAAATCGAATTGCCGGTATTCCTGCACCAGATTCACCGGCTCGTAGACGACGCGCTTGCGGGTCTCGTCATAGCGCACCTCGGTATAGCCGGTGGTCGGGAAATCCTTGCGCAGCGGATGCCCGCGAAAGCCGTAATCGGTCAGGATGCGGCGCAGGTCGGGATGGCCGGAAAACAGGATCCCGAACATGTCGAACACCTCGCGCTCGAACCAGTTGGCGGCGGGATAGACATCGGTGATCGACGGCACCATGTCCTCTTCGCGCGCGGCCAGCCGCAGGCGGATGCGGTGGTTCTGATACATGCTCAGCAGGTGATAGACCACGTCGAACCGCTTGGGGCGCTCGGGGTAATCGACAGCGGTGATATCGACCAGCGTCGAGAAGGCGCAGGTCTGATCGGTCCTGAGGAATTCCGTCAGCCCGACAATATTCGGCAGCGCGACATCGACGGTCAACTCGCCCCGCGCGACCGCCCAGTCGAGCACGCAATCACTGCGCCTGCTTTCGATATGGGTGCCAAGTTCCTTGAGTGCCTTGCTCATCTCACCAACGTCCCTGTCCTGCGGATCTTGCGCTGCAATTGCAGGATCCCGTATAGCAGCGCCTCGGCGGTCGGCGGGCAGCCGGGCACGTAGATATCGACCGGAATGATCCGGTCACAGCCGCGCACCACCGAATAGCTGTAATGGTAATACCCGCCGCCATTGGCGCAGGAGCCCATCGAGATCACGTAGCGCGGCTCCGGCATCTGGTCGTAGACCTTGCGCAGCGCCGGCGCCATCTTGTTGGTCAGCGTGCCGGCCACGATCATCAGATCCGATTGACGCGGGCTGGCGCGCGGGGCGATGCCGAAACGTTCGGCATCGTAGCGCGGCATCGATGTGTGCATCATCTCGACCGCGCAGCAGGCCAGCCCGAAAGTCATCCAGTGCAAGGACCCGGTGCGCGCCCAGTTGATGATGTCCTCGGTCGAGGTCAGCAGAAAGCCCTTGTCCTGCAACTCGGTGTTCAGCGACTGCGTGGCCGGGTCGAATTCCTTGCCCGGGCTTTCGACCGGGGCGAGGCTGGACGGGCCGGATTTCACGCGCGGGCTTTGTCCGGGCTGACCCTGGGTATCGGTCACGAACGCGTCGTCCTTGTCGGTCACTCCCATTCCATCGCTCCTTTGCGCCACTCATAGGCGAATCCCGCGGTCAGGATCGCCAGAAATACCATCATCGACCAGAACGCCGCCATGCTTACATCCTGAAACGCGACCGCCCACGGAAAGAGCATCGCGATCTCCAGATCGAAGATGATGAACAGGATCGACACCAGATAGAAGCGCACGTCGAATTTCATGCGGGCGTCGTCGAAAGCGTTGAACCCGCATTCATAGGCGCTGACCTTTTCGGGGTCGGGATGCCGGACAGCCAGCACCACGGCCGCGAGGACCAGCACGAGGCCCAATCCGATGGCGATGGCCAGCAATACGAGGATGGGGAGGTATTCCCTCAGCATCTCTTCCACGGTGTGGCTCCTTTCATACGCGACAACGCGCATCAAGTTGGCTGCTTTGGTTCAGATGTAGCCTCACGCCGTCACGGGGTCAACCAAGCGCGCCGGCGATCCGCCGCGTGGCGACAGGTATTTCGGCACCCTGCATGCGAATGCATGCTGCTTTGTCAAACCGCGAACCGGATGTGTGACAGCGTGTCACCGGGCCCCGATGGCTCAGCTGCGCCAGCGGGGCGTGCGTTTGTCGAAAAACGCGGCGATGCCTTCGACGGCCTCCTCGCCGGCCCAGCACTCGGCAAGCGCCTCGATACTCCGCGCGATCACCGCGTCGTCGATCGGCGGGCCGAAGCCGCGCAACAGCGCCTTGGCCCGGGCCACCGCACCGGGCGCGCAGTCGAGATAGGGCGCGACCTCGGCCTCGACGGCGGCCTCCAGATCCGCCTGCGGGACCGCGCGGGCCAGCAAACCCAGATCCACCGCCTCGGCGGCTTTGATGCGCCGGCCCGACATGAAGACCCGGCGCGCGCGCGCCTCGCCCATGCGCGCCGCCACGTATGGGCCGATCGTGGCGGGGATCAGCCCCAACCGCGTCTCGGTCAGCGCCATCTGCACATGGTCCGTGCCGATCGCCACATCGCAGACGCTCAGCAACCCGACACCGCCGCCGAAGGCATGGCCCTGCACGCAGCCGATCACCGGTTTCGGCAGGGTGTTGAGCGCCTGCAGCATATGCGCGAGCTTTGACGCCTCCGCCGCGCGCTGCGCGGGCACCGCCTCGAACTGATCGCGCATCCAGCCCAGATCGCCACCGGCGCAAAAGGTCTTGCCGCGCGCCGCCAGCACCACGACGCGACAGGCGTCATCACTGCCAAGGCTGTGCGCGGCCTCGTGCAGGTCCGCGATCATCTGCGCCGACATCGCGTTGTGCTTGTCCGCCCGGTCCAGCCAGAGCGTCGCGACGCCGCGCACGTCCGTTTCCACGCTTATGGTCTTTGTCACACCGTCTCCTCCCTGTCCTGCAAATTTCTTCCAAAGAAATTTGATAAAAATCTTTTCAAGATTTTTGCCGCGCTCCGCGCATCCGCTGCGCCATATCGGCTGCGCGCGCCAGCACCTCGCGGTCGAGCCCGGTCTCGAACCCGAGCGCCGTCAGGCGGTCATGCACCGCCTCGGTGGCCACGTTGCCCGCCGCCCCCGGTGCGAACGGACACCCCCCAAGACCACCCGTCGCCGCATCGAAGACGCGCACACCGCGCGCCAGCGACGCCTCGATATTGGCGAGCGCCCGGCCCCCGGTGTCATGGAAATGCCCCGCGAGACGGTCCACCGGCACCACCTCGGCGACAGCGATCAGCATCGCGTCGACCGCCTCGGGCGTGGCGCGACCGATCGTGTCGCCAAGGCTGATCTCGTAACAGCCCATCTGCCACAGCGCCTGCGCCAAACCGGCCACCTGCGCCGGTGCCACCGGCCCGTCATAGGGGCATTCGACCACGCAGGACACGTAGCCGCGCACGCGTAACCCCTGCACCCCTGCGGCCTGCAAGAGCGGCGTGAACCGCGCGAGGCTCTCGGCGATCGTGGCGTTGATATTGGCGCGCGAGAACCCTTCCGAGGCCGAGGCGAACACCGCCACCTCGTCGGCCCCCGCCGCCAACGCATCCGTCAACCCGCGCATGTTCGGGGTAAGGGCTGCATAGCGCACGCCTGGCGCGCGGGTGATGCCGCGCAGCACCTCGCCCGAGCCGGCCATCTGCGGCACCCATTTCGGGCTGACGAAACTGGCCATCTCGATGCGCGAGAACCCCGCCCCGCTCAGGGTATCGACCAGCGCGATCTTGTCGGCCGCGGGGATCGCCCGCGCCTCGTTCTGCAACCCGTCGCGCGGGCCGACCTCGAAGATCTCGACAGCGTCGGCCATCACATGTCCTCCGGGACCGGGTAGAAATCCTGCGCGTAGATATCCTGATCACCGTCGCGGGCCTTGGCGCGGACATAGGCGGGCCGCGCGCGCAGCCCCTCCCAGTAGCTCATCAGGTGCGGAAATTGCGACAGATCCACGTAGTAGCGCGCCAGTTCGAAGCTGTAGGCGAACATGACATCCGCCGCCGAAAAGCCCGATGGCAGCAGATGCGGCCCCTCGATCCGCGCCTCCATCGCCGCAAGGGCCGCGCGCAGACGCGCATTCAGCAACTTGACCACCGGCACCGATGGCCGCGCGGGCGGGCGCAGGAACACCTGGTTGAGGTTGAGGTTTTCCAGCAGACAGCCCACCGTTTCGGCATAGCTCAGCAGTTCGAGATAGCGCGCCCGGTCCGCGTCTCCCGGCGCGGGCGCCAGCCCGGGCTGCGGGTAGGTCTCGCATAAAAGCTGAACGATCGCCGCAGACTCGACCCAGACCGTGCCATGATGCTCCAGCACCGGGACCCGCCCCGCGGGCGACAGCGCCAGAAATTCCGGGCTGCGCATCGAGCCATCGCGGATCGAGTAATACCGGATCCCGAATTCCAGCCCCAGCTCCTCCAGCAGCCACAAGACCCGGAACGACCGCGCCAGCGGCACGTGATGCAGCGTGATCATGTCTCCACCTCCAACCGTACGAGCGCCGCCCCGGCAGAGACCTGATCGCCCGCCTGCACCAGAACCTCGGCCACGACACCATCGGAGGCGGCGAGCAGGCTGTGCTCCATCTTCATCGCCTCCAACACGGCCAGGCGATCGCCCTTGGCCACCGCCTGTCCGGCGATGGCATGCACCGCCTTGACCAGCCCGGGCATCGGCGCCTCGACCAGCGCAGGATCCCCCCAGACGGCACCGATACGCGCAAGCGGATCGACCAGCTCGAAATCCAGACCGTATTGCGCGAAGACGGTAATCGCCCGTCCGCGCGCCGCAACGCCGGGCGCGGGCTGCCCGTCAAGGCGCCACTGCCCGGCCACGCGCCGCGCGGCGACCCAAGCATCCCCCACCCGGATGTCATGCGCGTCCGCCGACAGGGTGCGCAGCCGCAGCGCGATCTCCTCGCCCGCATGGATCAGGCGCAGCCCGCGCTCCAGCGGCTGCCACAGCACAAACCCCGCGTCCGATGGCGCGTCCTCCAGCAGGCCCAGCCCGGCAAGCGCGGCCAGCGCCGCCATGGGGGCACCGGGCGCAGGGGCCAGCACGAGGCTATCTATATCGCGCCCGATCAGGCCGGTATCCACGTCCCCCGCCGCGAACCCCGCATGCCGCGCAAGCGCCCCGAGAAAGGCCAGATTGGTGACGGTGCCCGCGACCTCCGTACGTCCGAGCGCCCGCGACAGCCGGCGCAGCGCGACCGCGCGGCTCGGGCCATGGGTGATGACCTTGGCGATCATCGGGTCGTAGAACGGGCTGATCTCGTCGCCCGCCCGCACACCGCTATCGGCGCGCACGCCTTCAGGAAAGGCCAGATGCGACAGCCGGCCCGTGGCGGGCAGAAAGCCTTTCGGCACGTCCTCGGCATAAAGCCGCGCCTCGAAGGCGTGCCCGGTTACGCCCAGATCTTCCTGCGCCATGGGCAGCCCCTCACCCGCGGCGACGCGCAACTGCCACTCCACCAGATCCACGCCGGTGATCGCCTCGGTCACCGGATGTTCGACCTGAAGCCGCGTGTTCATCTCCATGAACCAGAACCCGTCGGGGCGCAGGCCACCCGCGCCATCGACGATGAACTCCACCGTGCCCGCGCCGCGATAGCCGATGGCCTCGGCGGCGCGCACCGCCGCGTCGCCCATGGCGGCGCGCATCTCGGGGGTCATGCCGGGGGCCGGGGCCTCCTCGATCACCTTCTGATGACGGCGCTGCAGTGAACAGTCGCGCTCGAAGAGATGCACGGCGCGCGTGCCATCCCCGAACACCTGCAGCTCGATATGCCGCGGCTTGAGGATGTATTTCTCGATCAGCACATCCGTGTTGCCGAAGGCGGTCTTCGCCTCGCTCCGCGCACTCTCCAGCGCATCGGCGAAGCCCTGCGGATGCTCCACCAGCCGCATGCCCTTGCCACCGCCGCCGGCCACCGCCTTGATCAGCACCGGATAGCCGATCGCCTCGGCCTCGCGCGCCAAACGCCCGGCGTCCTGATCGGCACCGTGATATCCCGGCACCACCGGCACGCCGGCCTCCTGCATCAGCCGCTTGGCCGCGTCCTTCAGGCCCATGGCCCGGATCGCGCGCGGCGAGGGGCCGATGAAGACAAGCCCCGCGGCCGCCACCGCCTCGACGAAATCGGGGTTTTCCGACAGGAAGCCATAGCCGGGATGAATGGCTGCGCAGCCCGTCTCCAGCGCCGCCGCGATGATCCGGTCGCCCCGCAGATAGCTCTCGGCCGGCGCCGAGCCGCCGATATGCACCGCGAAATCCGCCATCGCCACATGTGCAGCCCCCGCGTCCGCATCGGAATGGACCGCCACGACCTCGACGCCGAGCTCTCGCGCGGTGCGCATCACGCGACACGCGATCTCGCCGCGATTGGCCACCAGTATGCGCTCAAACATCCGCCCCGTCCCCTGCTTCATCTTGCCAGAAATACTCAAATACCAAGATCGCCACTGTCACATCCGGAAGACGCCAAAGCGCGTCTCCTCCACCGGCGCGTTCAATGCCGCGCGCAAGGACAGGGCCAGCACGTCGCGGCTCTTGCGCGGATCGACGATCCCGTCATCCCAGAGCCGGGCGCTGGCATAAAGCGGGTGGCTCTGGCGCTCGAACATCTCGACCGTGGGGCGTTTGAACGCCTCTTCGTCGGCCGCCGACCAGTGCTCGCCGCGCTTTTCCATCGCGTCGCGCTTGACCGTGGCCAGCACGCCCGCGGCCTGCGCCCCGCCCATCACCGAGATCCGCGAATTCGGCCACGTCCACAGAAACCGCGGGCCATAGGCCCGCCCCGCCATGCCGTAATTGCCAGCGCCGAAGCTGCCGCCGACCAGCATGGTGATCTTGGGCACGGATGTGGTCGCCACCGCCGTCACCATCTTGGCCCCGTGCCGGGCGATGCCTTCGTTTTCGTATTTGCGGCCCACCATGAAGCCGGTGATGTTCTGCAGGAAGACCAGCGGGATGCGACGCTGCGAGCACAGTTCCACGAAATGCGCACCTTTCGCGGCGGCCTCGCTCAGCAGCACGCCGTTATTGGCGACGATGCCGACGGGACAGCCCTTCACATGCGCAAAGCCGGTGACAAGCGTCTCGCCGAAGCGGGCCTTGAACTCGTCGAAATACGATGCGTCCACCAGCCGCGCGATCACCTCGCGGATGTCGTAGGGCGTGCGCAGATCCGCCGGCACCACGCCGAGCAGTTCCGCCGGATCATAATCCGGCTCTCGCGGCGTGTCCCAGTGCAGGCTCGGGGGCGTCAAGGCCCCGAGATTGCCGACCGCCCGTCTCGCGAGCGCCAGCGCATGCGCGTCATCCTCGGCGAGGTAATCGGCCACGCCCGACAGCCGCGTATGCACATCGCCACCGCCCAGATCCTCGGCGGTGACCACCTCGCCGGTCGCGGCCTTCACCAGCGGTGGCCCGGCCAGAAAGATCGTGCCCTGATCGCGGACGATGATCGTCACATCGCTCATCGCGGGCACATAGGCGCCGCCGGCGGTGCAGCTTCCCATGACCACGGCGATCTGCGCGATGCCCTTGGCCGACATCCGCGCCTGATTGTAGAAGATGCGCCCGAAATGGTCGCGGTCGGGAAAGACCTCGTCCTGATTGGGCAGGTTCGCGCCGCCACTGTCCACAAGGTAGATGCAGGGCAGATGACATTCCTCGGCAATCTCCTGTGCGCGCAGATGCTTCTTGACGGTCATCGGGTAATAGGTGCCACCCTTCACCGTAGCGTCGTTGCACACGATCATGCAGTCGCGCCCGTGCACCCGGCCGACACCGGCGATCACGCCCGCGCACGGCGCCGCACCGTCGTAAAGCCCGTGCGCCGCGACAGCCCCCACTTCCAGAAACGGGCTGCCCGGATCGAGAAGACCCGCGACCCGCTCGCGCGGGGGCATCTTGCCACGCGCCTTGTGGCGGTCGCGCGCCGCCGCGCCGCCGCCCTCGGCGGCGGCCGCGGCGGCCTCGCTCACCTCGCGCAGGGCCGCGAGGTGTCCCGTCTCGTTGGTCCTGAACGCCTCCGACCCCGGAAGGATCGCGGATTTCAATTGCATGACACAGTCTCCGATCGGGGGGCGGGGCCAGCCCCGCCCGGTGGCGTGTGCGCGGGGCCAGCCCCGCCCGGTGGTGTGTGCGCGGGGCGATCCCGCCCTGTTGCATTATTGGCACGATCAGCGGGGCGTCGCGCAACTTGACTCACGTCAAGGTCGCCAGCCCCGGCCCGCCGCATACCCGACGCGATCGGAACAGGAATGGACAGACCATGAAACAATTCACCGCCCTCACCCTCGCCGTCCTGATGGGCACAACCGCCGCCCCGGCGCTCGCCCAGCAAAAGGGCGACATGCTCCTCGGCGTCGGCCTTGGCTGGATCGAGCCTGACAGTGCCAGCCAGACCGACATTGGCAAGATCGGTGCCGAGGGTGCCCTGAGCCCCACGATCACCTTCGAATATATCGTCGCCGACAATATCGGGATCGAATTGCTCGCCTCCTGGCCGTTCAAGCACGATCTGGAATTGGGCGGCACAGGGATAGGCGAGACCAGGCACCTGCCGCCCACGCTGTCGCTGCAGTATCACTTCACCAATGCCAGCCGGTTCACGCCCTTTGTCGGCGCGGGCATCAACTACACCTATTTCTTCGACGAAAAACTCGACGGTGCCAATGCGCCCTCGCTCGATCTGGACGACTCCTGGGGTCTGGCGCTGCATGCCGGGCTCGATTACGCGGTCAGCGAGCGCGGCGCCATGCGCTTTGACGTGCGCTATATCGACATTGAAACCGACGCGAAGGTGGGCGGCAACAAGATCGGCAGCGTGGACATCGACCCCTGGGTCTTCAACCTGGCCTATGTGCTGAAGTTCTGACCCCTGTCCAGAGGGGTCCCGAGGGCCGGTCGCAGGGCCGGCCCTTTTGATGTGGCGCGCCCGGATCACCGGTCCCCCTCCGCCGCCGCGCGGGCCTTGAGATCCTTTCGGATCACCTTGCCGGTGACGGTCATCGGCAGCGCGTCCGTGAACGCGATTTCCCTTGGATAGGAATAGCTTGCAAGCCGGTCCTTGACGTGATCCTGCAAGTCCCGCACGAGGCTTTCTGACGGGCGAATGCCGGGTTTCACCACCACATAGGCCTTGACGATCTCGGTGCGCAAGCTGTCGGGCTTGCCCACCACCGCCACGGTCACCACCGCGTCATGCGTCAGCAGGCAATCCTCGATCTCCGAAGGGCCGATGCGGTAGCCCGCGCTGGTGATCACGTCATCCTCGCGCCCCACAAAGCGGAGGACCCCGTCCGCGATCACCCCGCGATCGCCGGTCAGCATCCAGTCGCCGCGAAACTTCTCGGCCGTCTCGGCCGGTCTGTTCCAGTAGCCCAGCATCATCGAGGCCGATCCGCGCCGGATCGCGATATCGCCCTCGCCGTCCGCCGCCTGCCCCGCGGCATCGATCACGGCCACGTCATGCCCCGGCACGGCGCGGCCCAAGCACCCCGGAACGGGATCAAAGAGCGCGGCGCAGGAACTGCCCACCATGTTGCATTCGGTCTGGCCGTAGAATTCGTTGATCGTCACGCCAAGGGCGCTGCGCCCCCAGTCGAGCATCTCGGCCCCCAGCGGCTCACCGCCGCTCGCGACGCTGCGCAGCCCAATGATGCGCGCCTCGGAGGCTTTCAGCATCCGCAAAGCTGTCGGCGGAAAGAACACATTGCGCACAGAGGCTTGCGTGACGATCTTCGCGCAAGCCTCGGGGCTGAATTTCGGCATCCGTGCCGCCACGACCGGCACGCCGATGGCCAGGCCCGGCATCAGCACATCGAACAGCCCGCCGATCCAGGCCCAGTCCGCCGGCGTCCACAGGCAATCGCCGGGCTGCCCCAGAAAATCATGGCTCATCTCGACGCCCGGCAGATGCCCGGTCAGCACACGGTGGGCATGCAGCGCGCCTTTCGGGCTGCCGGTGGTGCCGCTGGTATAGATCAGCACGGCGGGATCCTCGGCCCCTGTATCGGCGGTCTCGAAGCGGTCTTCGGGCAGCGCCTCCTGCTCGGGCACCAGCGCCGCCACACCCCTCAGGCCGTCCAGCAGATCCAGACAGGGCGCGTCGGTCACCACCAGCCTTGCCCCGGAATCCTGCAACCGGCTGAGCAGCGCGTCCCGCTTGAAGAGTTGGAACAAGGGGATTGAAATCGCACCGATTTTCCAGATCGCGATATGCGCCGCCGCACACCATGCGCCCTGGCTGCGCAACACGCCGACCCGGTCGCCGGGCGCCACACCCCGCGCGCTCAATCCCCATGCCAGCGCATCGGCCATCTCGCGCAGCCCGGCATAGGTGATGTCCTGCGGCGCGTCGCCGGACAGATCCCGGATCGCCACGCGGTCAGGGTCGCGGGCGGCCCACGCATCGCAGACCTGTTCGGCCATGTTCAGCCGCTCGGGAATGTCCCAGCGGAAGGTCTCGCGCAGCGTGTGATACGGCGCGCGCGGCAGCAGGGGGCGCATCGCGGTCATGATGCGTGCTCCGGCCGGTTGCTATGCGCCAGCCGGCCATACGGATCGACGAAATATTCGTAACCCCCGCAGGCCACGACAAGCCACAGATCGTCACTCACCGCCGGTCGTGCGGCGCAATCGGACCGCTTTGCGCCTGCTCCGGCCTCACTGAGATACCGCTCTGCCATCCGGTCTATCGCCTCGGTTTCGGTCGTGCTGACCGCGCGCCCGCCCAGCAAAAGGCCGATCCCCGCCACAGCGGCGATCAGCGCCACAAGCGGCAGAAAGATCAGACGCCGCAGCATCGGCGCGGGCCCGGCATGGTGGTCAGCACGCTCACGCCATCGCCCCCATCATCTCGCGGCCCACCAGCATGCGGCGGATCTCGGAGGTGCCGGCGCCAATCTCCATCAACTTGGCGTCGCGGAAGATCCGCGCGACGGGGCTGTCGTTCAGGAACCCCGCCCCGCCCATGGCCTGCACCGCCTGATGCGCCTGCACCATCGCCTGCTCGCTGGCGTAAAGACAGCAGGCGGCGGCATCCTGACGGGTCACATCGCCCCGATCGCAGGCCTTGGCGACCTCGTAGACATAGGCGCGGGCGGAATTCATCGCCGTGTACATATCGGCCATCTTGCCCTGCATCAGCTGGAACGAGCCCACGGGCTGCCCGAACTGCTTGCGCTCGGCCATGTAGGGCATGATCGCATCCAGACATGCGGCCATGATGCCGGTGCCGATGCCCGCCAGCACCACGCGCTCGTAATCCAGCCCCGACATCAGGACCTGCACACCGCGGCCCTCCTCGCCAAGAACGTTCTCGAACGGCACCTCGACATCGTCGAAGATCAGTTCGGCGGTGTTGCTGCCCCTCATCCCGAGCTTGTCGAAATGCGGGCTGGTGGAAAAGCCGGTCATCGTCTTTTCGATCAGGAAGGCGGTGATGCCGCGCGCGCCCGCCTCGGGATCGGTCTTGGCATAGACCACCAGCGTGTCGGCATCCGGCCCGTTGGTGATCCAGTATTTCGTGCCGGTCAGCTTGTAGTGATCATTGCGCTTTTCGGCCCGCAGCTTCATCGAGACGACATCGCTGCCCGCGCCCGCCTCGGACATGGCCAGCGCGCCGACATGGTCGCCCGACACCAGACCGGGCAGATATTTCCGCCGCTGTTCGGGCGAGCCGTTGAGCTTGATCTGGTTGACGCAAAGGTTGCTGTGCGCCCCATAGCTGAGCGACACCGACGCCGAGGCGCGCGCGATCTCCTCGACCGCGACCACATGGGCGAGATAATTCATGTCGGACCCGCCATACTCCTCGGGCACGGTGATCCCCAGAAGGCCCAGATCGCCCATCTCGCGCCACAATTCATGCGGAAAGACGTTGTCGCGATCGACCTCTGCCGCGATCGGTGCCACACGCTCCTGCGCCCATCTGTGAACCATCTCGCGCAGGGCGTTCACATCCTCGCCCAGGTCGAATTTCATCACGGCATTGAACATCGCACCCCTCCCACGCGGTCCGGTTTATTGAACG
>Ga0307975_1000409_pt1 | contig 24721 bp, 24 predicted proteins | sample OrgLakmetagen917_FD_201825 | JGI IMG/M metagenome (GOLD analysis project Ga0307975, IMG submission 201825) | Saline water microbial communities from Organic Lake, Antarctica - #917 | ecosystem: Environmental > Aquatic > Non-marine Saline and Alkaline > Saline | place: Antarctica: Organic Lake... | reverse complement strand
AATTCTCGTACTTGTGCGACTCTCCCTCACAAACACTACAACAAGTCACAAAAGACCTGGCCGCTGCGTACAAGAACTTCTTTGAGAAGCGTGCCGATTTTCCACAATTCAAGAAAAAAGGTAGGTCCTCAGACAGCTTTCGCTTTCCGCAAGGTTTCGAGATTGACGAAGCCAATCGACGTATTCGACTCCCAAAGCTAGGCTGGATTCGCTACCGCAAGAGCCGTGGCATCATCGGACTGGCAAAGAGCATCACCGTTTCCTGTGTGGCTGGCAAGTGGTACGCCAGCATTCAGACCGAGCGCGAAGTTGGGCAGCCAATACATCCATCAACGTCGATAGTCGGCCTCGATGCGGGTATCACGCTATTCGCGACGCTCTCTGACGGCACGATGTTCGAGCCGGTCAATGCGCTGCGTACCCGCGCTGCGAAGATGGCAAAGTATCAGCGACGCATGAGCCGCAAGGTCAAATTCAGCCGCAATTGGAAAAAGGCGAAGGCCCGTATCACCAAGTTGCATCAACGGGTTGCTCATACCCGCAATGACTTTCTCCACAAGACCTCGAACATCATTAGCAAAAACCACGCGGTGGTCGTCATCGAAGATCTGAACGTCACGAATATGAGCAAGTCAGCAAGCGGCACACTTGAGGCACCAGGACGAAGCGTAAACGCCAAATCCGGCCTTAATAAGTCGATTCTCGATCAGGGCTGGGGCGAGTTCCGCCGCCAGTTGGAATACAAGCAGGCGTGGCTGGGCGGTGAAGTGTTTGTCGTCAACCCTCGTAACACCAGCCGGACGTGTCCGGCCTGCGGTCATATTTCCGCAGAGAATCGCAAGACTCAATCGCAATTCGAGTGTGTCGAATGTGGGTATGCTGAAAATGCAGACCTCAACGCGGCCGTCAATATTCTAAGGGCAGGTCATGCCCGGTTAGCCTGTGAAGTGAACGGTGCGGTAATGCCGTCAGCAACAGGAACCCACCGAAGCGACTCAGGGATGGCTCAATGCCGTGCCTGAGCGCAGTAGGAATCCCCGTCCTTCAGGGCGGGGAGGATGTCAACGGTGAATGTTTTGTTGGCCACAATGCGCTGGGTATTAACACGGAAGCCGTAGTTGGAACCGTCTGGCAATTTGGTGTTGATTTCATTACCGCCTTCACCCGGCGTGTCATTAGCCTGAACGCTTAAGCTGGAGGCTAATGCTACGGCTAGCAAGCCTTTCCCGGCTTTCTTCATCCATGATGAGTTCATGTTGCTTTCCTGTTTAATAGTATTGTCTTCATAGTTTACAGGTTGGCTTCCGCAAACTCCGCCAATGCCGAACGGGGCACGCCTTGCAGGTGTATGTGGCCACCGTGGCGAAACGTTTTGAAGCGTTCGGTCATGTAGGTCAGGCCGGAGCTAAGAGCGCTCAGGTAAGGGGTGTCAATCTGCGCCAGATTACCCAGGCAGATCACCTTGGAGCCGTTACCGGCGCGGGTGATGATGGTTTTAATCTGGTGCGGGGTCAGGTTCTGGGATTCGTCAATAATGATCAGGCTGTGCTGGAAGCTGCGGCCCCGAATGTAGTTCAGGGATTTAAAGTGCAGGGGCACTTTGCTGAGAATGTAATCCACGCTGGCGGTCATGTTCTCGTCGTCTTCGTGCAGCGCCTCCAGGTTGTCCACAATGGCGCCGAGCCAGGGTTCCATTTTTTCTGCTTCGGTGCCGGGCAGAAAGCCGATGTCTTCGTCTAACCCCTGGGTGCTGCGGGTAGCAATAATACGTTTGTAGAGTTTGCTGGCCACGGTCAGCTCAATGCAGGCCGCCAGCGCAAGAATGGTTTTTCCAGAGCCCGCGGCGCCGGTCAGGTTCACCAAGTGAATGTCTGGGTCTAGCAGCAGGTTCAGGGCAATGGCCTGATAGATATCGCGGGGAATAAGCCCCCAGACTTCTTCGTTCATCAGGTCGTGCTGGTGCAGGTCGCGAATGACCAGGTAGTCGTCGCCCAGCTCGCACACTTTGCCCACAAAGCCCTGTTGGTCCAGCACAAACTCGTTGATGTTCAGCCGCGCCAGTTCGCCTTCGCGCTTGAATCTGTGCTCGGTGGCGCCATCGCGTTGTTTGGTTTCCACTTTGCTGATGGTGTCCCAGAACGAACCGGGGAACTCGGTATAGCCCCGGGGCAGCATGCCTATGTCGTCTACTAGCTGGTCGTTGTGGTAAACCTGAGCTTCTACGCCAAAGCCGCGGGCTTTCAGCCGCATGTTGATGTCGTTGCTAACCAGAATGATGTCGCGGTTGGTGTGGCGTTCCTGCATGGCGGCCAGGCTGTTGATGATTTTGTTATCGTTCAGGTGCTCGGGCAGGGCGTGGCCGCTTACCGATTCCGAACTCATCAGGATTGACAGCGTTCCCATGGGCTCTGCTTTTTCGCCCCGTGCAATAGGCACACCGCTTTCAATCTGCTTCGGGCTGGCGTCGCCTAACAGCCGGTCGATGGTGCGAATGGCCTGGCGACAATCGGCCGCTACCGTCTGCTTGCCGGATTTCAGGCTGTCGAGCTCTTCCAGCACAGTCATCGGAATGATCACCTGGTGCTCTTCAAAATTCAGCAGGGCGTTGGGGTCGTGAATCAGGACATTGGTGTCTAATACGTACATCTTGAGGCGGTCTTGCGATGCTGGGGGCATAAGGGGCAGTACCTCTACAACGGGCGAATCGGATGGCGGATACGGGCTGGCCGGTTCAGTCTTGCATCGCGCAGCGCTGGGTCATATCGCGGTCGGCGATGATCTTAAGAAGATCATAAGTGGTTATGATTCCGGTGATTTTTCCATCAAGGGTGACAAATATACGGTGCAGATGCTCGGCCATCATGGTTTTGGCAATTTCGCGCACCGGCGTGTCTTCGTCAACCGACAGCAGAATGGGGGTCATTATGTCTCTGACCTCCACCGGCAGTTTGCCCATACCCTCGTAAATAACCATGCGCAAGCGACGGGCCTCGCGGGCTTCGTCTTCCGTCAACTGGGCCTCGGTTTCCGGGCGGCTGGCGTTCCAGCGAAATTCGGTAATATCTTTCAGGGTGACAATGCCGATGATGTCGCCGCTACCGTCGGTAACCGGGCTGCCAGCGATTTCGTTGTCGGTCAGAAAGCGGGCCAGCCTGTCCATAGTCCAGGACTGGGGCACCGCTTTGATACTCGGGGTCATTATCTCGCGTGCAAGCAACAGCATGGTTCAGGCAGCCTATTTTTAAAAGTGAGTAAAAGCTTAGCCCGAACCCTTGCCGGCGTCACTTCTCGGGCAGCGTTACGTTCAGTTCAAGCACCGAACAAGTGTCGGTGCGGTCTATCTCTACTTGTACCATGTCGTCGCTGATGTCCACATACTTGCGGATAACCGCCAGCAGTTCCTGCTGCAGCGCCGGCAGGTAATCCGGTTGTTTGCGGTGGCCCCGCTCGTGGGCCACAATGATTTGAAGCCGCTCTTTGGCAACATTGGCGGTGTTGGTTTTTTTGCTCCTGAAATAGTCCAAAAAACTCATTTGCTAGCCTCCCTTGAACATCCGTGAAAAGAAGCCCTTCTTCTGGGCTGTCATAAAACGGTGTTCCCGTTCTTCTCCTAGCAGGCGCGCCACGGCATCATCATAAGCCTGGCCAGCGTTGCTTTCGGTCTCCAAAATAACCGGAAGGCCCTGGTTAGAGGAGTTCAGCACTATTTGGCTTTCCGGAATAACACCCATCAGCGGTATCGCCAGAATTTCTTCTATATCGGCCACCGACAGCATCTCGCCACGCTCTACCCGTACCGGGTTGTAACGGGTAACCAGCAGATGTTCTTTTACCGGGTCCTGGCCCTTTTCGGCGCGGCGCGACTTGCTTTGCAGAATGCCTAAAATGCGGTCAGAGTCGCGCACGGAGGACACTTCCGGGTTGGTGACTACAACGGCTTCATCAGCAAAGTACAGGGCCATCTGGGCGCCGTGTTCGATACCGGCTGGCGAGTCACAAACGATGTAATCGAAGGTTTGTGCCAGCTCGTTGATGATCTTTTCCACGCCTTCTTTCGTCAGCGCGTCTTTTTCCCGGGTTTGCGATGCCGGCAGAATGAACAGGGTGTCTACCCGCTTGTCGCGGATCAATGCCTGGTTCAGCGAGGCTTCGCCCTGAATCACGTTAACGAAGTCGTACACCACCCGGCGCTCGCAGTTCATGATCAAGTCCAGATTCCGCAGGCCCACGTCAAAATCGATGACCACGGTTTTATGACCGCGTTTGGCTATGCCGGTGCTGATCGAAGCGCTGGTGGTGGTTTTGCCAACGCCGCCTTTTCCTGAGGTTACTACAATAATTCTAGCCAAAATTTGGTTCCCGCATTGCGATGTCGTGGTTGTCGAGGCCTGGTAAACCGGTTACTGCTGGCAAATCTAAGCCTGATCAGGCCTTTTCCAGTGGCGTTACCACCATCAGATCGTCCCTGAGCTGAAGTTGCACGGCGCTTTTCCAGCCGCTGCCCTGCAAGTCTTCAGATATTTTATAATGTCCGGCGATAGACACAAGCTCTGCTTCTAATGACTGGCAAAAAATACGCGCATTTTCGTCGCCGTTCACACCCGCCATTGCGCGACCGCGCAGCGGGCCATACACATGAATATTGCCGGCTGCCATCACTTCGGCACCGGGCTGCACCGGCGCCAGAATCACCAGGTCACCCTCTGCGGCACAAACCTGCTGGCCGGAACGTACCGGCTGGCTGATGATTCTGGCGGGCACCGCCACCACTGGCGCAGGTATTGGTTTTGCGATGGGTTCGGGGGGAGGCGCCTCGGTGGCGTGATCTTTATCGCGCGCGCTGGTGCCGGGTATTAATGCCAGCGACGCACCGCGGGCCATGCGGCGGTGGTTTTCATTGCCACCACGCACGCCCACTACATGAATATTGTGGCGCCGGCAGGTGCCAATAATGCTGAAAAAATCCAGATTACTGTCCATACCTTCGTACTTTTCAAGACTTATAATCAGCGGGACGTCTTTGAAGAAGCCGGGCGCCTGGCTGATTTTGTCCCGCAGCGTGGCTTCAAATTTTTCGCTCTCGAAATAATAAAGCTCCAGAGCTGTCATCGACACACTGGCGCTTTTCAGCTGAAAGCCCTGTTTAACGCCGGTGGTTGGGGTGTCGGTCATTAATGGTGATCCTGCTTTGGGCCGCTCTGATAGCGTTGTTTCCATTCATCGTAGGGCATGCCGTAGATAGCTTCGCGCGCTTGCGGGTCAGTCATATTTACACCCTGCTCCTGTGCCGCGGCAAGATACCATTTTGACAGACAGTTGCGACAAAAATCGGCCAGGTTCATCAGGTCCTTATTTTGCACCTCGGTGTGTTCACGCAGGTGGCTAATAAGGCGGCGAAAAGCGGCCGCTTCCAGCTCGGTGCGCTGGACGTCTGAAATGGACTGATTCATGGTATAGATAGCCTTTTACGATGTCCGAAAGATGGATAGAAATTCATGCAATGCGGCTTTATAAGCGGCTTGCCGCAGGCAATCCTGACATTCTCAGCAACTGGCGGTAAGATACAAGGCTGTATGCATATACAGCGTGCGTGGCAAAGCGGGGTTTTATGTCTCAACGCAAGATAATTCACGTAGATTGCGACTGCTTTTACGCCGCCGTGGAAATGCGTGATGATCCTTCCCTAAGGGATGTTCCTCTGGCGGTGGGCGGGCAGGGTGGCCGTGGTGTGGTTACCACTTGCAATTATCAGGCCCGTGCTTACGGTGTGCGTTCGGCGATGCCGGGCGGCGAGGCCAAGCGCCTGTGCCCGGGCCTGGTGACCGTTCCGGTGGATATGCCGCGTTATCGGGCGGTGTCGCAGCAGGTAATGGCCATATTACGTGAACTGACTGATTTAGTAGAGCCGCTGTCGCTGGATGAAGCCTTTTTGGACGTGTCTGACGTTAGCGAGCACCAAGGCAGCGCTACGCTGATTGCCCGTTACTTGCGTGAGCAGGTAAAGCAGAAAACCGGCATTGTTATCTCGGCCGGTGTGGCACCCAATAAATTTCTCGCAAAAATTGCCAGCGATTGGGAAAAACCGGACGGCCTGTTTGTTATTCGGCCCCAGGATATTGCTGGTTTTGTGGTCAAATTACCGGTGCAAAAGCTGTTTGGCGTAGGGCAGGTAACCGCGGGCAAGCTTCACGCTATGGGCGCTCAAACCTGTGGCGACCTGCAAAATTTGGGCGTGGAAATTCTGATAGAGCGTTTCGGCAAGCAGGGTTACCGCCTGCACGAAATGGCCCACGGCCGTGACGAACGCCCGGTGGTAGTGTCGCGCATTGCCAAATCCTTGAGCGTTGAGCGCACCTTTGCACAGGATTTGCCAGACAAAATCGCCTGTGATGCCGTGCTGGTGAATCTGCTGGACGACTTGCACAAGCGCCTTGCCCGCAAGGCTGATCGCAAGCCCTTGCACAAATTGTTTGTGAAAATTCGCTACAGCGATTTTTCCACTCACACCTTGGAGCGGGTGCGTGAATCCGCGGCGCTGCCCGCTATCGCAGACTATCAACAGTTGTTGGATGAACTGATGACCGACACTCAGCGGCCGGTGCGACTGCTGGGAATGGGGGTAAGGTTTCGGAATGATGAGGCACCGGTCACACAACTGCGGTTGTTTGACTGACCAGGCAATAAACGATGACGAAGACGCCTGCCTGAATCTGAAGTGGACCTTCTGAAACCGCTGAATTAGCCTGGCGGGACAACCGATTACTGATCTGACGCATTGTTTGGCCGTGCTGCCCGTGTGATGATTCTGTTAACAGAATTCATTATGGGTTAACGGGAACCGGAAAATGGCCGAAGATTGCACGATGCGAATGGACGACGCAGACGCCTGCGTCGAAGAAGTAATCCGCCGTGTTGGTAACAAGATTATTCTTGGTTTGCCTCTGGGTTTGGGCAAGCCCCTGCGCTTTGTAAATGCCCTCTATCAGCGCGCCAAGCGCGACCCCCAAATCGAACTGCACATTTTCACGGCCTTGTCGCTGGTCAAACCCAGTGGCCGTTCGGCCCTGGAAAAGCGCTTCCTCGAACCTTTTTCAGAGCGCTTGTACGGCGCTATCCCGGATCTGGAATACGCTCTGGATTTACGGGCCAACAAACTGCCGCCGAATGTGAAAGTGTCGGAATTCTTTTTCAAGGCCGGCAGTTTTATGCACAATTCGTCGCAGCAGCGCCACTATATCAGCCTGAACTACACTCATGCGGTGCGCGATTTGATGGCCATGGGTATCAACGTGGTGGCTCAAATGGTAGCGCCAGGTGATCAAAACGGTGAACCGGGGCAGGTGAGCCTGAGCTGCAATCCGGACCTGACCCTGGACATTATCCCGCTTTTGCGTGCGCGCCAGCGCGAAGAGGGCGTGCCCACCGTATTGGTGGGTGAGTTGAACCGGCATTTGCCCTGGCTGGGCCGTGATGCCCAGATGGCCGAAGCCGATATAGACGTGGTTCTGGCGCAACCGCAAAGCGACTACCCGATGTTTCCGGCGCCACAAATGGCCATTAGCCCGCCGGACCATCTGATTGGTTTCTATGCCAGCACCTTGGTAAAAGACGGTGGCACGTTGCAGGTGGGTATCGGTTCCCTCGGGGCTGCACTGATCAACAGCACCCTTTTGCGCCACCGTCATAACGACGCCTGGAAGCGCTTATATCAGCACCTGGACATCGCCGCCCGCTATCCGGCTGTCGATGGTATTGGTGGCACCGGCACGTTTGATCAGGGCCTTTACGGTTGCAGCGAAATGATCATTGACGGCTTTATGCACCTGTTGGAAGCCGGGGTGTTAAAGCGTGAAGTGTTTGCTCACCAAGGGCTGCAGGAGTTGCTGAACCGCGGTGACATTAGCGCGCAGATCAACCTGGATACACTTGATGTGTTATTGCGTGAACACATTATTGCCTCGCCGCTGAGGCCCCAGGATCTGGAGTTCCTGCAGCGATTCGGGATCGTTCATTCTGAACTGTGTTTGCAGGATGGCCAGCTTAGCCTGCAGCAGCGCACCGTGCCTGCCGACATCAACCACCCCGACACCCGCCGGCTGCTGCAAGACGGCGGCTTGGGTGACAAGCTGAGCGACGGTGTGGTGATGCACGGCGGCTTCTACATCGGCCCCGAATCTTTCTACCAGGCACTGCGTGACCTGTCGCCACAGCAGCGCCAGCGCATCTGCATGACCAGCGTGAACTACATCAATGACCTGTACGACCACCGCTTTGGCAATCAGGCGTTGAAAACCGCCCAGCGCCAGCACGGTCGCTTTATAAACATCACCATGATGTACACCCTGGCGGGCGCGGCGGTGTCTGACGGCCTGGAAGACGGCCGCGTGGTCAGCGGCGTAGGCGGTCAGTACAACTTTGTGGCCATGGGTATGGAATTAGCGGGTGCGCGTTCCATTTTGTGTTTACGCAGCACTCGCAAAGCGGCTGGCAAAGTATTGTCGAATATTGTGTTCAGCTACGGCCATTGCACCATCCCTCGCCACCTGCGGGACATTGTGATCACCGAATATGGCATTGCCGATTTGCGGGGCCAGTCTGACGAGCAGGTATACCTGCGGCTGATCGCGATTGCCGACGCCCGCTTCCAGGCCGGCCTTTTGCAACAGGCGAAAAAGGCCGGCAAGGTGGCGAAGAGTTTCAAACCGCCAAAAGCTTGGGCCGATAATACGCCGGCACACATTCACAAAGCCTTGGCAGCGGTGCCGGGCAACAACCGTTTTCCACCGTTTCCCTTTGGCTGTGACTTTACCGCTGAAGAGTTGGTGATTGCTAAAGCACTGAAACGGATACAGGCTGAAACCGCCACAGGTCGTGGTAAACTTATGACCCTGGTGCGGGCCGTCCGTACCCGCGACGACCAAAGCCGTTTCCAACCGCTGCTAGAACGCATGCAACTGGCCGCGCCGAAAGGGGTGCGCCAGAAGCTGGACCAGCGGTTATTGATTTACGGCCTGCAATTGACCAATACACCCCAATAAGAGCAATGACGCAACCTATGCAAGATTCTTCTCCTACAATTGACGTGTTCACTGTTCACTATGTACTTAAAAACGCCGTTGGTGAGCTGGTAGATACCTCAGAGGGCAGCGAGCCGCTGCATTTTGTGTACGGCAGCCCGGACATTGTTGAGGGTATTCAGCGTGCCGTGAAAGACCGTCGCGTGGGCGACTGCCTGGAAGTCACCGTGCCGCCAGCGATGGCCTACGGTGAACACCGAGCCGATCTGGTGCGTAAAGTACCGCGCTCGATGTTCGAAGGCGTAGAGAACTTACAAGCGGGCATGAAGTTTCAGACCAACACGGGCACCGAGGCGCAGATTGTCCAGGTGATGGGTTTTGACGGTAATTTGGTGCGTATTGATGCCAATCACCCGCTGGCTGGTCTAACCTTGTATTTTGATTTGGAAATTGTTGGCCGCCGCAGCGCTAGTGCAGAGGAAATTGCCCAGGGCCGGCCCTTGTCATAGCCTGAAGTTAGGAAAGACTGTTATGGAACTGACGACTGACGACTGACGACTGACGACTGACGACTGGCGACTGGCGAATCCTGATTGTCGAAGACGACGAACGGCTGGCCAGCCTGACCCGCGATTACCTGCAGAATAACGGGTTTACGGTGTCTATTGAGTCTCACGGTGGGGCCGCTGTAGAGCGTATTCGAAACGAACAGCCAGACCTTGTGGTGCTTGATTTGATGCTGCCCGGCGAAGACGGCTTGTCTATCTGCCGCCGGGTGGGCCGCAATACAGCGGCCCGATACTGATGCTAACCGCCCGAACCGATGACATGGACCAGATACTGGGCCTGGAAATGGGCGCCGATGACTACATTGACAAACCGGTACAACCGCGGGTGTTACTCGCGCGCATTCGTGCGTTGATGCGCCGCGTTGCCGAAAAAAACCAGCCCTTGGTCGGCAGCGGTCTTGTGGGCGAAGGCCCGGTGCGGGTGCAGTTCAACGAGTTGGTGATAGACAGCTCGATGCGCGAAGCCTGGCTGTCTGGCGTTACAGTGGATTTAACCAGCGCCGAGTTTGACTTGCTGTGGTTGCTGGCGAGCAACGCGGGCAGGGTGCTCAGCCGTGAAGACGGCCAGATCCTCGCCCTGAACCTGGCCACGCCTTACAGTGACATCGTGCGCGCCAGTGCGTTGGTTTTTCGCTGGCATCTAGACAGCTCACCGGTTGAACGTCGCCCCGAAACCCTGCGTTATTTAAGCGCGTCATTAGGCCTTGGCGCTTATTTCATTGACACCCGCGAGCGTTTGCCACCCACCGATGTGTTGCAGCAATTAGTCCGTGACGGCCTGGTTCTGTACAGCGCGAAATCCGGAGCGGCGCCGCGCGTGGCATTGCAGCAGGCTGACGGCGAGATAGTGGAGCTGGTGCCGCCACCGCCGTTCAAACCTTGGAGTCTGGTGATTATTTTGCCACTGTGCTTGCTGATTGCAGTGGCGCTGGCGCTGCTGCTGGGGTTTGTGGCACGCACTTGGGACGGGCGTTTGCTAAAGGTTGAATCCGCCGCACTGCGCATTGCCCGAGGTGATTTGGCGGCGCGGGTAGAACCCGGTTCCAGCCTGCTGCAACAGCGCTTGGCGAAAGCTTTCAATAGCATGGCCGAGCATATTCAGCGCCTTGTGCAGGTGCAGCACGACATGATCCATGCGGTGTCCCACGAGCTACGTACCCCGGTGGCGCGCATTCGTTTTGGCGTGCAGATGTTGGCCGACAGCGATAAGTCGCAGCGCAGCGAGGAGCAGTTGCAGGGCATAGACGGCGACATTCAGGAACTGGACGACTTGATAGACGAAATACTGACCTACGCGCGGCTGGAGCAGAGCGAGGCCAAGTTCCTCCTGCAGCAGACATCTGTGCCTGATCTTCTGCGCCAGGTCATTGCCCAGCAGCAGCTCTTGCACCCAACCGTCGTTATGGAGCTGGATGTGGATGGCGCCAGTGAGGCACTGGCCATGGCTGAGGTAGAACCGCGTTATTTACACCGCGCTATCCAGAATCTGGTGGGTAACGCCGCACGCTACGCCAGCCGCCAGGTGCGCGTGCGCTGTCGGCTAGACAGCGACAATTGCCGCATTGATGTGGAAGACGACGGCCAAGGTATACCGCGCTCTGACTGGGACCGGGTATTTATTGCCTTTTCACGGCTGGATGACAGCCGTACCCGCACCTCGGGCGGGTACGGGCTAGGACTGTCGATTGTGCGGTGCATCATGTACTGGCACGGTGGCCAGGCCTTCGTCGGCGCAAGCGCCACTCTTGGCGGCGCTTGCTTTAGCCTTGTATGGCCTCGTGTTCAAACGCAATCAGGTGGTCTGCATCGACCCGCACAGGAACAAGATCACCCACATTGAAATCCAGGTGGCTGCGGAACAGCGCCTCGAACTCGGTAGCTTCGGAACAGCGAAAACGATAGAGCGTGGATGTACCGGCAAAGGTTTTTTCAATCACCTTGGGCCGTAAAGGCGAATGTTCATCGTAAACGATGTCATCGGGCCGAATCAGCACATCGACCGGTGTGCCCGCTTCCCATTTGTAAGCCCGGTTACCGTGAATAACGCCGAGTTCTGACTGTATGGCGTCTGGCCCCAGGGTGCTACCAAGTACAAAGCTACCTTGGCCCACAAAGCTGGCAACAAAACGATTGGTCGGCTCGTGATACAGGTTAAACGGCACGTCCCATTGCTGAATTTGGCCTTTTTGCAGCACCGCCACCTGATCGCACATTGCAAAGGCTTCTTGCTGGTCGTGGGTAACCAGAATGGCGCTGATGCCAAGGGTTTTTAGAATGTCACGCACATCCAGGCTCAGCCGCCGGCGCAAATCTGCGTCCAGATTTGAAAACGGTTCGTCTAGCAAAATCAGCGTGGGTTCTGGCGCCAGCGCGCGAGCCAGCGCAACCCGCTGTTGCTGCCCGCCCGACAATTCGTGAGGGTAGCAGTTGGCAAGATCCTGCAGTTGCACCAGTTCCAGTAATTCAGTGACCTTGCGTTGGCGCTCGGCTTTGCTCAGGCGGTTCAAACCAAAACCAACGTTGTCGGCAATGCTCAGGTGCGGAAACAGTGCGTAATCCTGAAACACCATGCCAATACGGCGTTTTTCCGGCGGCAGAGCGCGGCCGGGCAGGCTGATGGCTTGGCCCTGAAGGCTGATTTTGCCATCGCTAAGTGGCAAAAAACCGGCCAGCGCGCGCAAAATAGTGCTTTTGCCACAGCCGCTTGGGCCCAGCAGGCAGCCAATGTCGCCTTGGTGCAGGGCAAAACTGACGTTCTTCACCACAGCTTCGCCGCCATAGCCGCAGCACAGATTATTGACTTCAAGCAACCAGTCAGACGCGATTGCGGGCTTGTTCATAATCAATCCAGACGTTTAAGAATCAGAAATTCCAGCAAGGCTTTTTGAGCGTGCAAGCGGTTTTCCGCTTCCTGCCACACTACCGAGCCCGAATGCTCCATCATGTCTTGCGAGATTTCTTCGCCGCGGTGTGCCGGCAGGCAGTGCATGAACAGAGCGTCTTTAGCGGCCAATGCCATCAACTGAGGATTAATCTGATAGCTCGAAAACGCCAGTTCACGGGCTTTCTGCTCGCTTTCCTGGCCCATGGAAGCCCACACATCGGTTACCAGCAGGTTGGCGTCGCGGGCGGCGTCTGCCGGCTCGCGCATCACCGTGACATGATTTTTGTGTGCTTCAAATACGGCGGCGTCAGGCTCATAGCCTTTCGGGCAGGCCACGTTCAGATGAAAGCCGAACATTACCGCGGCGTTGATGTAGGAATGGCACATATTGTTACCATCGCCGATCCAGGCCACCGTGGCGCCGCGAATGCTGCCGCGGTTTTCGCGATAGGTTTGCATATCGGCCAGCAGCTGGCAGGGGTGGAAGTCGTCAGTCAGTGCGTTGATTACGGGCGCTGAGGAGGCAGCCGCAAAGCGCTCCACAGTATTGTGGGCGAAGGTGCGAATCATCACCGCGTCGACCATGCTGGAGATAACAATGGCCGAATCTTCAATCGGTTCGCCACGGCCCAACTGGGTGTCGCGGGGTGACAAAAACAACGCCGAACCGCCAAGCTGCATCATGCCTGCTTCGAAGGATACCCGGGTGCGGGTAGATGACTTTTCAAAAATCATCGCCAGCACACGATTTTTCAAGGTGTCGCGGGTAACGCCCTGGTGCCATTCACAACGCAGGCGCGAGCCGTGGTCCAGCAGCGCTTCCAGTTCATCGGGAGTCAGGTCGTTCAGTGTTAAAAAATGTCGTACTGCCATGAAATGGCCCTTACCTCGCTGGAGGCCCGGGTTGCCGGGGCGTCTAGCCTGATGATTGTGGATGTAGAGAAAAAAATAGGGGCAATTATTCTAGCCGCTCTGCGGTGGCATGACAACGATCAGGGCCAGCCGGTGCCCCGTCTTAAGCGATAGGGGACAGATTTGAAATCTGTCCCCGTTTCTGTCTTTAGTCCTAGGGGACAGATTTCAAATCTGTCCCTTATGTTCTGGGTCAAAAAGCGGGCGGCCGGCGACGGTTGGTAGGTCTGCCGGGGCCGTGTACAATAGTTGAAATCGATTGCTCTAAGGCAAGCTTTCCTTTTTCATTTTAGCTTCCAGCACAGAGGTAGACAACATGGATATGAACGACACTATTAAAAGCCAACTCGAAGGAAACGCAGTTATTCTGTACATGAAGGGCTCTCCTCAGGCGCCGCAGTGCGGTTTTTCGGCAAAAACAGTTCAGGCCGTAATGGCCTGCGGCGAGAAATTTGCTTTTGTGAACATTCTGGACAACCCGGAACTGCGTGAAGCGCTGAAAGTGCACTCTAGCTGGCCTACTTACCCGCAGCTGTATATTAGTGGCGAATTGGTTGGCGGCTGCGACATCATTATGGAAATGTCGGAAAACGGCGAACTGGCCACAGCTGTAAAAGCTGCGTGCAAGCAGACAGAAGCCTGAAGCGAAATTTTCAGTGTCAAGAAAGGCTGCGCGGTGCGAATGAAACCTGCTCAGTCGGAATAAAACTCGCGCAATTGAAAAAATGCGCAGTGAGAATAGAAAATGCCGGCTGCACGCCGGCATTTTTCGTTTGAGGTGCTGGGCTCTTAACCCGCTTTGCTTCGAAGAGAACCCACCACCGCGTTCAGTGCGCGGTCAATCAGCGCTCCTTGCTCCAGCAGCGTTAGCCGGCCCCGGCACATTTCTTGGGCAAGCTCGGTGCGGGTTTTTTCAATTACTTTCAGGCCCATGCGGTTAACGAATACAAAACAGTCGGCCTCTTCAATAATGGCCGACAGTTTGCAGCGGAAGCTGGCGCCGTTTACCAAGCTAAACTCTACCCAGCTACCGGTTTCAATCTGATCAATCTGCGCCATATACTCAGAAATGGCGTTGTCTTGCAGTTCTTCGCCGATATCCGCTTTTTTAGCGGCCGCCGTCGCGGCGACCGGAGCCATCACTGGCTCTGTGCGGGTTTCTAGAGCGGCGTTGGTGCGGAACGCCTCGGCCAGCTCATGTTTGAGCTGGGCCATCATTTCGTCGAGTTTGGACGAATTGAACGATACTTCTTCAAGCCCGGCGCGCAAGGTTTTCAGCAACCCAGGCACCACACGAACCCATTGGTCGCGCTCGGCCTCGTCGTGATGAGGGTGAAGGCACCAAATCAGATCGTCCAGCACTTTTACCGACTCGTTCCAGCGGTGCTCCATTTCGTCCCTGAGGTAGGTCAGGAACATAACCCGGCTCCAACCATTAACAACGATGGTGTGGATGGTTTGCGGCAGTTTGTAACGGGCCAGCTTCTCTTTCAATATCGTATCTATGGTTTGCTGGGCTTTCTGGGATTTTATGCGGCCACGCTCAGATTCGCGGGTGCGCTGTTCCACCAGGGTTGAACGTTTGTTTTCGCGCTCCAGAAAGGCGTCGAACTCGTCATTCAGGGCAACAAACAAAGACACGTCGCCGTCAAACTCTTCAAGAATCCGCTGCACGATGGTGTGAATCTGGTTATACAGTTTGTCTCGCGACTTTTCGTCGCTGTTACTCCAGCCAATGCCGGCGCGGGCAAGGTTGTTGAGCAGGCACCGGGCGGGATGGCCTCCATGACTGAAGAAGGTTTTATCGCGCATCACCACTTTTAATATGGGTATTTGCAAGCGGCTGACCAGCACCTGAATGGGTGCTGACAGGTTATCGTCGTCGAGAATGAAATCGAACAGCATAGACACAAGATTAATGAGGTCTTCATCGGCCTCGGTTATAGCGGCTTTGCGGCCGTCTTTGCGCTTTACCTGCGCCAGAAGTTGGTGCATCAACTCCAGTAAATCTATGGTTAGCGGCTCGCCCTGGCTTAGGTCTTCGTCGAAGCCTGTGTAGCTATCGCTGTCAAATGCGTTCTGCGCCGGCAAAGCGTTAAGAAGTTCGCCAAGCTCAGCGGCAGACACCCGGTGTTCCGGGCGGCTATCGGAACGCTGCTGCGGCATACCGGCGTTGCTACGCTGGTGCGCAAGCATGCTGCGTATCTGTTCGAATACCGCGCTTTCGCTTGCGGCATCCACCTGCGAGGCGCCCATTGAATCCGGGCTATCGGTTGTTTTGCCGCCGCTGCCCTGATTTTTTGAGCTATTTTTACCCTGATGGCGGAAGTGAGGGATAACCCCGGCCTTCACCAAAATGCGGTTGGCTTCGTCTAATAGCATGCCAAGATTCGACATAACGTAGCGGTCAAACTGCTTTAGCAGAATCAGGCGCTCACGAATCTGGATTTCCATGGGCTGTATGGCGTGTATAAACGCCTGGCCTAAATGCTCTGGTGCTAAAGGATTGACGATAACGCCGTCTGCGGCTTTGTACAGATAGCTGAATCGCGCGTCCAGCTGAATCAATTGACCTTGAAAGTGCGCTTTGGCTTTTGCGGCCATGGCATTCAGCGCAACCTGTTCTTCCAGGTCATCATTACCTACAAGCGCGAGGCTGTCTGGGTCTATCGCCTGGGGCCGGTTATCGGAACCGCTCTGGCTGGGGGGCGACACAAAAAATGAACTAATGGCCTCGTTGAACTGGCGTTCAACACCTTTGCGCTTAATGCGAATTTCCCGCATGGCTTCAAAGTAGCGGTTTTGCTCATTGTTGTTACGGCAGTTGTTAGCAAGCTCAAAGAGCGAATCGTCGACAGCGTCCAGCGCGCCTTGCAACAAGTCGCCCAGGCCTGCAACAACCGTTTCCCGAATGCGTACCACCTCGGGTGGAACAGGCGCGACTTCCCCGTTAGCGCCTTTCGAACGCTCGTGGATATAATGAATGCCGGACTGTTCGCTCATGGCAGGTTCCTGTCTGTCTCGCTCCGCCTTGGCCCTTTATAGGCTGCTTCTACAACGGGAATTATGCTTATTGACCAAATTTAACCCATCTGGATCTTTTTTTATACGTTTGCTTTTCAGTTTTCACGACAGACTCACAAAATCAGGCGCCCGCGGCTACCAAAGCTGGCGCTGTATTCACCGGCCAAGCCCGCGTTTTTTGCGTTTTTTGGGGTGCACAATGGCCGCCTTCACAACATTATCTTTAATTTGTAGCACTTCAACCCGATGTCCACCGACCCTCAGGCACACATTGCTGTCGGGGATATTCTCCAGGGTTTCGGTAATCAACCCGTTCAGGGTTTTCGGGCCGTCTATGGGCAACTTCCAGGCCAGGCTCTTGTTAATGACCCGCAGCGAGGCGGAGCCATCGATAATATAAGTGCCATTGTCTTGGGGAATGATGTCTGGGCTGGTGGATGCATAGTCGGTGGTGAACTCGCCCACGATTTCTTCAAGTATGTCTTCCAGCGTGGCCAGGCCCAGCACTTCGCCGTATTCGTCTACTACAATGCCAAAGCGACGGCGACCCTTTTGAAAGTTAATCAGCTGGGTGTTCAAAGGTGTGCTTTCCGGAACAAAGTAAGGCTCGGTGCACAGTTGTACAATCATGTCTTTGTTTAAGACCTCTTTTTGCAACAGCTTGGTGGTGTTGCGCAAATGCAGAATGCCTTGAATTTCATTGATATCGCCTTTATAAACCGGTAAGCGGGTATGCTGGCTGTTGCGTAACATGCGCAGAATGCTGTCCAGGTCATTATCCAGATCAATCCCGACGACTTCGTTACGGGGCACCATAATGTCCGTCACCGTGACCTTTTCCAGGTCCAGTATGCTCACCAGCATGTCTTTGTGCTTGGCTGGAATCAGCGCGCCGGCTTCATTCACCAGAGTGCGTAACTCTTCGCGGCTGAGGTGGTCGTTGGCAATGTCTTCCGGCGACACCCGCAGCAGTTTCAGTATGCCACCGGTGAACAGGTTTACTGCCCATACCACCGGGTAGAGTATTTTCAGCAGCGGAGCCAGTACATAGCTGGCAGGAAAGGCGATTTTTTCCGGAAACAGTGCGGCCAACGTCTTTGGCGTCACTTCCGCAAAAATCAGGATAACAATAGTCAGTAGCACGGTGGCAATGGCAATACCGGCGTCGCCCCAGATGCGTATGGCGATGACTGTGGCAATGGCCGAGGCAAAGATGTTGACGAAGTTGTTGCCAATCAGGATAACGCCAATCAGCTGATCCGTTCGTTGCAGAAGCCTGTGGGCGCGCTTGGCACCTTTGTGTCCGTTTTGTGCCATGTGCTTCAGACGATACCGGTTCAGCGACATCATTCCGGTTTCAGAGCTGGAAAAGAAGGCCGATAGTAGAATCAGTCCGGCTAGCGTAATAAACAGCGCGGTCAGCGATGTTTCGTTCAAGCGAGGTGTCCTCTTTATTTGTGAAAAGCGTGGAAGGCGCTACCGTTTTACAGGCCGCGATGGAAAATCAGTTCCAGCACCAGCTTGCTGCCATAGAACGCTACCATTAATAGCGCGCAGCCTGCCAGTGTCCAGCGGCTAGCGGTCACTCCGCGCCAGCCTTTGGTGTGGCGGCCAATCAGCAAAGCCACAAACACCAGCAGCGAGAGTACCGAAAACAGAGTTTTGTGGGCAATGTCCTGGGCGAACAGGTCTTCCACAAAAAGAGCGCCGGTAACAATGGCTAGAATCAGTAGCACAACACCGGCCCACACCAGTTCGAACAGCACCGACTCCATGGTTTGCAGGGGGGGCAGGTTGCGCAACAGGCGGCTGTTGTAGTTGCTTTTAAGTTGGCGGTTCTGGACGGACAACAGCACAGCTTGAATGGCTGCCAGACTGAACAGACTGTAAGCGGTTACTGACAGGGCAATGTGGGTAAGCATGCCGTAGCTGTGATCTGGCACCAGCCGCGCCGGAGTGGGCGCTGCCAGCGCAACAATAATCGTCAAGCCGGCTAGGGGGTATACGCCTAATAGAAGGTTTTGCAAGGGTTTGGTAAGATTCAGGCCCAATAGCAAGAATGTGATCAGCCAGGAGATAATCAGCGAGCTGCGCACAATACTGAAATCGAAGCCGCCGTCATGATGCACAATCTGAGTGATCAGCAGTGCGTGGCCCACCAAAGCAAGCATGCCCACCAAAGTGGTCATTACCAAGCTGCTTTGCACCCGGCCGCGGAAATGAAGAGCCTGCAGGGCCGTGCCAATGCTGTATAACAGAAGTGAGGTAACCGCGAGAATCAGCGTTCCCATAAAGTGTTAATCCTGAGCTGCCCTATATGCCACTGTTCAGGCTGAGGTTTACGGCGCATTAAAAGTGATTTCACTGAGCTGGTCGTTTCGGGAAGATAGTTTGGTTATAATGTGCCAATTATGCAACCGGAATCAACAGGCCCCAGGGCCTGATTATTCCTGAATACTCTTATCCGGGTACGGAAGAACCGCATGTTTGAAAATCTACAGGACCGACTCTCCGGCAGTTTGCGCAAAATCACGGGTCAGGCGCGGCTTACCGAAGACAATATCAAAGATACGCTGCGTGAAGTTCGAATGGCGCTGCTTGAAGCCGACGTTGCTTTACCGGTGGTTAAGGACTTCGTAGAGAGTGTTCGCCAGCGTGCCGTTGGTCAGGAGGTTCAGCGTAGCCTGACACCCGGCCAAGTATTTATAAAAGTGGTGCAGCAGGAGCTGGAGCGAGTGATGGGCGAGGCCAACACCGGCCTGAACCTGTCGGTTACCCCGCCTGCAGTTATCATGATGGCGGGCCTGCAGGGTGCTGGTAAAACCACCACCGTTGCCAAGCTGGCGCGATTCCTGAAAGAGCGTCAGAAGAAAAGCGTGATGGTGGTCAGTGCCGACATCTACCGCCCGGCCGCTATTAAACAGCTGGAAACCCTGGCTAACGAGGTAGGCGTAGAGTTCTTCCCCAGCTCCGCCGATCAAGACCCGGTAGCCATTGCTGAAGGCGCCATCAGCGCAGCGCGTAAAAAACACATTGATGTGGTGATACTGGATACCGCCGGCCGCCTTGCCATTGATGAAATGATGATGGGCGAAATCAGCCGCCTGCACGCCGCGGTAACACCGATAGAAACCCTGTTCGTGGTAGACGCCATGACCGGGCAAGACGCCGCCAACACCGCCAAGGCTTTTAACGAAGCCCTGCCGCTGACCGGCGTAGTGCTCACCAAAACCGACGGCGATGCCCGCGGTGGTGCGGCCCTGTCGGTACGCCACATTACCGGCAAGCCGATCAAGTTCCTGGGTGTGGGTGAAAAATCTGACGCTTTGGAACCGTTCCATCCAGACCGCGTGGCGTCACGCATTCTGGGTATGGGCGATGTGCTCTCCCTCATAGAGGAAGCCGAGCGCAAGCTGGACCAGAGCAAAGCCGAGAAGCTCACCAAAAAGATCAAGAAAGGCAAAAGTTTTGATCTTGAAGACTTCCGCGACCAGCTCCAGCAAATGAAAAGCATGGGCGGCATTGGTGGCCTGATGGACAAGCTGCCGGGCATGGGCCAGATGGCCAAAGTAGCCCAGGAGCAGGTGAACGATAAGTCTATGGGGCAAATGGAAGCGATCATCTGTTCCATGACATCCAAAGAGCGCCGTTACCCGGACACCGTCAATAACTCCCGCAAGCGCCGTATTGCCAATGGTTCCGGTTCGCAGATTCAAGATGTGAACCGGCTGCTGAAGCAGCACAAGCAAATGCAGAAGATGATGAAAAAATTCGGTAAGAAAGGCGGAATGGCCAACATGATGCGCGGTTTGGGTGGTATGATGCCGCCCGGCGGTGGAGGCGGTCAGCCTCCCTTTGGTCGTATGTAAAATGCCTTACGCCTAAAACAGGGAAACAACCGGTTTCGCTGTTTTCTTTGGCGCTTTTTTAGCATAGAATAGCGCCCCTTTCGAGTATGGGTCTTCATGTCAGCCGATTCTGGCTGCATTGAATCGTACAAAGTTCGTACAACAGAACAGGATATTGGTTAAATGGTAAAAATCCGTTTGGCTCGCGGCGGCTCTAAGAAGCGCCCGTTCTACCATCTGACAGTGACCGACAGCCGCAAAGCACGCGACAGTCGCTTTATTGAACGTGTCGGCTTCTTCAACCCGATCGCCCGTGGACAAGAAGAGCGTCTGCGTGTTGATCGTGAGCGTGTTGCGCACTGGATCAGCCAAGGCGCACAGCCCAGCGATCGCGTTGCCCAACTGCTGAAAACCGCAGACTGATCTATCAGAGCAATCTGAAGATTAGCCTGACACACACCGGGGTGACACACATGGCAGAATCTTCGCAGGAAACTGTGATCGGCCGTATTACCGCGGTGTTTGGGATCAAGGGCTGGCTTAAAGTCTACTCTTTTACTGATCCCAGAGACGGAGTGCTGAACTACCGCAACTGGACCCTGGTTCAGGAAGGCAAGCGTATTCCCGTCAAGCTTGAAGAGGGTCGCCGCCAAGGGCAGGGGATCGTCATCAGGCTGAAAGGTATTGATGATCGTGATGTTGCCCAGCGTTACTGCGGGTTTGACATTCGTGTGCCAACCGAACAGTTACCAGAGCTGCCCAAGGGCGACTATTACTGGTATCAGTTGGAAGGTCTTGAAGTATTTACGGTTGAAGATGAATGCCTGGGAACAGTGCATCATATGCTGGAAACCGGAGCCAACGACGTCTTGGTAGTGCAGGCAAGCGCAGCGTCTATTGATCAGCGCGAACGGCTGATTCCCTACCTGCCTGACGAAATCGTTATGCAGGTGAATTTGGCCGCCAAGCGCATGGTTGTTGACTGGGATCCGGAGTTTTAGGGTGTGGATTGGCGCCGTCAGTTTGTTTCCTGAAATGTTTGCAGCGGTAACCGATTATGGCATCACCAGCAGGGCCGTTCGTGACGGGTTAATAACCTTTTACAGCTGGAACCCGCGGGATTTTACCCATGATCGTCATCGCACGGTAGACGACCGCCCCTACGGTGGCGGCCCCGGTATGCTGATGAAAATTCAGCCGCTACGGGATGCTATTCACGCTGCACGGCAAGCGGCTCCGGGCCCGGCTTGTGTGGTGTATTTATCGCCTCAGGGTGAAACCCTGAATCAGGCAGTTGTGGAATCTCTGGCAGCAGAGCAGCGGCTAATACTGGTGGCGGGCCGTTATGAAGGCGTGGATGAGCGCCTGATTACGGCAGAAGTAGATCGTGAAGTGTCGCTGGGAGACTTTGTGCTTTCCGGTGGCGAACTGGCAGCCATGGCTGTGATTGATGCGGTTACGCGCCTCATCCCCGGAGCGCTGGGTCATGCGCAGTCGGCAGAGCAGGATTCGTTCGCCGACGGTTTACTGGATTGTCCGCACTATACCCGGCCCGAAGTGTATGAAGGTCAGGCGGTGCCGGATGTTTTGTTGGGCGGTCACCATGATCAGATCCGGCGTTGGCGGCTTAAACAGTCGCTGAGGCGAACCAGCGAGCGACGCCCCGACCTGCTTGAACAGCGGGAATTTTCGGAAGAAGAGCGTAAGCTGCTGGCAGAGATTTTAAACGAACCGTGTGCCTCTGAATCTTCAGGGCATTAAAAGATTGGGAATCAGGAGCATAACGATGAGCGGCAAGAACAACATCATCAATCAAATTGAAACAGAACAGATGACTAAGGAAATTCCGCCGTTCGCGCCGGGTGATACTGTGATCGTTCAGGTTCGCGTAACTGAAGGCACCCGTGAGCGCCTGCAGGCGTTTGAAGGCGTTGTCATTGGTAAGCGCAACCGCGGCATGAACTCTTCATTCATTGTACGTAAGATTTCTTACGGCGTGGGCGTAGAGCGTACATTCCAGAGTTTTTCCAAGTTGATTGAAAGCATTACAGTGAAGCGTCGCGGCGTTGTTCGCCAGGCCAAGCTGTACTACCTGCGTGACCTGTCTGGTAAGAAAGCTCGTATCAAGGAAAAGCTGGGCTGATTGGCCTTTCGCCATGCTCAGTGTTAAAAAAGGCAGCCACGGCTGCCTTTTTTGCGTTTCGGCAGAAGACGACGCAATCATTGCACGTTTTTGCGACGCCATCTGGCTGGAAGACGGCTTGAGCGAAAAAACCCGCGAAGCCTACCGCAGCGATCTGGTCGGCCTGGCGCAGTGGCTTCAGGGTCAGCCCGGCACACCGTTGCTGATAGCCGTCCAGCGTAGTGATTTGCTGACTTGGCTATCCGGCGGACTGGCAGGCGGCGTGAAAGCCTCTACGGCAGCGCGCCGGTTGTCTGGCATTCGCCGCTTTTACCGCTATTTGCTCCGCGAAAGTTTGATACAGGAAGACCCAACCCTCCGCATAGACAGCCCCAAGCTAACGCGGCCGCTTCCAGACACCCTCACCGAAGCTGAAGTAGACGCGCTGCTGACCGAGCCAGACCCCGAAGTGCCTATAGAGCTGCGCGATAAAGCCATGCTGGAAATTCTGTACGGCTGCGGCTTACGGGTGACCGAATTAACGTCATTGCGGTTGGACCAGGTGAACTTGCGCCAAGGCGTGGTGCGCATTACCGGTAAAGGCGATAAAGACCGCCTGGTGCCCTTAGGCGAAGAGGCCATAGACTGGCTGCTGCGCTATATAAAAGAAGCGCGACCGGAATTGCTAAAAGGCCACGCCTGTGACGACCTGTTTCCCGGTAATCGCCCAAAAGCCATGACGCGCCAAACGTTCTGGCACCGGATCAAGCATTACGCTGTGCGCACCGGTATTCAAAAGCACCTGTCGCCGCACACCCTACGTCACGCTTTCGCAACCCACTTGCTCAATCACGGTGCGGATTTACGGGTGGTGCAAATGCTGCTGGGCCATGCGGATTTATCCACTACCCAGATATACACCCACGTGGCGCGTCAGCGCCTGCAGGAACTGCATCGGCAACATCACCCTCGAGGGTGAGAGTTCGGATGAGAGTGCGGGTGAGACAGAGAGCGAGGGTGAGGATGTTTGTTTTGCTGCTCTTCTACGTCGATTTTTTGCTACCCTAAGCCCGTGCTGAGTTAACTCAGTCTGTTTTTTTACCCACGTTGCGGACACCCATATGTCTTTTTCTCTGCCTGTTATTTCCCGCCTTACTGCCGCAAATTACACGGCGAAATGGACGAACTTAACGAACTGGGCATTACCGTGAATTACTACGGCTTTCCCCGTTCCGGTCCGGGTACCGAATCCTTCCGCAAGTACGTGCCCGCCAAAACCCTGGCGCGCGGTCTGGGTATTCTTTAAATAATGTGTATTCTTTAGGCAATCAGCCGCCGCCAGGTCTTATTCCGCAGGCTGTGAGTGGGTATACTGTGCGGCCTTAATCATAAGCTATCAGCAGCCATCGTCATCAGAGGTAAAAGAGTGAAACAGGTCAGTGTCGGAATTTGCGGACTCGGAACCGTGGGCAGCGGAACCTTCAAGGTACTCACTCGCAACGCGGCGATCATTGCCGGCAGAACAGGGTGCAACATCCAGATTACCCGCATCGCCAGCCGAACCCCCCGCACAGACATTGACCTGGGCGGGGTTCGCTTCAGCACTGACGTCTATGACGTGGTGAACGATCCCGCCATTGATATCGTGGTGGAAGTGATTGGTGGCTACGATGCCGCCAAAGAGCTGGTGCTGACCGCGATCAAAAACGGCAAGCACGTGGTCACCGCCAACAAAGCATTGATAGCTGAGCACGGCACCGAAATTTTCGCCGCAGCTGAAAAAGCCGGCGTAATCGTGGCTTATGAAGCCGGCGTGGCCGGTGGTATTCCGGTTATCAAAGCCATTCGTGAAGGCCTGGCGGGTAACCGCATTGACTGGATTGCCGGCATCATCAACGGCACCGGTAACTACATTCTGACCGAAATGCGCGCCGGCCGTGAATTCGCCGGCGTGTTGGAAGAAGCCCAGGCTCTGGGCTACGCCGAAGCAGACCCGACCTTTGACGTGGAAGGCATAGATGCGGCCCACAAGCTCACCATTCTGGCCTCGGCCGGCTTCGGTGTGCCGTTGCAGTTCAACAAAGCCTACACCGAAGGCATCTCCAAAATTACCCCTTACGACATCGCCCACGCCGAACAGTTGGGTTATCGCATCAAGCATCTGGGCATTGCCCGCCGCCGCGAAGACGGCATAGAGCTGCGAGTTCACCCCACGCTGGTGCCCCAGAGCCACCTGATCGCACAGGTAGACGGCGTGCTGAACGCCATTCTGGTAGACGGCGACGCCGTTGGCCAAACCATGTACTACGGCCCCGGTGCCGGCGACGAAGCCACCGGTTCCGCCG
>Ga0307975_1000392_pt1 | contig 25197 bp, 26 predicted proteins | sample OrgLakmetagen917_FD_201825 | JGI IMG/M metagenome (GOLD analysis project Ga0307975, IMG submission 201825) | Saline water microbial communities from Organic Lake, Antarctica - #917 | ecosystem: Environmental > Aquatic > Non-marine Saline and Alkaline > Saline | place: Antarctica: Organic Lake... | reverse complement strand
GACGGCCAGAAAACACGGGCTCAATATTCTGGAAACCCTGACCCTGTCACCATCTCAGATCATCGCCCGGCTCTGACCGCAGCCCCACTGCACCCCGTTATCGGAGAGGGTGCTTGGGAGTTACCAATTATCAATCTCCACGGCATTCTCGGCTACACTGTCGCTGTGGGAGCCGGTCTTTCGGGCCGACGATCCGGTTTATCATGGGCTTGTTCCTGCCGTCTGCAGTCGCGATTTATAGCCTATTGAAATGGCCTTCGCAAAGCTCAAGGTCTTGGTCCGACGAAGACAATGCCAACGCCGACGCAGAGATCGGGCTGAAGTTGGCAGTCGACCGCTGGCTCGGGACCGGGTTCGACGGGCTGTACGTCGAAGCCGAGGCCAATTCACACCCGCTCACTCCATCCGTTTGAGAACCACTTGCCCCCACGGGGCCATCCATACATGCAAAAATCCCGCGAGGGGTGTGGTGAATCCAGCGTCGTCATCAGGGTGTAGACTACTCAACGATACGGTGCCGTCAGCCCTTGGCGCATCTCGTGGCGAATGGCTATGAGCGATGCGATCACGACGAGCAGCGCGCCGAGCAAGAGCGTCGGCGCGGGAGACTCGCCGAAATACACGATGCCGATGACAGCGGCGACAACAAAGCGTAGATAGGGAACCGGCGCGAGGGCGCTCGCTTCGCCCAAGCGGTAGGCCTCGATGGTCAACCACATTCCCAATGCGCCCAGAAGACCGGTGAGGCAGACGATAGCACCATCCGCGAACCCCAGCGGTTCCCACAGAAGCCACGCGACGGGCATCGATCCGAGCGTGGTCACCAAGCCGATCCAGGTCATGATCGTTGCTGTGTCCTCCGTTCTGCCGAGTAGGCGATTCAGGACCACGATCGCCGCGCCTCCGGCAGCTCCGAGCAACCCGATGGCAACCCCGCTCAAAGAAGCGTCGGTAGTCGGTCCGACCGCAACCGCGATGCCGACGAAACCCACGGCGGTGGCGATCCAGCGTGCCCGCCCCACGCGTTCGCCCAGAAGCGGCGCGGCGAGCGCCACGACGAACAGCGATGTGGTGAAGGTCAGCGTCGTGGCGAGCGCGAGATCGAGAACCCGGAAACTGATGTAGTACAGCCACCAGGTCGCAAGAGAGGTCAGGCCCCGGACTACGTGCAGCACCGGTCGTTCCGTCGCAAGGCGCCGGACCGAGCCCATGCGCCAGATGACCAGCCCCGAAAGTACAAGCTGCGCGGCCGATCGAAAGAATACGATCTGCGCCTCGTTCGCGACAGGCGCCGATATCCGGACCAGCGTCGCCTCCAGCGTGAACAGAACCGCCGCGACGGCCAGCAGAAGCGCGCCGCGCAGGTTGCCCGCCGCAATCGAAGGGGGGTCTGCGGAGCCTGGCCGCGGACTCATGGCCTCACACCTCGGGACACCACGGATGACCCGTGGCTCCGGTGCGCCTTCGGCCAAATCGTGACAGGTCGGCCGTGCGCATCCTCAGGACCCGGCCGGACCGAGTGCCGCGGCGAATTTCCCCTGGAGATAACGCAGATAGGCCCGCGGGTCGTTCGCCATCGCCCCAATACCCTCCAGTATCTCGGCCCGGCTGCGGGACCGGCCGTGACGCCAGACCAGATCGCCAAGCGCGTCGCAAAGGGCGGCTGTCTCGCCCCGATCGAGACCCTCGCGCACCGCCGGCGTGGTGGCGTCCAGATGCGCCATGATCTGCGCCGCCGTGACGTTGCCGATGGTGTAGGTCGGAAACGACCCGATGTAGCCCGACGACCAGTGCACGTCCTGAAGGCAACCAAGACCGTCGTCCGGCACCTGCAATCCCAGATCGCGTTGCATCGCCGCGTTCCAGACGGACGGAACATCCGCGACCGCCAGGGAGCCATCCATCAACGCCGTCTCGATCTCGACCCGCAGCATGATGTGCAGATCGTAAGTCAGCTCGTCCGCCTCGACCCGGACCAGGCCGGATTCGACCCGGTTTACCGCAGCGACGAATTCGGCCTCGGTCACGTCCGCGAGCTGGTCTGGAAAGGTGTCGCGCAGCCGGGCGAAGTGGCGCGCCCAGAACGCCGGGCTGCGGCCGACGTGGTTTTCCAGCAGACGCGACTGGCTTTCGTGCATCCCGAAGCTGGTTCCCGCGACGGCGTAAAGGCCAATCATGTCGGTCGCATGCGCGCCGCGCGTCAGGCGCGGATCGGCGCCCAGTTCATACAGCGCATGGCCGGTTTCGTGGATGCTGCCGAAGATCGACATGGGCAGGTAGTTGCGTGCCCAACGCGAGGTGATGCGAACATCGTTGCGGGTAAAGCTGATTTCGAACGGATGCACGGTCGTGTCCAGCCGGCTGCGATCCGCATCCAGGCCCAGCAGCCGCGCGGTCTCGAGCGCAAAGGCCTGCTGATCGGCCTCCGGATAGTCGCGATACAGAAAGTCGGTCCGCGGTTGCGCCCGCCCCCGCGCCGCGTCGAGGATCGGCAGCAGGCCATCGCGCAGCGTCGCGAAAAACGTCGAAAGCGACGCGGCCGTCTCGCCCGACTCGAAGATCTGGACCATCGGATCATATGGATGACCGTCATGTCCGAGCGCGTCGGCCTGTTCGCGGGCAAGGGCGACGGTGCGTTCAAGATATGGGCGAAAGGTGGCGAAGTCGGACTTGGCGCGCGCCTCGGCCCAGGCGGCACCGGACAGCGTGCTCTGTTCGGCCTGCGCGCGCAGCAAGTCGGCCGGAATACGGGAATGGTGGTCGATCGCCGCAGCCACGGCCTCGGCCGCGCGGCAGTCGAGGTCGAGCCGGTCCTGTCCAGCATTCGCCTCCAGCGCCGCGTCGACGGCATCGCGCATCCCCGGCGCAAGGATCATGTCGCGCGCGATCCCTTTCAGCGTGGCGATCTGGTGCCCGCGGGTCTCGGCTCCGGCCTTCGGCATCATTGTCCGCGAATCCCAGGTCAGCGCGTTCACCGCGCACAGGACATCGTTCAGGCGCACTACCCGTTTACTAAGATCGTTCATGCCGCTTTCGCCTTGACGCCGCCATCGTTGAGGTGACACGCGACACTGCGCCCCTCGCCCGCCGCCGTCAGGCGCGGGATCTCGGCCCGGCAGCGCGGTCCGGCGAACGGACATCGCGGATGAAAGGCGCAACCCGGCGGCGGGTCGATGGGCGACGGGATCTCGCCCTGAACCGGCTCAAAGGCACGCCGCCCGGTACCGAGCGTCGGCACCGAAGCGAACAGCGCCTTCGTGTAGGGGTGTTCAGGCCTGGCATAGAGTTCATCCGCCGGGGCAAGTTCGACCACGCGGCCCAGATACATGATTGCGACGCGGTCGCAGACATGGCGCACGACAGACAGGTCGTGGCTGATGAACAGCGCGGTCAGGCCCAGATCGCGGCGCAGGTCAAGAAACAGGTTCAACACCTGCGCCTGGATCGAGACGTCGAGCGAGGCGACCGCCTCGTCCAGCACCAACAGGTCGGGCTGCATCGCCAGCGCGCGGGCGATCGCAATACGCTGCCGCTGCCCGCCCGAGAACTGGTGCGGCAAGCGGTCAGCGTAAGCCCCCTCCAGTCCCACCTGTTGCAGCAGCGCGCGCGTCCGCGCGCCCACCTCGGACGAGGGCACCAGCGCGTGCGTGCGCGGTCCTTCGGAAATTGTCTCGCCCACCTTCATGCGCGGATTGAGACTGGCGAAGGGATCCTGGTGGATCATCTGCACCTGCGTGGTGAGTTTGTTGACGTGGTCTTCGCGGCCTTTCGCGACGGGCTGGCCATCCAGCGTGATGCTGCCTTCGGTCGGAGCGTAGATGCCGGACACGATGCGGCCCAGCGTGGACTTGCCGCAGCCCGACTCCCCCACGATGCCGACGACCTCACCGCGTGCGACGGTCAGCGACACGTCCGTCACGGCGTGCACGGCCCCGCCGGCGCGACGCCCGGCCAGGCGCGCCGCCAGCTTGTCGGCGAGGGTCGCCTTGAGGGGAAAGCGCTTCGACACGCGGTCGATTACGAGAAGCGGCGCGGTCATGCGGTCTCCAGCGGGTGATGGCACAGGGCAGAATGGCCGCCGGTGCTGGTGAAGGGGGGCACGGTCGCACAGATCTGCGTCGCACGCGAGCAGCGGTTGCGGAACGGGCAGCCCGAGGGCAGATGCGAAAGCTGCGGGGTCGAGCCGGGAATCTGCGGCAGGCGCGCCCCCGGTTCGTGCTGGCCCGGCACGGAATCCAGCAGACCGCGGGTATAGGGATGGCGCGGCTGGCCGATGACTTCTTCAGCGGTGCCGCGCTCAACGATCTTGCCGGCATACATTACGCAGATGTCGTCGGCCAGCGACGACACCACTGCCAGATCGTGCGTGATCCAGACGATGGCGGTGCGCGTCTCGTCGGCAAGGCGGCGCACCTCGGCCAGGATCTGGCCCTGAATCGACACGTCGAGCGCGGTCGTCGGCTCGTCCGCGATGATGACCGCGGGGCGGTGCAGCAGCGCCGTGGCGATGGCCACGCGCTGGCGCATGCCGCCCGACAACTGGTGCGGGTAGGCGGCAAGACGTTCCTCGGGCGACGGAATGCCGACGATGCCGAGCGCGTCGCGTGCCCGCTCGAGCGCGCGGGCCTTTGGCATCGGGTCGTGCACGCGGACGGCCATCGCCATCTGGTCGCCGATCCGCAGCACCGGGTTCAGCGTCATCATCGGGTCCTGGAAGACCATCGAGACCTTGCGCCCGCGCATTGACCGCATCCGCTCCGGCGACAGGGATCGCAGGTCGGTATCCTCGACCATGACCTTACCGTCGCTGACGCGGCCGGGCTCATCGATCAGGCCGAGAATTGAAAAACCAGTGACCGACTTTCCCGACCCGCTTTCACCCACGAGGCCCATGATGCGGCCACGGTCGACCGAAAAGCTGACATCGTCGACCGCGGTCACGGTGCCGGCGCGGGTGTCGAAACGGGTCGTCAGCCCCTGGACGTCCAGCGCGGCGCTCATCGGCTGTGCTTCGGGTCGAGGACGGTACGGACCTGGTCCCCAACTAGGTTGATGGCGACGACGGTGATCATAAGGAAAATCCCCGGATAGATTGACAGCCAGTAGCGGTCGGAATGGATGTACTTGAACCCGTTCGAGATGAGCGAGCCCAACGAAGGTTCGGTCAGCGGCAGGCCGACACCGAGGAAGGACAGCGTTGCCTCCAGCGAGATGGCGGACGCGACCTGCACGGTCGCCACGACGATCAGGGGCGGCATGACGTTCGGCAGTAGGTGCTTGAACAGGACGCGGTGCGTCGGCAGCGGAGTCGAGCGTGCGGCCTCGATGTAATCCTTGCCGCGTTCCACGGTCGCGGCACCATGGGTCGTGCGCGCAAAATAAGCGTATTGCGCCACCACCAGCGCAAGGATGATCTGCATCACCCCCTGCCCGAGCAGCGCGACCAGCACTAACGCTAGCAGGATCGCGGGCATCGACAATTGCAAGTCGACGATCCGCATCAGCAGCGTTTCGACCCGGCCGCCGAAATAGGCCGCGTTGAGGCCGACCGTAATGCCGATGGTCAGCGCCAGTGCCCCCGCCGAGATGCCGATGGTGAAACTGGTGCGCAGCCCGTAGAAGATCGCCGACAGCATGTCGCGCCCGGCATTGTCGGTGCCGAGCACATGGATATAGCCACCGGAGCCTTCCGTGCCGGGGCGCAGGAACGCGTCGAGCCAGTCGAGCATTGCCATGTTATACGGGTCCTGCGGCGCCACCAGCGGTGCGCCGAAGGCAAGCAGCAGCAGCGTGACGATCACGATCAGCGCCCCGACCGCCACCCAAGACTGCCGAAAGTCCGACCAAAAGTTCTTCAGCCGCGTGGCGCGTGTCTCGATGGGGGCGGCATCGGGTTCGGCAATCGGATCGACCGGCTTTATCGCTACGTCGGTCATTTCGTATCTCCCAGCCGCACGCGCGGATCAAGCCGCGCATAGACGATGTCGACGGTGAAATTGATGATGACGAACAGGATGACGACCAAGATCAGGTAAGTGACCATCACCGGCCGGTCGAGCGTCAGGATCGAGTCGATGATCAGCTTGCCGACACCGGGCCAGTTGAAGACGCTTTCCGTCACCACCGCGAAGGCCAGGGTCGAGCCCAGCTCCAGTCCGAAGACGGTGACCACGGGGATCGAGATGTTGCGAAGCACGTGGCTGACCACGATCTGCCGGTCGGGCAGCCCCTGCGCGCGAGCAAATTTGACATAGTCTGTCTGCATCGCCTCGACCATTCCGGCACGGGTCAGGCGGATCATGAGACCCATCTTGAACAATGACAGGTTGAGAGCGGGCATGATGACGTGGCTCCAACCATTGGCGGTGGCCAGCGAGGTGGGCATGCCCAGAAATGTGCCCACGTCACCGCGCCCACCCGACGGCAGCCAGCCCAGCTCGACCGCGAAGGCCATGATCAAAAGCATGCCAATCCAGAACGTGGGCACCGAAAACCCGAGGATAGACAGCGCCATGATCGCCTTGGCGCCCACGCTCTTGGGGCGGTAGCCGGCATAGAGGCCCGCCGGAATGCCGATCACCGTGGCGATGGCAATGGCGACGAGGACCAGTTCCAGCGTCGCCGGAAGCCGCGAGAAGACCAGTCCCGTGACCGAGGTGTTATAGACCATCGACCGGCCCAGATCGCCCTGCGCGACGTTGGCGAGGAAGGTTAGGTATTGACGCCACAGCGGCTGGTCCAGGCCGTATTGCGCGATCAGCCTTTCGCGCATCTCAGCCGTCGCGGCCGGGTCGATCATTACGTCGATCGGGTTGCCGATGGCATAGACGCCAACGAATACGATGATCGACATCGCAAAAACGACGACAATCGCTTGAAGCAGGCGGCTGATGATGAATCCGAACATTACGCCTCAGGGTATATGGTGCGGGCGCCCCGATGCGGGGCGCCTGGTTTACGTGCAGCGAGTCCTTACTCGGCGGCGGGCGCGATGACCCAGGCCCGCGTTTCCTGATCGACGCGCGGGGTAAAGGTCAGCGCGTCAGCCTCCGCCGCCCAGACGGTCTGCAGGATGACGGTCGGGATCAGCGCGCGATCTTCCATCGCGATGACCGACGCCTCTTCATACAGCGCACGGCGCTCTTCGGCGTCTAGGGTCTGCGTGCCCTCGACGAAGACCTCGTCGAATTCCGGGTTGGAATACCCGGTGCGGTTGAAGTTGCCGAAGCCCTTCTCGGGGTCCTTGCTGTGGACCATCGCGCCGTAAGTGTACGCCGCCTCACCCGTCAGCGTGCCCCATGCGGACATCGCGATGGTATATTCCTCGTTGGCGGCTGCCGGGAAGAATACAGTGCCGTTGAGTGCCTGCGCGTTCACGGTCAGGCCCAGCCGCGACCACATCTGCGCCAGCGCCTCGCACACGACGGCGTCGCCGGGGACGCGGTTGTTGGTGCAGGTGAAATCGACCTCGAACCCGTCGGGATAGCCCGCCTCGGTCAGCAGTTCGCGGGCGCGCTCGATGTCGTATTCCTTTTCGCCAAGCTCATCGGAATAACCGAAGAAGCCTTCGGGCATCAGCTGGTTGGCCGGCGTGCCTAGCCCTTCGAGCACGACGTTCACCAGAACCTCGCGGTTGATGGCTAGGTCCAAGGCCGTGCGCACGCGAAGATCCTGCAGCGGGTTGCCATCGACATCTTCGCCGTTGACGCGGATCGGCTGCGGCTCCTCGTCCTTCACCGACGGCTGTACGTTCAGGATGTAGACCGAATCGGACGTGAATGTTTCAATCTCGGGGTCGTTCTCCATCGACAGGAAGTCGGTCGCGGGGACGTAGTTGATCAGGTCGACCTGACCTGACCGCAGCGCCGCGACGCGTGCGGCGTCGTCGGGAATCTCCTTGCGGACCACACGCTCCCAGGGGGATTCGCCGCGCCAATGATCCTCGTAGCGTTCTAACACGAGGTCACCCTTGGGTTGCCAAGACACAAATTTGTAGGGGCCCGTGCCGATTGCGGCGTCGCCCGAGTTGAACTCTTCGTTGCCGGCGCCTTCACCGGTTTCCGACGGCACGATAAACATGCGGGTGAAATCGTTCGGCAGCGCCGGCGCGATTCCCTTGGTGTGAACGTGAACCGTGTAATCGTCGATCACCTCGACGGAATCAACATACTTGGTATAGAGAGTCATCGACATCGGGCCGGTCACGCCCGGGATGCGGTCGATCGAATACTTGACGTCCTCGGCTGTGAAGGGCGTGCCGTCGTGGAAGGTGACCCCCTCGCGCAGCTTGAATTCCCATGTCGTGTCGTCGATCGGCTCCCAGCTGACCGCAAGGCTCGGCTCCAGTTGCAGCGTGTCGTCGGCATCGACCAGCGTGTCGTAGATGTGGCGCAGCGCTTCGGCCTGGCTGCCCAGCGTCGACCAGTGCGGGTCGATCGAATCGGGACCGGCGCGCAGGCCGATCGTCAGTTCCTGCGAGAACGCGGTCGGGGCCGCGGCCAGCAATGCGGCAACGGCGATTCCCGTCTTGAGTGTGTTTTTTAGCATAGTGCCTCCTGTCGATTTGTTACATCTATCTGTTACACTACGGCTGGATGATGGGCATTCGTCAACCTAAATTTTGAAAATCTGGTAATATCTGGTGCGCTAGGATATCCGATTGAAGAATAATTGTGCTTGAGTGCCCCTTCATTATCCTGCACTGTTACAATATGTCTGACCGTCACTCACAACTCGAAAGCACTTTCGAACGCCTCGCGACGGCGATCGACAAGGCGTCGTCAGTGCCGGTGTCGGTCCAACTGCGCGGGGCGCTAGAATACGGAATCGCCTCGGGCGACATTCCGCCCGGTACGCGCCTGCCATCGGTAAGACGACTCGCGCTCCACTTTGGCATGTCGCCCGTCACAGTGGGCAATGTTTATTCCGCCTTGCAGCAGGCCGGGCACGTGCAGGGGCGCGTCGGTGCCGGCACGTTCGTCGCCGACGGCGGAATCTCGCACCTGCAGGCCCAGTCCCTGCGCGAGGTAGAGCGATGCGTCAAGGAACTCGTTCGTCTGGGCCAGCAAGCTGGCCTGTCGCGGGCTGAACTCGCCTTCCGTGTATCCACAGTCTCATTCCGTCCAGAGCATGTACGCGTGCTGATGCTGGGAACGTTCCACGACGCGACGGCCGCCTACGCGGACGATATCCGCCCCTTCCTTCGCGCCGGCGACGAGATCGTCGCCCGAACCACGGAACAACTGACCCGGGACCGGCCCGAAGCGATCGACATTGTCGTCGCCCCGCGCACCCTGCGTGTCGAAGCTCAGGCGCTGTTTCCCAGGCTTCCGGTCGTGGGCATCACGCTTATCCCGAAAGAGGCGACGCGGATCGCGCTTGCTGCGATTCCGCCGCAGGCCCAGGTCGCTGTGGTGTCTTATTTCCCGGACTTTCTGCCGATGATGCGCGCGGGTGTCCTGCGCTTCGCCCCGCACGTCACGCGCGTGACGTGCGGTGTCAGCGACGATGACAATCTGCCGGCGCTGCTGTCGCAATCCGACGTGGTGGTCCATTCGACCGGTGCCGAGGATCTGCGCCGCGGCTTGCGCGCCGAACAAACCGCCATCGAGTACCGCCATACGCCGGACAGCCACGCAATCGAGACCGACCTGCTGCCGGCGATCGACGCCTGCCGCGGACGGACGCCAGAAAAAAAGGAACATGCGTCTTGAAGATTTCACAAAGCAACTGGTTCGAGATCGAGAAATACCTCGAGAAGGACGATCTCTGCGTCCTGCCGCTGGGATCGACCGAACAGCACGCCTACCTGTCCCTGTCGGTCGACTCGATCCTGTCGGAAAAAGTTGCGGCCGACGCGGCCGAGCCGCTCGGCGTTCCGGTCTTTCCGGCCGTGGCCTACGGATTGACGCCCTACTTCATGGCTTATCCCGGCACCGTGTCGTTGAAGCTTTCGACCTACGCGGCGCTTCTGCGCGATATCCTCGACAGCCTTTACATCACGGGATTCAGGCGCGTGCTGATTGTCAACGGCCATGGCGGCAACAGCCCGGTCCAGCCCGTCACGATGGAGTGGATGGAGGCGCATGAGGGCGCCCGCTGCCGATTCCACGACTGGTGGCGCGCGCCCGAGACCTGGGCCTGTGTGCAGGACATCGACCCAGTCGCCAGCCACGCTTCGTGGATGGAAAACTTTCCATGGACCCGCCTTGCCGGCCGCGACCTGCCAAATGAGCAGAAACAGCTTGTGCCTTTTGACAAACTGCGCGACCGCAACGCTGCGGGCGTCCGCGACCTGATCGGCGACGGCAATTATGGCGGCGTGTACCAAAAGCCCGACGCGGATAGCGATCGCCTCTGGTCCACTGCCGTTGCGGAGACGCGCGCCCAGCTCGAAGGCGATTGGGCATGAGAGAACCCATTCTGATCTGGGGCGCCGGCGCCATCGGCGGCATTCTTGGAGCCTATTTTGCCCGCGCCGGCCATGCCGTGCACATGGTCGATATCGTCGAGGATCACGTCCGCGCCATGCGCGAGACCGGGCTGGTCATCGAGGGCCCGGTCGAGGCGTTCACGCAAACGCTGCCCGCCAGCACGCCCGCCGAGCTGGAAGGCCGCTACCGGCGCATCATCCTGGCGGTCAAGGCGCATCACACCGAAGGCGCGCTGGACATGCTGGTGCCGCATCTCGCGCCCGGCGGCTTCGTCGTATCGGCCCAGAACGGGCTGAACGAGATCGCCATCGCCAACCGCATCGGCGCGGAAAACACCGTCGGCTGCTTCGTCAATTTTGGCGCCGACTGGCTGGAATCCGGCCGCATCCTCTACGGTAACCGCGCCGCTGTCGCAGTGGGCGAACTGGACGGGCGGAACACCGACCGGACGCACGAGGTTCACGCGCTGCTGCGCATCGTGGAGCCCGACGCGGTGCTGACCGATAACATCTGGGGCTATCTCTGGGGCAAGCTGGGCTATGGCGCGCTGCTGTTCGCCACCGCGCTGACGCCGCTTTCGATGTCGGAGGCGATGGCGCGCCCCGATCATCGCGCCGTCTATCAGGCGCTGGGGCACGAGGTCATGCGCCTTGCCGCGGCGCAGGGCATCCGGCCGCTGGGGTTCAACGGCTTCGACCCCGACGCCTTTCGCACCGCCGATCCCGCGGGAATGGCCGCCTCGCTGGACGCGATGGTCGAGCATAACCGCCACACCGCCAAGACCCATTCCGGCATCTGGCGCGATCTCGCCGTGCGCAAGCGGCGGACCGAGGTCGACGCGCAGGCCGGCTTGCTGGTCGAGATGGGCGGCAAGCACGGCGTCGAGACACCCACGCTGGTCCGCATGGTCGCGTTGATCCACGACATCGAGGAAGGGCGGCGCGACCAGTCACCTGAGCTAGTCAGCGAAATGGTGCCGCTATGCAACTGAGCCTGACGGGGCGCGTCTTCGCCGTCACCGGCGCCGCGCAGGGCATCGGCGCCGCCATCGTCACGTCGCTGGCCGAGGCCGGCGCGACGGTCGCCGCCATCGACATCGACACGGATGGCATGGCGGCCGTTGAGGACCGCGCCACGACCCATCCCGCCGATCTTGGCAGCCGCGACGGCGCGCATGCCGCGATCGCAGACATCGAGACGCGGCACGGCCGCATCGACGGCCTGGTGACGGCGGCGGGCGGCGTGCGCGGCCAGGCCGGGCGCCCCATCGAGGACATCTCCGAAGGCGACTGGCGGACCATCTTCGCGGCAAATGTCGACGCCGCGATGTGGTGCGCGCAGGCCGCCGCGCCCGGCATGAAGGCGCGCGGCTGGGGCCGGATCGTCACCATCTCGTCCGGCGCCGGGCTGCGGCCCAGCCTGACCGGGATCCAGGCCTACGCCTCGGCCAAGCATGCGCTGGTGGGACTGACCCGCCAGCTTGCGCTGGAACTGGGGCCGCATGGCATCACCGTGAATTCGGTCGCGCCCGGCTTCATACTGTCGAACCCCTCGACCGAACGCCAGTGGGACGCCTTCGGTCCGGAGCGGCAGAAACAGATCGTGCAGGGCATCCACATGCGCCGGCTGGGACGGGCCGAGGACATCGCCGACGCGGTGACCTTCCTGGCGTCGGACCGTGCGGAATGGATCACCGGACAGATCCTGTCCGTCGACGGAGGACACGCATGAGCAAGCCGCACGAATGGGACGAAGCCACCTGGCGCGGCCTGGTGAACCAGGTCCGCGCCGGACGCACCCTCAGGCCCGACGCATGGCCCGGCGGCGCGCGCTGCGCCGTCGCCCTGTCCTTCGACAGCGACCACGAGACCAACGAGCTGCGCGATGGCGGGCTGTCGCCCGCGCGCCTGTCCTGGGGCGAATTCGGCGCCCGGCGCGGCATGCCGCGCATCCGCGCCGCCCTGGATCGCCACGGCTACAGGGCCAGCTTTTTCGTGCCGGCCGTCTCGGCGCTGCTGCACCCCGACGAACAGCGCGGCCTTGCGCAGGATGGCCACGAAATCGGCCTGCACGGCTGGATCCACGAACTGAACGCGCGCCTCGACCACGCGACCGAACGCGACCTGATGTTCCGCGCCGCCGATACGCTGGAGCGGATCACCGGCACCCGGCCCGTGGGCATGCGCACGCCGTCGTGGGATTACAGCCCCAACACGCTGGCCATCGCGCGCGAACTGGGGCTGATCTACGACAGCTCGCTGTTCGCGGATGACGACCCCTACGAGATCGTGGCCGACGGCGAACCAACCGGCATCGTCGAACTGCCCGTCGAATGGATCCGCGACGACGCCGTCTATTTCATGATGAACCGCTTCGGCGCGCAGCGCCCATACACGCCGCCCGAAGCGGTGCTAAATGTCTTCATCCGCGAATTCGAGGGCGCGCATGCCGAGGGCGGGCTTTTCCTGCTGACCATGCATCCGCATGTGATCGGTTACCGCAGCCGCATGTTCATTCTCGAAACACTTCTCGAACGCATCGCCGAAAAGGGCGATTGCTGGGTTGCCACCCATGCCGACATCGCCCGCCACTGCGCCCGAGCGGCCGGACTGAAAGGACAGACATGACCTACGCCCTTGCCATTCACGGTGGCGCCACACTACGCGACTCCGCACCTCAAGCGTTTTCTGACGGTGGATTTCTTTCTGAGGATCAGGATGGTTTCTTCTGTCCGTAGGCGACGCCTGAGCGCGTCAAAACCAGTGCGGAACCATGACTTTGCACAATACCCATGCTTTTTCCGCGCGGGGTATTTTGTCCCCATTAGCTTGGCAGCCGTGTGACAGGCCATGGCCATTGCGATGGCGGAAATTGCGATCAAGAGGTTCAACCTTTTGGAGAGTTTCAACCGCCTATCTTCGAGGTTGAGACCTTTGGTCTTGCTATCAGCGAACATGCATTCAATGAACCAGCGCCACCGGTAGTATCGCAGGATGCGCGGCCCGCGCAGTTGTTCGGAACAGGCCACGATCAGTAACTCGCCACCTTTGATACGCTTGGCGCCGAAGTAGAGTTCAAGGGCCGGTTGACCGGCCTTGGCTGGCAGGCTTGCAATGAAGCCGCGCTCCCCCTTGCAGCGTCGCAGATAGGTGCGTAGCGAATACGAGAGTACCGTAAAGTGTGGGGCACCTAATCCGCGTCTTGTTGATATCCCCTGATACCAAGGCATAATTCACTTCGAAATTGACTATTTCGGATACCCTGGAAACCTGACTGCCCCACGCTTTGCGGTACTCTCCTTAAGCGGGGGGCCGACCTTCCCTCTCATGCTGCAACGCCCTGCATAAAGCGGCAAGACCTTCAGACAGCGGGACCAGCGGTTTGAATCCGATATCACGTTTGGCAAGGCCATTGGCGATCTTGGAGATGCCCCGGGCGACTGGATCAGGCTGGGCGCAGGTTACGGTCACATCGGGATAAAGGTCCGTGATGATCCCGACGACGTCGGACATGACGATACCCCGCCCGGAGGTTATGTTGAATATCCTCGCATCGGCTTTTTCCGCCGTTGCGGCGGCAAGAGTGCCCTGCACTGCGTCATGGATGTGAAGGTAATGGGTATAGGTATCTGCGGGGATCGCCAGCGACGAATTTTCGCCCCTCAAGGTTGTTCTGATCAATCGATCAAGCATTGTCGGTGTCTGCCGCCCTGGCCCGTAGATCCAAGACAGGCGCAGGGCAATCGCGTCAAGTCCGTGATCGTGCACGTAGCCCATCATAGCCTGTTCTCCAGCCAACTTGCTCGCCCCATAGACGGTGCTGGTCAGCGGCGGGGTTGTCTCATCGACACGGCCTGACTGGTTGCCGTAAACCTCGCTGGTCGAGCAGACGATAATCCGCCCGACGCCGTGCCGGCGCGCGACTTCCAGAATATTGGCCGTACCTCCTGCGTTGATCCGCCAGATATCGAGTGGCCGATCTGGCATAACCATAGGCCCAGACACCGCGCCACAATGCAGGATGGTCGTGAAGCCCCCGCCCTCGACCACGGCACCCACCTGATTGAAATCGGTCACTTCGCAGTGGATCATCCCTGCGCACGCCAAGGCGACGGGGCCTATATCACTCGCCACAACATCTACGTTCATGGCTTGCAGTTCGGTGACGATGGCAGTGCCCAGAAATCCGCCGGCCCCAGTCACCAGAACCCGCCCGAGTTCGCGCTCACCGGCCTTTCGGCCATGCCGTCGTGTTGTCGCCGATTCAGTCATTAGGAATACCACCCGACCGTTGGGCTGCACCCTTGTGCAGCTATGTCTGAAGTCTATCGCGCGGCGGCCCTCGGCACCCGAACGCGACAGTTTTTGTTTCATTATTGCCGGTCGGTTCTTTCATTCCGCCGGTTCGAGCCGTACGATAACTTCGGGATAAGTCACAAGCCATGCTGCAGAAGCCTACCAAAGGAACTATTCTTGGGACAGCTTGAGAACCGCGTTGCAATCGTCACTGGAGCGGCCACCGGCCTCGGGCGGGGCATTGCGATGCTTTACGCGCAGGAGGGTGCGGATGTGGCCGTGCTCGACCGAAATGGCCCGGGCAGCGAAATGGTCGCCAACGAAATCTCGAAGCTTGGCCGTCGAAGCATCGCACTCGAGGTCGATGTCGGAGACGAAGAAGCCGTAATTGTGGCAATGTCCAGGGCCGAGAAGGCGCTTGGCCCACCAGACATTCTGGTCAACAACGCCGGGATCATCACCGTCGCACTGATGGAAGGCATGGAGACCGAGATCTGGGACGACATGCTGCGGATCAATTTGAAGAGCGTGTTTCTATGCACCCGTGCTGTGCTGCCTGCCATGCGGGCGAAAGGTTACGGGCGGATCATCAACATCAGTTCGCAACTTGCGCATAAGGGCGGATACGGGATGACCCATTACGCTGCGGCCAAAGCAGGGGTAATCGGGCTGACCAAGGCGCTAGCTCACGAGGTCACAGCCGCCAATATTGCGGTCAACGCGATCTGCCCTGGCCCGCTTGATACCGACATGAAGCTGCCACCCGAATGGGCCGCTAACAAACAGAATGATCTGCTCATCGGCCGTCAGGGCCGGGTCGAGGAAATCGTCCCCACCGCACTGCTTCTTGCGACAGAAAGCGCGGCATTCTATGTGGGTACGACGTTCAATCCCAATGGGGGTGACGTATTGATCTGAAGCGCACTGCGGGGCGGCACCCTCAGGAGGCGAGCGTAGAACAGATTGCGTGGCTTGACGCGATCTTACCCGAACAGGCGATGCGCTCCAGCGCGGCATCGTGACGTTCCGCGGTGTCCGTCGCACAGGCGTCTTCAACGCAGATCATGCGATATCCCAGTACCGCACCAACCTTCATGGTCTGTTCGACACATTGATCGGTCAGAAAACCGGTGCAGAGGATGGTCGATATCCCGATATTGCGCAGGACGTAGTCGAAATTCGTGGAATGAAAGAGGCATGCAGAGGATTTGCGCAGGACGATTTCATCACCCACCGGCGCGGTCCGTGATGCAATCCGCGCGCCGTTTGATCCTTTCGGAATGTTGAAACCCGAGAGCTTGTAATCGAGGCTCCGATCCCGCCCGTCCCGCGTCAGGTTCTCCATCACCGTATAGATCACCTCGACCCCGGCACCGTGGGCGATGCTCAGAAGATTCTCCAGGTTCGGTAAGACGGTGCCCGCTGCACGTTGGTAAAAGACTGGGCGCGGCGGATGGTTCGCCGGATCAAGGACATAATTCTGCACGTCAATCAACAGCAGCGCAGTCTCTTGAGGCTCCAGCACGATAGTCATGATGTGCGGATGAACGGCTCTTTCAAACCGAAAAGTCCTTTTGGCCGCACCAGCAGAAAGGAAATCAGTGCCACCGCCACGATCACCTGCGTCACGCCATACACGCCTGTGGTTTCTTCGACCCTGCGCAGAGATTCACTGCCGACGCTGATGAAAACCGCTGCCAGGATCGCCCCCACGATCGAGCCCTGCCCACCGACCACAATGATCGCAATCAGGTTGAAGGCGAGGATCAGGCCGAAGGACTTGGGCGACATGACCGACACCACATGCGGCAACAGCGCGCCGCAAAACCCGGCGATTCCCGCACCAAGGACGAAGGCAAGCAGTTTCAGACGGAAGGCGTCGATCCCGAAACATCGCGCGGCCATCTCGTTCTCACGCACCGCCAACATCGCCCGGCCAAGCGAGGCATGTTTGATCCGCCAGCACAGGATGATCACCAGAACCGTGCAGATCCCGATCATTGAAAGCGTCGCCTCGCGCGGCACACCGGTAATACCACGCCCGCCGCGGGTGATCCCGTCGAGATTGAGCGCAAAGGTCTGGACCACGATGATGAGACCCAAGGTTGCTACCGCCAGGTAATGCGTTTGAAGATGCACCATCAGCCGCCCGATCAGCCAGCCCGCAAGCGCCGCAATGACACCTCCGACCAAGGCTGCCAAGGGCAACGGCAGGTGAACCTGGGCTATGATATCGGGCAAGGCGGGCATCGCAAAGCCCTTGCGCCCTACCGGATAAGTGAACAGGAGGGCCACATAGGCCCCCATGGTCATGAAGGCCGGATGACCAAGGCTGAACATACCGGTGAAACCATTGGTCATGGTCAGACTGACCGCAAGCATCACGTTAATCAGCGTGAGCGCGGTGAAGGTCTGATAATATCCGTTTCCCGAGCCATCGACGGCCAAGACCAGACCGCCCACGGCCACAACTAGTAGAATAAAGGCCCGTACCGGACTAAGCTCCATAGTTTTCATGCCCGCTCCTGCTCGGATTCGCCGAAAAGCCCCTGCGGCCGCACCAGCAGGATGAGGATAAGCAGGCCGAAAACAAAGGCATCGCGATAACCGGAATACTCGGAGGGCAGGAACCCCACGAAAGCGATTTCGGAAAAGCCCAAGATATAGCCACCGACAATCGCCCCCGGCAGCGAGCCCACGCCACCGATGATTGTGGCGAGGAAAGCTTTGAGACCCGGCAAAAAACCCATCAGCGGATTGATCTGCCCGTATTTGCCGCTCCAGAACAAACCGGCCAGCGCCGCCAGCGCCCCGCCCACGGCAAAGACAAGAAAGACCAGTCTTCCGATGGAAATACCCATGAGCTGCGCAGCAAACGGGTTTTCGGCCACTGCTCGGATCGCGATGCCGACGCGCGTCTTGCGGATGAACGTCGTCAGCGCCAAAGCGCAGAGCAACGTCACCACCGGAATAACCAGATCAATCAACGCCACATCCGCCCCACCTAGCGAGAGGCGCATCCGGAACACTTCGGGAAAGTTGAAGTTACGTGGCTGCGAGCCCAGAAAGATCAGCGCCAGATTCTGGATTGCGATCGAAGCCGACAGCGTGACAATGAAGCCGGTGATCATCGGCGCCCCGGTGATGGAGCGGAACGCAACCCGTTCGATCAGCCCGCCCGCCGCGAAACCGCCGGCCACCACCAGAAGCGGAAGAGCGACCCATGGCACGACGCCGCTGGCCACCAGCCCAAAAGTCATGTACGCCCCGATCATCATTAGGTCGCCATGAGCGAAGTTGACCAGCCGGATGACCCCGTAGATCAGCGAAAAGCCGATCGCCACAAGCGCATAGAGACTGCCCAGGCTCAGTCCGTTCACGATCTGCTGGATCAGATAGTCGGACATCAACCCACCCCCAGATATGCTTCGAACACGGCCGGATCGTCCAGCAACTCCTTGCCGGTGCCATTCAGCACGATACGTCCGTTTTCCATGACAAAGGCACGATCCGCTAGTTCGAGCGCCAGCATGGCATTCTGTTCAACGATCAGCATTGTGACGTCCTTTTCGCGGTTCAGCTCTTCAAGAAATGCGAAGATTTCCTCGGTGATCTGAGGTGCCAGGCCCAGCGACGGCTCGTCCAGCAGCAACAGCTTCGGCTCTGCCACGAGGGCGCGGCCAATGGCCAGCATCATTTGTTCGCCGCCCGACAGGTTGCCCGCCTTCATCGCGCGGCGCTCGCCGAGGATCGGAAACTGTTCGTAAAGATCGGATATCGCCTTGGCCACGCGCGTGCGGTCATCGGACAGATAGGCCCCAAGATAGAGATTTTCCTCGATGCTCAGCCGCCCGAAGATCTGGCGCCCCTCTGGACAGTGCACGATTCCTGCCCGCACCAGGTCCACCGCCTTGGTGCGTTTGATGTCGATCGTGCCGTGCCCGGTGTCCAGCTCTAGAAGTCCGCTGGCCACCGGCAGCAGACCTGACAGCGTCATCAGGGTCGTGGTCTTGCCCGCCCCGTTAGCGCCTATCAGTGTGGCAATCTCGCCGGCTTGGACGGTCAGGTCGATGCCCTGCAACACCTTGGTGTGCCCGCGCGTGACATGCAGGTCCTCAACGCGCAGCATCAGATCGCCTCCTTGCGGCGACGGCCCAGATAGACGGCCTCGACCTCGGGCATACGAAGAACTTCTTCCGCCGTGCCGCGCGCCAGCATCTCGCCCTTGTTGACCACGATCAGCCGCTTGCAGAGCGCGGCCACCATGCGCACGTTATGCTCCACCAGAATGATGGTCAGCCCGTTGTCGTTCAGGCGGCGCACCAAGTCCGAAAGCCGGCCCTTTTCGGTTTCGGTCATGCCGGCGGCGGGTTCATCCAGCAGCAGAAGCGTCGGCGCCCCGGCCAGCGCGCGCGCAATTTCGACCCGGCGACGATCACCATAGGACAACTCGGACGCATTGCGCATGCCCAGATCCGTCAGGCCGGTCCGTTCGAGCTTGTCGTCGGCGATTTCGCGGATGCGTTGCTCCGCCTCTTTCTGTCCGGGCAAGCCGAGTACGCAGTGAAACAGAGACCGACCGGCCCGCGCATGGGCCCCCGCCATCACGTTCTGACGGACGGTCATGTCTTCGAACAGCCTGATATTCTGAAAGGTCCGCGTCATACCCAGCCTTGCGCGGCGCTCCGGGCTCATACGCGTGATATCCGATCCCTCAAACTCTACGCTGCCGCTACTGGCCGCCATCACGCCTGTCAGAACATTGAACGCAGTTGTCTTGCCTGCACCGTTCGGGCCAATCAGCCCGAGCAGATCGCCGTTTTCAACCGAAAAGTCGAGCTTGGAAAGCGCCTGCACGCCGCCAAACCGCTTGGAGAGTTCTTTTACATGTAGCTGCGCCATTCGACCTTGCCGGAGATTTTATGGACAAATAGAAAGTGATATTGTAAGAGTTTGAATGTCAATATGTATTAAAAGTTTCATGCCTGAGGCATCGCGACGATGCCGCAAAACGGAGCATTTCATGCTTGACGATCAGCCAATCCTTGCGGCCACGGAACCGTCGCCGTTTGCCTCCGCGAAGGAAGACAGTGCCAGTCCTTTCACCATCGTTTGCGAACATGCAAGTCGTCGGCTTCCTGTCAGCATGGGCACCCTGGGGCTGGATGACGAACACCTCGCGCGGCATTTCATGTGGGACATCGGCGCCCTGGCCCTGGCCCGCGCCATTGCCGCTCGGCTCGACGCCCCTTTGGCGATGCAACGCTATTCCCGAATGATCTGTGATTGCAACAGGCACTGGGAGGCCTCGAGTTTCATCCCGGCGGAGGGCGAAGGCATACCCGTGCCCGCCAATATCAAAGTGACGGCCGCAGAACGCAAACAGCGCAGGGCCGAAATCTGGCAGCCTTTTCAGGATGGGGTCGCGGCGTTGCTGGATCGCAGGAACGCGCGGGGTCAGCAAACGCTTTTCGTGACGATCCACAGCTTCACGCCGGTCTTTTTCGGCGTCAAACGCGACATGGAGTACGGCGTTCTGTTCGACCGCAACGACTCGCTGTCTCCCGCCCTGCTCGAGGAGCTGCGCGCGCGGCATGGCGACAAGGCTCTGGCCAATGAACCTTACAGCATGAGCCGTGACACTGATTACACAGTCCCGGTGCATGGCGAGGATCGCGGCCTCGACAGTGTCGAGATCGAGGTACGCAATGACCTTCTGTCCAACTCGGACCAGATCGAAGCCCGTGCCGACGATCTGGCTGACGCGCTTTGCGAAGCGGCGGCGGCCCTTGGCGTGGCGGTCAACAATTCATCGAAAGGAGCCGGAAAGTGAAACAGGTAGACCCGGTACGCAACTGGCCGCTGGTGCCGTCGAAAACGGCGGTGCTGGTCGTCGATGTGCAGCAAAGCGAATTTTCCAACGACGTCATGGCCGCGGCACCCGAAATGGCACAGGCCATGCGCGAACGGATGCTGCCGGCGCTGTCGCGGCTTGTGGACGGTGCCCGTGAGGCGGGTTGCGAGATCATCTATACCGTCATCGAGGCACTGACCGCGGATGGCCGTGACCGCAGCCTCGACCACAAACTGTCAGACATCCTGGTGCCGCGCGGCTCGCCCTCGGCCAATATCCTGCCTGAGGCACGACAGCAAGAAGACGATATTGTGCTGCCGAAAACCTCGTCGGGCGTGTTCAACTCGACCAACCTAACCTACCTGCTGCGCAATATGGGGTTGGATCGGGTGATCGTCGCGGGGCTGCTGACCGATCAATGCGTGGACATGGCTGTGCGCGACGGGGCTGATCTTGGCTTCTACATGATCTGTGCGGCAGATGCCTGCGTGACGAAGACCGATGAACGGCATGTGCGGGCTCTGTCAGCCTTCAGTGGATATTGCCGGACGCAGGATGTGGATAGGATTCTGCAAGACCTCCGCGCAGCCAGCTGAACCCGGGCGTTCCTTTCGCCTCCGGCCTACACGAAAAAAGGCGTCTGCCGAGGCAGACGCCTTTTCTTTCTGGTGAAACCAGTAGCTCATGGCCGCCAGATGGATTCAACGTTGAACTCGCCGTTATGCACCGAAATGATCGAGATCGGCTTCGGCGGTACCATGGACTCACGCGTGTAAGAGATCGTGCCTGTAACGGCCTGGAAATCACGCGTTTTCTCCATTTCGTCGCGAATCGCATCGGGCTCTGCCGAACCGGCGCGCTCGATCGCGCTGACCACCAGCATCAAGGCGTCATAGCCAAGCGGCGCAAAAGCGTTTTCCGGCTCGATCCCGTACTCCTCTTGGTAATCCGCGATGAATTTCTCCACCTCGGGGCGGTCATCGCCGCGATAGGTATGGGTTGAGAACCAGACATCATTCGCCAGATCTGGCCCCGGCGTGGTTGCCACCAGATCGGTATCGAACCCGTCACCTGACACGATGGGCAATTCAAGCCCGGCTTCGCGGATCTGCTTCACGGACAGGCCCGCTTCGGTCGGGATGGCAGAGACGAAAACGATATCAGGCATCGGTTCGGTCGACTTGAGTCGCGCAATCTGCGCCGAAAAATCCGTGTCGCCCATCATGAACGAATCCTCGGCCACGATCTCGCCGCCGCGCTCGACAAAACGTTCCTTGAAGAACTTGCTGAGCGCCTTGGTGAAGTCCATGGACTGGTCAGTCCAGACCGCAGCCGTCATTGCATCCATTTCGTCAATCGCATAATCGGCAATGGCATAGGATTGATCGTCATCCCCAAAGGGAGTCATAAAAAAGTAGTTACCCACCCATTGCGGTAGCTCGGGGTGCGTGGCACCCGAAGTGACGAAGGGGATGCCGGCTTCCTGAAAGAGCGGCGCCGCAGCCATGACGAAGGTCGTGTCGGATTGTCCGATCCCCGCGACCACACCCTCTGCAAGAACGCGCTGAGCAGCCTTGGCAGTTTCTTGCTGATCAGTCCGGGTGTCTGGCGCGAGCAATTCGATCTGACGGCCGAGTACGCCGCCATTCTCATTCACGATTTTTGCGGCCAGCTGCGCCCCTTTCAGAGACGGTCCGTCCAGAGAGGACATGCCACCGGTTGAATTGTAGAGCGCGCCGATCTTGATCGGCCCGTCCTGCGCCAGCCCCGGCACCATGCCGATAGCGGTCAGCGCAGCAGCTGTGGCCAGTGTCTTTAACGCTTTCATTGCATCTTGCTCCTTCAGAGTTCCAAATTGACAGCGTGACGCGTCGTATGGGTGCGCTTTCGGCCAGCTCCGCTGTCACTGCTAGTCAGACACCATCGCGGCTATGTCATCGCAATTATAACCGACACACAGATGCTAGCGGGGAGTTAATCTTTGCGTCAACAATTTTTGACATTTTTTGCTTGTCGGCCCAAATTTATATCATTACTTTTTTCGCATGGCGGCAAACGACCCCCGGACCAATCACGTGACGATTACAGATCTTGACAGTTCTGGCCCCTACTCCGGCGCCATCTCTCGCCGCATCACCGAGATGTTCGGATCATTGGGGTCCCGCGAACAGGACGTGGCGCGCGAAATTCTGCGGCAATACCCGATTTCTGCGCTTTGCACCGTGGCGACGCTGGCGGAGCGGTCCAATGTCAGCACCGCAACCGTGCTCCGCCTTGTGCAGCGGCTCGACCTTAATGCATATAGCGCATTTCAGGACGTCGTTAAGGCGGATGTCTCTCGCCTGCTGGAGACACCCCTGCAACGGCTGTCTGCGCAATCTTTCGACGCTGAACCGGATGGCACCCTGCTGAGCGAGCTGCTGGACAGCACTGCACGGCAACTCCAGAAATGCCACAATCCCGTCATGGATGCCGATTTCCGCAGCGCAATCGGCCTGCTGGCTGATCCAAGGCACCGCATCTATTGCGCCGGCGGGCACCGGTCTCGTCACGTGGCGGCTCTGCTGACAGAATATCTGGGGCTGCTGCGTCCGCATGTGCAGCTGGTCGAAGGCCCGCCCGAAGGCTGGCCGCGTTATCTGCTGGACATGAACGCGCAGACCGTGGTGATCGCTACCGATATTCGTCGTTACCAGCCATCCCTGCTGCGATTCAGCTCGCTTGCCGCTGAGCGGGGGGCGCATGTGATCGCCATTTCGGACGCCTGGGCGGACAATCGCAGTTTCGGTGCCCATCTGCTGTTCCGCATGCCGTCTTCTTCGTCCTCGCCCTTCGACAGCCATTGTGGTCAGCTTCTGCTGGCCGAAGCTCTGATAGGCGGGCTCGCCACCGAAATCGGTCCGTCCCTTAATGATCGCCTGGAACTGGGCGAGGCGCTGAGATACCAGCAGGCGAATTCCTTCGATCCGCAACCCAACAACACCAAGGGGACATGACGTGACACGCCGCGAGACCGACCTGATCATGATCTGTGCCAGCGACGTCGCAGGTCAGATGCGCGGCAAGTCCGTGCCACGCAGCGCCTGGGAGGCGCGCCAAAAAAGCGGCATCGGCTGGACACCGACCAATGTCTTACAAACCTCCTTCGGCCCGATCGCGCCTTCGCCTTGGGGGGCGTTGGGTGATCTTGCCATACGGCCCGATTCCGACACTCTGATCGATATTCAGATCGCTGATGCCGGAATTGATGAAAGTTTTGCCATTGGCGATATCTTCACCTTGGAGAATGAGCGTTGGGGATGCTGTCTGCGCGGCCAATTGAAGACCGCGCTGGAACGGCTAGAAGACCGGCACGGGCTGCGCATCAAGGCTGCTTTCGAGCACGAGTTCCACTACTCCGGCCTGCCCGAACAGCCCGGTCTGGGTTATTCGCTTCGCAACTTCCGCAGGCTCGGTACCTTTCCCAATACGCTGATGCGAGTTCTGGACGCCGCCGGCCTCGAGATCGACACGTTCATGCCGGAATACGGACCCGGACAATGCGAGGTGACGATCGCCCCGAAACCGGCACTACGGGCGGCAGACGAGGCCGTCATCCTGCGCGATCTGGTCCGCGCCACAGCCCGCGGCCAGGGCGAGCGCGCGAGCTTTGCGCCCATCCTCCGTCCCGACGGCGTCGGCAATGGCGTGCACGTGCACTTCAGCCTTGAAACTACTGACGGAATTCCCGCCTGCTATGATCCTGATCAACCTCATGACGTTGCACGCTCTGCAGGCGCTTTCGTGGCCGGTGTTCTGGATCGGCTTCCGGAATTCCTAGCCATTGCGGCACCGTCGGTGCCTTCTTATCTACGCTTGGTTCCGCATCGTTGGAGCGCGGCGTTCAATAATTTTGGCAATAAGGACCGCGAGTCCGCCGTGCGCATATGCCCGGTCTTCGGCACCAGAAATCCAGAGGCCATGGCGCGCAAATTTCATTTCGAATTCCGCGCCGCCGATGCAGCAGCTAGCCCCTATCTGCTGCTGGCCGCTCTGATCAACTCGGGTCTGGACGGGCTAGATCGCGACCTATCCACCCCCACCCCCACGGAAACCGATCTTGCTGCGCTTGATGCGGCCGAACTGGCCGCGACCGGCTGCAGCCGCCTAGCCGGAAGCCTTGACGAGGCGCTAACCGCGCTCACCTCAAGCGACTGGGCCTCACAAGCCTTCGGCGCAACGCTGGTCGATGTGATTGACCGCCACAAACGCACCGAGATAAGCTTAATGGAGGGCTTGTCCGAAGAAGAAATTTGCACGCGCTACCATGCGGCCTATTGATGGCGTATGCCGTCAAAACGAATGCTTGCACGATGCCATGACGATATCCCGCTACACCGATTTGACAGGTTAGACCCGCAGAAAGGACTTTTCCAACCGGCACCTGCAAAATCATACCTGATTACGCATGTTGCTCAGCCGCTCTCGGCTTGGTACAAACAGTGAACATACAGAATGTTAAGGGGATCAGGGCGATGGCGCGCAACAAGGTTCAGTTCCAGAAAGGGCTGAGTGAGCCGGAATTCGAGCGGCTCTACGGGACCGAGGAGCAATGTCGGGCTGCGGTCGTCGCGTC
>Ga0307975_1000385_pt1 | contig 25295 bp, 35 predicted proteins | sample OrgLakmetagen917_FD_201825 | JGI IMG/M metagenome (GOLD analysis project Ga0307975, IMG submission 201825) | Saline water microbial communities from Organic Lake, Antarctica - #917 | ecosystem: Environmental > Aquatic > Non-marine Saline and Alkaline > Saline | place: Antarctica: Organic Lake... | reverse complement strand
CTAAATTGTCTTCTTTTATTACTGCATTTGGACTTGTGCTTATGAAAAATCCATAGTTGCCTGCTGAAACAGTAATACTAGCATTAGAGCCTTGTTGTACAAATTTTTCTAAAACAGAATTTAGATTGCTGTAAGATTGATTGTTCATACTTACATCATTATTTTTTTGTCCTTTCCATTGTGGTAAAACTTCAGTTAATGTAGCAAGTTCAGATTCTGCTGTTCCTTCTGGGAATTGTATTCCTGGTTCGTAAATAGCTTTTCCTTGCATAGTAAATTGATTTAAAATTAAATAATTGACTGGTGTTGATTGAGTTGTTGAAATTTCTTTACTGTCTTTTTCTAAAGAATAAGAAATTAAAGCTCCAGCATCGTTTTGTACAAACGTAATTACTACTGTTTCTTCAAAAGAAGTTCCTCTCTCTACAAATTGACTTGAAATGTTTATACTAACTTCTGGCATAGTCGGATCGATATCGCCGCCGCCTCCGCCGTCTCCATCACCTAAACCACCTCCTCCTGGCTCAGTAGGATCTTCTGGGTAATGAATATCTGCAAACGCAGGAGGATTGCCACCAGTAGTTAAAACGCTTTCTGGTACATTTTTAAAACATTGTTCCGTGCTAGAATACATAAAAGCGTCTCTAGTACTGTAACGCAACACTTCTGATATCTTAGCCCATTCTTGCGGAGTAGATGGCCAGACATCATCTCCACGCGCTTCTCCAATGCGGTTATGATAATATATTTCCATGTCTCTGTAAGTAGCTCGAGAACCTTTGTCTACAAATCGTTTAGGACGATACAAGTAATAGCAAATTCCTGAAACAACTGCTTCAAGATGATTTTCTGAGACTATAGGATTACCTTCACCGTCAGTAAGCAATGTATAGTACAACAAAGTGAATGATTCTAATTGTTGTTTTTTAGAAAAAAACATCCAATTACCTTGCAGTCTATAATCTCCAGGGCAGATTTTATTTTCTTCACAAATGCCTATTTTTTCTATATGAACAACATCATCAGGAAGTTTAAGTTTGTATTGATAACCATCATAGATTATAGTGTTATCACTTGTTTTGTAAACTACTTTTCTGAGAATAAGACTAGCTCCAAAACCTATGTCTTTTTCAGTACGATAGACAAGCCTTCTAATGCGAGGAAGTAAATTAGTAAGATTAGTCATTCCAGTATCGTCTTTAATCGATTCTAAAATGCTATCAAAAAGCACTAAGTTAGAGTACATAAATACAATGTTTTATTAGATTTTGCCTTCTTTAATTCCTGTTTAAAGATAGGTAATAAATCTTTGTTTTTTTGGCTTGTGTATAAATTTTCAATTTTAGGTATCTGATTAGTAGTACCTGTAAGCTTTTTAATATTAACTAGATAGTTCATTTTTTGGCTAGCTCTCATAAACCAAAAAAATCCAATAGAATTATTTCCACCAGATATTCTTTTCTCAGATTTACCTTTGGCCATATATCTAACCCATTTTGGGTATATAACTTTTTTCATTAAACCACCAAGCGGAAAATATATTGGTAAATCATTCATATAAAAATCGTAAAAATAAACTTTAAGGTATTCTTTGACTATTTTTTTAAACAGCTGCAAAGTAACTATTTTTTTTCGTTGTCTTTTTACTTTTGTTCCAATGCAGAAAAGAGAAGGGTGATACCTTCTCTTTTGTTTTGCAAATATTTTATAAAAGAAATCTATGTTTATGACCTCAACATCAGAGCTCCGGGCTATCGTTTTGCTGTTTCGCATCGTTTCTCATATTAGTTGTTTCATCAGAAGCAGTTCTTAGAAACAAATTAAATTCTCTTGCATTGACTGAATTAATAAGATCTTCAATTAATTCGTCTGGCATAGGATAAGGGCTTTTAGTGAAGTTGTAGCCTGAACCGTCGTCTGGATCAACTAATACCGCTTGCATACCTATTTTTTTTAATTCTTCATTTTCTAAATCTTTAAGCATTTGAACAATAGAGTTTAAATGAGAAGAAGAAAAATCTTCAAGCAGATCAGGTTGTATTTGACCTGAATAAATAACAACTCTATTGTTTATAAATTTAGCCAACGGATGATATTTGTTGAATCTATCTTTTAATGCTCTTCTCCATGAAGAAGCATTAACCATTGAAATATCATAACCATCAATAGTAATCTGAATTCCAAAGTTATCTTTGAATCTTATTACTTTTGGCATTACTTCAGATACTAGATTAACTCCGTCTTTTTTGAAAAAATCTTTTTGAATATATTGAAAAACCTCATCAGGTAATTCCATTCCATTGTTACAATATCTAGTTAAAAGCTTACCTCGATGTATTCTTAAAAACGCACGCATCAAACGTTCGTTGATAGGATCATCAGCATTAACTTCTCCAGCGCGCACTATATCCCATATTCCATAAATGATGTCGGCTTCTGTTCTCATTATTTATTGAATTTTCTAAAAGCTTCTTGAAGCTGATAATTAGATTGACTTCTTTGATCTCCAGTACTATTAAACAATCTAGTTACTGTACTCAATATTATTTTTTCTATAGCTTCATCTGGAAGATTGACTGCTCTTACATTAGTGTTTGAAACTGTTGCAAAATTAGGTTGCTTACAATAAATCAATTTCATGTACCGAGGTACAACATCGTTTTCACCAATATCTATTTGGTAAAGATTGCTTTCTTGTGTGATTAAAGGATAAAGTTTTGTAGGTGTTCGGTTTGGGTTGTTATGTGCAATCTTGTATTCGCCTTGTCTAAGTACATCAGCTCTTCTGCAGCGTGTTCCATCATTGTAAATGATATCATAGCTTAGTACTCTGAAATAATTCACTGGTAAGCCTGAAATGTATCTTGAGTTGTCGTTTGGGTCTTTTATAATGTTAAGCTTAGTAGGAACAATTAGTGGCCGAATATCATCGACCACTTCTTGTGTTTTTTCTATAATCTTTACTTTTTCTCCTACAAAATCTAAAGTTGCAGTTTTGAAATAATTTAATATTATTGGTAAAGGAAAGTAGTCTGAACCTTGCTTGTCAGCAAAAGTTTTTATTTTAAAATCTACTTCCGATAATTTATATTCCATTACTGCAATTTATTTAACTGTTAGATTCATTTTTAAGAGCCTGGTAAAGCTTTCCTGAAAGCTCTGCGTAAAACTCTGGATCGTTTTTGAAAAAAGAAATAACGCTGTCGTAAGATATGCCTAAAGCATTTCCTTTGTAGCGATACATTCCATCACTTACTGAAATTACGCCCGTACGCGCAAGCTCTTTAATTTCATAAATGTATTTTGCTTCTTCAATGTTGTCAAGAATTTTGTTGACTTTTTGAGCGTTTTCATAAGAAGACCTTACATAATTTTTAAGTCTGCTTCTAAGCTTAGTAGTTTCAAGATCTGGCTTAGTAATGTATTTTTCTTCTCTGTACTCTAACTTACATGCAGATAAGATAAATCTTAATTTATCTCTAGAGAAAGCTTGCTTTCCTGTGTCTTGCGCAATGGCACCAATAAGTTTATCGATGTAATCTTCTTCTTCTAAATCAACAACGCTTTGGTGATCTAAATTTACAAGCGTAATACGAGGGTTTGAAAGCTTTTTAGCGTAATAGCGATTATCAGCTTTAGTTTGCTCTTCTGGAACTCCTACTTCAGGATGGCCAACTAACCAGTCAATGATTAATTTGTGCTGAGGATTTCTAGAATCAAATCTAGTAACTTGACGCTCTATCATATATCCTGAAAGCTGTTGACCGTTTACATTGTAAAGAACTCTTTCTTTACCTGTAACTGCATCAGGATAGGAACTGATCATACGACCACTGAATCCTTCTGGTCCAAGATCGTTAACTAATTTGTACTTCAATTGCCAAACGCCTTCAATTAAACCTTCTTTCTGAATTACGTTTTTTGTTTTTTCTTTTGTTTCCATGACTTAATTTAAATTAAAAATTTGCAACCCCCATTAGTGAGGGTTGCAAATAAAATTGAACTTTTTAGAAAGTAAACGCTGAAGCTTTTTGGCCAGCAATAACACTTCCTGTTAAATCTCCTCCTGCCCAAACAGCTGAAGCTTTTAAAATACCACAAGATCTAGTATCATAAAGTACAGCCATTAATTCAGAAAGCATGTGAATAGAACACCCGTCAAAACCAGAAGCGGCAGTGTTGTTGTTCTCATTCCCTGGATTGAATGATGTCATTCCATCTACAAACTTACGTTTGAAACCTCTGTCTTGACGAGAGAAAACTTCAAAGTTAGGAACACCGTCTACTGGAGTAGTGTTCAATACGTAAATGTTTCCAGTACCTACCAAACCTCCGTTTGTTCCGTAAAGACCAGGGTGGTTAAATAGTTCATCTTCGATAAGTACAAACTTGTTACCAAGGTACTCGTATTGAGTAACTTCAAAACCAAGAGTCATGTCTTTACCGGTAGTGACATTGTAAACAATGTTACTAGCACCAGCAGAAGCAGTATCGTATTGCATCAATTTTTTCATTCCGGCATCAAAAGCTGTACGACCAATACGGTCAGTAATAGCTAAAAATGTGTTTCCGGAACTACCTTCTGGAGAACGAACTGCAAGCGTGTTCGTAAGCGCTTCGATCATGGTATGAGCCAAACCGTTGTTTGGATTATAATCGAAAGTAGCGTTATCCTGAATTTCAGGAATCCATCCGTTTCCGATTACTGGAGCAGCAATACCTGATTCTTGTTGGAAACCATCAAGACTCAGTTTGTTTGTTCCATAGTTTTCATACCAAGCATGGCTTGAAGGATCCATAGTTGTTCTAGAGAAACGTAAAGCTTGCTCATTTAACATTCTAAAGATTCTTTCACCTCTAAGAACTTCGGTAAATTCCCAGCTCTTATCATTTGGATTAGATCCATTGTAGATATTAGAGACTTTTTGCTTTTGAGCAGAACCAGTCATGGTTAGCGTGTAACGAGTAATGAAAGAATAATTTATTCTCCATTTGTTACGCGCTGTTCTTTGAGAACCTTTCAAAGAACCTTCTCCAAAAGCAGAACCACCTTCTCCAAAGACAACGCCATCGGCAAAGTGAGTCTCATCATAAAGAGCTGGAGCACCAATCGTTTTACCATCGTAAACGTAGTGATCACCTGTAGACGCTTTACGACCAGGCCTAGTGATAATAACGTTCAAACCAAGACCATCACCTAAAGTGATTTTGTCGTTTGGATTGTACTTATCACCAAAAATTCCATTTTCTGGATCGTGTTGTACAGAAAGAGATACCAAAGTATCTGTTTCAACTGCATTAGCAGCAACACCAGACAAAGTAACTGTACCAGTAAGGGCAGTCATGTTTGGAGAAGGACTACCTGCATTATGCCATGAACCTACAACCGCTTTACCAAAAGAGTAAGCTGGAAGAATGTCCATACCTTCGTAAGCAATACGGTAAGCATTATCACTGATGGAGTTTCCTTCACCAGACTTTTTCATTTTTCCTTTTCTTACACCTTGGTTAACAAGACCAGTGTAATACATCCAAGACTGAAACTTGTTGTATTTTTTGAAAAGATCGAAAGACTTTCTTTCCACTTCGAAATGCTTTTTCATCAACGTAGTCAATGAATTGCCTTCTGTGTGAATCTGAGGGTTGAAGCGCTCTTCAGCACCTCTTAATAATAATCCCATTTTTTAAAGATTTTTGAGTTAATAATTTGTTTTTAAAAATCTTCAACCTCCTTACCATTGGGCTATTCAGTTAAAGCGACGTTTGTTGATTTAGGCTTCAATGTCGTTGGCTTTTCCACCTTAATCATCAGCTATCAATGAAGATAGTAATCCTTTTGAACCATCTGAGCTCCCAGACGTGCCTCGCTTTTGGGCTTTTGTCATGGCACTTTCACCGTTTTGTTTTTGCTTTTTGTCAAAATCTTCGGTTGCCGCTTTAAGGCCATCACTAAATGTTAATCCGGTTGCTTTCTTATAAACTTCTGGTTTGTATGCCAGCAACACAGCTAACTCTGCTTGAGCTTTCTTATCAGACTTTAGTCCGTCAAGGAATTGACCGCTGTTTACATCTTTGTAAACTTTGGACAATGTTTTTTTATCGATTTTTACACCAAAGAAATTAGACTGGTAAATTTCAGCAAGAGCATTTTGTAATTGCTCTTTTTCTGTTTTTTGAGCAACAGCTTTTTCTTCTGCTCTACGAGTCTCAATTTCTGATTTTTTAGATTCGGCAGGTTTAATAACCTTTTCGTTAATATCGTTTCTTAAGTTTTTAGCATGAAGAGAAATAGTTTTTGAATCAATAAGATCTTGAACTTGGTCTTCAATTTCATCGGCTACATCATCATCATTAATGTCTTTACCTTTTTGAACAGCAATAGTTTCATATTGTCTTCTCATCAAAGCTTCATCGTCTAATCCCATAAAAGCAGAAAATTGCTCGATAGTATTAGTAGCAGTTTCAAATTCTTCTTCTTCTTTTGAAGGATCATCTGTTTTTGTATCTTCTTTTTTGAAATGATTTTTTAACTCTTCAGAAGTTTTAAAATCAGTATCTAGACGTTTATTGAATTTTTCAATTTCTTCTTTAGTAAATTCATCGTCTTCTTCTTCTTCCTCTTCGTCTTCACTGAATGATAATTCATCATCATCATCATCATCATCTTCTTCTTCGTCGTCGTCTTCAGTTTCATTTTCAGTGTCACCACGAAAAATGTTTTCATCAATTTCTTCTTCTTCTTCTTGATCAATTTTTGAACTAAAAATATCATTTTCGTCAAAACTCAATCCTTCTTTTTCTTCTTTTTTATTCTCTTCTTCTTTTGTTGCCATGGTATTGTTTTATTTTGTTAAACAAATCTATATAAAAAAAATGTTACTTTTCTTTATTTCTATTCTCTTTTTCTTGAGCTACTTGTAATTCAGCTGCTTTAATACGCTCTGCAGAAGTCGCTTTAACGTTGTCTGCTGCTATTTTATTGTTAGCATAGATTGTTGCGACTTCTTTTTCTGTTGTGTTGTCTTCTCTAGCTTTTAGCATGTCTTGATCTCTCATAGCTTTCTCTTTTTCTGCTTCAGCTTTAAATTGAGCAGATTGAGCTTCTTGAGCTTCTTGTCTAAGTTTTTCTATCGAATTTACCATTCGCTGGAATACCGCTTTTTTCTCGACTGCAGTTTCTCCTTCAAAAACTTCTATAAGACCCATGATTAAATCTGGGGAACTTCCGGCAGAATTTGATAAAGCCATTTCTGCAGCTGCATCAATACGTTCTTGGGCTTCTCTGTCTTTACGACCATCAGAAAGATACAAACCAAAATCTGAATCAAAAAATTCTTTGTAAACTTTCAAGAATTTAGTTTTCATTTCTCCAATGATATATTGGATAACTTCACCGTCTTCATAATCGTGTTTAGCTTTAATCAATACTGCTTCAAGTACAGACTGTACATACTGATCAAATGGAGTGTATATTATTTCTGTTCTAGCTGTGCTCCCGCGTATAGCTTTGTCAGTACCAGTAGCAGTTTGGTATTGACCAATTTGTCCTTCTCTTTCTGGGGATATTCCTACAAATTTTGCAGCAAGATCTTCAATAATAGCAAGGCCATTAAATAAATCTTGTATTGCTCCTTTCTGTGATAAGTCAAGAGATGTAAATTGGTTAAACGTGTTTTTTTGAGATTTTTTTTCAGCTGAGTTAATGATCATCAGCTTGTCACGTTTAATGTGATGCATTACTCGGTTTAATCCGTTTTCATAACCACCTTTAGAAAATGCTTTTGGAGTTTGTGCTGCATCATAAACAAGCACTCGACTGTTGCCCGCAGACTTTAAAGCTAATCTAATTTCAAATAGTATTTCAGATGCAATTTCTTGAAGTTGATAAAGCTTGGCTGCAACTGATTTAATGTGAGATGTGCCAGTTGTATTGTCTCTTATGATTGATAATACTGGAAGCCTACATTCGTATGGGTTTTCTTTTGAAGAATACCTTTGCTCCATAAGACCATAATCAAGACAAATGTCTGGACCAATCATAATACAAAATCTCGGCATTTCACCATCAATATGTTTTACTGTATCTTTTTTTCTAGCTTCAGTTTCATCTTTAAGTTTACGGTAAACTTTTTCTTTAGTCTTTTTGTTTTTTGAAATTTTAATAGAAATTCTTTTTCTAGATTTCCACATAGAATTGACTATTCTAAGTCTATTGACTTTATTAGAAGTCTGGAACCATCCATTGAATTTAGAAGTTACACCTAAAGCTTCACTGCTTTGTCCTTCTTCGTTTTCTATAGGTTGAGTGAAAGACTCAAACATTTTTTTAACCTCAACTTTTTGTGCTGAGGTTAAAGTAAAACTGTTATAGATTTCGTTTTCTGTAAGGTAATAATTTTCAAAAAAATATTCGTGATTGTCCTGGACTACTTTATAAGGATCAATGTCAAAATCAGCATCGAGTGGATGCACTTTTCTCATGGTAGTATGTCCATGCTTTTTATCTAAAATAGCATGGCATCGATCAGTAATACAATAATCTACAAAAAGCTGAGGTAGCTTTTGTTTTTCTTTACGGACATCGAGGAACAATGCTAGTAAATTGTCTGCTACTTCTTCAGCTAGCATTTTAAAATCTTTTTCAAAAAACTCTTCAATGTCTTCTGGCAATTCTATTTCAGGATTTTCTGTTTTAGGTTCAAACCCTAAATCGCCTTGCATTTTTTTAGTAAGATCTCGCATGATCTCTTCACTAACCATTTTAAGTTTTTCTTCAAACTTTTTGTTTTTAGATTTTTTGTCAATGACATAAGCTTTTCTTCGAATAGGCCTCATTAAATATTCACCAACAATTTGTTCTATTTTAGTTTGAATAAGCGGATAAACTACATACTCTACTCCAAGATCAGTTCCGTTTGGACAGGTAATTCTCTTTATTTTTTTTTGCTCTTCTTCATTAAGCTCACAATTGTATGCTCTAAAATACTTGAGCATGTTGTCTTTTTCATCATTAAAATTGTCGGACAAAGAAAATGTAGCGTATTGTTTAACGTGAGACATGTGCCACTCTTTGTCTTTTTTAGACTCGGGAATGGTTTGATCAGGTAGAGATAGCAGACTCATATTTGAATTTTATTTAAATGTATCAATTATTATTTATATTTCTTTTATGTTCTTCAATAGTAAAAGCAAAAATGTCATTTCCATATCGTTCTAAAACTTCTTCACGTTCTTTTTTTACTTTGTTAACTGCAGCAGTTTGGCTTTCTAAATATTTTCTTTTTTCTTCCCCAACTAAATCATATTCAGGGTCAAAGATAGACTCTTTGCTTGAGAAATCATTATGATCATCACCTTGGTATGCTTGGCCATAAGTTACAAATTTATATTCTCCGTTTTCTATTACCCATGTACCCATATCATTTATGACGTCACCGTCGTCGTGCGAATCTTCTATACCGTCAGATATTTCTCCAAACATTTCAAGCTTGTAGAACATACACATTGCGTAAGCAGAACCTAAATCCGAGTTATTTTCACCAAATTCTATTAAGTGATCAAGTATTTCTTCAAACCAGATGTTGTTCCAATTTTGATTAACCTCAGCTTTAAGAAGTCTTGTGGCAAAATTAAACGCATATTGATTAGGCATTTTTAAACCGTACTGGTTAACTGCTCTAGAGTTATAACCATGTTCTCCTAAATCTGGCCTAGCTTTAAGATGTTTTTCACCGTTAATATCTAAGAAATAATTTTTAATCGAAATTTTAGTATGTTCTAAAAGCATTTCAGAATCATAATAAACTGCCAGTCGAAATGTATTAGAATAAAACTCATCATCATTATCTGAACTGCCTCTATCTAAAATATAAGCTATAGGAAGATCATATTCTTTGTTTGGGCCACTAAACAATCGATACACAATACTTGCTCCAAGAGAACCTGTTCCTTCAGCAACATCATCATCGTAACTATCTGTTCCAATGATGTCAGGATTAAAAGGTAATCTTGAGTGATCAATTGGATCTAGTATTTTATTAATAGTTCCAAGGTCATTGTCTTCAACAAATTTTATTTTAGAACCACGATTGAAATGTACTTTGTCAATCTCTTTTAAATTTTTTGCTCGAGAAACAAGAGATTTAGTTTGGCTATCATTTGTTTCCCATTCTAGTCGTCCAATAGTTTTTGGATAAGGACAATTATCCAAATTATTTTTTTGAGCGTTAAGCTTTTTACGGTTAAGTAAACCTCCTGAGTTTTTAATAAAGATGTCAGACTCTTTAACTGGATATGATTGTATATGCTTTACGTAACCTTCAGAACCTTCTTTTTCTTGACGTTCTTTTATAATATAGTCAAGAGCTGCTTTTTTATTTGTTCGGCCAGTTTTAAAATCAAAAAAAGAAATCTTTTTGCCTGTTTTTTCATCTGGAATATTATCACCAGGATAGAAGTCAGTAGAAGAAACAAATATTTTTTTAAGATTGTATTTTTCAGGGTTGTTCCACATTATTTTGTAGCCTTTAGAACCCTTGTCTATTTCTCCACCGGTACCGTAAATTAAAGGAGTTCCAAATTGATTTGCTCCATCTTTAAAACAAGGTTCAGTAGATTTGTAAGCTGCAATAATATCTTCAAAAAGACCTGCTTCTTCAAACACTACCATTGACAAACTTTTACCTTCAAAACCTGTAGGTTTAGCGTACATCGTTTTCATGTACATTGAAGACTGAAGGCCGCCTTCTTTCTCTTGCTTGTTTTCAGTGTGTTTGTAACTGAGTCGAATTTCGTCACTGTTTTTAGTACTAACAGAAGATCGATATTCTTCTCTTACATTTTCAATTAAATATTTTACTTTCTCGTAAAAATCTTGAGCTTTATCATCTTGCCCAGCAGCTACACCAAGCTTGTTTCCGCGATAAAAAAGCAGTTCATAATAACAAGCTGATGCTCCATACCAAGACAAACCAACTCGTCTAGGTTTACCTACAATTAGACCATGGCTGTTTTTAGCATCGTCAAGTTCATTATATAAAGTTCTGTCAAGTTCTCTATAAAACGGAGAGCCCATGGTTTTTCTGGTTGCCCCAGGTACCATAAGTTCAATGTTACACATGTTTAAATAGAAATAATGTACACCTGTAATTTTAGGCATAAAGTTTCTAGGCTTAAAACCTGTCAAACATTTATGATCTTGATCATCCCAAAAATCATCATAAGAAATAGTGCCTGGATTATAATCAGGAATCTCCATATTCTCCAAAGGCTTATAGAGCTGTCCGTCAAATTTGTTCCAGTCAATATTTACTTTCATATTCGTTTTAATTAAAATGTAAAGACACCAACATTTTCATATTGATGCCTTTACGGGAAACAAAGAAGACTCTTAGTAATCATCGTATTTCCGTATAAAATGAGCTTTTCTTTTCAAGTTTTTGTTCAATTCTTGAAAGTTTATATCCGTTTTTAACTGGTGATTTTTCATAAACTTCTTTGCCTTGAATTTGCTTTTCGTACTCTTTGATGTCGGTGTTAATAACACGAAGCATAGCCGCTATTTTAGCAGGGCTTTCGTAAATTATCTCTTCACCTTTTTTATTCTTTAGACCTTTACCGTATTTTTCTTCAGATTCTTTAAACCTTTCAAGCATTGACACTTTTCTTTGGTAGTGGATTTGGCCTTCTACTAAAGTAGGATCATATTGGAGGTCAGAATATTTTTTGAGTGCAAGTTGTATTTTTTCTTGAGGCCAATCCCAAACTTTACGTTTGCCAGTAACTTCTTCTTGAGCTTTAAAAGGTCGATCTTTGTCGCTGTAAAATCTTACTGGAGATAAATAATCAACTGTAAGAGCAATAGCAGTCAAGCAATGTATTCCAGGGAATTCTGATCGTTTTTTAAAACGTAAATCTTCATCAATTAATATTTCACGAAAAGCTTTGATTGACAAAATGCCATCATTTTCTTCTTCTATCTCTAAAAGACCTGTCTTGATATTAATTTTTGTTAAATACATTATAGCAAATGTAAATAAAAAGAGGTAGCGTTAGCTACCTCTTTTTCAATTAATGATATTTTTTATTGTTTCGGTATTTTATTGCATATCTTTCAATCTGCCTTTTACCAAGGAATATTTGATATCGATCGTTCATTATTCCTACAATTTTCTGGTATGAATCCTTTGGATAAAGCTTTTTGAGAAAGGTGCGAAGAAATCCAACTTTGTAAATTGTATTGTCCTTCTTTGTTTCCATGAATTTCTTCGGCACCGTTAACTTTAACTTAGAGGATTGTTCTTCAACTTTAATTTTACGGATTTCATTTTCGCTTAACCAATTAAGCATATCCGGATCTTTAATAGTTGCGTTTCTATCCTCGCTTGTTATCATAGTCTTTTCTCTTTTGATTTTTTAAGCTGTTTCACTTCTTTGTCAAAAGCTACTTCTTTCTTAATAGCTTCTATGTCCTTCTTTTCTTCTTCAAATTTACGAACAAGCAATGGCATTATCTTAGGAGTAGTACCACCAAAATCTCTTTCAATTCTTTTGAAAATTTCTTTGTCTAAATCATCAACAATCTCATTGTTTCCGTTGATTCTTTTTCGGAGGTGATTTTCAAGCTCGTCTTTGTAGCTTAAACTAACCAATCCTTCTTTTTGTTTTTTAGAGACTTCTCCAAAAAAACCATGCATTTGCTCACTTCCCATTTGGATAATCTGCTGAGCAGATATGATAGATTGAGTTGACATATTTTCTAATTTCTTAGCCATATTTATTTTTTTATCCTGATATCAAGACCAGGTGTTTTCTTATTAAAATTTTTGTGTAAGTGAGAACCAATGCTTGGTGCTTCAATTAATTTGTCAAATTGCTTTGCTGTTACAGGAGAATAAACATATGTACTGCCATTACTTCTAAAAGTAACATACATAATATTTTTTTCTTTGTCAAAAGCTACTTGCTTAGTTTGACTGCTTTTATCTGTATTGATTGTGACCATTAGTAAGGTTGTTGAGGTTCTTTTTTATACACATCTGTATCTACAATAACACATTCTGTAGTAAGGATCATTCCCGCAATCGATGCTGCAGCTTCTAAAGCAACTCGAGTTACTTTTACTGGATCAATTACACCTTCTTCAATCAAATCTTCAGAATATTTTTCGGTTTTAGCGTTTATTCCATGATTGAAATTATCAGTAATAATATCAATTACGTCTGGAGAAACTTTAATACCTACGTTTTCTATAATTTGAAAGAAAGGTTGCTGAATTGCTTTCATCAAGATTTGAGAACCGTATTCTTTACTTGGATTTTTTGATTTGAAACCAAACTCCATTTTTGATAAAGAAAGCAATGCAGCACCTCCTCCAGGGATAATTCCTTCTTCATTTGCAGACTTAACTGAATACAAAGCATCTTGAACCCTTCCTTGTTTCTCTATATACTCAGAATCTGAATTAGCGCCTATGTTTATATAAGCAATACCATCTGACAATCTGGATATACGTGTTTGCAGTACTGACTTCTCATAAGACTGCGTAACGGATTTAAGTTTTTCTCTCAAATTGTTAGCACGATCATCCATTTCTTTTTCTACACGTATCTCTTCTTCTTCATCTAATCCAAAAGCTCCTTTTATAGAAGACATTTGTTCACCAATGGTGACTTCTTTAGACTGAGGCAGACTGCTTAAGATTTCTTCTTTAGGAAGATCTTCAAATTGTAAAGCATCGTTTTCTAGAAATGGTGATTTTCCTAGAACTGCGCCCAAATCTTTAAGTAGTTCTTCTTGATCATTTCCAAAGCCTGGAGAATTTGCCACACAACATTTGAATCCAGCTCTTTGCACATTTTGAATAAGCATGTCTGATATCATTGGGTCTATTCCGGGAGTGATAATCAACAATGCTTTGCTGTTTTCTGCGCACTGATTAAGAAGATACTCTAAGTTGTCATTCATCTTGTTGATCTTCTTATTGGTCATAAATACATATGGCTCTTCTAAAATACAAGTGTCATTTTCGTGGTTATTTACATAGTACTTAGAACGGTAACCCATTGGCAAAGCCATACCTTCAATAGCTGTCATGTGCGTTGTACCATCATACGATCTTTTGATGTTTACGATACCTTGTCTTCCAGCAACTTTAAATGCTTTTGTAACTATATCCGCAGCTTCATCATCGTAATTAGATGATACCAATGCTACTTTTCTAAGCATATCAAGGTCATTTTCAATGGGCCTTGATAATTCAGCTAGCTTACCGACTATTGTTTGAACTGTTTCGTCAATACCTCTTTTGATATCTAGAGCATTTAATTCCTCTGGGAATTCAATGCCCATGTTCAATATAGCTTCAGCTATTACTGTGGCAGTTGTAGTACCATCTCCAGCTTTATCATCTGTGTTGTTTGCTATATCCTGCAATGATTCTATAGCAATCATTTCAATAGGATCTTTTGAAGCTATTTGCCCAGCGACGGTAACACCATCTTTAGTAGAAAACGGTCTGTTTTCTTGAGCGTTTCTGATCAATACATTTCGGCCACTAGGTCCTAATGTAACTTTTACTGCTTTTGCAATAATTTGTGCACCCGCAAGTAATTTCTTACGGGCATCCAAAGAATATTGTGTTTCTTTCATGTTATACTTGTTGATTGCTTAATATTACTCCTAAAAAATACTTTGCTTCACACGCGTGTGTGTAAGCTTGAGTTCTAGCGATTGCTGCTAGTCTTGGGTTTTCTGCTGTAAAACCCTTCATGTCTACAGTATCAATCCAATCAATTACTTCTTGCAGATCCGCGCGAAGCTCGATAGCTGCTTTAAAAGTGTCTAGTAACTTAAATCTATGGCATACTGCCGCAAAGTGAGTGCTTTCATCTTTTTCAGCAGTTTTAGGAATATCAGCTCTAGACTGAATCTCTTTTTTCTCGTCTTTTTTGTACGGTGATTCTACAGATAATGCAGCAAGCATTTTACCAAGCCAAGCTTTAGCCAAAAAGATGCTATCGTCTGGACTTGTATCAACTCTATCATGAACTTTAGAAAACTCAAATATTCTGTCTAAAGCCAAACGCTTTTCTTTGACCTCTTCAATGAATTTTTTTCTATTCAATGCTTCTTCAGGTTCAATACCTACCATACCAGGACTTTTAGCTTCTTCTTCAGATTCATCGTCAGAATCTGTAAGTTGTTTATCTTTAGACTCTGGCTCTTCAGCTTTTAAATTAGCTATCTCTTCTTTAGCTTTAGCTTCAGAAATTTCTTCCATACGATCACTAATTGCAGCATACACTGTTTTGCGATCACCTTCAGCTTGCTCTGCAACTGATAACGATTGTAAAAAATCGATACTTTTTGACTCTTTAAGTTTTACTTGAAACTCTTTTACTGTAAGATCTTTAAAATCTTCTACGCTTAATTTTGACATTGTTTTTAATTTTAAATGTTAGTACTGTCCTCATCTGTTCTGATGAGGTATTTGTGCTTATCGTTTACAACTTCAAAATTTCCGATATTTTTAATTTCAATTCTATCAGCTATATCTGACATGTAATAAAGCACATTACCTTCTACTTCCTGAGAAAGATTTTTCCCAGCCTTTTTTATAATACCTACGTGCACAGGCATAGTCTCTATAATGCGTGTGTCGAAGTTTTTTTCTTTTTTCTTAAAGTAATCTGGCAGTCTTTCTACCAGGTAATCTTCATCGTTAATAATGATGCCATTTAGTTTTTCCATTGTTTATTTAGTTTTTAATTATACTCTTATTCATTCCCCCGCTACTATTCGCTATTACTCTTCTATCCCTTACTCCAACTAGAAGAATGCATTAGAGGTAATTTCTGGACTGTAACTCAGTATGAGATCGTAATGAAAATTCATTTGTCTTTTTTTTCGTAAACATTTACAACTCTACTTTCTGGAGCCAATTCCCAATCTTCATAATCATCTATCTCTCCTACAGGCAAATAACACACACTGCAAAATACCGCACCAGTATTATCTATATCAGTCTCCCCTTTTTCTTTACAAACACACGTACTCATTGCTTTTTTGATTTTATCCTCTGTTGATAAAAATTTTTTATTGCCTTATCAAATTGGCTCAACCCCTTTTTTGAATAATAAAACATAGTTTCTGGTTAGTCTTTTAATTGCTTAAGTCTCTCCTTTAAACAAGTCCCGTAAGTTGTCATAGCATCAAATTGTACATTAAGCAAAGCCTGTTGCTCTTTTGAAATCTCCAAAAACTTAACAGAAGATTTAAACACAGAAAGCTTATGAGTCTTGTCTGCTAATTCTTCTTTCTCTTTCTCTAATCTTTTAATAAAATCTGACATAATATTTAGTTTTAATTGTTTACTGTGGTGGTGGCGGTGGCGGAACAAACTCCTGAGCCGGTGATGCCGGCACAGGTGGTGGCAATGGCACTTCAGGTGCTTTCAATAACTCATCCCTGCTCTCAACATTACTCCTTAAACTACTGAAGCCTACCTGATATATCACACATCTTACTCCATCCCTCCGCTTGTACAACTCCAAAGCATTCTTATACATCATCTGCTTAACATACACCTTATCCCACTTCCTAGACACTAAAGTAACTTGCTCCGTTTCATGTATGCCGACTTTCTTCTTCTTTGCCATGGTGCTAATATAATATTCTTTGCGACATTATGACGTAACAATCTCAAAAAAAATTCAAAAAATTTTCAGGATTTGTATGGACAGGTGGTTAATAGCCAATTAGCCCCGCCCTCTTTCCCGTTTTCGGGTACGGGGGGCTCGTTGTAAAAACACAAAAAAGAGAGTCCGATATCGTATCGGTATCTCTTAATCATTTAAATATAACATGATGAACAAGTCAATCAACGCGCAAGTACAAGCCTTAGCTTTAACTAAGAATCCACATGCTATTAAACTATGGTGGAACAATTTGTCTACACCTCAGAAAGCTTTAGCTATTGCATCTATAGGTGCTTTATCATCAGCTTCAGTGTACTACTTTGTAGTTGCTGGTACTGTTTACACGACAACTCAAGTTGTAGCAGGCACAGTTTACACAGCTTTAGCTTGGGGAGCTCTAACTTATACTATTAGTAAGAGCGTCCTTGACACTAAATCAATATCAGACAACTACGAATCAGAAGAGGACTACGATATCAACGCGTAGAAAACACATTAAAAAGCAAACACGTCTTAAAGAGTTTCTGGCGTGTCTAAACAAAGAAGCCTCTGTATCTATTAATCAAGTATAAACAAAGTCCTGGTAACAGGCGTATTTACTATGAGCAGTCTATCTATTTCCGTTGACCTGTATAATGTCTCGCTGCATGAGGCAGCTAGTGAGCACATGGATATCCCTTATCAGATCTATGATGAGGTATTGTCAGAACCTTGCGTACGTTTGGCGTACATGCAAGAGCTCCACAATTGGGCTTTCTCCGATTGTCTTAGGAGCATCGGCCTTGTTGTCAAGGTCTATGCTCCTTCTCGTTTTACCAAGAGCCAGCTTAGTAGCTTCTATGAAATGGACTATTGCGAGCGCCAGATAAAACATATCTATAGCTGTATACATGCGGGCATTCATCCCGATGATCTTGCCATAGAGTGGCTTGCCTCCGTACGCAAGTACGACGACATTGAAGTATGGTTCAAGGGTGTCAAGCTGTTTCAATAGGCTTACAAACAAAAAAGCAAACACGTCTTAAAGAGTTTCTGGCGTGTCTAAACAAAGAAGCCTCTGTATCTATTAATCAAGTATAAACAAAGTCCTGGTAACAGGCATCAAGATTATGAGTAATTCAAGAACAAGACGACCAAGAGTAAGAAGAAGAGTACATGTATTACATGACGACGCTGTTATCTACTCACTAGAAGAGACTAAGCGTAAGCCAAGAGTAACTGCCAAGACATTGGTAACACTCAAGGACAACAAGCGACTGCTATCTAAACTCGGTTATACCGATGATGAGGTCTCTGCCATCAACACGCTGATACCTAAGCGTAAGATTTGGAGAATGTTTATCAAGTCTCTAAACAAAGGCAATGTATTCCACTACAGGAATAACAACCTCAGCGATGTGCAACATCTGGACACTACACCATTTAATAAGCCAGTGAACCTTGACAAGGCTTTCATAAGACGTCAATGGGAATCTGCTAAGAACTATGGTAAACGTGTAAATAGAAACACCCAAGCGGGAGCTCAGGTGTCTAGTCTTCAAGTTGCGTAGACATACCAACAATCATCTTAACATGATAGTGACTAGTAAGTCAATGAAGTGAGACAAAGATAATACTATCTGTCAAACTGACCCATATTAACGGGAGTTTCTGTCTTTATTTTAAATAAACGATAGAAGCAATCTAGCTGCCTTCTCGTATTGTACCCGATCATAACAGGATTAACATAATGATCCTGTCCATCGTGTACTATGAAGCCAGCCTTGACTAACTCCGATCGAGACCTATAGAATGCATGTTTGTGCTTGAAGCCGAAATCCTCGTGGTTACCTGTAACGATGAGGTTTTCTACTTCTAAACCAGCACCTACCTGCTCTATAATATCTATCAATAAGTCATGAGACTTAGGACTAAGCTTACGCAAAGCTTTAATGCTACTCATAGGTAGCTCGAACTTTCGTACTCTAGTCTTATAGTCTCTGGAAATAAGTCTCTTTATCGTCTCTATCATAATTTAATTTAGTTAAGATTAATTGTTAAGTCTACGCATCGACAAAGATAGAATTATATGTCAATAATCCTATCAAAATGTCGAATTATGTAACAAAAGTTGTTACATAATGTGTAACAAAAGTTGTTACATAGTTGAAAAATGTGTAACAAAAGTTGTTACATTTTAACACTTTTCGTGTAACAAAAGTTGTTACATAGTTGAAAGCAGAATGTAACAAGAATTGTTACACTTTTTAGGCCTTTTTTGAGGCTTTATAGGGCTTTCGAGCGTTTTTGTCTACAATATGTATAGGGAAGCTTCTAAAAACATGTGTAACTTTTCTGTAAAATTTGTGTGTAACTTTTTACTATAATATTTACACAGAGTTTGTAAAAACATATTGTAAACACTTGAGGGATATTTCTTGAGAGACATCTTGAGGAACATTCTGATAATACGTTTGAATAATACTTGCATACATACGGTTAAAACTTGTTGTGTGTAAGAATTGTAATATTGCTAAATACTGCTGTATTACATACTGTGGTGAGATAGTCTTACTACAGTAGATAATCGTTAATAAATTTAAGTTTTAAAACAAGGAAATTATGGAAGGTACTGTAAACATTAAGGAAGTTGTAATAGGTTATAAGATCACATCGTTTGACTATGGCAAACGAATGTGTAATGTTACTATCTATATTGATAGGAAACACACTGGTAAGGGTGAGGAGAAGAATTTTAAGGGAGTTAAGGTTTCTTCTTTGTTAGCTTGGAGGTTGGAGAATCAACCTAAGAGATTTCCTATTAAGAAGTGGGTAGTAGGATTAAACGGGAGTATAAACAGGAGAGAGAATCCTTATCAAGTAATTAAGTATACTGATAAGGTTACTGGCAAGGCTGAGTTATTAATTGCACCAGTGGAGCAGCGTAGCAGGTACATACCTGTAACGTATGATGCATTTGGTAATAAGTTAGAGGGAAAACCTGTAAACAGATTTCATAAACGTGAGTATTATTTACGTTGGAGAAATTTAGTAAAGCAATCACGTAGGACTGTGAATGCTTAAGTATAATAACAGTAATATAATTCTCCCCCTTGAAGGGGGGAGAATATTACTATTAAAAAAAACAAGAAGTTATGATATCAATATCTATGTTAATGAATACTATGAGAGTATATAGATGTGGAGCTGGTGAAGCTCAGACATTTTTACGATCACCATGTGATGTACCATTTGAATTCTCAAGTGGATTACGATATACACCACACAATCAATAATCAAAACACATAAACAACAATCGTACATACACGATGAATTACTAATCAAGTTTAAAGCTGGCGAGCATTATACGCTACACACTATGGAAATAACAATCAAGATTGAACAAGACAGGATAGGCATACAATTCTCGGGATTACAAGTAATATTATCTCCGAACGAATTAAAAGAAGATTCTAAACAATTAGAAGAAATACTATCTTACATACTGTCTAAGACTTCTGCTGATAGGCAAAATTTGGACGCACAGAGCGTTTCTACTATAACTGATACATTCATATCAATAGGCATGAGATTATTCGAATACGTCAAAATAAACGAGCAAATAAGTTTATCTTTTGAGTTAGACGATAAGTTTGAACTTAAAATCAGTATTGATAATGTATTAGGCTATATAAACATTCCTGCATTTATGGATCTACATAAAGATTTCAACGAGGCAATAGAAGAGGTTAAGAAAATGTTTTCTAAAACTAAAGACAGTGTTCCTAAATGGATGTTGTATTTTGATGAAAACAATGAAGATCAGGAAGAAGATGTATTGCCTAAAGACTTTACAAATCCGCTTAAAAAACGACGTGATCCTGGCATGATTGAAATTCAATTTGATGAAAGGCCAACGGTCAGACAATTAGCTTATAAAATAGCTAAGCCTTTTGATAGAGTATTGCAGTACGTTGCTTTAATACGATCAAACAACGGGCAACGAAAAGTTACCGTTGCAGCTGAAAGCACTTTAAAGGCTCATGAAGTTTATAAAATATGCCTAGCATACAATTTAAAAGCAAATATTAATTTTGCTGATTCAATACTTTAAAACAATAGTATGAATTTACATGTTGAATTTTCCAATTACTTACCAGATAAGCAGATCTCCAACAAGCTTAAAAAAATAGCAAAGCTTTTAGAAGAAGGTTATACTGAAGGCAGACAAATGCCAGCAGAAACTAATTGGAAGATCGACTTACCTCACTGCAAAGAGCAATTAATAATTGCCGGCAGTAAAATTAATGAATAATCTAAAACAAGAAATCATGAAAAATCCATTAAAAAAAGGCAGTATCGTAGCAATGACAACATCAAAACTAAGCTCTTACATACTTGGTGATATCCATTTTGTATTAAAAAGCTCAGCAGACATAACAGCTAGAGCAGAAGCAAAAATATCTAACAAGCTTACTGGAAGAGCTGAGTCTTCAGTCATTGAAGATCGCCACAATCGTACAGAAGAGACTCAAAAGACTATCATCATTGCTAGTTCAATGTTGTACAATGAACTAAACAAAGCTTTCACATCACCAGATGATGATAGCGCACAAGCCGCATATGAATCAGAAGTAAACTCATAGTCATGAAGAAATCAACTAAAGGGGGATTAATATTCCTATTGATAATTATAGCATCGTTTATAATCGGTAGCTATATACTTACAGCAACATTTTTTGGAGTTCTAACTTTAATAGGTTTGGTAGTACTTATCGAATCTATTGGACCGCTAAGGTGGTTAGTCTCCAAAAGCTCAAGAATAATAGATGTAGTTATTTTCTCATTTACCGTATTGGCAATGGCCCAATACGGTCTTAATGTATCAGCAGCGCTTACTGTAGCTGGTGTAGGATTTACTTTAGTATATGCTCCGTATTTACGTGAGCAGATTACAGAAGAACCTAAGAAAAAACAACGTAACAATTACAGTCAAAACTTTAATAGAAAATAAATGAAAACTTATAAAGCTAATATTCCAAATTATTCAATCAAGAAGAATAAAACAGATATCAAGAAAGTCAAGATTACATTAAGCTCTGAAGCAAATAAATATATTCGTGAATTTTATTACGAAGATATTGACGTTTATGAGAGTTTTTATTTACTGTGCTTAAATAACGCTAACAATACTATTGGCTACGTTAAAATTAGTCAAGGAGGAATTACATCTACAGTTGTGGACGTTAGAGTTGTATTAAAATATGCAATAGAATCTCTAGCTACATCTGTAATACTTGCACACAATCATCCAAGCGGAACGCTTAAGCCAAGTCAAGCAGACAAAAATATTACTGACAAGCTAAATAAAGCTTTGAGTTATCACGATATTAAACTGCTTGATCATTTGATATTAGCTCCAGATCCAAACTCTTATTTAAGCTTTGCAGATGAAGGCCTGGTTTAGAATAATAGACCTTCTTTTCATTATTGCTATCTATCTGACATTGATCTTATTATATTTGTATAATTGATATCAATAATTTTAAACTTAATGTTATGGCAAAAATGGAAAGAAAGGATTATGAAGCAGATGCAATTGTATCTCCTTCAAATCCTACAGTTAAACGTGTAAACACACAAAACAGTCCGTATTCTACACAAGCGACTGGGCATGATCTTCCCAATTCAAAGCTTATTCCTTTGAATAGTGAAAATTTAGATGCTCTCGTTACTGGCACCAGAGTATTAGACGGACAGCTTGAAAAAACTGTAAAGACAGTTAACAAAACAAGCAATGTTTTAGATGATGCTGTTATCAGCTACATTGATAGTTACACTGGTGAAGAAGTTACTAAAACTTACACAAAAAACGAATTGTTAGCATCTTCGACTATATTTTTAGCGAAGGTTTAGTAATTTACTTAACAACAATCAAAGGGCGTTCTTTACACAGAACGCCCTTTTTATTTTATAAAACAATGGGAAATAAATCAGTATTTCATTCAGTAATTAACAATAGATTATTTGAATTGTACGCAGAAGGAAATTCTTATTCTACAATTAAAGAAGCAATCTCAGACGAATTTCAAGTTGACTTTACAAATAAAGAACTTGGAGAAAAAATGGGAGAGATTAAAAAACAAATGGGCTGTGCTACTCAATTCCAAATGGGATATGAGTATGCTAAAACCAAGTTTTCAGTTATATTAGAACAGACAGAAACTAAATGTCAAAAGCAATTAATTAAAGAAAAAGAGCAAAGCTATTTTAAAGGCCATTACGAATGTAAAGGATCTTTAGAGCATCGACACAAGCAAATAGTAAATAGATATATAGCAATATTTATTATTATTTATTTAGTGCTTAACATTACTTATTACGCAATTTTTAATTAAACAAGGTTATGAGAAATATCAAGAATATTATTGACGAGATCACAAAGGAGATTCAAGAAACATCTTACAAGCTGTTTTGGGATTACAATTCAGAATTAAGTATAGATCAAATCTCTAAAATAATTAGAGGGAATTTATGTGAAGTGCAAGCAGAAATATTTGATTTAAATATTGATTCTTCATTTGATGGCCAAAGACAATTAAGATCTGAAATAGTTGAAAAATACATAGATAAATTATCAAAATTTATGGTTGATACTTCGAATGTTTCAGAGGTTATTGATCAATTAGAAGATATGGGATATGAAATAGAATATCCTATGTTAGATGAAAATTTAGAAGAGCTCATAGAGCTTACACAAAAAGTTGTTGCAAATTACTACACAGGCTATACAATGGCCTCTGGTAGTTGGAATTGGACAGAAGCTGAAATTAAATCAGAAAGAATTAAAATTAAAAAACACCTCAACATATTTGATAATTCAAATTATGATGAGGCTATTGATTCTATGATTGAAAATGCTACACATGGTGGCGAATTACTTGTGTATTTTGAATTAGAAATCAAAGATTTTATAGATACTGATGAGGTTTTAAGCATACAGTTTAAAAACTATCAGATTGGAATTATTGATCATGTTCAAGGAAGCGGAGATATACTTGAAACAGATATTCAAAGTACACTTATTGTTCCTTTTAATTTAGATAATCTTTATCTAGAAAAGGAGATTAAATACAACTGGACGTATTCTATTGCTGGCATGGTATCTAATTGGGCTGACAGCACTAAAGTAGAACTTACATCTGCTAATGTAGGAGATATAAGAAAGAGTGTTAATGCAGAGATTCAGCAAGCTGAAGCAAAATACAATCAGACTTACAAAGAAGGAGGTTGTACGCTTGGAGATATGGATATTTACAGACATCGAAACGTGACCTATATAAACAATTATCCTTGTGGAAATAAGTGTAAGGATTGTGGTAATTTCTGGATAGATTAATTATGCAAAAATATAGAATTCAGTTATACCTTGAAAAAGGTTATCCAGATTGGCAAGGCCAAACATACGATGAAGATATGTACATTGTTGTAGACAAATTCAACATCGATGCGTTAGGGGAGTTTATGCCTATAAAAGAAGCTTTAAAAAATAAAAATGAATTAATAAATCAAGTATGAAATATTTGCAAGATTATATGGAAGACAGACAAACAAAGGCATTTGAACAAGCGAATGCCTTTTTTGCTTTTAGTAAAAAACAATTAAAAGAAGGCTTTAAAAAACATTCTGAAGCTGATCATTTTACTAATCTTGGAAACGGTCTTGTTTGTAATGCAGACAAAGCTGAATGGCTTTTGAAAGAACTTGACAAAATATACAATGATTCTCTTCAGCAAGACATTAAAGAAAACACTTTAGAAGGTATTATTCTTAGAGAACTAGCAAATCATGAAGCATATTTTACAGGAGATATAGAATCAACATGGGATGCAGTTAAAAACTATCCTGGTATTAAAAAAGAATTTGTTGAAAAATTATTTATAAACAAGAATTTTAAAATCGAAGAAAATGTATAAAACAATAATATCAAAAAGAGACATAATGCAAAAAGTCTATACTAAAGATGAGCTTAAAAATATAGACAGTGCAATACCGATACAAAATTGGAAAGATTTTTCACCAGTTGATCATGTTATGAATTACAATGAACCAAACACTTATGGTAAAATTGAAAATCTTAACGAAATTGGAGAACAACGTCTAATAAAGTTATATCATCAAACAAAAATAAATTGGAAAGATTTTTCTAGTATTCGTAATATTATAGAAGTTTTTGAAAAAAATGAAGATTCAGAAGCTATTGAAGCTTTATCTATGCTTAAAGAGTATTTAAGATATCACGAACTTAAAGATTAAATAAATTAATTATAAATATAAATTTTAAAAATCAAGGTTATGAAACAAGTAAGTTTTAAGAATTGGAATTGCAAAGTAGTTAAAAAAGAATATCGTAACAAAGCGACAGCTCTTCTACTTGTAGATGCATCAGATGATTCACCGATAGCTACAGCTACGGTGAATTTAACAGAAGAAAGTATAGATTTTAGAAAGTATATAGTATCAGAAATTCTTCCTAAAAATGTAGCATACATTAAAACATGGAGTGAAAACGAAGGTATGCTAGAAGCTTTAGAAGAAGCTGGTATTGTAAAAGATTTA
>Ga0307975_1000373_pt1 | contig 25620 bp, 20 predicted proteins | sample OrgLakmetagen917_FD_201825 | JGI IMG/M metagenome (GOLD analysis project Ga0307975, IMG submission 201825) | Saline water microbial communities from Organic Lake, Antarctica - #917 | ecosystem: Environmental > Aquatic > Non-marine Saline and Alkaline > Saline | place: Antarctica: Organic Lake... | reverse complement strand
ATTAGCTGCAGCGGGCGGCATCTCGTTCTGGGGCCATCGTTTTGGCCATTCTGCAGACGGCCGAAGGCCGTGCCACTCATTCTGGCGTGATATGTCTCTTGTTCAGCGGCTACCCGTTCAGGTCTGAAGCAGTCGTGCCAGCAACAGCACGTTTCTCGAGACCACCGCAGACCAGACGTACGATCTGAAGTGCTCAAGTCCTTTCCAGGTGCAACGGGACAGACCATAGGCACGCTTCAGACAGGAGATGTTGCCCTCGATGCCGGCACGGAAGTTCCTGAGCTTGCGATACACCCAGGCGCTTTTCACCATCTCACGGACTTCAAGACCCTTCTTCTTGTGGAAGGCCACGTCTTTGACCCCTAGTGCTTTGGCAGCCGCCAGATTCGACCGACTGGCATAGCCGCCATCAGTGGCGGCAGTGAAGGATCCGTGCCACCGCTTTCCGGTTATGATTCTTTTCTGAGCTGCCTACTCGGCAGTGAAGCGCCTGTGTATTCGTTGTACTTCTTGCCTGCGTTTCTGAGCTGCCTACTCGGCAGTGAAGCCTAAAGGCTTCTGGAGCCAATGGTACTGGCTTTTCTGAGCTGCCTACTCGGCAGTGAAGAGGGGAAGTTTTCGGGGGTTGTTTCGGATATATTTCTGAGCTGCCTACTCGGCAGTGAAGACGATAATGATTCAGGGCAGGTTAAGGTCACATTTCTGAGCTGCCTACTCGGCAGTGAAGTTGTTACCGCCAAGATCTTAAAATGGGCCTATTTTCTGAGCTGCCTACTCGGCAGTGAAGATTAGCGTTGGCAAAATCCGCGACGCTCTCCATTTCTGAGCTGCCTACTCGGCAGTGAAGGGTTATTGTGCCCAGCGGCCTCCAGCGCAACTTTTCTGAGCTGCCTACTCGGCAGTGAAGACGACCGTGGGAAAAATAGGGCGGCAATACCTTTTCTGAGCTGCCTACTCGGCAGTGAAGGATATGTGCCGCTTGGCCTATGCTACGCCGCTTTTCTGAGCTGCCTACTCGGCAGTGAAGAAAGAAGACAGCCACTTAAATCAATTTCATTTTTTCTGAGCTGCCTACTCGGCAGTGAAGCGTATCTAAAAGCGGGATTTTCATGCGATCAATTTCTGAGCTGCCTACTCGGCAGTGAAGGCTCCGGCATGGATTCTATTGTTGAGGGTCTTTTTCTGAGCTGCCTACTCGGCAGTGAAGTCGATGGACAGCGTGCGCGCAGACTATCAGGCTTTCTGAGCTGCCTACTCGGCAGTGAAGGATGAACTGGACGGCTCCCCGGCTACTATCGATTTCTGAGCTGCCTACTCGGCAGTGAAGTCAGACAGCAGGGCGTCAAGCCGGGGGTTCTTTTTCTGAGCTGCCTACTCGGCAGTGAAGGATCTACCCCTTGCCCTACTGAGAGTCCTTGTTTTCTGAGCTGCCTACTCGGCAGTGAAGCTAGAGCAAACCCGGCTGGAAGTTCGCGGCCATTTCTGAGCTGCCTACTCGGCAGTGAAGGGGTGGCGTTTGTTGACCTTCCATAGTGACATTTTCTGAGCTGCCTACTCGGCAGTGAAGTCACACGTACAGATCGACAGTTGTAATGTGCATTTCTGAGCTGCCTACTCGGCAGTGAAGGTTTATTTCCGAAAAATTCCGCGCTTACAAGCATTTCTGAGCTGCCTACTCGGCAGTGAAGATCCGGCACCTCCCCAAGATAGTTCTCGGGTTTTTCTGAGCTGCCTACTCGGCAGTGAAGGTTGCCGGGTTTCTGACCTCATCGGTTTCATATTTCTGAGCTGCCTACTCGGCAGTGAAGGGCCGATGTTGATGTTGGCGATGTCAAGCAATTTTCTGAGCTGCCTACTCGGCAGTGAAGCCTAGCGCTTAATTTATTGCTTTCTGCACTAATTTCTGAGCTGCCTACTCGGCAGTGAAGTTATTGTGGATGACGGTCTGACTGTTGTGGCATTTCTGAGCTGCCTACTCGGCAGTGAAGCCTCTCGGCCATTCTGGCGCGTATCTTACGCATTTCTGAGCTGCCTACTCGGCAGTGAAGGGCAACTGGCGGAGGCGCTGCCGGTGGTCAAGTTTCTGAGCTGCCTACTCGGCAGTGAAGGTTGTGGGTGCTAGCCCGTCACCCACCATAATTTTCTGAGCTGCCTACTCGGCAGTGAAGTCAAAGTTTGCGGGCGGCTGGCTATGTTGTGCTTTCTGAGCTGCCTACTCGGCAGTGAAGGGTCGCTGCCGTGATGACTGTAGATGCGGGCATTTCTGAGCTGCCTACTCGGCAGTGAAGAAGCGTGGCATCATCACCCAAGGTGGCAAGATTTTCTGAGCTGCCTACTCGGCAGTGAAGTCCAGGTGGGCCGGAAGCTGCAAAGGCTGCTGTTTCTGAGCTGCCTACTCGGCAGTGAAGGCTTTATCGACGATCTGCTGCCAGTTTTGGGCTTTCTGAGCTGCCTACTCGGCAGTGAAGTCTAACTCGCACGCAGCCTTTGCTTCGTCAACTTTCTGAGCTGCCTACTCGGCAGTGAAGACTACACTCACTGCTATTGGGTGATTGATGAATTTCTGAGCTGCCTACTCGGCAGTGAAGGTTTCGTGACCTTACGGCAGCATAGCGCAACTTCGCGCTATGCTTGTGCTAGACCTGTCTGGATGGCGTGCTCAGGCGGCCTTGACGTCTTGACTGCTGTGGCTTTGATAGGTCCACGGCAACCAGCTTTCAGGGTTTTGCCTGGCTTCGCTGGCATGACGCTGGACGCTGCGCAGGTAAATCAGCGGATTGATTCCGGCAAAGGCGCAGGTCGCAATCACTGAGGTGATCACATCGGCGATGGCCGCACCGGCGGCGCTTTTGAAGAACATGGCGTTCTTGCGATTGCGGATCGGCAGCTTGAGACCGCGCTCCATGCGATTGTTGTCGAGCGGTGCCCCCTCATGGCGGCAGAATGCGCTGAGTCCGTCGAAGTGTTTGTTGAAGTAGTTGACCGCCTGGCCAAAGCTGCTATTGGCTTCAGCCGCGTTCGCAGCCAGCCGGTCTGCGCCATAGCGGCGGATGTCTTCCATCACCGGAAGTGAGTGCTTGCGGTGATGGGCCAGCCGCTGCGTGGCCGTCATCTGCTGCTCAGTCGCTTCAGTGTCGTGCTGCCAGATCAGCTTGTAACGCTTCAGCACAGCCTCCGCCTCTTCAGGAAAGTGCACCACCAGATCAGCAAAGTTGCGCCGGCCGTGTGCATTGCACAGGGCGATGCGCAGCGTGGTGCGGCTGACATGGTTGGATGAGAGCGCATCACTCATCACCAGCGGCGGCGGGCTGCCGTCACTGCGCAGGCGCAGGACATCGTCCAGTAATTCACCGGCATGGCTGAGCGATGTCTGGTACAGCACCAGGGGCGGACCGTCACCTTGCTCGGCAATCATGCCGGAGGTATGAATGCCGGAGCGTAGTCGCTCACGGCCGTCATGGCGACTGCGTTTCATGACCGGCTTCTGATCCAGTATCCGGTTCCCGGTATCGTCGATATGATACAGCCAGGCGTCGGCGGCCAGCTTGAGCAGGGTGTCATGCACCGGCTTGAGATCATTGGCCAGATGCTCGCACTGATCGAAGATCGTCGAGGCTGTCATTGGCACGCCCAGGAGCTGATTCAGGGTGCCCTGACGGTAAAACGGGTGGCCGGCGAAGTACTTGTTCATGGCCATCAGGGCTCTGGCGCCGTAACCGTACTTCTGGCCTCGCCCGCCGTCCTGCAGAACAGAGTCTGGCAGTGTGGCCGTGATGAAGACACCGCAGGCGTTGCAGCGCAGGCGCTCGGTCACGTGCTGCACAGCATTGAACGGTGGCTGACTCTCGATGCGGACGAAGCTGGCCGGATCGTACTTGTAGAGCTTGCCGGTCTCGCATTCAGGGCAGTCGTCGCCCTTGCTGACGTCTTCGAGCGCATGATGTTCGACCGTCGGTGGCACCGCCTCGACAGCCGGTGGTTCGGCCGAGATGGCCGGACTGCGTGATGAGGCTTTGCGTGATCCGCTCTTCCCAGTGGCGGTGCCCAGCAGACTGCTGAGCTTTTCTGAAGCATCGACCAGGCCGGCCAGCTTCCGCAGCCTGTGCAGCCCGACTCTCTTGGACTTGATGCCAGCCTGCAGCTTCGCCAGCGTCATCAGCGCATCGAGCAGCAGCCTGACATCTTCAGGTGGTAGGGCCAGATCATGATCCAGCGCATGCTGCACGCGCGTGGTCAGCGCTTCTACCTGTGCTTCGGTCAGTGTTGTGGCACTGGCAGCCATGATCTGTTCCTGTTGTGAGTCTGTTTGAAGATGTTGGCATAGCCTACTGAGTTTTCGAACGTTTTCAAGATAATTTCTCTACAGGGCCACGCAGCCACTGCCGCAGCTGCGCCGCCTCCAGCACGGTCAGCGCACTGCCTGCGGCCGGCCAGCGGGTAAAGCGGCCTTGCGAGAGGCGTTTGGTCATGAGCCAGAACCCGCTGCCGTCATAGCAGAGCACGCGGACCATGGTGCGGCTTTTGTTGGTGAAGACGAAGCGGGTATCACCGCGGGGGTCTTGTCTGAGCTGATCACGGCACAGGGCCACGAAGCCATCGATGCCGCGACGAAAGTCAGCCGGCTGCGCTGCCAGCAGGATGCGGCTCGAGCTGGTCAGCAGGATCATGCGCCCGCCGTGGCGCAGAGCGCCAGTACCAGCGCGCTTATCTGCGCAGCACTGCAGGCGCCTTCGATGGTCAGCCGCTGGCCTGATGAGGTCGAGAGGGTGAAGGTTGGGACAGTGATATCGGTTTCGGTTTCGGCTATCGCCTGTTCAAGTGGCACGAAAGTTGGCGCTGCGGCGCCAGCGGGAGTCGATGGGTGTGAAGTACCACGCCGACGTGTCGTGGCCTGCGCCTGCAGTTTCGGTGACCAGGCACTCAGCATGGTGTAGCTGACGCCGAGGGCTTTGCTGACGCGGACTCGAGAGGATGCCAGTGCAAGCGCCACTGCCCTGTCGCGCAGTGACTGAGGGACGGCCGCACGCCGGTGTGGTCGTTGCACGCGCCAGCGCGTGAAGTCTGCGGCCAGCGAATCGAGCCGCCTCTGGAGCTGAACGGTATCGTTGACGGGGGTTAGTGGAATCATGACTGCCTCCTGATAGGGTTGAGGCATTCATTGAATCAGAAGCTCAGCAGGAAGTTACGCTATGCTGCCGTAAGGTTACAAGGTTTCTACTCGGAAATCTCTTGAGGTGTTTTCTTTCTGAGCTGCCTACTCGGCAGTGAAGTATAGACACTGGTCTTTCACATCAGGCTATCTTTTCTGAGCTGCCTACTCGGCAGTGAAGCAGTCTTGGCGACAGTAGCCGCCGAGGACGTCTTTCTGAGCTGCCTACTCGGCAGTGAAGTTTCTTCCGTCAATTCGTCGCGGATTTTGCCTTTTCTGAGCTGCCTACTCGGCAGTGAAGACGTCGCCGCCGTTGGTCACGGTTATATCATATTTCTGAGCTGCCTACTCGGCAGTGAAGGTCAGCACGCACATACACAACCGCTTCATCGGTTTCTGAGCTGCCTACTCGGCAGTGAAGTTGTACTTGGCCCAGATATTCTGCACGGTCCTTTTTCTGAGCTGCCTACTCGGCAGTGAAGCGGCGTCGCCCTTCGTCCTCCCGGCGGCTGCATTTCTGAGCTGCCTACTCGGCAGTGAAGGAATGGTGGGTGGCGCGGTGCTCCCACCGTGGGTTTCTGAGCTGCCTACTCGGCAGTGAAGGCGCGAATGGCCTCCATAGCGGTGCCGCCCATTTTCTGAGCTGCCTACTCGGCAGTGAAGGTACAACCATGTAACGGCGGACACACCGTTTGTTTCTGAGCTGCCTACTCGGCAGTGAAGGGATGGGCTTAAGTCTGTGGCTGACGCGATTGTTTCTGAGCTGCCTACTCGGCAGTGAAGAAAGCGATCGCAGCACGGCACGGCGTCTGTGATTTCTGAGCTGCCTACTCGGCAGTGAAGTAGAGATCATAACCAATAACTCACTAATTTTTAAAGAGCAATAACGAAAAAAGGTCAGCAAACCCTTTTTTTGAGTAGCTGACCAACTAGCTGATATCAGTATCTTTTATGCAGCTTCATTTAAAAAGGGTTAAAACCAGGGTACGGTTCCTTGCTGACTCAAACCATAGGCGTTAAACGTCCCGTCAACTGACTCATTCCGTGGTGTCCCCTGCTCTATAAACAACGGGAAATGTTGGCCGGTTGACTGGCTTTGAAGTCGAAAATAAGGCCGATTCAATAGCGCACGATTAGCCAGTAAGTTCTCTGCATCGCCTTCAGTTAGCGACTTTCGTTTTACCGCCCGCCTTAATCGAGCCGCTGAGTCTTTCGGTTGAACTCGATTTACCCTGACATAACCGGCCGTTTGGGCCGGCACCGGGTTTAAGTCGGAAACCTCGGTGTAGTCACGCAGGCCCTTAAGCCAGTTTTGCTCCATTAATTGCGCTAGACCCTCTTTCCCGGAATGTAATCTGAGCAATGAGCCTGGCGTTTTGCCGGCCTCCGGAAAGCTGATGCCAACGTCATTTCGGGTTACAGCTACCAATGCCCGATGCAACTTGGCGTAGACCGCATTCATCAGTGTTGTGGGGCCAAATTCAGGATCAGGCAGCACTCTGATATCAATGTAGTAGTTCATACTCCCTCTCCTAATCCGCCTTACCAAAGACCCCGCCACGGATGAGCGTCGCAATCACATAATGCTGCTGTTCAATTTCTGGCGCTTGGTCTTTCGTAATCCAGTTATCCAGCAAGTTGTAAAAATCCATTTTTGCCTTGGGTTGCCGATAGGCCGTGCCCCTATTGGTAACAGAGCCATAGGGTTCAACGGCAATCGGTCCCACTTCATCGGCATCGGGATACCAGGTGTCAATTGTCCGTAAAGCATTACCAATTTTCTGGGAGTGAATCGCAGCAACGCTGTTTACGTGGTAAAGCACTTTGCTCTTGTCGCTTTTGCCTTTATCCAAAATCAGTTCCTGGGAAGGGAACACTTCTTGGCCTTGCCCCAGTTTTACAAAGGCATCCACAGTGACAAAGGCGAAGTTCTCCCCTGCCAATCCTTGCTCAATAACGTTACTCAAGGCCTGGAGATCACTTTCCGGTGATGAAAATCGACGCAGACTAAAGTCATAGCTATTAAACACCCAGCGGCTGGCTTCGTGGTTTACATGAACTTCAACGGCCTCCGCTCCCACTCGGTTACGCCACAGAAAACGGCCATTGGCGAGGTTTTCCGCATAACGTTTTGCCAACTCGGTGAAAGAATTTGTTTGGATATAACCTTGTACCTTTTCAGTCAACGCCACCTGATAGCTGGGACTATTGCAGGCCGACGGGCTGGCCAGATCCCCCAGCACTCTCAAGGTAAAACTCACCTTCAGCGTATCCGCGTCAAACGGCAGTGCGGCCACGTCCACTCGCTGCAAATTGGGCTTCTCAATCTCAGCGTCCAGTTTGGCTGGGTCATTCGCAACCGCCGCTTTCATACGGTTGGATATAGTGCCCCGCACATCTTTCTGCTGGAGGGAAATGGGCTGCCACCGCCCACTTTCATTACGCTGGTCCCACTGCCCGGAGAACATCCGGGCGTCTGAATTGGCCAGCTTGCGTTCAAACGCCAGTACTGATGCAGTTTCTAACTTTGCCATGGTGGTTTCCTTTCTGTTGTTTTTGCGTATTAAACGGGTTCAGGTTGATAGCTGTTCTTGCACAGGTACCAGTCATTCTCTTGGTGATAACGCCAGAAAATACTATTGATGTCGCGAAGGCGATGTGGACTGATCCACTGCCCAACGCTGTAAACAGACTCAACAAACCGGAAGGGAACGCTGGCGTCGCGGGTATTGGCTACCTCCCCCGGCTCGTAAAGTGGCGATATGGCTTTGTAGCCGGTGGTGATAGGGACCAACCAGCCTCCGGCCGGTTTTTCGACACGTGACCAGTCTGCGGGCGTGCCTTCGTCTGGCGTCTCACCCTCTTTCGCTTCAGCTGCGGTATGGGCGCGGTATTTTATGGCGGCAAAATCCAGCCAGGCGTCTATCAACTCCACCTCGGGCCGTTGCTGCTTTAGCGCGGCAAAATGATCTGCCAGAAGTTCCGAGCGATCGACCAACATGAAGCCCGGTAGCAGACTCAACATCGCTTTTCGGAAAGCCTTGTCCCTTTCTTCAGTCACTTCGGGTAGCGCCACCAACGCTACACCCTCTATGTGCTGAATCATGCCGCCGGCCACTCGCTGGGTAAGTGCTTTTTGGGTGATCTGTTGAATCAGAAGCGCTTTATCTTCAGCGTCGCTGCCCGTATCAAAATCAATGTCTTCAAGTGAAAAGTTGCACTCGATGACCAGGCTGACCTCCATGTGCATCCGCCCTTCTTCATTGAACGGTGCCGTGCTGCCTTCTTTTGTGAGTGGGTTACGAGTCAACGCAAATACATACTCACCATAACCGGCAGGTTGGTAAGCCTGCACTTGGTGGTGGTGACAGATAACTGCACAGCCACCCAAGCTGACCCCCTGTTTTTGGGTGACAAACCGGGAGAGCGCGTGGGTAAAACCCAGAAAGTTGGATATTCCCGGAAAACCCCAGGTCAAGCCGGCAATGGCGTTCGCATTCTGTACCTGCATTCGCTTTAAAATAAGAAGCGACGTCATACGGCAACCTCCAGATCGTCTTTGAGCAGCAGCAGTTTTTTCTCAAGAAGCTTTTGCCACTCTCGAAACTCCGCATCGCTGGTATGAAGAACATCAGATTTGAAGTTGATCTTCTGATTTAGCCAAGCCGCAAACTGACGCGCAATTTCGCCCTGCCACTCGTTTTTTTCACGCTCGGCTTTGAACGCGTCATCCAGTTCACCGCGCTGCGGATCCAGCCAGAGTTTCTCAGCCGAGCTCAGCTCAGACTCTGTACTCCAGCCACGCTGTTTAACTTGACGCTGAATTTCTGCCGCATAAATAAATAAGGTATCGACTAGCTCATCGATCAACCCTGCCCTACGATCACGGAGTTCTCTGGTGCTAGTGCGTTTGAACGTACTTTCTAGATGGCGTTGAAGAAACTTCGCCGTTTTCCAGGCACGACGGTCATACTCGCGCCAAAAGGCATTTTTACCGCCTTTTGGCACCACGGCTTTTGGGTCCCATTTGGGCGGCTGGGACGATAGTAAAAATCCGCGACCGTAGCGTTTTGTATTCAATTGGGAAATATTTTGCGGCTTAGTCCCACCAAAGCTCTGCATGGCCACGTTTAGATAGACCACCAAATCATCAGGGTGATACTTCCCGGCTTTGCGAGCTTGTCGTATCGACTTAGTGTTTTCGGAGTAAAAACTCGCCGTCAGCCTTTCGTATAGATTCTGGCTCAACGACGAGGCGTATAGTGGGCTAATCAGGTGATAGCTGTCCGACGTTGGAAAGTAGAGTTGTTTGGCGAGCTGCCCGGAGGCGAGGGCCTTGTCTTTCAAGGCCGCTTGAAAGCCTTGTACCCATGCTGATGCTTGTTCATCGTTCGCTGCCAGCGCGTTTAACGCAGGGCTTTCACCGGCAGCGATTTCATCAAGTAGCGCTTTACCTTTCCATTCAAGTTGTAGCAGTCGGGCAACATCCAGAGCGGCTGCATTGCCGACAACATCCACTCTCAGATCCGCGAGTGCCAGTGAGTTGACGTAGCACTCGTTTTGGGTGAATTTGTCTTTATCCTCCTGTCGGAGCAAAACGCCAGCGCTTCGAGTATCCGAGTGCGTGTATTTAGGCGCATGAGTGACCATGTTGATCTGCCCAGCCCGTCTGGCGGCATCCGTCAGCCAGCTCTCAGGCCGGTACTGACCGATCAGCGTTGCTCGGTCACGCCTCAGGGCATCTTCCACCTCGTTGAGTTGACCTGCCAGCGTGTCATTGCGCTTCTTTTCAGAAGCTTTATCAAAGGCCTCTAACTTTGTGGCCAACCGCTCCGCTATAAACGCTAACACCTTATTGGCCAGCGACTTTTCGGGCTCATTCACGTTTATTCTCCATCTCCATACGGAACCAAAATTAGATATTTTGCACCTGTGAAGTTGTAATTTTAAATTTATTGACTTTAAATCATTAAAGCACAGGTTTGGATTATCGCAATCGCATCAAGATTTTTATCTTGTGCCTGTGTTGCTATTAACTGCCGAAAAGCAGCTCAGAAATATGACGTTGTCATTTACGCCTATACTGCCGAAGGGCAGCCATGGCGAGCCCTAGGGCTCGCCAAATACACCCAACAACGAGTTGTACTGCCAAACTTCCGCCTCACGAAGACGTAATTCCGTATACTTTCGGGAACAGTCCCCAACCTCCATATCAACTTTCTCAGCCATTTCCGCGATCAAGTGTTTGGGGTCCGTATCGATCCATGCGCTCACCCGCTCGCCTACGTCCAACCTGGCTGATTCAAACCTCTCTGATTGCGGCAATGGATCCTTATCAGGCAATATCTGACAAAACTCAGGCGCTTCCGTTTCATCCTCCTGGTAGAGCACAAAGATTTCTTCAGGGCCGGATTGCCGAAACGGGGTTTTGCACTGTAACTCACCGCACCAACTTGGATTGTGCCGCCACCACAGCGATGCATGGATAGGCAGGTCAGGATGCCCGAACAACTGAGCACGCAAATGAGTGTGTTCCAGATCAACCAGACTATGGTGCGGTTTTAGATCTTCATTTTCCTGTATCCGGGGCACTGCACTGACGTACTGATATTCAGCTTTTTGAAGAATTTCTGCGAGATCCCAGCTGGACAGGTAAAAATTTTTCGATTCAAATCCCGGTCGCTCATAGGCGATTGAAGCGCCCTTAAGAGCACGAATGTTTTTATTGAGGATTAATAGATTCGGTTGCTCGGGCGTGTGGCATCGGTGGCGCTGGATACGCCCCGCTAACTGAATCAACGAGCGCATGGAGCTTGGCTCTGCAATGGCCCAGTCATAATCATGATCCCGGCCCACTTCGGTGACCGGGCTGCCCAAAACCACAAAGACATGATGAGCTTCTGGATAGCGGGATAACGCCTTTTCTATGACAGGATGCCGCCAGACTGCCTGCTCGTCATTCCGATCCAACACGGCATCCAGCACCGCCTCTATGCGAGACCGCATGAGCAAGGGGTATTGGCTATGGTAAACACAGAAATGCAGCCGAACATTATTAGGGACAGGCATAGCCAGTAAGGCTTTAGCCACCGCCACCAGCGGATTGATATTGGCCATGCGGATCAGGCCAAAGGAGGCGGACTTACCGCTTATTTGATCCTGTGAGTGGTGCGCATCGTGAAGCTCGAAAATGCTGCGGTGCAATGCCTGTGCAACGGCTGCGCATACCTCGTCAACCTCGAGGCTGGCCGGATTAACGGATAACAGCTGGGCAAAGCGCAGACGCTGGTTCGCCTTCGCCAGCTTTTGGATGCGCTGGTCAACAAAGGCCTCGTGGGCGATTTTAAAGGACTCAGCTACCCCATAACCGGACTGCTTAACACCAAACTCGTCAAACCAGGCACAGACAGTTGGCTCATTGGTTCCCGGTGTACCACATGCACGGTTATAGACCTCGCGTCCCGCCGTGTAGGCCGCAAACAAAGCCTCCACCAGTGCCGGTGGCAGCGTCGCTGACGATAACAGTACACGTGAACCAAGCATACCGGCCCAGTTCACCAGACGGCATAAGGCTGGCAGGTCTTTGAGACCAAAATCGTCCGGCTCGTCCAACACCAAATCCGAGGTGAGCAGGCGCAACATCGGCGCGATCTGTTTACCCCCTCGGGCACCTTCTGTTGCAGGCATCAAATAATCGATAGTACTGACTAACACTGGCGCACTGACCAGTTGGTGCAGTCTGGGATCTCGTTTCAGCCATTCACTTAGCTGGCCGTCGTCAAGGCTGCCCTCATACCGCAGATGTTGCTCCTGGCCAAGAAGGTCTTCCGCCGACTCACTGCCCGACCGAGCGTGGCGACCTTCCGCCTCCATCGCGTCCTGTTTTCGTTGTTCGTGCAGTTGGCGCACCGCCTGCGATCCGACCAACACGGCCAGGTCTTCAGAGTCCAGATGCAACTTGTCGCTAAACGCATCGCCGGTTTGGAGTGTTAGCGTGCGCAACCCCAAAGCGACATTGAAGCGACAGCCCAACCGTTCGTTGGCAAGGCCGTACATAATGCGGGCATTGGCGAAGGTTTTGCCACAGCCGGTTGACGCCATGTTGACGCCAAAGAAACCATTCTGCTCAGATCGTTGCGACACGTTCTTGGCAAGGTCATAGGCTTTATCCTGCCAGCGGAAGCGGGAAACCGTGACACGCTTTTTCAATGCTTTAAGGCGGGTAATGGCCGGTAAGTTTTTGCGAAGGCCGGGCAGACGTTTGGCCATCAATACTGCATTGTGCCCAACCCCGATATTGTGCTCATCGAGCCTTTGCTTGGGCTGCCGGGTTTCCCGATCTGTGTTGGCGTTAGCCTTGTACTGCTTGTCCTGCCATTTGGGGGTAGGCTCCGATGCCGAATAACAATGGTCCGCCAGCATCAGAACCAATCGTGCCAGGTGACTGGTGAACCGATCCTGCAGCCAATCATGTTCCATCAGTTGCGTGTGTGCCAATGCTCGCTTGGCGATGCTCTGGGCCTTACGGCACCAGGTTTGGCTGGTTAGCGGTGTACCTTGAGGGAAACTCCATACGTCATCCCAGTCTTTCGCGGTCCAGTCAGTGTAGAGCGCCTGGGGTGAGTTCCAGCTTGCGTTAAATTTCTTACCGGTCATCCAACGATCAATACTGTCGGATCGCGGCTCTTCCCCGTGTTCTCTTTCCTGCCGTGGGAACTCCGGCAGACGATGGTGGGTGACGATAAGCCAGGCAACCATTGAGGCCAGCGGGCGTTCGGCCAGTGCTTTAAACGGGTTTTTGAAAGAGCCCTGTTTGTCCCGAATCAGCCGGTCGAAAAGCTCTCGCTCCATATCCGGTGATGCCTGTTGAAGGCGATCGAGCCAGCTCTTGTCATCCAACTCGCCAATAAATGCCTGAAACAGACGCAGGCTCACCCACTCATGACGAATAGGCTCACTGCCCTTTCCTGTGTAAGTCGGCTTGAGTTTCTTTTGGAACAGTGTGTTGGCTTTACCAAAGTCATGGAACAGTCCGGCAATACCGGACAGTATCGAAATGGATTCTGCCGTGTGCCACTGGTTTTCATCGCCAACGCGCAGTACGTCGCGGCTGGTGGTATTGGTCGGCACCGCACCCTCGGCGTTGAACCGTCCGGCGTCACCCACAACCCATATAAGCTCGCTGTGATCTTTGCCTCGTATCCAGTGACAGGCGACGGCGGTATTTTTTCTGGCCGTCTTCTTCAGAAGTTTTCTAAGAGTTATCAGCCCCTCCATCGTGATAGGCGTTTGCCAGGTGCGGTCACCGCGACGCTCTGCAAACTGGTCCAGTACCCGGCGCGTCTCTTTCAACGCGTTTTTACTGCACTGGGAAACCAACAACACATTCATGACGCGGAATTTCCAACTGAAAAGGCGATGTCTTTTAAGGTATCGATCATGAAGTCCAGCGCTTCTGAACGGGTGAGCGCTTCAATGCAGTTACGCCGGAATTCCTGCTCTTCGTCTCCCCGAGCAGCTGAAATGAACGCTTGCGGTAAAATCACCGCATCCTTGACCAAATCTGCGGCATCGAATACCAGGCCGCCACGACGGGTTTTACCATGAAGAACCGCCAGGCCGTGGGGCAACCCCAATACCCAGGTCGCTGTCGCTCCGAGTCCATACGCCAGGTAGTTGCCATGATCAAGAAATCGGTTTGCTGGATCTACACCTGCGCCACGCTTAGAGCGGGTAAAATCACCGTAATTCATTGCTTGTACGGCAAGTTTGAACAGTTGCTTGGTCAGTCTGGCCTCTTCCGTCAGCAAGTGAGTGACGTCTGGTGAGGAGCCGATTTTGTCGCGGCTATTCTCAACAAGACCCAGCAGTCTATCGGGGGATATGTCGAAGCCGCTCTCCCTGAGTTGCCGGTTATTCAGCCAAAGCTTTTCAAGTAGCCCAAGACGTGCCAATTGAATGCGTTTGGCGGCCTCAAGACGCTTATCGTCATCAAACCAAAAGCCCACCCAAGCCTGAAGGTATTCTGTCGGCCGGTATTCGCTTTGCGGTGTGAACCAGGCCACCTCAATATCAACTTCGTTTGCGCTGAATAGCGGCGTACCGCCACCACCACAAAATCCAACCAGGACGCCCGCTTTTGCCAGTTCCCGCATGGCAGCTTGTGTAATGGACGTACCCGTTCCGAGCATTACTGTCGTGGTGTTCGCAATGGGAATATTCCAGTAAAGGGACCGTTTACCCTCATCCGTGACGAACTCCACTCGACCGCCATTGACCAGAACCCGGCAATGCTCCAAGTAATAAATGTTGGCACGTTTTGAATGCAGTATGGTCTTTAGATCACTGGGGGAAAAATCATCCATGGTCACCTCTTTTCCATCATTAACGAACATGCAGTACTTGTAACACCGCTGCTGCACCCCAGCGTGCACCACTGGATAAAAGATTAGTAAATTTTGTTCATCGCCCTGACCTTCTGCTCCACTTTCTCCCGCAAACCAACCGGCCCTAACACCCAATGTCATCAACTTAAGCCCCAGAAGTTCAGCACGGCCTGCTGAGCCAGCGTAAATAACGAACAGTGAGGAAGCCTGTTGTTGGAGCACCAGGCTGTCAAAGCCGGATTCTAACCCGAAATCAGCTCCAGAGAGCGTCAACGCGGTATTTTTTGGTGTGGCATAGCGGTTTCAGCGGTATTCAGGGCGAGCGCCAACCGACCGGTGGCTCGCACAGTCTGTCAGGAAGTCTTGTTTAACGCCGTTGGGGGTAGTGTCGGTCAGCGAGTCGGTTTGTACCCTTCACAGCCTTTGGCGGCTGGCCGTTTTCGGCGTCGTGGGCAGCTTCGCCCGGGGCGCACCGCACTCAGACCGTTACCCATCAGACGACACAGATTATCCAGGGCCTCGCGGCTGGGGCGCACCAACAGGGCGACGAGGGTATGCTTCAGCCGGGATACGCCCTGGGTGAAGTTTGCCTTCCAGGCCCGCTTTCGGTGGGCGGTTTTGCGCTCAATATCAGGCTGCTGCAGGGCCTGCATCAGCAGGGCCAGGTTCTTGAGCAGTTGGCAGGCGTGGATATCCTGCTGTACGGCGCAGACCGTCCGGCCACTGACGTTTTCCAGAGTTAGGGTTTGTTTAAGCCGGCGGTCGTCGGTTTCAATGCCCCAGCGCCGGTGATACAGGTCGGCAAAGAGCTCGGCGGGGAAGGCCTCGGTGTCCAGGAGCGAGGTGGCCAGCACTTCCGTTTCCCCGGTGGGCAGCGCCACCCGCCGTACCGTGAGTATGCCCATCATCTGGTGGACGGCCCAAGGCATCGCGGATGCAGTGATGGTCAGCATTCCAGCCCACGTGCGCTTTGGTGAAGACGCAGATCCGCGTCATCTTTTAGTGAATCCTTGATGCAATCTTGATGTTATCGAGCAGCATTCCAGCCAGCGGGCGCTTGGGTGGCTCAGAACGTAACAAAACTTGACATTGCAAAGCCAGGTTTGCCCGCGTGCGCGTAGGTGGAGCTTGTACGTTCTCCGCCGTTGGTGGAGTACCGCGACAACCCCGCGAGCGAGTGAATGGAGCGATTTCCACCGTCTGTGGCAATTCGATTACATCGGTTTACCAACCTGCGCATGGATGGAGCTTGTACTGAGCGGAAAAATCCGTTGAATGAAGGTACTACGAAAGTCTCGTAATACTCCCCAGAGTTGGGTTCTTTTTGCAAATCAATCACTTCCCGCCAGCGAACCCAAGCTTTCCCCAGCAACCTGTATACAAATGTTCGCATTTTGCCCGATGGAATATGGCAAATGGCGGCAAGGTTTTGGGCTGGCACGGCGCACTGGCCTATTAACAATAGTTAGCATTTGAACCTGATAAAACCTGAAACGAATAAGCCGCACCGAATCAGGCAGGACGCCCCAGAGAGCCCGCCAGCAAGGCGCGACCAGAACCCGGTATGTTTTCACAGGCAAGCCAGCCAAGGGCGCTGGCAAAGGCCGTGGGGGCCGTAGAGCTTTGAATGTGTGCAACCGTGTAAGCCACAGCCTACAAAGCCTGTACGTTATCGCTGACAACCTTGTAAGCCAAAGCCTACACGGGAGCGCAGATCCGCAACGCCTGAGAGTTTGCTGGCGGGGAGTGGGTGTCTCGGAGCCCTGTCAAAACATGCCATTGCTGATGCCAGTTTGCCGGCGGCGATTGGGTTTATCGCCTGTTGGGGAATGTTGGGGTTCAAAACGGCAGCGCCCGCGCCTACCTGTTAACATTTGTTAACATCGTCACCGTTGCGGGATTGTTCCGTATCGCCGGCACAAGTGACCCAGGCTCACGAAATAAAAATATTCTGAGCCACCTGCTATTGTTCCCGTATAGTTTAGCGATTGCTTGTAGTAGCAGCGCAAAGTTGGGGGTACTTACGGGGGTACTTTCAAGAAATCGAAATATAATAGCTTTTTATAACAGATGGTTACGGACTGAGTTTAAGGGAAGCAAGGCCCACCACCCGTATACCTGTCAAAGCTTGAAGCACGTCCAAAGCCCGCAAACATATCGTCAACACGGAGCATTCCATGGAAAGCTGGCAAGAATGGCTGTTAATTGCATTTGGTTTGGGCGCTATTGTCCTTCTGGCACTGTTTATATACCGCCAACGCGATGCATTAAGCGCTGATCAGCGACGTAGCGAAAAGGCGAGCGAGTTCGCGCGCAAGCGGCGGGAATCGATGATTGAAAGTATCCGTATCTTGGCACAGGCGGTAGAGGCGGATCAGGTTGAGTATTCTGAGGCCTGCTTGCGCATCAAAGGCTTGCTGGATCATGTGGAGCCAACGCTGCTACAAAAATCACCGTTTGCCGTTTTTCAGCAGGTGCACGACAAGCTACAACACATGCCTACCCATCAGGCCCGACTGGAAACTGAGCCGAAGTTTGTCAATAAGATGGACAAAGAACGCTATGCCATTGAACATGGCCACGCCGACGAAATTCGCCGCGCAGCCACTGCCATTCGGGTGCATGTATTCAGCGAGGGTGTGAGCTAGTAGGGCGTCAAGGCGATAGCAACCAGCTGATCGAAGCGCTTGTTCACCCGCTTCGCATCCAGCCCTAGCTGTCGGTATATTCCGGGGGTGATGGGCTCACCCACTCCCAACCCTATTCCGCGTTCAGTCAGCAGCTGCCGTGCCAGGCAGAGCACCTGGCTATAAACTTGATGCTCGCCCGCAGCGGTAGGATTTTTATGCTGACGAATGGCACTGGTTACCTCATCCGGCATGCTCCAGTTTTCCATCAGTTGTGCTGCAATCTGCCCGCCGGTAATACCCAGCAAGTGGCGCTCGACGATGGACGAATCCAGGCCCGGATTTACCTCCTGCGCGCGGCAAAGCAGGCTGAAATGGGGTGGGAACACATGAGCCAGCACCAGAGTGCCGAAATTGTGCAGCAAGCCAGCCAGATAAGCCAAACCGAAAACAGGGCGCTCAGCGCCGGTTATCAGGCTGGCAAGCAGCCCGGCACCGTGAGCCAGCCAAGCGGCCTGCTGCCAGTAATCCAGGTAGCCGCGAATGCCGTGTGCCGGCGGGCGCAGCACCCGGCCCAGCGATAGCCCCATTGCCAGGTTCATCACCATGTCAAACCCCAACACACGGGATATGGCATCGTGCACCGAGTTTACCCGTCCGGGAGCCGCGTAAAACGACGACGATGCCCAGCTGATGACTTGCGCTGCAAGGCTGGGGTCTCGCTCTCCACGATGTCTACCAGATCAGCCATTACAGAATTGGGATCTGTGCGCAGACGTATAATACGGCGGGCCGTTTCCGGAAGCGGCGGCAGCTCCAGCGTGCCTTCCAGGCGTTGGCGTATCCGCAAACTGGTAAAACGCTTGATGGCAAAATGAACCTGCTCGCGATCATTTCCGTGGTCTGCTACAGCTTCGGCCAGGGGCGCTACAGCAACTGCACAGTTCAGGCGATCGGCCTCACCACACAGATTCATGAAATCATTTGCGGGCATAACCATGGCCAAGTGAGGATCTTGCAGCACCAGGGCCACTGCAGAGCCCGCATCTACCGCCGAATCGATAACCGTGCGCCAGCCAGTCAGAGCCGGCAGCGCAGGCAGCTCAGACAGCCCCAGCCGGCCGCACAGCCTATGCTGTTCGGCTGCCGGCAACAGTGTGTAACTGTGGCCCAGCTGTGTGTTCAGCGTTTCAAGGTCCAGCAAGTCACAGCTGCGGTAGATGACCTGAAGCTTGTGGCAGCCGTCGCTAAGCAACACCATTCGCAGCAGTTGATCCGGGTCGGCTTTATCGACATCCCGCAATGCAATGCTGGTTGCGCATTCGCCAAGAGCCTGGCGAACCGTGGCCGGAACGTCCATTGGACATAACCTCGTGTTGATCATTCTTCAGTTATCACAGTAGCCCACCTGAGGATAACAACGTTGCCATTCATCAACTGCAGATGAGATTTAGACTTCACCGTAGCGGGTTTTTTCACCCAACCAGCGCCGCACCAGGCCCTGCACCGCGGTTTTATTGCCCATAAGTCGCGGCGCTATTTCACGAACCACTTCAATCCAGTGCTGATCGCGCTCGAAGTCAGCCAGCCTGAACCGCATCATGCCGGTCTGGCGAGTACCCAAAACCTCACCGGGACCACGAATTTCAAGGTCTTTTTCCGCAATCACAAAACCGTCCTGGCTGTCGCGCAAGGCCTGCAGCCGCGCTTTACCGTTCAGCGATAGCGGTGGGTGGTACATCAGCACGCAGTAACTGGCCTGTTCGCCACGCCCTACACGGCCCCGCAACTGGTGCAACTGGGCCAGACCCAGGCGTTCAGGATTTTCAATAATGATCAGCGACGCGTTGGGCACATCCACCCCCACCTCTATTACGGTGGTGGCCACTAGAAGGTCTAACGTGCCGCCCTTGAATTGCGCCATAACCTCGGATTTTTCCTGACTTTTCAATCGCCCGTGAACCAATCCGATGCGCAGGTTTGGCAGGCGTTCGGCGAGCTCTGTCGCACTTACTTCTGCCGCCTGACACTGTAACACCTCGGATTCTTCAATCAGTGTGCACACCCAATACGCCTGCCGCCCGGCCTGACAGGCATTGCGTACCCGCTCTACCACATCGTCACGGCGACCGTCGGGCACAACAATGGTTTCGATGGGTTTGCGCCCTGGAGGCAACTCGTCAATGACCGATGTGTCCAGGTCAGCGTAGGCGCTCATGGCCAATGTACGCGGAATGGGCGTAGCAGTCATAATCAGCTGGTGGGGCGCCAGCGCGCCGGCGGCGCCTTTTTCCCGCAATGCCAGACGTTGATGCACGCCAAAGCGGTGCTGCTCGTCAATAATCACCAGAGCCAAACGGTCAAATGCCACATCGTTCTGGAACAGCGCGTGGGTGCCAATAGCAATACCGGCGGCACCGCTTGAAACCGCCTCCAGGGTTTGCTGGCGCGCCTTGCCTTTCACTTTGCCAGACAGCCAGGTGAGCTGGATACCCAAGGGCGCAAGCCAAGCGCAAAAATTCTGATAGTGCTGCTCCGCCAGAATTTCAGTGGGCGCCATCAAGGCCACTTGAGTGCCCGCCGAAATGGCCTGCAAGGCCGCCAGCGCTGCGACCACGGTTTTGCCGGAGCCTACATCGCCTTGCACCAAACGCAGCATGGGTAGGGGCTGGGTAAGGTCCTGGCGGATTTCCTGAAGCACCTGGCGTTGAGCGCCGGTTAGGCGAAATGGCAAAGACTCTAGAAAGCGCTCGCTTAAATCGCCCTGCGGCAGCAACGGCAGCGCCTGGCGCGTCTGAATCTGTTCGCGCACTTGCAACAGACTTAGCTGGTGCGCCAGCAGTTCTTCCATCACCAACCGCTGTTGGGCCGGATGGCGTCCTTCCAGCAATTGCGCCACCGAAGCGCTAGCGGGTGGTGAATGCACCAGTTCCACCGCGGCGGTGATGGCCGGTAACTGATAGTCCACCAGTACCCAGGGCGGCAGCCAGTCGTAAATGGGGTAACGCTTCAAATACGCCACCGCCTGCTGGCACAAAGCCCGCACCCGGGGCTGCTGAATACCCTCGGTAAGTGGGTATACCGGGGTTAATGTGGCGCTGCCTTCATCCGCCATAGGCGTCGGATTGGTCTGGTATTCGGGGTGATACAGCTCGTAGCCGGAACGGCCCGCCCGCACTTCGCCAAAACAGCGCACCTGGGTACCTTCGGCAAACTGGTTCTTCTGGGCCGCGTTAAAATGAAAAAAGCGCAGACTGACAAAGCCGCTGTGGTCTTTGAGGGTGACCTGCAAGCTGCGGCGCCTGCCCATCACAATGTCGGTTTTCATGACCTCACCTTCCACCACCGCCACGTCGCCAATGCGCAGGCTGCCCATGGCTGTAATGCGGGTGCGATCTTCATAGCGGTGAGGCAAGTGAAACAGCAAATCCTGAAGCGAGGCGATACCCAGCTTGCCCAGCTTTTCTGCGAGCGCGTTGCCCACGCCCTTAAGCTGAGTGACCGGTATATCGTCCAGTGCCATCATAGCCGGCCTAGCCCTTAGCCGCTGCTGGCTTGGCGGCACTGGCCTTTGCCACAACCCGGCACTGGCTCGCCGCCAGCGACAGCACGTCAATGGCTTTGGGCCGCGGGAAAGTTACCCTCCAAGCCAGAGCTACGGTTCGAAATGGCACGGGTGCAGCAAATGGCCGTACCGCCAGCACGCCTTCGTGATAGTGCATGCCGGTGGCCGCTGACAGCGGCACAACGGTCACGCCCAAGCCCGAGGCTACCATGTGGCGAATGGTTTCCAGCGAGCTGCCTTCGGTCACCAGCGTGGGGCCATTGCCTTCGCTGCGTCGGGTAACGGTCGCAACCAAAGGCGGGAAGGACTCCAGTACTTGGTCGCGGAAGCAGTGCCCCGGCCCCAACAACAGCAGCTGTTCTTGCGCCAGCTGCTCCGCGGTAATTTCATCGCAGGCGGTCAGCGGATGATCTGCCGGCAGTAGTACCACAAAGGGTTCGTCATAAAGCGGCAGGGTAACCACTTCGGCTTCTGCAAACGGCAACGCCACAATGATGGCGTCCAATTCTGAATGGCGCAGTTTCTGGCGCAAACTCGCGGTGTAGTTTTCTTCTATATACAACGACATATCTGGCGCCGCGCGCCGCAGCTCCGGCAGTAAATGCGGGAACAGGTAGGGACCTATGGTGTAAATGGCTCCGACCTTTAGCGGAGAACTAAGCTGGTTTTTGCCATCCTGCGCCATGTCCTTAATCACACCCACCTGATCCAGCACCCGCTGCGCCTGCTCGACAATGCGCAGCCCGCTTTCGGTGACCCGAATGTTGCTTTTACTGCGCTCAAACAATGGGATACCCAACTCTTCTTCAAGCTTTCGTACCGCCACACTGAGGGTGGGCTGACTAACGTGACAGCGCTCCGCAGCACGGCCAAAATGCCTTTCACGAGCAAGCGTAACAACGTATCGTAACTCGGTAAGAGTCATGGCGGGCTCCGGTGCTGAACAGCGTTCGGTGTCTGATTTATCTATGATTCAAAGCATAAGGATTGATATTGTCTATGGCAATCGCTGAAAGCCTGAAAAACCAACGAATTTTGCTGGCCGGGTGCGGCAACCTGGGGGGCGCCATTGCCTCCCTGCTACTGCAATCCGGGGCCGAAGTGTTTGGTCTTCGCCGCAGAACGGATCGACTACCCCAAGGTGTTACGCCGATAGCCGCAGATTTGACCCAACCGGAAACCCTGAGTGGCAAGCTTCCGCCACGGCTAGATCAGGTTATTTATTGCCTAACACCGTCGGATTATACCGAGCAGGGCTACCACGCAGCCTATGTAAAAGGCCTGGAGAATCTGCTGTGTGAATTACAGGGCCAGACACCATGCCGTCTGTTTTTTATCAGCAGCACCGGGGTTTACGGGCAAAACGATAACGGCTGGGTGGATGAGGAAAGCCCTACGCAGCCGGGCGTGTTCAGCGGCCAGCAGGTGTTACTGGGAGAGCAGACCGCGCTGGCCAGCCCTATTCCCGCCACAGTGGTCCGGTTCAGCGGCATTTATGGCCCGTCGCGCCAGAGCTTTCTGAAAGCGGTGATGGATGGGCGACTGAATCCGCCGGGCCACTCACATTACAGCAACCGCATTCACGAGCAGGACGCCGTTCGGGCTATGGTGCATTTAAGCGCCATGGCGGCGGAAGGTGACACGCTGCAATCCTGCTACCTGGCCAGCGACTGCGAGCCGGTAAGGCTGGATCAAGTAGTGCGATGGGTTCGCCAACATACCGATTGCGAAGAGCCGACCGAGGACGTTCGCGGTGGTGGCCGGGCGGGCAGCAAACGGTGCAGTAACCGGCGCCTGTTGACAACCGGCTTTGAATTCCAGTACCCGGACTTCCGCGCCGGATACCGTGAGCTGATTGATCAGCGCAAAGGCGCTTAAGTCAGCACCATCACCGCTTCCATTTCGATGGGTACGTCTTTTGGCAGCGCAGCAACGGCCATCGCTGCGCGGGCCGGGTAAGGCTTTTGGAAGTAAGTGGCCATAATTTCGTTCACAACCGCGAAATTGGCCAGATCGATCATATAGATGTTCAGCTTGACGATATCCTGCAGTGAGCCACCGGATGCCACACAAACTGCCTTCAGGTTCTCGAATACCTGACGGGTGTTTGCCGCAAAATCGCCCTGTACCAGTTCCATGGTTTCTGGCACCAGCGGAATCTGACCAGAAATGTACACGGTATCACCCGCCTTTACGGCCTGAGAATAAGGCCCGATTGCTTGCGGTGCATTTTCGGTTTCAATAATCGATTTGTTGGTCATGGTTATTTATATCCCTGTTGTTAATAAATAAAAATCCTCACCCGCCATAACGCCGGGTGTTAAATCTGACAAACCTACGATAGCAGAGACCCAGGTGCCTTTAGTAGCGAACCCGGCTGATGTGGGTAACCGCCCGAATATTGCGTACCCGTCGCATTACCCGCGCCAGATGGTGCCGGCCGGTTACGTGTACCACCAGGCTGACAACGCCAAAACGGGCGTTTTGATCTTCCACGTTAATGCGTTCAATATTGCCGTCGGCCATCGCTACTGCGCTGGCCATTTCCGCAATAATGCCACGCTGACGCTCCATTTCAACCCGCAACTCCACCGAAAACTGATCGGTAATGTCCTTGGCCCATTTCAGATCGGTCAGCATGGCGCGGCCCTGCTCGTCGTCTGGCAGATGGGAGCAGGTATCTGAGTGAATCACCATGCCGTTACCCGAATCCATGATGCCCACAATCGGGTCACCAGGAATGGGCTTGCAGCAACTGGCAAATTTCAGCAGCAGGCCGTCTGAGCCGCAAATGGTTACCGGGCCCTGGCGCCCACTTTCCTCAATCGCGCCAGCCGCCGGGGCATCACCTTCTGCCTCGGGTCCGCCCACCACCAACTGGCGTGCTACCAGAAACGCCATGCGGTTACCCAAGCCGATTTCGCTAACCAGATCCTCAAAGCTGTTGACCTGATTATGAGCCACAACCCGATGTTTCTGAGCGTCGGTAATATCACCCAGACGCGTTTTAAAGCCTTTCAGGGAACGCTTGAGCAGCGTATGGCCCAGCTCCAGAGATTCCGCATGCTTATCGCTTTTCACCACATGGCGAATACTGCCACGGGCTTTGCCGGTTACCACAAAGTTGAGCCAGGCGGGGTTCGGCCTGGCGCCGGGAGCGGTAATAATTTCCACCGTCTGCCCGCTTTGCAAAGGCTGGCTTAACGAACCCAGGTTGCGGTTGATGCGGCAGGCCACGGTGGCATTGCCAATATCGGTATGGATGGCATAGGCAAAATCCACCGGCGTGGCACCGCCGGGCAGTTCCATAATTTTTCCGCGCGGCGTAAACACGTAAATTTCGTCAGGAAACAGATCTTCTTTAACGCTTTCAATAAACTCTAGCGAGTCATCAGCGCGCTCGCGCATTTCCATCAGGCCTTTCACCCAGCGGTCTACCCGGGTCTGGTTCACGCTGGTGCCGTTAGACGGCTCATTCTTGTACAGCCAATGAGCGGCAATACCGTTGTTGGCAATGTTCTCCATTTCTTCCGTGCGAATCTGAACTTCGATATTCACGTGCATACCAAACAAGGTGGTGTGCAGCGACTGATAGCCGTTCACCTTGGGCATGGCAATATAGTCTTTGAAACGCCCGGGCATGGGCTTATACAAGCTGTGCACGGCACCCAGGATTCGATAACAATCGTCTTCGTTGTCGGTAATGATGCGGAACGCGTATACATCCATGATTTCATGGAATGATTTCTGCTTGAACTTCATCTTGTTATAAATGCTGTTCAAGTGTTTTTCGCGCCCTAAAATCCGGCCGGGCATGCCCCGCTCTTCCAGCTTTTCGTGCAGGCGGCCACGAATTTCATCAATGATTTCCCGATGGTTGCCGCGCAGCTTGGTCACCGCTTTGGAAATGAACTTCGAACGCATGGGATACATCGTCGAGAACCCGAGGTCTTCCAGCTCCGTCGAAATGCTATGCATGCCTAAGCGATTGGCGATGGGTGCGTAAATGTCCAGTGTTTCAGTCGCGATGCGTTTACGCTTTTCATAGGGCATGGGGCCCAGCGTGCGCATGTTATGCAGGCGGTCCGCCAGCTTTACCAGAATTACGCGAATATCGCGGGCCATGGCCAGCGTCATTTTCTGGAAATTTTCGGCTTGGGCTTCGGCGCGGGTGCGAAATTCAATCTGGGTCAGCTTACTGACGCCATCCACCAACTCGGCGACATCCTCACCGAACTGGTCCGCGAGCGCATCTTTGGGTATGCCGGTGTCTTCAATCACATCGTGCAGCATGGCGGCCATCAGGCTTTGATGATCCAGCCGCATTTCAGCAAGAATGCGGGCGACGGCCAAGGGATGGGTTATGTAGCGGTCACCACTCTTGCGCATTTGCCCTTCGTGGGCCTGTTCCGCAAAATAATACGCTCGGCGCACCTGATTGATGCGATTGGTGTCCAGATAGCTGCTCAGCTCTCTGGTTAACATGTCTACCGCTGCTTCTGATGACACCGCGCCCTCACTTATTTATGAACCCCGGAAACAAAAAAACCCGAATGCATGCATTCGGGTCCTTCCATAGTCCTTAAAGCACGCTGCTATAGTGACACTATAAAACCGTGTGGACAGGTTTCAATGCCTTATTACTAATCATCCAAGTCTTCGGTCAGCAACGAACGACTGACCAAACCTGCCGCGATTTCACGCAGCGCGATAACAGTCGGCTTGTCGTTTTCTGGCGGCACCATGGGCTCCGCACCTTTGGTGGAAATCTGGCGCGCGCGCTTGGTAGCCAGCATCACCAGCTGAAAGCGGTTATCAACGTGTTCAAGACAATCTTCAACGGTAACTCGTGCCATGATTTCCCCGACAAATAAAATGACTAATTTTGCAGAC
>Ga0307975_1000361_pt1 | contig 26032 bp, 26 predicted proteins | sample OrgLakmetagen917_FD_201825 | JGI IMG/M metagenome (GOLD analysis project Ga0307975, IMG submission 201825) | Saline water microbial communities from Organic Lake, Antarctica - #917 | ecosystem: Environmental > Aquatic > Non-marine Saline and Alkaline > Saline | place: Antarctica: Organic Lake... | reverse complement strand
TGGACCTCGAACAACGACACGCAGGCGCAGGTGCGGCTGCGGTTCCCCACGCGGGAGGCCGCGCTGGACTATGCCAGGGATCACCGCATCGACGCCGTGGTTCAGGAGCCGCACAAGCGCAAGCCCAATCTCCGCAAGGGCGGCTACGCCGAGAATTTCTCGCCCTCGCGCCGGCAGACCTGGACGCATTGACCGCATGGACCGTCGCCGCGGGTGACGGGGCGTTCCGGGTCTTTCCGGGCAAAAAAAGAACCGGGCCGTTTGACCGGCCCGGTTTTCAACGTCTCATGAGGTCGATGCACCCGGCGGCGTGACGCGCCCGATCAGGTCTTGGCGTTTTTGCCGGTGTCGTCCTTCGTGCCGTCGGGCGACACGACCTCTGCATCGACGACATCGTCGTCGGTATCCGCCCCGTCGCCGGTCCTGTCCTCCTTGTCATCGAGCGCGCCGACGATCAGCGGCAGCATTTCGAGCCCGGTCGGCGTCGACATCGAGGATTTCGGCGGGGCACGCCAGCTCAGCGAGTCGAACGCGCCGCAATTCTCGCAGGTCGGCGCCCAGTCGGCATGGATGTGCTGGCAGCTGTCGCACACCCATTGCGGCCCGCGCGGCGCGCTGACCGCGCGCGCCAGCCAGCCCTTGACGATGGTGTCGGAGGATCCTTCGCCGCGCTCGATCGCCGCCATGATGGTCAGCGTGCGGGCATCGGGATCGACCTCCGCCATGTCGCCAAGCGCGCGCCGTGCCGCCGGGAAATCCTCCGCGGCGAGGTTCAGCTCGGCCTTGAGAAGCCGCGTCTCGCGCGCGTCGGGGCGGTTGCTCAGCAGCTTGCCAAAGCGCTTGAGCCGGCGGGCCGGTGTCTCGTCGGGTTCGATCTCGGCAAAGGCGGCGGCAAGATCGGGATGCGGGCGCGCCTGCCATGCCTTGACGATCACCCGCGTCGCGTAGCGCTTGCTGCCCTGTTCGACATAGCTGCGCGCGGCCATGACGGCGGCCGGGACCAGATCGGGCGATTTGCGATTGGCCTCGATCGCCGCTTCGCGCGCCTCGATGCTCTTGCCCTCCGCGATCACGTCGCGGGCCTCCGACAGGGCCAGCACCGCATCGCGCCGCTTGTGCACGTCGCGCGGCATGTTGCCGTATTTCAGCTTGGCGTTCAGTGTCTGGCGCGCGCCCTTCCAGTCATGCTGACCGGCCTGCAATTGCAGCAGCGTGTCCTGCACCTCGGTATGGCGTGGTTTCAGCGCGAAGGCGGTCTGCGCCAGCTTCAGCGCGGTCTCGGTCTCGCCGCTGGCCAGCTTCTGGCGCAGCATCCCGCGGACGCCGACGAACCGCGTCTTTTCGTTGTTCAGAAGGCGCTTGTAGACCTCGGTCGCGCGGGCGCGGTCGCCGGTCAGCTCGGCCCCCTGTGCGGTGATCAGGTTGGTCAGCGCGGGCTTGTGCAGGTACTTGTCGGCCTTGGTGGCCTTGGCGATCGCCACGTCCCCGTCGCCCTCGGCCAGCGCGAGCATGCCTTCGCCGAGCGCGCGATAGCCCTTTTCCTGTCGGTTCTTGTCGAAGTAGCGCGACAGGGCCGTTTCATCCCCGTTGATGACCTTCAGGGTGGCGACCGCGAGGCCCGCCAGCTTCATCAGAAGCCACATCGCCAGCAGCAGCAGCCCGAGGGCGATGACCGCCTTGATCGGCGTGAGATTGATTTCCATCCCCGCCGCGACGATGCGGACGCCGCCCTCCAGTTCCAGCAGGAATGTCGCGGCATAGGTGGCCGCGGCCACAAAGGCGATGAAAACGGCTATCTTGATAATCGACCAAAGCATTGGGATCGCCCTTTATCTGATTCAATTCAACCTGTCGGCCAGCGCATCGGCGGCGGACAGGGCCTCTTGGCGTTGCGTGGCGCGCGTGACCCAGTCGTCGAGCGCGGCGCGGGCGTCCTCGGGAAGGTTCTCCACCTCGGTCAGCGCCTCGCCGATCCGCGCGTCGCGCAGCGCCGCCTCGGCGCGGGACAGGATCGCGTCGGGACCGTCGCCTTCGCGCGGTACGAGCGAGCGCATGCCAAGCTGGGTGCGGAAGAATTGCCCGATCTCCACCGCGCCGAGCCCGTCATTGGTGTCGCGCACATTGGACAGGGCTGAGCGCGCCGCGTCGGGGAAGGCGTCGATCAGCGCAGTTTGCGTGGGCACGCCGGTCTCGGCGGTGTCGGCAAGGGCCGAAGGCACCTCGACACCCGTCTCGCGCAGATCGGCCAGCGCGTCGGCGAACGGGCTGCCACTGTCGAGGGCGGTCTCCACACGTGTCAGCGCCGCCCGCTGCAACGCGGTGCGCGCGCTGTCCTGGGCCGCGGCCTCTTCGGCGTCGGCCGCCTCGCGCAGGGTCGCGACCTCGCCCGCTTGCGTGGCCAGCGTGTCGCGTTGCTCTTCGATGGTGGCTCCCTGCGTTTCGATGTCGGATGCAAGGGCCGCGATCTCCGATGTCAGAGACTCGATATCCGAGCTTTGCGCCTCCATCGCCGCGCGTTGCTCTTCCAGCCGTCCGCGCAGGCTCTCGAGTTCGCTGCTCGAGACCTCGCTGTCGTCGCTTGTCGGGATCGGGCGGTCTTCGACCGCCGTCAGACGGTTGCCGAGGTCACTGATCTGGCCCTCGACATCTCCGAACTGCGACTCGACGGTCCCGAACCGATCCTCGATCTCTCCGATGCGGGTCTCGACGCTGCCGACGGTGTCGCTCAGCCCGGCCACCTCGTCGCTGAGATCGGGGGGCGGGTCGGGGCGGTCCATCGCGGCCTGAATGTCGGACGACAGCGTGTCGAGCCGTGTCTCGATCTCGTCGAGGCGACCTCCCTGGGCGGCGAGTTGCGTCTCGACCTCGTCCGCGCCTTCCTGGTTTGGGGCAAGAAAGGCGGGCACGCGGCCCTCCAGCATCTCCGATGACAGTATATAGGGAGAGGCGACCACGCCGATGCTGGCAGCCAGAGCCCCGCCAAACAGCATCGACCAGAAGCCCCCCTGACGGATCGTGACCGTTTCGGGTTTCGCGGCCGGTGCTGCGCCGGGGCGCGCGTCGTCGCGGGTGGCCTGCGATGTGTCGGCGACGGGCGCGTCGCCTTCGGTCACGGTCTCGCCGGGCGTATCCGCGGCAAGGCCGGTGTCTTCGGGCGTGTGAGGTGCGGGGCGCTCCGCCTCTGGCTCGGTCGGGGTGTCGGTCATCCGCGATGCCGCATCCGCCGTCTCCGGCGCCGTCTCAGGCTCCGTCGCCTGTGACGCGGGGGCGTCATCGGATGTATCGGGGGATGTATCGGGCTGCGGGGGGCGTTTCGCCGGATTTTCCGGGGCCGATACGCGCGCCGGATCGTGCGCGTAGGGGCCGGTCGTGGGGGTCGCGCCCTGATCGGTTTGCGTGCCGGGCGCGGCGTCTTCGGGTGCGGACGCGGTCCGGGACGGTGCGTCTCCGGCCTTGCTCTGATCGGTGTCAGGTTTCTTTTTTCTCGTCACGATTTTCCACCCTTTCGAATCTTGCCACGTCAATCTCTGGTGTCGACCTTACTGTGCCCGTTTTCCACCCTCAAGTCGCTTGGCGCTTTTCACCAGATCCTGCAACAGTTTGCGAATTTCTTCCGCATCGGGCGACGCCGCGACCTTCAGCACCCGCGCGGCCCCCTCGGGCACAGATCGCGCGGTACCGGGGCTGATCGCCGCGATCAGCAGCGGGGCCGTGGGTGCCCCGGACTGGGCAAAGATCTGGGTAAAGAACAGATCCGCGCTGCGCGGCGACATCAGCGGCAGGATCACCGGGTCCGTGCCGGCCAGAGCCGCCCGTGCCGCATCATCGAGGGGTTGCGCCTGCTGATCGTAGACGACCGTGTCGCGGGCGTCGTGCCCGGCGGCGCGCAGCGCGCCGGCGATGTCGGTTGCGACATGCGCGCCGCGCGGGTGCAGAAACGGCCCGGTGGCGCCATCATGTGCGATCCGCTGCACCAGCGCGCGCGCATCGCCGTCACAGGCGATCGCCGCCATTCCGGCCGCGCGCGCCGCCTGCGCGGTGGCCTCGCCGACGCCGTAGCAGGGCAGGTCGCGCCGGTCGGTCAGCCGGCAAAAGCCGGCCACACCGTGGCGCGAGGTGAAGATCAGGGTCTCGTCACCGCCGAGCCGTGGCAGCGCGCCGGTCCACCGGATCCGCATCAGCGGTGCGCAGAGCACCTCGACCCCGGCCCCGTGATCGGCGCGCAGCTGTGCGGCAAAGCGGGCCGCCTCCGGCTCGGGCCGGGTGATCAGGATCGTCACGGTCATGCCGCATCCGGAGTTGTTGCGTTACGGTTTCAGTGGTAGCTGCGTTGCATCTTCCACGCAATCTTGCCGGACGCGATGACCGAGCCGCTGATCTTCCTTGGCCTTGAAAGCAGCTGCGACGATACGGCGGCGGCGTTGGTGCGGATCGCGCCGGACGGCGTGCCGACAATTCTGGCCTCGGTGGTGTACGATCAGGCGAGCCTGCATGCCGCGTATGGCGGCGTGGTGCCCGAGATCGCGGCCCGCGCGCATGCCGAAAAGCTGGATATCTGCGTGCGCGAGGCGCTGATGCGGGCGGATCTGACCCTGCGCGATGTGCACGCCGTCGCGGTCACCGCCGGGCCGGGGCTGATCGGCGGGGTGATCGCCGGGGTGATGTGCGCCAAGGGGATCGCCGCCGGGGCGGGTATCGACCTGATCGGCGTCAACCATCTGGCCGGGCACGCGCTGACGCCGCGGCTGACCGATGGGGTGGCCTACCCATATCTGATGCTGCTGGTCTCGGGCGGGCATTGCCAGTTCCTGATCGTGCGGGGGGCGGACGCGTTCACCCGTCTGGGCGGCACCGTCGATGACGCCCCGGGCGAGGCGTTCGACAAGGTTGCGCGCCTTTTGGGCCTGCCGCAACCCGGCGGCCCGGCGGTGGAGGCCGAGGCGGCGAAAGGCGATCCCGCGCGTCTGCGCCTGCCGCGCCCGCTGCTGGACAAACCGGGCTGCGACATGTCGTTTTCCGGGCTGAAAACCGCCCTGCTGCGCGCCCGCGACCGGATCGTGGCCGAAAAGTCGGGGCTGACGCGGCAGGATCGCGCCGATCTGTGCGCCGGGTTTCAGGCCGCGGTCTGTGATGTGCTGGCGGAAAAGACCCGGCGCGCGCTGGCAGCCTACATGGCCGAGGCTCCCGCGACCCCGCTTGTCGCCGTGGCCGGCGGGGTGGCGGCGAACGGGCCGGTCCGCGCGGCGTTGCAGCGAGTCGCGGCAGAGGCGGGCGCGCGGTTTCTGGCACCGCCGCTGGCCTTGTGCACCGACAATGCGGCGATGATCGCCTATGCGGGGGCGGAACTGCACGCCATGGGCAGGCGGGACGACATGAGCCTTGCGGCACGACCGCGCTGGCCGCTGGACCGCATCAGCCCGGGATTGGTCGGCAGCGGCAGGAAAGGGGCCAAGGCATGACCCTGATCTGCGGGGCCGGGGCGTTCGGGACGGCGCTGGCGGTGACGCTGGCGCGGACCGGCCCGGTGACCTTGTGGGCGCGCGACCCCGCGCAGGCAGGCGAGATGCGCCGCACGGGCCGCAACGCCCGCCGCCTTCCCGGTATCGACCTGCCCGAGGGTGTGACCGTGATCTCGGGCGAGGTTCCCAAGGGCGAGACGCCCTGCCTTCTGGCCGTGCCGATGCAACGGCTGGGCGGTTTCCTGACGGATCACCATGAGGCGCTTGACGCGCGCCCGCTGGTGGCCTGCTGCAAGGGCATGGACCTTGCCACCGGGCTTGGCCCCACGGGCGTGATCGCGCAAAACTGCGCGGGCGCGACACCGGCGATCCTGACCGGTCCGAGCTTTGCCCGCGACATCGCGCTTGGCCTGCCCACCGCGCTGACGCTGGCCTGCCGAGATGCCGGGACGGGCAGGGCGCTGCAAGCCCGGCTTGCCACGCCCACGCTGCGGCTTTACCGCACCACCGACACCACCGGCGCGGAGCTGGGCGGCGCGCTCAAGAACGTGATCGCCATCGGCTGCGGCGCGGTGATGGGCGCGGGGCTTGGCGAAAGCGCGCGTGCGGCGCTGATGACGCGTGGCTATGCCGAGATGATCCGCTTTGCCCATGCGCTCGGCGCGCGGCCCGACACGCTGGCGGGACTGTCGGGCTTTGGCGATCTGGTGCTGACCTGCACGAGCGGCCAGTCGCGCAACACGGCGTATGGCCACAGCCTCGGGTCGGGCGAGGCGTTCGATGCGTCGATCACCGTCGAGGGGGCCGCGACCGCGCGCGCCGTGCTGGACCGCGCCCGCGCGAAGGGTCTCGACATGCCGATCACCGAGGCCGTCACCGCGCTGGTCACTGGGGAATTGCACGTGGCGCAGGCGGTCGATATGCTGCTGTCACGACCATTGAAGGAAGAATGATGCTGATTGCCCTGATTGCCCGCGACAAGCCCGGTGCCCTGCAGACCCGCCTCGACACGCGCGACGCCCATGTCGCCTATCTGAAAGACACCGGCGTGGTCAGCCAGGCCGGGCCGCTTCTGGACGAGGCCGGCGAGATGGTCGGATCGCTGATCATCCTCGACGTCGCGGACATGAAGGCGGCGCGCGGATGGGCGGATGACGACCCCTACGCCAAGGCGGGGCTGTTCGCGTCGGTAGACCTGATCGCGTGGAAAAAGGTCATCTGACGGGCCTCGTGTAACGGGCCATTGGCCGTTCAGGCCCAAGCCGTTAAAACCGGGCCGTCAGATCCCCCATGTCGCACAGGATACGCCATTCCTCTTCGGTCACGGGTTGGACCGACAGCCGGGCGTTCCTGACCAGAACCATTTCGGAAAGCCGCGGATCAGCCTTGATCCGGTCCAGCGGCACGGGTGTCGGGAACGCTTCGATCGCGCGGATGTCCACGCAGTCCCAGCGGGGATCTTCTGTGGTGCTGTCGGGATGCGCCTCGGCGATCACCTCCACGATGCCGACCACGGCCTTGTCTTTTTGCGACAGGTAGAAGAAGCCCAGATCGCCGACCGACATCTCGCGCATGAAATTGCGGGCCTGGTAGTTCCGGACGCCATCCCATTCTTCACCCGCATCGCCCCTGGCCACCTGATCGTCCCATGACCACGTGGATGGCTCGGTCTTGAACAACCAATACTGCCGTGTCACGCGCGCAAGCCTTTCCGGTTCGCCGAAAGGCGCCTCACCCCATCCGGGCTGGCGCGGCGGCCATCGATGCCGCCGTTTTTCAGCCCGGACAACCGATCGTTGGACAAGCTGTCCGCGACACTCATCCGGCTGGCAAGACCTTCGACGTCTGCTCGCCCAGACCCGCGATCCCCAGCGTCACGACCTCGCCGCCATGCAGATAGCGCTGCGGGGATTGGCCCATGCCGACACCCGGAGGGGTGCCGGTCGAGATGACGTCACCGGGCTGCAGGCTCATGAACCGGCTGCAGTAGGACACAAGATGCGGGATCTTGAAGATCAGCGTCGCTGTGGAACCTGTCTGCATCCGTTCGCCGTCCACGTCCAGCCACATGTCCAGCGCGTCGATATCGGCGATCTCGTCCAGCGTCACGAGCCACGGCCCCGTCGGCCCGAACGTGTCGCAGCCCTTGCCCTTGTCCCAGGTGCCGGCGCGTTCGATCTGGAATTCGCGCTCGGAGACATCGTTGACCACACACAGCCCGGCCACGTGGCGCATCGCGTCGGCCTCGTCGATATAGACGCCGGGCTCGCCGATGACGACGCCCAGTTCGACCTCCCAATCGGTTTTCACCGAGCCGCGGGGGACCTGGATCGGATCATTCGGACCGACAATAGCGGAGGTCCATTTGTTGAAGATGATCGGCTCGGCGGGGATCGGCATGCCGGCCTCCTCGGCGTGATCGGCGTAGTTCAGGCCGATGCAGACGAATTTGCCGATGTCACCGACGCAAGGCCCCAGCCGCAGATCCTCCTGGGGGATGCCGTCCACCAGGGGCAGCGCATCGATGTAGAGATCCTGCAAGGCTTTCAGACCGGCGGGCCGCAGGGCGTCCCCTGCGATATCCGGAACCTTGCCCGAGAGATCGCGCACCCGACCCGATGTGTCGAGCAGGCCCGGCTTTTCGGCCCCCGGTGCGCCATGGCGAAGAAGTTTCATGGACTTTCCTTACCTTCAGAGAGTGAGAGGTTTCATCATTTCGACGTGCCCGCGGCGGCCCGAAGGCTGCCACGGTGGATGGTTTCGGTGATGATTGCGCGCCACGCGCACGCCCATCCGGCCCGGCCCGGCAAAGCCTCGCGCATCAGGCCGCCTTGTCGGACTCGATGCCCGAGATCGCCTGTATCAGGTTCTCCTCCGTCACTTCCTCGGAGGTGAAGGTCCGCATGACGCGGCCGGAATACATCGCCACGATACGATCCGAGACATGCAGCACCTCGGGCATTTCGGAGCTGATGACGATCACCGCATAGCCCTGGGCCGCCAGGGCGCGGATCAGGTTGTGGATCTCGGCCTTGCTGCCCACGTCGATGCCGCGGGTCGGCTCGTCCACGATCAGCACGCTTGGATGCATGGACAGCCATTTGCCGATGACGATCTTCTGCTGGTTGCCGCCCGAGAGATTGCCCACCGTCTGTTTCCAGCCCGGCGTGCGGATGTCGAGCTTGTCGCGATACTGATCGAAGATCGCGACCTCCGCGCCTTCGGCCACGAAGGGACCGGACTTGAGATCACTGACCTGCGGCAGGGTCATGTTGTCGCGGCAATTCATGCCAAGCACCAGACCTTGCGACTTGCGGTCCTCGGGGACCAGAGAAATGCCGCGCGCGATGGCATCGGTGGGGGAGGTGATGCGCACCTCCTCGCCATTGAGGTGGATGGTTCCGGCGGAGGGGTTGCGCAGACCGAACAGCGTCTCGGCGATCTCGGTGCGCCCCGCGCCGACGAGACCGTAGAAGCCCAGAACCTCGCCGCTGTGCAGGGCAAAGTTGACATCCTGGAAGAGATGCCCGCAGGACAGCCCCCGCACTTCGAGCGCGACCGCGCCCAGCTCGTGGTGTCGCTCGACGCGGGTGAGGTCGAGCGTTCTTCCGATCATCATCTTGGTCACGCCTTCCTCATCGGTCTCGGCCGTCTTGAGGGTGCCCTGGTACTGCCCGTCCCGCAGCACGCTGATCCGGTCGGTGATCTTGAAGATTTCCTCCATCCGGTGCGAGATGTAGACGATACCGACACCCTGGGTCTGCAGGTCGGCGATCACCTCGAAGAGCACGATCTTTTCGGCATCCGTCAGCGACGCTGTCGGCTCGTCGAAGATCACCGCCTTGGCATCCACGGTCAGCGCGCGCGCGATTTCGACCATCTGCTGATTGGCGATCGAGAGGTCGCCGACGCGGGTCTTGGCGTTAAATCCGACCTTGAGCCTTTTGAGGATCCTGTTGGTCCTGGCGTCGAGTTCGGCCCGGTCCACGAGGCCGAACCGCTTGCGCGGCAATTCGCCCAGGTAGATGTTCTCGGCCACGCTGAGTTCGTCGGCGAGGCTGAGTTCCTGGTGGATGAAGACGATGCCCTTGGCCTTCGCGTCCAGCGGGCCGGACATGACCACCGGTTGCTCGCCCACGATGATCTTGCCCTCATCGGGCTGGTGGATGCCGCCGAGCACTTTCATCAGGGTCGATTTTCCGGCACCGTTTTCGCCCATGAGGGCATGGACTTCGCCCGGCAGAATGTCCAGCGAGACGCCATCGAGGGCCCGCACGCCGGGGAAGGTCTTGACGATGCCCTCGAGGCGCAGGACGGGTGTTGGGTCGCTCATATCTTCAACTCCTCTTTGCCTTTGCTGTTGAGCTGGCGGTCGAGGATCAGCACCGAGATGAGGATCAGACCGATCACAAGGTTCACGGTCTGGGTATCCGCGCCGATATGGCCCAGCCCCTTGCGCAGCAACTGGATCGCGATCACCCCGCCAAGCGTCGAGATGATGGACCCGTAGCCGCCCGCGAGCTTGGTTCCCCCCAGCACGACGGCGGTGATGGCCCAAAGCTCGTACAGCATCCCGTCATTGGGATTGACCGATCCGCTTTCGGAATAGAAGACCACTGCGGACAGCGCCGCGAGAAACCCGATCAGCATGAAGTTCCAGACGAAATGCGGCCCGACCTTGATGCCCGCATTGACAGCGGCCTCGCGATTGTTGCCGATCGCATAGGCATTGCGGCCATGCACGGTCCGGGTCATCAGCAACCACAGGATCAGCACGGTGCCCAGCAGGAACCATGTCGGCGTGTGCAGACCAAGAAACTGCGCCTCGGCGAAATCCACCAGCGACCAGTTCATGTGACTGGTCGGTTGCTCGCCGTTATACATGAAGACCAGACCGCGAAAGCCCAGCATGGCGGCCAGCGTGACGATGAAGGCATCGACGCCGGTTTTCCAGACGAGGAGCCCGTTGATCGCGCCCAGCACCACACCGGTCAGCAGCGCGAATATCCACGCCAGCGGGATGGCCCAGTTTCCCAAGCCCTGCATGAAAGGCCAGTTCATGCTGTCGAGCATCACGATGGCCGCCAGCGCGAAGATGGCCCCGACGCTCAGGTCGATATTGCCGTTGATCATGATGATCGTCATGCCGAGCGCGATGATCCCGATGGGCGCCGACTGCTTGAGCAGTAGCAACATGTTGTCCAGATCCATGAAGGCGGCGTCGGAGACGGAAAGAAACCGGCCCGCGATGGAAAAGAACGCCAGTTCGACCAGGATGAAGGCCCAGATCGCGCCGCGCTTCAAAAGATCCCTTCGGTTGAATGATGTCATGTTCAGTCCTCCCTCAGGCGATCGGCGACCAGAGACGGCCCCGCTTGGCGGCGATATCCAGCCATACGGCAAGGATGATGATGATCCATGTCACGATGTACTGGACATAGAAATCCAGCCCGACCAGCAGCAGGCCATTCTGGATGAAGCCGAGGATCAGAACACCGATCACGGTCTTGAACACGGTGCCCGCCCCGCCCATCAGGGACGCGCCGCCAAGGATGACGGCGGCCAGCACCTCCAGTTCCATACCCTGTCCGACGGTGTTCTGACTGCCCATGCTGCGGCTGGCCTGCAAGAGACCTGCCGTCGCCACACAGAACGCGGAAATGAGATAGGTCATGAACACGATGCGCGCGCGCGGGATGCCCGAAAACGTTGCGGCCTGCCCGTTGCCGCCAACGGCATAGACCTTGCGACCGAACGGCGTTTTCGCGAGCAGCAAGCTGAGCACGACCGCCACCAGGGCAAAGATGAGGATCGGGACGGGAATGCTCATGATGCGATCCTGTCCGAAGAACGAAAACCAGGTGCCGGCCTTGTCGTCGATGTCCATGTTCTTGCCGCCCGACCATGTCAGGGTCAGGCCGTGGATCGCGGATAACATCCCCAGCGTGACGATCAGCGAGTTGAGCCTCAGATAGCCCACGAGGAACCCGATGAAGGCCCCCAGCAAGAGCGTCAGCGCGAACATGGCCGGGATCGCGAGCGCCGGACCCAGCTTGTCATGCAGATCCAGCACGACGATCGTGGAAAACGACATCATGGACCCGACGGACAGATCGAGATTGCCTCCGATCACCACGAAGGTGACGCCCAGTGCCATCACGCCGAGAATGGCTGATGACCGCATGACCCCGGCAATATTGTCAATCTGGATAAATCTCTGATTGGCCAGTGCAAAGCCGATCATGAAGATCGCGAAGGCAATGAGAATGCCCTGTTTTGCAAGGAACGTCCCTACATCTTTTTGTGTCAGCGTTGTCATAGTCCCCCTCCCAGAGATCTTGGCTTGCGCGTCGACATCCGCGGCATGTGTCCATGACCTGACACGCCTGCCGATCCTCGGCTCTTCACCAATGGTTGATCCATCCCACCGAGCAAAACCGGCTTCAGGTCTGGACCAGCGAGACACGCCGGCCCCGCTTGTCGCCAATTTCATGGTGCATACGCACTCGGACACCAATGTGCGGGGCAGGAAATCCGCCCCGCACGGCCCCGAAGGGCATCAGAACACGGGTTTTTCGAACTCGTCCATGTTCTCCTGGGTGATCTTCGGTGTGTCGAAATAGTTCAGGAAGGGAACTTCCTTTCCGTCGAGGATGTCGATCGCCGTCTGCAAGGCGGCCTCGGCATCATCGACCGGGGACTGGTAGATCGACCCCCAATAGTCGCCAGCCGCCATGGCGTCATAGCCGACGGAGAAATTGGTTGCGCCCACGAAAATGATGTCTTCGCGACCGGCGGCCCTGGCCGCGTTCAATGCGCCGACGCCCATGTTGTCATCCCCTGCATAGACGCCATGGATCTCATCATACTTGGTGAGGAAGGCTTCCATCACCGTCTGCGCCTTTTCCCGGTTCCAGTCGCCGGGTTGCGTTTCGACGATTGTCACATCCGGGCAAATCTCGGGAAGGCGATCCTCGAACCCCTTCTGGCGCTCCACCGCGGTGGTATAGCCGGGCTGCCCCGAGATCTGGACCACGCGGGCCTCGCTTTCCACGCCCATGTCCGTGAACTTGTCGCACATGATCTCGGCGGCACGCGAGCCCTGCAAGATGTTGTCGGGCCCCGAGAAGGACGACATGAAATCAAAGCCCAGTTCCGCGATGTTGGAATTCGTGATCACGACCGGAATTTCGGCCTGGTGCGCCTTGCGCACGGCGGGGACCACGGCCTCGCCATTGGTCGGCCAGATGATGATGGCGTCGACATTCCGCTGAATCAGGTTCTCGATCTGCGCGATCTGGCGCGCGACATCGCCCCCGGCATCCTGGACGACGACGTCGATATCCGGGTTGGCCTCGGCCGCGGCGACAAACGCATTTTCATAGGTGGTCTGATAGCTGTCGACGCCGACATTGTTCTGCGTGATGCCGATCGTGTAGCTTTCCGCCTGTGCGGCACCGCCCAAGGCGACACTGGCTACGGTCGCGCCGAGAACTGTACGAAGTTTCATCAGGTTCTCCTCCCCTTTGTCATGTCAAATCAACTCCCCGTCCTCCGAACGGGGAATCATCATCCGAAACGCCGGACAATTACAGTAACTTTGCGCCTAAAAGGCTACCGCGCAATGCAATAAATATCTTCAAAATGGATGTTCAAATATCCATCATGGATATATTGAAGATATTCGGCGCAGATCAAATTGGACAATCTGATAAGGAGCGACGCGACGGTGAAAGCGAATCCATCCAATCTGAACGGTTCTGCGACGGGATCGCCCCGCAGACCGGCAAGGGAGCCTTACGGCCGAATGACTGCAATGAGTGCAAACGCGGATAAGTCAATGCACGCGTCGCTTGCGACGGGGGATTTGCTGCGCATTCTGTCCTATCTGGAGGATTCCAGCAACGAACTGGAAACCGCCCTCGATCTGTATGATCCCAACCCGGTGTTCCGCATGGCGCTCTACGCGATCAAGGGGCATCTCGAAGCCCGCGTGATGACGCCCACATCCCTGATCGCCGCAAGCAACGTGCCCTATGCCACCGCCAACCGGCGGCTCAGGGACATGGTCGAGGCCGGTCTGATCGAACAGCGACCGCGCACGAAATCGGGCAAGAGCTTTTCCATGCACCCCAGTAAAAAGCTGCTGGACCAATGGAGCCAGATGTCGGGGCGGGTGCGGCGGCTGGCCGAGACCAGTTTCGGCGATCACACCAGCCGCGAAGAGGCGCGGGATTACTATTTCGGCGGCTCCTACATGACCGCCCGCTCGATTCCGCCGATCCAGATTCTGTCCGAACCGCTCAAGCTGGCGGGTGGCATGCGCGTTCTCGTCCACGGTGATCCGACATTCATGGTGATGGAGAACCTCAAGCGTCAGTTCGAACAGGTGATCGGCACGCAGATCCACCAGCGCGCCTTTTCCATCGACCGTCTGCGCGAGGAGGCGCTGCGCAACGCCGAGCGCGGGTCCAGCCGTTACGACATCATCGCGCTGGACCTGCCCTGGATGGGCGAGTTCGTCGAAAAGAAGATCCTGATGCCGCTGGACGAGATCATGGACGTGGCACGCCTCGACCCGGCGGATTTTCACACCGCAGGCTGGAAGGCGGCGCATTGGGATGGGCGGCCTTACGGCGTGCCCGCGCAGACCACGCCCGAGCTTTTGTTCTATCGCCGTGACCTCTTTGCCGAGGCGGGGCTGGAGCCGCCCACGACCACCGATGAGCTGCTGGAGGCCGCGCGCAGGATGCACGAGCCGCAGAAGGGCCGTTACGGAATCGGCTGGAACGCGGCACGGGGCACCGCGCTTGGCCACAGCGTGCTGATGGCGATGGCGGATTTCGGGCAGCCGGTTCTCGATTTGCCGGCGATGGCAGGGGGGTTTGACACGGATGGGCTGGCCGCGCGCGATTACCGCGTGACCATCGATACCGACCGGACCCTGATGGCGGCCGAATACCTGATGGAACTGTTGCAATATTCGCCGCCCGAGATCCTGTCGATGTCCTGGTATGAACGGGTGCGCCCGTTTGCGTCGGGCCGGATCGCCATGGCCTATGGCTACACGTTGCTGGCCCCGTATTTCGAGCTGGACCCGTCCTCGCCCGCGCATGGGAAGACCGGCTATCTGCCGCATCCGCACGGGCCGAACGCCGGCAATCTGGCACCCGTGGGCGGGTATGTCATGGGCATTCCGTCCAATCTCGCGCCCGAGCGGGTCGGGGCGGCGGTCGAGGCCTTGCGTGTCTTCACCAGCCCCGAGGCGCAGAAGCTTTATGTGCAGAACGGCAGCCGCACCAATCCGCGCTACTCCGTCGGGGCGGATGCCGAGGTGCGCCGCGCCTCGCCGATCTTCGAGGCCGTGGACGCCATGTCCCTGCGCGACGAATTGCAATTCTGGCCGCGCCCGCCGGTGCCCGAGATCACCGGGATCATCAAGATCTGCGGCGAGGAATTCCACGACATGCTGCGCGGTCTGATCAGCCCCCGCGCCGCCTTGCGCCAGGCCCAGGACAGGGCCGACGCGCTGATCGAAAAATCCGGGCCATCATGATTTGAGGAGGAGAGACCCATGGACCCCAACCGCCTGAAAGGCAAGAATATCCTTATCACCGGTGCCGCGCGCGGCATGGGCGCTGCCAATGCCGAAAGCTTTGCCGCGCAGGGGGCCAGTGTGTGCCTCGGTGATCTGGATCTGGACGAGGCACAAAAGGTGGCCGACCGGATCAACGAAGCGGGCACCGGCCGCGCGATCGCCGTCAAGATGGACGTGACCAAGCGCGAGGACAACGCAAGCGCCGTCGCCGCCACGGTCAAGGCGTTCGGCTCTATCAATGTGGGGATGTTCAACGCGGGTCTCAACAAGCCGCGGTTCTTCATGGATATCGATGAGGACAACTGGGACCTGATCATGAACGTCAACACCAAGGCGATGTGGCTGGGCATGCAAGAGGTCGCCCGCCAGATGATCGCCCAGGGTCCGATGGAGGATCATCCCTACAAGCTCATCAATGTCGGATCGATTGCCTCGCGCAAGCCGCTTGTCGATGTGACCGTGTATTGCACATCGAAATACGGCTGTCTGGCGTTGACGCATTGCGGGGCGCTCGGGCTGGCCGAGCACAATATCACCGTAAACGGCTATGCCCCCGGCGTGGTGGTGACACCGCTCTGGGAGCAGCTTGACAAGGATCTGGTCGAGATCGGGTTCAAGGAGCGCGCAGGTCAGGCCTACGATGACATCGTGAACAATTTCCTGCAGATCAAGCGGGTGTCCTATCCCAAGGATATCACCGGGACCGCGTCCTTTCTGGTCAGCGACGACAGCGATTACATGACCGGTCAGATGGTCCATATCGACGGCGGCTGGTGCATCCAGTGACACGCCAGGGCGCAGGCCCGACTGCACCAGACCGCAAACGCGATCCCTCTTTCCAACGGCGCATTCTTTCAGACGCCTAACCGGAGTTACACTCATGTCACGAGCGCTCATGCCGAACCTGCTGACCCCGCAGGATCTTGAACCCAACTGGAAGTTTGAGGCCAAGCTGCCGTCGCCCGGGCACATGTCGGTCGATTTCGAACGCCGCATCGATCACGACCGCCTGCGCCGTTACCGGCTGGCGCGCACGCGGCAGTCGCTGCAGGCCTCAAAGGCCGGGTCGCTGCTGCTGTTCGACGTCAACAACATCCGCTATGTCAGCGCCACCAAGATCGGCGAGTGGGAGCGCGACAAGATGTGCCGCTTCTGCCTGCTGACCGGTGACGATTCGCCCTATGTGTGGGATTTCGGCTCGGCCGCGGTCCATCACCAGAAGTATTCCGACTGGCTGGAACCCGATCACTGCCTCGCCGGCGTCGTCGGCATGCGCGGCACGATCCCGCCCGAATTCGGATTGATGCGCAAATACGCCAAGATGATAGCCGAACTGATCAAGGACGCCGGGATGGCCGACATGCCGGTGGGCTTGGACTATGCCGAAACGGCGATGTTTCATGCGCTGCAGGAGGAAGGGATCAATGTCATCGACGGCCAGCAGATCATGCTGGCGGCACGCGAGATCAAGAACTGGGACGAGATCCAGCTTTTGACGCAGGCCGCAAGCATGGTCGACGGCGTTTATCACATGATCTGGGAAGAACTGAAACCCGGGGTGCGCGAGAACGACATCGTCGCGATGTCGAACAAGATGCTCTACGAGATGGGCAGCGACGATGTCGAGGCGATCAACGCCATCAGCGGGGAGCGATGCACCCCGCACCCGCACAACTTCACCGACCGGCTCATCCGGCCCGGCGATCAGGCGTTCTTCGATATCCTGCAAAGCTATCAGGGCTACCGGACGTGCTACTACCGCACCTTCAACGTGGGCCGCGCGACACCGGCGCAAAACGATGCCTATGTGAAGGCGCGCGAATGGATCGACGCCTCGATCGCGCTGATCAAGCCGGGCGTGAGCACCGACACGGTGGCCAAGGTCTGGCCGACCGCCGAGAGCCTCGGCTTCCCGTCCGAGGACGCGGCGTTCGGCCTGCAGTTCGGCCACGGGCTCGGGCTGGCGCTGCATGAACGCCCGATCATCAGCCGCGCCGTCAGCCTCGAACACCCGATGGAGATCAAGACGGGCATGGTCTTTGCGCTCGAAACCTATTGCCCGGCAGCCGATGGATATTCGGCGGCACGGATCGAAGAGGAAGTGGTGGTGACGCCAACCGGCTGCGAGGTCATATCGCTGTTTCCAGCCGAAGAGCTGCCCATCGCGAACCGGTACTGATCATGGGCAATCCGTTTGATCTGACGGGCCGCAAGGCCCTGGTCACCGGCGGGGCAACCGGCATCGGCGAGGGCATAGCCCTCGGCCTTGCCGCCGCCGGGGCCGATGTGGCGCTGACCTATCGCACCCATGAGCCCGAAGAGACCCTCGCGAGGATCGAGGCCCTGGGGCGCAAGGGCGCGGCTGTAAAGGCCGATTTCACAGGCATGGATCAGGCCGCCGCCGAGGAGGTCGTGGGCTTTGCCGCGGACGCGCTCGGCGGGCTGGATATTCTGGTCAACAATGCCGGGACCATCCATCGCGAGGACAGCACCGACCTGGCCCTGGAGGACTGGCGGCGTGTGCTGTCGGTCAATCTCGACTCCGTCTGGCTGCTGTCGCAGGCGGCGGGCAAGCGCATGGTCGGACAAGGGTCGGGCAAGATCATAATCGTGTCGTCTGTCCTCGGTGCGCAAGGCGGGCTGCGCGTGCCGGCCTATGTCTCGAGCAAACACGCTGCAATCGGCCTGACGAAAGCGCTGTGCAACGAATGGGCGCCGCATGGCGTCAACGTCAACAGCATCGCGCCCGGCTACACGGCGACCGACAACACGCAGGCGCTGCGGGACGATCCGGACCGCTCGAAGGCCCTGCTGGACCGCATCCCCGCGGGACGTTTCGCCGACCCTTCGGAAATCGCCGGAGCGGCCGTCTTTCTGGCGTCGGACGCCGCCACGTATTGTCACGGGAGCGTGGTCACCGTCGATGGCGGCTGGCTCGCGCGCTGAGAGAGGTAACATGGAACAAACACTTGCAGGCAAAACCGCTCTGGTCACGGCAGCGGCGAACGGGATCGGGCGCGCCAGTGCCGAGGCTATGGCCGCACGCGGCGCGCAGGTGATCGCCACCGATATCGACGGCGCGGCGGTCGAGGCGCTGGCGCAGACGACCCCCAACATCACCGGCCACCAGCTCGACGTGATGGATGCTGCGGCGGTCGAGGCGCTTGTGGCGTCGGTCTCGCCCGTGCAGATCCTGCTGAATTGCGCCGGATGGGTGCATGACGGCACGATCCTCGATTGCGACGAGGCGGTCTGGGATCGTGCCTTTGACCTGAACGCCAAGGCGATATTCCGCATCACCAAGGCGGTTCTGCCGGGTATGCTGGACACCGGGAGCGGATCGGTGATCAACATCGCCTCCATCGTCTCCAGCGAAAAGGGCGCGCCGCGCCGCTTTGCCTATGGCGCGTCCAAGGCGGCCATCATCGGCATGACCAAGTCCATCGCGGCGGATTTCGTCAAGGACGGCATTCGCTGCAACGCGATCTGCCCCGGCACGGTGCAAAGCCCGTCGCTGAACGACCGGCTGGCCGCGACAGGTGATTTCGACAAGGCGCTTGCCGCCTTCAAGGAACGCCAGCCGATGGGGCGACTGGGCCAGCCCGAGGAAATCGCCGAAATGGTCTGCTACCTTGCCGGTGACCTGTCGGCCTTCACCACCGGTCAGGCCTTTGCCATAGATGGCGGGTGGTCGATCTGATGGGGCTGGACCGTGCGGCCTCGATTGACGACCTGCGCCTTCGCGCCAAACGGCGTATCCCCCGATTTGCTTTCGATCTGGTCGATGGCGGCGCGGAGAGCGAGCGCAACATGCGCCGCAATATCGAAGCTTTCGAGGAGATCGAGCTGACGCCCCGCTACATGGTGGATGTCTCCGATCTCGACACGCAGGCCACGCTGTTCGGTCAGACCTACGGCTCGCCGTTCGGCATGGCCCCGATCGGCATGCTCAACGCCTTCTGGCCGGGTGCGGACCTGACGCTGGCGAAACTCTGCAAGCGTCACAACATCCCCTATGTCGCAAGCTCTGCTGCCTCCACCACGTTGGAGGCTCTGGCAAAGGCGGCGGACGGCAACGGCTGGTTCCAGCTATACGTCTCGAGCGATGCGGATGTGACCGAAGGCCTGATCGCGCGCGCCGAGGCCGCGGGCTACACCACGATGGTGGTCACCGCCGATGTCCCGGCGGCGGGCAAGCGCGACCGCGATATCCGCAACCAGCTCTCCGTGCCCTTTCGCTTTACGCCCGAAGTGGTGCTGCAATGCATGCTCAACCCGCGTTGGGCGTTCACGAGTTTGCGCCATGGCACGCCGAATGTGGCCAATTACGCGGACCTGCTGCAAAGTGCGACCTCCTACGCGGACGTCCAGAAGACCCTGATCACACCGGGCTTCACTTGGGACGACCTCAAACGTTTGCGTGCGCGCTGGAAAGGCAAGCTTCTGGTCAAGGGCATCCTGCATCCGCAAGACGCTGCGAAATGCGCGGAGCTTGGCTGTGACGGTATCATTGTCTCGAACCATGGCGGCAGGCAGGTCGCCTTTGGCCCCCCCACCGTCGAGGCGCTCCCGGCTGTTGCGGACGCTGTCGGGGGCCGCATGACACTCATTCTGGACAGTGGCATGCGCCGTGGCGCGGATATTCTGCGGGCAAAAGCGCTCGGCGCCGATTTCGTCTTTGCCGGTCGGGCGCTCGCTTATGGCGTGGGTGCCGGAGGTCAGGCCGGGGCCGAGCGCGCCTTCGAGATCCTGCAACTGGAATTGATCCGCGCCCTGGGTCAACTCGGCGTTCCCTCATTCGGGGCGGTAGGGTCATCCGAACTCAGCGCAGGCCGGTAAAGCATGTTGGTGAGCTGCTTGGCGTTGCGCCTCTGTCGGGCGCACGCCGCGCCGTGCAAAAATCTGCCCGATGGTGGCTGCCTTCGGGCAGGGGCCTTGCGGCCCTGTTCCTGACGCGCCGTTTCGCCAGGGTGCTGTGGACGGAGCGGCTGCTGGACGGTCGAGAGCATGACCGCGTCGGCGGCCAGACAGACCTGCGCGTGGCCCCGTCCACGCACGGGGCTACCGGCACCGTGGCTTGTCTGCCTTCGTCCGGTCAGTCCGCTTTGCAGTCGGTCAGGGGAAAGGTGTAACCGATGGCGGGAAAGGCCCCGGCCAGCGCGTAGCCGTCGTCATCGACGATCGCAGAAATCTGCCGCGTCGTGATCGTCACCGGGGGGGTCGCCGTCCTTTTGCCAGACGATGGAAAAGAGCTTGGCGAACACCGACGCACCGCCGGCCCTGTTCGCGGCCAGATCCGCCGCCATGCGGCCGGTCCGGATGCATCCCCGCTTCCTTTCCCTCACAGAGCGCCGCGAACTGGAAGCTTGCGTGCGTCGTCAGCGCGAGGACCATGGCATTCCACGGCGGGCGAATGCGCTTCTGCTGCTGGATGACGGCAAGTCTTGTGAGGAAATTGCGGAATTCTTGTATCTGGACCATGACCCGATCCGGGGCCGGTGCAAGGCGTATCAGCGAGATGGCTGGGAGGGCCTGGCCTGGGGCGGGCAAGGCAACCAGTCCTGCATGACAGACACACAGGAGGCCGCGCTGTGCGAGTGTTTCCCCGCCCGGAAACCATTCGCAGACGCCATCCCCGCGTTCTTCCGCAAAACCATCCCAAGGGAATGGAAAACATTCCGGGAACAGGTATCAGACAATTTCCGCGTCATAACCCACCAGGATTTCCGGTTTTGGCGGGCTGAAAGTATATTGAGTAGAGACAGGTGCTCTCGTCTCGAAAGCAACGCGGAACATCGGAAGAATGCATTGCGAAAAAAGAAAACGCACAAAGCAAATATCAGACGCGGATATAGCAAATGACCCCGCGCCCGAGCCCTTAAAGATGGCCTGCCCGGATCTTACTGAGCTGTGACCTGGAGCACGGGGCCGTAAGCGGAAAGCAACTTTGCGTCTGTGGATCAGCGCAGACTGATGGCGCCCTTCAGCGTGTTGGTAGCAGCGCCGTTGGCCCGGTTTACGTTTGAGATGAAGGTGCCACCGCCCGACGCCTGCAACCAGACACCGGTGCCACTATTCACGGTCCAATATCCGTGGATCTGTCCTTTCGAATCCATGCGGCGGGGGGTCCAACCAAGAAGTACGCGGTCGCCTTCAAGGCCGTCGAATACACAAACGCCGTTACCCTCTACACCGCCGCCACGCACCTCCATGACGCCGAAGCACGGCCCATTGAGCATGGTCATCGGGTTTGTCGAGTCTTTCATTTCAAATTTCGAGTAAATGGTGCGCGCATTCATGATCACGTGGTCGGGGCCGAATTCAGTGACTTCCGTTTTGGATTGCCCGGTGGCCACGCCGTCGCTGTCGAAAGCCTGCGTATGCGCTTGAGTTGCGGCAACGATGGCGATGGCGGCAAATGCGAATTTGAATTTCACAGTTTTTCTCCAGGTTATAAAAAAATTGTATTCGGATAAACTGTAAAGATGGCGAGGTGATAGAGCAACCCGCATCACAAACGAGCGATCCATAAGGTGTTGTCAGAGGAACTCAGCTCGAGGGCGGCGTGTATACCATCTACACCTGCCCGTGTTGAAAAACGAGACGCTTTCAGGTGCTTAACAACCAGCCAGGAGATCTCCGCCTCGCGGTCATGCGCTTCGTTCGATTTTTGTTTTCGTTGCGCAACGTCGAGAATCTGCTCCACGAGCGCGGTATCGACGTCAGCCATGAGGCGGTGCGGTACTGGTGGCACCGGTTCGATCCGCTCTTGGCTGCCGAGATCAAAAAGCACCGCCGCCCTCGCCGAATGGCGCGGTCTCTGCGCGGCAAAAGCGACAGCGTCTCTGTCCAAGTGGAGACGAGTTCGAATTCGTCTGGCAGCAGCATCAATAAGGCTAATGAAACCCCACTGAATGAGCCCAGAGCAACGTAACTTCACTGCCGCAGAGGCTTCTGCCTGAAATCTCCGAGGAACCAGCGGGGCAAGTTGAACTTTGGCAAGCCGTCGTTCGGGTCATGTTTGTCACCTCCCCTGAGCGCCTCTGCGGAGCCAGTCATGCACGAAGACAAGCTTGCGCTGAGCGGCATCCGAAAGCGTGAAGGGGTAAATGTCGTGCAACCCCATGGAGCGATTGACGTGGTTGATCCCCATGACGACTGAGAGTGCGACGCGGATCAGGCGCTCAGCATCTGGTTCCGCGTAGGGATCCCAGCCCCGGTGTGGCAGCTCTGGCGAGGAAAAGCCCGCGGAAACAAGGCTGTCGGTTATGTCGGTCAGGTGCAACAGATGGGCGGCGGTCTCGGCCCAGTCTTCATGGGGATGCGCGGAGGCGTAGGTGGTCACATGGTTCAGATTCCAGTCGATCGGAGGTCCATTGCCATAATGACGCTGGAGCGCCGCCGCGTAGTCTTCTCTTTCGTCTCCGAACATGGACCGAAAGGCGTCCAGAAAATCGGCGCGCAGACTGAGCCTCCACCAAAGCATATGCGCGATCTCGTGGCGCATGTGACCGATCATGGTCCGATAGGGCTCTTCCAGCGCTTCGCGGCGGGTTGTGCGCAAGACCTCGTCAGCCTCGCACACGCTGATGGTTACCACGCCATCCACATGCCCCATGGCAACCGGCGTCGGGCCCTCGGCCAGCATGTGAAAGCTGGGGGCAGCGCCAGGATCTTCGGGGCGGAACCAGTGCCATCGACCGAGATTGTCGAGGACCCAACGCTTCGCGGCCTCGGTCTCTGCCCAATTGGGTATGGCATTGGGAATCGAAACATCCGGTGCCAATGCAGTCATGGCACAGGATCGGCAAAAAGCACCCTGCTTCGGCGCTATCCAGTTGCAGCCGATGACATCGCGGTTCGCACAAAACGGCGGCATTGGAAGAAACGCGCGCGCTTGAGGATCATATGCAACCGGGGACCCGTCCGCAGTGGTGAGGTTATCGAACCAAAGCGAGCCGAACCCGACCGGATTGGAAAAAACATGCATGTCAGGACAAACTCCAGAAGATTCATTATCCGGCTTATTACACTTGGGCCGGGACATGGTATTGCCGAATCGTTATCCGGGTTTGATCTACCTTTGCCAATGCCTTGCAAACAGTCACAACCACCTTGCAAATACCTTAAAACCTCCGCCGAAAGCAGTCTGGCTTACGACAGTGGTTTCACTCGGCTCGATGTCGAGAACCGATTTCAGGCCCGGTCTTCGCCGGTATCCGGCAGGTAAGCGCCATCTTCGTCGTGTACCTCCTGGCCGGTGACCGGTGGGTTGAACGAACAAATCAGGCGCATGTCTTCCGTGCCACCCCGCAGGGTGTGCTGATCGTGCTTGTCCAGCGCGTAGAGCGTGCCATCGCTGATTTGATGCGTTTCCCCGGTGGCCTTGTCCAGGATACTGCCGTTACCGGACACGCAATACACTGCTTCGAGATGATGCTTGTACCAGAGATTGAGCTCTGCGCCCGCCGGGATGATGGTTTCGTGCATGGAAAACCCCATGCCGTCTTTCTTAAGCAGCATCCGGCGGCTGGTCCAGCCCGGGCCGGTCACTTCGCGTTCGGTGCCAATGATGTCCTTGACGTGTACGATTTTCATATTCGCTCCTTTTTTGGTGGTCACTTTGAAAGAAAACATCTAACTCGGGCTGATTCAAGCCCCGGTCTTCAAACACCTTGGACACGAATTGGATAGTGCCCCTGACGTTCTGAAAGGTTTTACCCTCCAATGGCCATTTTGTTCGAAGCGGCAGAATAACCATTAGATGGCTTCGCGGCAGCGGAAATTGAAACTCTCGCCAGAGCATCACCAAATTCTTGCAGACCGCTTGCGAGGCATTGTCAAGACCGGGATTGAATCCTGTCAACACTTGGCAATACGATTTTGGGGCATTACGTTATCTGGCATGTCAAAAACAACGCAACTGACGCTGCCAAATCCGACGGCAGTATGATGCGCAGTACATAAGGAGGATATCATATGTCGAAACAGATGCCTAAAGCAGTAGAAGCTCCAATAGCAGCAGACGTTTCAGGTTGGACCGATCCGACCCTGGATTCCGTACGCGGAACTGAAACACCCAAGGATCCCGATAAAGGCTACATCGCTTTGCTGGGGTGGAGCCTAAATGCCATCAAGGCCGCCCAGAAGTTTGATCGCCGTTACGTCGTGGTTGCACCCGATTGGGCCGCGGATTTTTGCGAAGCAAATAATATTCCATTCATTCCATGGGACTTTGCGCGCCTGAATGATCGGTCCATGGAAATTGCGCAGCGGCTCAAGGACGATGGCGTTGATGTGGCCATCCCTCTGTTCGAAGAAACCGTGGAATGGTCGGGGGCGATCAACTCGGTACTCATGGACAAACCGCGCATGTACGGGCAATCCATCCTGTTCCGGGACAAGGCATTGATGAAACGCCGCGCCCAGCTGGGCGGTATACGCGTTGGGGTCTTCGAGGAAGCGCACGAGAAAGACGACGTCATTCGTTTCATGAAGCGCGTGAACCAGACGCTGCTCAAACTCGACGGCGACCCTGACGATCCCATTCACGTAAAAGCCTTCGACAAGGCCGGCTGTCTGGGGCACCGCATGATCCGCGACATTGAAGATATCGACAAGATACCGGCCGAAGAATATCCGCTTCTCATGGAAAGTCACCTCGATGGTTGGGAGTTTGCTGTCGAGGCTTGGATCCACGATGGTGAGATCAAGTTTCTGAACATCTCCGAGTACGTGACGCTTGGCTATTCCGTCTTTGTACCGGCAACCAGAGAATTGGAAAGCTGGCGCAATGCGATCACCAAGCAGATCGAGAAACTGATCAAGACCTTCGATATCAAGTTCGGTCTGATCCACCCGGAATATTTTGTCACCTCGGATGGCGAGATGTACTTTGGCGAGGTCGCATATCGTCCTCCCGGGTTCAAAGCGTTTGAGTTGATCGAGCGCGCCTACGGGTTCAGCGCCTACCAGGCGTCGATGTTGGTGTTCGATCCCAAGAGCACCAAGAAAGAGGTGGATAACTTCTTCCCGCGCGAAGTGGATGATGCCAAGTGCTACGCCGGGTGTTTCGGGGTCTACCCGCGCCGCCGCGTGGTGAGCAAACTGGAAATGCCAAAGGAAACCACTGAACATCCGTATTTCGAGTCTCACGAGCTGGTCGCACCCGCAGAGGAAACTGTGCCGGATCGGTCCGCGTTCGGCACGCACTGGGGTCTGATATTCTTTGCTGGTGACGATCCCATCAAGATGCGGGATTTGCTCAAGGCGCAAGAAGAGCTGGACTTCTATGTGTGATGAACGCACCGACTTTGGTGTTTGACAGCCGCCAAAACGAAAGGGGCAATCGCGCGCGTGACGCGCGGTTGCCCGGGACAACATTGCCAAGTTACTGGCTGCGGTTTGTAGGTTGCCGGCGATTGCTTGAGTACGCTGCCACTTGCTCGGTATCCTGGGCCGGATAGTGAAAACCTCAGCGCAAGCGCGTCGGTACCCTGCGCGAACCATATACCCGCTACGGTAGCCCTATTCGCATTTTACATACGCCCTTCAAAATTGCTGCAAGGTGCACAAACGGCCGGTCGTACGGGCCGCACCGCAGCAAGACTGCATCATGGTGAATGACCGCAAAGGTCCGATCACGTTCCGAAGGACGGTCGCGGATTCGCAACTTTGCAGCGGCAGATCCCTGTGCACTTTTGCCGTTCAGGCCAGCCAGGTTTGCGCGCGTGGCGAAGGTTCGGAAGGTCCGCACTGTTACCCTTCGACCGTTCCAAATGCTGCGCGCTGCGCGAATGGCCGGTTTGGTGAAGCTGCGTTGCAGCCCGCGTCCGACTGGGGTATGAAGGTGAGGCTCCGGCGGGGGCCGTCTGACTTCGGCTACGATCCGATGATAAGTCCGACCTTATGTCTGATTTCATTTACCGCCCTCAAATCGAAGTTCTCTCCGCGGCCGATGGCGTTCGCCGTCGGC
>Ga0307975_1000359_pt1 | contig 26062 bp, 7 predicted proteins | sample OrgLakmetagen917_FD_201825 | JGI IMG/M metagenome (GOLD analysis project Ga0307975, IMG submission 201825) | Saline water microbial communities from Organic Lake, Antarctica - #917 | ecosystem: Environmental > Aquatic > Non-marine Saline and Alkaline > Saline | place: Antarctica: Organic Lake... | reverse complement strand
TTGGAAGTTAGCTTTAGAGAAAAAACAACAGGAAAGGGATGTTATTACTGACTATATTTCAAGAGGAGGTTTAGACTTTAATGCCCCAGAATACGAAAGAACAGTATTACCTCAACCTGCTCAACAACAGTTTGAAGAAGGAGGACAAATACCAACAAACCCAAATGGAGTTTTTGCAGTAGGTAAAAATCCTGTACGTGTACCTACAAAAGATGGAAATATTACTATGAAGGGCGTTGAATACCCAATACTAGGTATAGCAAACACAGGAGAAGAAATACTAATGCAACCAGGAGGAGAATACCATTTTAAAGGAGCAACAGAAGTATTAGAATTACCCCAACTTCAAAAAGGAGGCCTTAAAAAGGCAGATAGCAAAGAAAAGCCTAATACTCAGAACACTGGTAGAAACACAAAAAACCCTTCAACTTTAGATTTGTATGACTACAACAATTTTTTAAATGAGAAGACTGTATTAAGAGATAATCCAGTAAAAGAGAAAAATAAAAAGCCTGTTGAGAATATAGAAAATTATAAAGGTATAACCGTAAACAGTTTAGACAGTTTTATGTTTAATAATCCTGTAGATTTAGTAGCAGGAGACTCTAAAAAGTATGAAAATGTAGAAAAAGAATTTTCTGAAATAGGGGGGAATACAGAAGGATGTCTAGCAGGAGCAATGACTTGTTCCCAAGAGTTTATTCAAGAAAACTCAGGACTACCAGGATTAAGAACTATACTAGCTAATGCTAAAGCAGATCCTAAAAAATATAGAATAGAATCTAGCGGACAATTTGATAGTGATTTTGTAGAAAATACTAGTATAGATGCATGGGAGGTCCATGATTATTTTATTGGTGAGGGTTTAGGAGAAAGCCTTTTTGAAAGAGAAGGAGATACCACGTATAGTGATGACAGTATACTACCCGATGGGTTTGATTATAAGAATATACCATTAGGTTCAATTATAGGACAAGGTAATTCAGCAGGAGTTTACACAAGAGAAGAGGACGGAGAAAAAAGTAGACATGCCTTAGTAGTTTCAGGATTTGATGAAAAAGATGGTATGCCAATGGTGTATGATAGTGGGTATTTAAGAAGATTAGATGATACTCGTGTATTAGGTAAAAGTCATAAGATAAATAGAATTACTACACCCAATGAGTACAAAGGGCTCACCATGAAAAAGATGAAAAGCTTAATGGATAAAGAGAAAAAATCCTTAAACATTACCGATTCTAAACCTGTAAAGTATAAAGAAAAAGGAGAGCATTTTAGAAGTATAGAGACAGGGGTAAATGCAGTAAAAGACAAAATAGCTTTCAATTATAAAATACCTGGTGAAACTATAAAAAAAATAGCAGAGTATCTTCCTGGAATAGCTAATCAAGAAACTAAGATTAATAATAATGAAGGCAATAGTAAATCAATTCTTATTGATAATTATATTGGAAATACTTTTGTAAAACCAGGAGTTAAAAATGCTATTACCTTATGGAATAAAATTACTAATACTACTAAAGATGAAGGAGATTATAAACAAGATTTTGAATTAGAAATAGAAGCTTTTAAAAAATTTGGAAAAGATAAGAAAAAAAGAGACGCTTATATAACTAAAGGACAAGAAAGTAGAGAAGATATTAAACAAGGAGGATCTTTTGATAATAACACTAACTCTTCAGTAGGGCCTTTTGCTAATAAAGATGTTACTGAATATTCTAAAAAGAAGTTAGGACTTGATAAAAGTGATTTATATGGTATTCTTAATTCTAATGATGAAGAATTAGAAAATGGAAGTAAAGTTGCTTTATCTTATCTAGCAGAAAATTATAATAAGTACAAAGAAAAGTATAAAGATCTAAAATTAACAGACGAACAATTAATAGAGATAGCAGTAGTTAGTTATAATAATAAAGGTAAAGCAGAGAGTAAAGATTTTATAAAATATTACATACAAGATAGAGTTCTTACTGATGATTACTTAGATAAAGTAAAAGGATTATCTAAAGGTAATGACAATAGAAAAACGTTACCTCTAAAAAGAGCATCTAAATTAAAAAGTACTGGAATAAAAAAAGGGTAAAATTAACAATTTTTAATTACTAAAGATAAAGTAGTATATTTGTAGGGTCTTTACAACACACACAATTAAAGAAGGAAATACAAAATAAGAAATAAAAATGGCTATTACAATAAGAGATAATTCAAACAAACCTATAAGAATAGAAGAGAATGGTAAGACTTTTGACTTTCCAAAACCTCCTTCTAATGTAAAAGGTTGGTTAGCCAAAAATAAAAAAATATTAGAAGGTAATAGCCCAAGAGCCAAAGCTTTCAAGACATACAAGAAAAACTTTTTGGAAGAAGGTGGAATGTATCAAGAAGGAGGTTCTTTTACAGGCAATCCTAGAGTTGCTTCTACTGTACAGCCCGAAACGCAAAGGTTAGAAGGAAGTTTAAAAAAATCACCTGAAGTACAAACTGAAAACTTAGAAGAGCTTTACAGAGAAATAAATAATGCCGCTTTTGAAGTTGCAAAAACAAAGAAAAATATAAAGGATTTCTACGCCTCAGAGCAAGGACATTTCAATAAAGAAATCATAGGTAGCACAGAGAAACACTTACGGGCTTTAAGGCAGTCTTTATTTGAGAAAGAAAGAGTAAGAGACTCTTTAAGACAAAGAGCAGGGGAGATAGAACAGCTTGAAGATAAATATGAAAACGGAGGAGTAAGAAAGTATCAAGATGGTGATATGTTTTCTGTTAAAAATCCTTATTTATCTAATCCTTCTGTTACGGGATATCAGTCACCTAATACACAAAAGATTTCTTCAGATCAAAATTATCAAGGCGTGCAACCTTCACAAACTACACCTAGGGCAACACAAACTTCGGTACAATCTGAAGGTTTTGCGAGTAATCCAATAATGGAGTCTGAAATGATTCAACAAGCACCATCTGCTCAACTAGTACCATCGGACGCTTCAAAGAATCTAACCGACATAGAGAGAACTTCTAGCGACACAACACAACCAGAAACTACAGAATTTAACCCTTATGTAGGAGTAGATATACCTTCAGCAGCAGGTTTTCTAGGAAAGTCAATAGAATCTGGAGACGTAGGTATGGGAATAGCTTCAGGGGCAAAACTAGGGGTCGGTTTAGCTAGAAATATATTTGGTGGAATGGGGAGAGAAAGGAGAAGAGGAGAGATAAATGACGAGTACAGAGAAAACCAAAAAGAACAAATGGAAGGCAATACAAGCTACAAGGAAGATGGTGGATATTATGAAATGGGAGGTGTTATGCCTGCACCAATGCAATCTGCTTATCAAGGAATGAATGTCTACGAAGATGGTGGCGAACAGTTACCGCAAGAAAAAATTATGACAGGAGAGGTGATGCAAGGAGTCTCTGAAAACAATCAAGGAGTACAGCCTAATAGCGAACTTGAGCAAGGGGAACACATTTACTCACAAGACGGCTCTTCCATTAAAGTAGAAGGAAAAGACCATGAGGAAGGAGGAGAGAAAATGGAATTACAAGAAGGAGATAGAATTATTTCTAATAACTTACAACTCAAAAAACAAGACGCTAAGAAACTTAAAGATAAATTCGATAACAAATTTTCAACAAAAGATACTTATGCCAAAGCAGTCGATAAAATATATAGTTCTATAGGTTTAAGTAAAATCATAAAAGAAGAAGAACAAATACTTAAAAAACTATCCAAGGTAGAGGAAAAAGTACAAGACGAGACCACTAAAAACTTAAATGCAGAGTTCCTTTATAAAAAGTTGGAAGAAGTACAGAAGAAAAAAGATGAGTTAGAACCACTAAGACAGGGAGCACTTACTACGGTTTTCGAATTGCAAGAAAATTCCAAACCAAAACCCAAAGAAGAAGAAACTTCTGAGTTTGAAGATGGAGGAATTAAACAACTGTCTTTAAAATACGGCATTCCAGAAAAAAGGGCTAAACAGATTATTGATGAGTTTAAGAAGGGAGGTTATTATCAAGATGGAGGAGACTTTAAGTCCAAGGTGAAAGCTGCATTAGATAAAGCAGGTTATTCAGGAGAAGATTTGATAGGACAAAGTGAATCACTAAAGGATATTCCAGAAGGGCAATCCAAAAAAATACTAGAAGAAATAGGTATTACAGCTTATGGGGATGTAGACGCTAAAGGAGTGTTAGAAACAGTAACTAGAAACCCTTGGTATGATTGGAATACTTTCGATGGTTCAGAAGATGCAGTCAAAGACTTCCAAACAAAATACAATGAAAAAGTAGAGGAAGGTTCAACACTAGAGGTAGACGGTAAGTTTGGAGAACAAACTCAATCTGCTTACATTCCTTTCTTAGAAACGCCTGACGAAGGGATGGGAGACTTACCCACCCAAACGGCTCCTGAAGATAAGGTGAAAACAGAAAGTAGCACAGAGACAGGAGATGACACAGGTCAAAATAATCAAGGTGTAAATGTAAATATGCCTATGACACCTGACCAAGGAGTTATACCACCTTCAGCTATGGCTTCTCAATTAGATGTCACTAGAAGATACGATAGAATAAATCCAGAGTTGACTTCTGCTGAAGCTATTATATCAGAAAATCAAAGACAAGCAACTGCAGCTATAAGGTCAGCGCAAGACTTGCCTGACTCTCAAAGAGCAGCAACAATAGCTCAAATAAATGCAAATTTACAGCAAGCAAACAATCAGGCTATTTCTCAAACAGAAATGAACAATGCCCAAATAAGAAATCAAGCGCAAAACACCAACGCTCAAATACAAATGGGGGAAGAAGCTGCAAGAGCCGAAGATGCTCTAGATTACGAGCGGAGACAACAAACCGCAGAATCACTTACAGAAGAAAATGTAAGACAGTTTTACGACTACCTAAGAAAACTGAATGCATCCAACTTTAATGATAACCGTAGAAGAAACACTTTAAATCAAATTTACGAAAACTTTGATATAGATTCTATGGGTAATGTAACAAATAAAGGAGAGGGTATAAATAAAGCCCAAGCTCAATCTGTTTTTGCGTCAGAATTAAGACAAGGAGTCGTCGCACAACCACAAGCTAAAAAAGGCGGTAAATTTAAAAATAAGAAATAAGCATGGCATCAGCTTACGGCATAGTACATCAATACGGGGAACCACAATCCAATTTCGATACAGAATTTGCAGCAGGAGTATTGCAAAATAGACAGAATAAGTACGATACAAATCAGGTAAAAGTAGAACAGACGCTGGGACAACTAGGTTTAACTACTTCTATGTTGGCAAGAGAGGAGGATAAAGAGTATATGTATAATAAGGTCAGTGGCCTAATCAACAGCATCCCCTCCTTAAAAGATACAGACTATTCTTCTAATCAATCTACACGAGAGATAACTTCTAGGATAAATGAGGCTCTTGATGGGAAGGTTATAAAACAACTAGGGGAATCTAAGAAGATAAGAGATTACCAGGCTCAGGTACAGGCAATACAAGAAGAGAATCCAGAAATTTATAGTGACATAAACTATATGGACGGACTTAAAAATTCTGATTATGATTCTTATATGCGAAATGAAAAAGACAGTGTAGGAAACCTTTCTTACACTCCTTACGTGGATGTGAATAGAAGCATGTTAGAGAGGATTAAGGAAGCCAAAGAAGTTATAGGAGAACAAGAGTTGGAATTTATAGATGCAGAAGGCAAGGCTGTAAGAAAGAAAACCTCCAACATGACTATTTCAGAGTGGGCTTCTTACTTGCCTAATCTCATATCTCCTGAGATGGAGGCTCAAATGAGAGTGGAAGCAAGAGCGCAGTACGGTTGGGATAACGAGTTGGCAGTGCAGGATGTTAAAAAAGCAACGCAAAGATCAGTAGCTAACTTTGACAAAGAAATTGACAAAATTGATACAGTTCTTGTTACTAAATCTTTGAATAAACCTCAAAAAGATAAACTAAATAAAGAAAAGAAAAGGTTTCAACAACTAAAACAAAAAACTTTAGACAACTTTGACCCTAATAATATAACTGCGGAATCGGTAGCTTTACCTGGCTTAATGAATAAGTTGATTTATGATAATGCCGCACTTGTAGGTTCGGATCCGTCTTTAACCTTTATTAATAGCAAAGACTATGCTACCAAAACTTTATCAGACGCAGAAAAGCAAGAAGAGATAGGCATACAAAGTAGCTCTGCAATGCTTGCAACACAAATACCTGATATATCAAATGAGACGTTTGAAAGAAGGCGAGAGGATGCCATGACTGAACTACAAGGATGGACTAATAGAGGTAAAGAATATATAAGAGAAAATCATCCAGATATAGATTTTGACAAGAAAATAGAAGTTTATAAAGGAGAAGGCCTTACGCAAAAACAAGCAGAAGTCAAAGTACTAAACGATATTTACAAAAAAGAAGGAAAGTTAGATTTAGTAGAAGAAGGAGCAAACCACATAGAAAAAATAAGAAAGGAAAACTCTATAAAAAGAAAAGCGCATGATAGTTTTGTTTCCAAAGATGTTTGGGTTAACAATGCAGAAAAAATATATAACTCAGCAAAAGAAAGCGGACTATTTGATAAACAGAAAATCATAGATCAAGAGGGTAATGAAGTTACTGCTAGAGAATATTTTGAGGCTAATAATGTAGAAAGCACAGAGGATTTCATAAAGTTTATTGACACGGACGCAGGAAAAGAATTCAAGAGTCAAGTTTACGCTGACTTCTACTTGAGCGAACTAAATCAAGACTTTTTAGACACAACGACTAAAGCTGATAAAAATACAAGACGTAACTTTGACAGGATGGTTAGGTCTTTAGGTAAAAATATAGAGTTTGAAGACTTTTACATTAAAACAGAAAATGGTTCTAGAATAAGAGAAGGAGCAGATCAAGATGTAAAAAATTTAATCAAAAAAAGAAGAAAATTTTCTTTGATAAACGATATGGTTACAGTTATAGATACCTACGGACTTAAATCTGCGGTGGGAGGAGACTCTAACTTTTATGATGACTATTCCATAAGAAATGTGTTAGGTATTGACACTGAAGATTACAAAGAGAGTTATAACGAAGCCTTAACAAATGGACTTCTGCAAGTAAAATCACCTAGAAAAATAACAATAGGTGCAGCAGCTACAGCTAAGGATGAAAATAAGCCAGCAATAAGAGAAATGAAAGCATTGACTGAAGATATTCTTTCAGAACAAGGTTTTATATATGATCCTAAAAAGACATCGAATATATTCGTTGATCCCGCTAATCCAGATAATATAATTATTTCGCAGTTAGATACATATTCTAAAGCTGATTATGAAAATAAAAAAGTAGATAGAGTATCAAGTAAAAACGAGGTTACAATAGAGAAGTCTCAATTTATGCAGATTGCCCCTACGCTATCTTCTCAAATAGATATGCAAGATATAGAAGGGGGTATAGAAATTATGTCTAGTCAAAACAGAGAAGAAGTAAACATAGCCTATCCTGATGGTAAAGACGAAGAACTTGTAGGAAGATATTTAAATCATTTTCAGAATCCTCAAGTAACCAATATGGCTACAAACCCGACAGAAGTTTTAAGAAGAAGGTTTCCAGAAATGTTTGCAGAAAATACAGATGTCGGAGAAACGTTAACAAGGGCAATAGAAAACTCAGAAAGATTTAAGGTAGGACTAAAGACCAACGAGCAAGGAAGAACTTTTGCAAAGGTGTCATTAAATACAGGAACAGCAGATAATCCAGAGTATGAGCTAATGTCCAGCGTAGACTTGACAGATAGAGATGAAAAAGAAATATTCTCAGTATTTAACTCCGCACCTCAAGTGTATATCACACAGGCATTGGAGAGAATAGCTTTAGATTTCAGAATGAACAATTACGAAATATCTTCTGAAAGTGATAAATTCTCAATATTATATAGTACCTTTGTACAAAATCAAGAACAATAATGGCAGAAAAAAATAGATTTAATAAACAGTATCAACCTGTTCAAGATTTAGCAACTTCAAGACAAAAATCTTTTTCACCAGACTCTATGGGGTTTGTGGCTAATGATATAAAAAGAACTCAGACTAACAAAGTAAAAATGGCTGAGGACTTAATCCAAGAAGCCAACATAAGTTATAGTTTAAATGAAGGCCTTTTCAGTAAAAAGTCTGATAAAATTTCACTTACAGAAAATACAGACTTCAATGAAGTATACGCTAGAGCAGGTGATATATTTACTTCTAGATATAGTAACTTTTTAAAAGGTACGGACAATAACGAAAGGTTGGCAAGGCAACAAACATCAGGCGAAAAATGGGCTAATGGCTTATCCAAGGCTGGTATAAATTTTAACACTACTGTTGTAGGAGGTACTGTAGGATCTGTAACAGCTGTAGCAAATTGGATTAATTCGGGTTTTGAGACAGAAGCTTTATATACTGACGATTTTAATCAATGGCTAGATGGTGTAAACGAAAAAGCTAACTTCAAATTGCCAAACTATTATAGTAGACAAGAGCAGGACTTGAACTTTGGTCAGTCATTAGGTACAGCTAACTTTTGGGCGAACGACTTTGCAGGCGGTGTTTCTTTTACACTAGGCGCAATAGTATCAGAAGCTATTTGGGCGGGTTTAACAGGGGGAGCAGGGTTGGCTACTACTGCAGCACGTTGGTCACTTAAAGGGTCTAAACTAGCAAGACTTACTAAAGGTGTGAATAGTTACTCTAAGATAGGTAAAACTATGATTAGAAACGGTTACACAAAACAAGCAGCAAGACAAGCACAAAAAACAGCAACAAGAGTCGGCAAAACAGCAGACTTGGCAAATACAGCAAGGTTTACTTATACTTCTGCAGGTTATGAAGCAGGGGTAGAGGCTAGACATTTCATGAAGGAAGCCGAAGAAAACTTCCGAAACTATTACGAAACCAATTTCGGAAGACAGCCAAACGCTGAAGAGTTAAGAAGCTTTAAAGAAGACAACACGACAGCAGGTAATTCTGTATGGGCAGGTAATATAGCTCTTATAGGGGCAAGTAATTTGGCCGTGTTTGGTAGAATGTTTAACCTTAAAAACCCTTTATTAAAATCAGGTACTTCTTTGAGAAAAGGTGCAAATAAAAAGCTGTTTGGTATTGGGACAACAACAACAACAGAGGGTGGCAGGTTAGCAAGTAAAGCTTTACAACCTACAACCCTACAAAAAATAGCGGGAAGAACAAGAGACTTTGCCAAAGCTCCACTCATAGAAGGTTTTTGGGAAGAAGGTAATCAGTCCGTACTAGGTAATCTAGGAGAAGATTGGTTGACCTCTGGTTATGATTTAGAGGCCAGTAAAGATAACTATGACATGATAGGAGGAATATTTGATTCTTATGCAAAAACTTACGGATCTAAAGAGGGCTGGAAAGAAGTTGGCATAGGTATGATGGTAGGTCTTTTAGGGGGGGCAGCTTCAGGTGGGTTAAATGATTATGGAAAACAACTGAAAAACCAAAAAGCCATAGCGGATGTTGTGAATAGCGAGATAGGCGCACAAGGGATAACTGATTTCTTGAGAAAAGACGGTAAATTTGGCGTTAATGGACTAAACGAAACATTAAAGGATTCATCGCTTGCTTCTCAAAAGCTAGGAGATAATATAGCAACAGCTAACAGAATAAATAGAGCAACACAAGAAGAAGCTGAAGCTGAAAGTAGAGGAGATATAACAGCAAAAGAGCTTTCTAGAAAAAAAGCCATACTTGCTAATATCTCTATGAATAAAAAGTATGATAGACTTGACGATGCTTACGAAGATTTTAAGACATCTCTTGAACTAGCTGACTCTCAGCAATGGGCGGATGAAATAGGGGTAGACAAAGAAACAATAGAAGCGTATAAACAAGAAGTATTTCAAGAATATTCTGATCTACAGCAAGAATTTTCTGCCAATAAAGACTTCGCTGATCTTATTGTAGGTAGAAATGCTACGACAAAAGACTTAAAGAACAAAGATTTTGTGTCTGAGGCTATAGCTTACAACATGACTATGGGGGCTAAATCTGCGGAAACTGCGGAGATATTTTTAGACGAGATAGACATTGAAATGGCTGAAATAGTTAGTCCTGAAATGTCTGGTAAGATTAAAAATGCACTAGAAGCAAGAAAGATATTAGAGACATCTCAAAAACAAAACAAAGAGTCTTTATTTTCAGTACAAAAAAGAAAAAACAAAGTAAAAAAAGATAGAGATAACCTGCAATCTCAGATATTAGGCATTCAAAAAAAACTAGAAAGGTTAGGTACGGACAATGTTGAACAAAAACAAGCCGAGCAAAGTAAATTGTTAAGTTTATCAGAGGAGCTAAGAGATTTAGAAATACTAGAAAATAACTTGAATAGAGAAAGTGAAACAGCATTTGAAACACTAAAAGCTAATTCTCCATTCAAAACAAGAGAAGATTCCTTACCTTTAACTTCACAACAACTAGATGAGATATTAGACATTAATGAGAAAGGAGAAATAGTAGGAGGCACATTATCAAATATAGATAAGGTTATAAGAGCCCAAGAAGAAGTCAATCCTAGAAAGGCATCTAAGCTTAAAAAACTTTTTAACGAGTATCAGAAATCTGTTTATGCTTTCAAAGAGTATAATAAAACTATACAGGGTATAAGTAATGAAAACTTCTCACCTGCAAACTTTGCAACTAAATTAGAACAAAAGATAGCGGGAATTACCAAAAGAGAGGCTAATGAGTTTACGAGAGAGTTTTTTGCGAATGTGGGTATGTCTTTAGCTACAGACACAAAATACTTGATGGACTCTTTGGGTAATACCACAACAACTTCGACAGAGTCTGAACTTAATAATGTAACCTACGAATCAGAATTTGAAGAAGGAGACTATGCTAAACTTTCGGAAGCGGTTGAAAGATTCTTGGACCCGAATGTTCAAGGGACAGTTCAAGACTTGCAAATGTTTAAAAATTACCCCGTACTATCTGAAGCCCTTATAGCTTTAGAGGGTAAAAAAAGGGCAGAGTTAAAAAATATACTAAAAAATATAAATAGTCAAGACTTTTTATTAAGTCAGGCGCAAAAAGATTCATTTTTAGAAAAAAGAAGAAACGAAATAAATAATAAATATGATAATCTCAAAGAGTCTATACTGAACAAGAAGCAAGAAAATAAAACAGAAATAGATAGACTTAATGATCTAATACAACAAACAACTCAAGAGAACAATCTTATATCTAATTACGTAGGAGAGGATTTAGGACAAGCAAAAGAAAACACACCTACAGAACAAGACATAGAAGATTTCAAAGCTATAAGTAAAAAATTACAAGGTACAGGTTTTTTATCAAACAACTATGCAATTGCAGGAGAATACCAACCTTCTATGCCTATAAGTGAACAAGAGTTCACCAGGCTAAAAGAACTAAATAACAAGCTAAGTAATTGGCAAGTTATGGAAGGCACGATGGTATCAGGAGTTAATGCATCACTTGCAGATCTTATCACAAGAGCAACACAGCTAGAAACAGTTTTAGAAAGACCTATAAAAGAAGAGCAGACAATAAAAGATATAATTGAATTAGAGAATGTATCTGAAAAAAATTCATCCGTATCTAGAAATGATATAAGGACTATACAGACTTTGAACGGTGTTTACATTAAAGTCGGTAAGAGTGGCTCTATCTCTTTGAGTCATGTAAACCTGGATAATTTTATAGCGAAATATTTATCACAAACACCAACAAAACTTCAAGTACAAAAACAAGGGAGCAAAAAGAAAATAGACATCACTCCTTCAGAATTAAACAACTATCAAAAAGACGAAGGAAACAGAATATTTATAACTACAGAAAATGATGTAGTGGAGGTAACTATAGGTAAAAGAGCTACATTGGATTTCTCTAAAGAGACTTGGGAAAGTATAAGAGAAGATATAAAACTACAGTTTCTTTACAGTAAAAATATAGACCCACAGGCTATGGCCAATTCCTATGTTATGGGTTATGAGGTGTTGGAAGACGGTACAATATTACCAGCTAAATCAGATTTCACAGTAGACAGTGCGTTGGAGGCAATGACTCCTCAAGAACTAGTAAATCTAGATAAGGTTTTATTAAAGGTGGACCCTAAAAACGAGTACAACAAAAAGCTGTTAGATGAGTACAACAAAGCAGTAAAATCTAAAAAGCAAGTAAACATTGATAAAGCTTTACAAAACTTAGAAGCAAATATTGGTGTAAGTTTAACTTTTTCCAATAAGTTTGTAGGGTTTTTAAGAGCAGGTATAGAGAATAACGGAACAACAGATACTTCAATAAAGTTTACAGAGATAAGAAAAGCAGCAGCCAAAAAACTAATAGAATCTGAAAATAACAATCTCATTGACTTAGAAACAACGATACCTGTAAACTTTAAATATAGAGGTTCTCCTGTGTTTAGCTTGTCAAAAACAGCAGATGGTCTTTCTATAAATAATAAAGACATTTCACCTAAAGAACTTAAGAAAATAAAAGATGCAGGTTATGTTGAGAGAGGTAAGTTGGTTATAGGAGGCAAAGTGAATACAGAGAGTGTTATAAAAACATATTTACCTAACACTAATAAGAGAACTCCTGTAATTGTTTTTGAAAACAATGGGGAGCTCATTGCGTTTGTAGTTAACGTAAAACCTAGTTCGGTTGACTTATCAAACAATATGTATGAAATACTTTCTAACGATAATTTAACAAAAGGTCAGAAGGTAAATCAATTAAATTCCTTATTATTGCAGAACAACATAGAGCCAGGTAAATTTGAACTAAATGAAAATTCGTTAACCAATGTAACAAAACTAGAAGAGGTTGAAAAAGAGTTGCAACAAGTTAAAGTCTTACCAAAGATAGAACAGTGGGCAGAGAAAACTTTCAATTTAAACAACCTATCTCTGCAAGCTAGTTTACCTATTGATATTACAAATTCGCCTTTTAATTCACCCAAGATTGTTTTAGATATAAAGTCTGCGGAAGTAACACAACCCTCAGATTTTAGGGAGTCTATTGAAGAAAGTTCTTTACAGTTATTAGACAAAATTCAAGGATATATCTCAGAGATATTAACAAAGCAGTCAGAGTATATAAGAAAAGATGGAACTGTTATAGAGGACACCACATTTACAGATGTAATAGATAACGATGTTTATGAAAAAGACGCTTCCACTTTTGCTAATAAAGCAGGTAATTTAAGAAAATTGTCTAAAGCAATAAGTAAAGCAGTGCCTAAAACAATAATAGATGTACACGGCAAAGAGTTTTTTGATAACCTGAAAAGAGACTTGAAAAAATATGAAGGTTTAAATAAAGAAAGACGTAAACTCAGTAAAAGCATAAAAGATAAAGTAAACAATAAGAAAAACCAAGAATGTTAAGATGGGTATAAGTTGTAGAGTTATAAGAAATCCAAAGAACAATGAGATTGAAGCTGTAGAAGCACCAAACGGGGATCAAAGCATTTTGTTTCGCGAAGCACAAGTGTATACTCAAAATAAAGAAGAGGCTTTAGACTTATGGGCTGTGTCTTACATTGACGAGTTTAAAGAAAGATACGGTAATAGCGAAGTTTCAAAAGACTTTTCTTCTCCAATAGAAGTAAGTGGTGCAAAGGTATTCTACAAAGAAAGAGTAAATCCTATAACAGAAGAATCCACAGGAGAAATAGAATTAGACCTCATAGAATCAACAGAAAGAGGAAAAGGTAACGCTAAAAGAGCAATGCGTGAGTTTTTAGAATACGCAGATTCACAAGGCAAAGATGTATTCTTAACGGTGTCTCCTAGAGACAAACAGACTTCGTTTGAGGGTCTTATAAATTTCTATGAATCTTTTGGCTTCCGCTTAGAAGATACAGGTTTCGAAATGACCAGAAAAGCTAAAAGAAATGTATCAGATGGCATTATGAATGCAAATACAAATAATGCAGGTTATAATTTTTTAGATAAAAATGGAGAAGCTAAATTAGAGCACGTACTAGATTTCTTAAAACAGAATGAAGAGGAGGTTGAAGCAGAACCTATGACCAATCAAGAAATCATAGAGGTTAAAAATATATTAAGGGCTAAAAGTATAACAGCATCTGATTTAAAAGCAGAACTGTCTAAAATAGTAAAAGGTGGAAATGTGGACTTCAAAGAGTTAGATATGTCTTCTGTATTAAACTCCGCAGAAAAAACACAAATAAAAAACAACTCAGTATATCAAGGCAATCTAATTGAGTTATCTAAAAAAGATATAGAGTTAGAAGACACTGTAGGATTTAGACCAGAGTTCGTAGTCTTAGATGGGACTGTAAACAAGTACGGAATGTACAACATAAAAAATCCATTAGATGTTGAACAGGATATAAAAGAACAAGTCGCAGGGATTACAAATATAGAAGAGTTTGAAACTGCTTTTATGCAACTGCCTTATACAGATATTGTAGAGAAGTTTATAAATAATGAAATTTTTGCTTATGAAATGTTTGCTAAGTTCTCTCAGATGAGCAGAATCGAAGTTTTGGACAATACTTTAGAAAATATCAATATAGAAAATAAGCTAACAGAAGTTGAAAACTCTATGGATATATCCAAATTAAAAACTTCAGAAATATCTATGCTCTTAGAAACCTCTAACGAAGTATGGAAAGAATCACAAGAAGAAATAGAAGAAGCATTATCTGAAATTCAAGACAGGGCTCTAGAGGCAGGTTTAGATTTAGAGAATCTATCAGATACTTATGTTTTAAAATCTAAGCAAGAAATAACAACACTTTTAGAGTCTTTACTTATACTCAAAAGAAACACTTCAATAGAAAGCCTAAACCTATTTCTAGACAACTACAAAGAGTTTTATAATATAGAGGTAACAAACGAAGAGTTTATAAAAGAAATGCCTTTACAACATAGAAATAAGGCTTTAGTGAAAGTGGACGATTATGCTCTAGGAGAATATGAAGCTTTTAATAGAGAAAGTTTAATTAAACTAGAGGATGGCATATATCAAAAAGTAGAGAAAGTTTCTGTTGATAACCTATACGAGATGGTTTACGAACAGGCGGTTAATAATGACAATAGATTATTACCTACAGTAGCGTACTTTAACAGTAATACAATAGATAATCAAAATCTGAAGAACATAGCAAACAAAGAAGAGGTAATAAACAATATAAAAACTTTCATAAATTCTGAAGTATCAAGTTTAGACTTAGGTACAGCAGTCTATGATTTTGACGCAGCAGAACAAATGTTATTGTTTAAATATTACTTTGATGCACCAGTAAATACAGTAAGACAAGATCCAACACAAAAAGAACTAAAAGCTATTGACAATTTTAGTGGGGATGAATTTTACCTAAATACAGAGTTCCCGACTGTGTTCCAAGTGAATAAACTAAAAGAGAAAAACAAAAACTCCGAGGCTTACAAAAACTTCTACAGTAGGTTTACAATAGACAACTCAGGAATAAAATTAATAGAAGAAAATAGTATAAACGTAGAAACTGTGATGCTCGGTATCCCTGAAAACATAAAGAAAGATTTTGTAGACTACAGCACACTTTCAAGAAACAGTTCTATGAACAAATTAGTAGAGGTGGATAACGCCCCTAGTTTTATATCCAATTCAACTCTTAAAAATTATTATCAAAATAGTCCTATGACTCTAAAACCTTTTAAAGGGGACTATCAAAATATAGATCAGTCAAGTATCGTAACAAATGAAACAAGCGTTGATTTTTTAAGAGTAGGTAATAGACTTTTTCAAAAAACACAAGAAGAGTCTAGTCACACATTCTATAGAGAGATACCAACTAATATTGCATCTCTTAAGACTTTTTCAGAGTTTAGAATCCTTAACAAATTTGCACAAAACCAAATAAAACCTTATATTCGCAGTCAAGAAGAAGTTGAAAATAATTCTAATTTGTACACATCTTCAGAATTAGAATCTATAAACAATAAGCATTTCGATTGTAATTAAAAATAACACATGGCCTGTAGAGTAAGTTATAACCAAGACAACAAGATACAAAAAGTAGAAAACAGAGATGGCAAAGAATCATCTCTTTTTCGTAAAATATCTTCACACCCCACTGTAGATAGTTTAGAGGACTCACTAGAAATCTATAAAAATACAGAGAGTGAAGAAATGTATCAAAAAGAGGAAAACTACATGGTGGCAAACCGTGTGGGGGGAGAAATATTTGGTTCCTATAAAGATGCTTTAAAAGGAAACCCCTCACAAATAGAGGTAGGTTTTTTAGACAACTCTGGAAATTTCATCCCGTTTAAAACGGTTAAACCTTCTTTTGATAAAAAGACAGTTAAAGGCTTTGTCAATCAAGGCATCAAAGAAGGCTACATTTCTGAAAATAAAGAGACTTATGATGGTCAAAGTTATTTTCAACCTGCAGGAGAGACAGTTATAGGTGTAGGAGTAAATGAAGAGATACTGAGATCTAAGGCTATTGTAAATTTAGGGTGGAAAAACGTAAAGAAATCTGACAATGGTTTTCTTTTTGGAGAGTACCTTAAAACAGACAAAAGTTCGGAAGTCAATTCCATACTAAATGACGAGTTAAAAGAAGTACTTCATACCAAGTCTATAGAACCTGAACAAGAAACTAAGTTGAATGAAAACGACTTAAAGTTAAGGCTTTTAGACCTTTTAAACTCTATGGGTGTTAACGCAACATCTATTTCTGATTACGTTGAAAAGTATCAGATCAAAAATGGTGTAGAACCCTCAGCCACAGCACTTGCAGATATAGCTAACAAAGTTGTAGCATTTAAAGACGGAAATATAACAACAGAAGATTTGACAGAAGAGACGGCTCACTTTATAGTTGAGGGGTGGGAACAGTCTGAAATAGAAAATCTTTTGAGAAATATAAACAAGACAAAGGAATACCAGGAGTTCTCAGAAGTATACAGAAAAATATATGGTAGAGAATATGAAGGAGCAGAGTTAGAGCAAATAATAAGAAGAGAGGTACTAGGTAAGGTTCTAGCCAACTCATTCAAAAACAATTTCTCAACAGAAAATACAACAGGTACAGTAACTTCCATAATAAATAAAATTAAACAACTGTTTGACTCTATACTAGAGTTCATAGGCATAAATACCACAGCTAAAGTAAGAACCGATTTAGATAATTTTACAGAGAAGGTAAATACTTTACTATATGAAAATCAATTAGCCAATTATTTAAACACCGACAATTTTAGTAATAATAAATTTGTTTTATATTCTGCAGGAAAAGAAAGCAATAATATAAAAGGTCTCAAAGTAGAAGTCGAGAAAAGTTTAGAGGTTCTACGAAGCAGTATAAGAAAACTAGATTTAAAAAACAAATCTGCTGATTTAAGAGCTAAAAGAAATTTAGAAAAATTAAAAAGCCTTACTGCAGAACAAGACATAGAATTACAAAAGCAAGCAGCTTTAGAAGTGGCGGCAGTGGCTGAGACACAAATAAAATATTTGAACGATGTTATAAAAGACTCTAAAAATAATGAGAATCTAACTTTTGGAGCAAATGAAACAGCATCATTTCAAACTTTGTCTAACAATCTATCTCCCCTTATAACATCCATAAGAGCCAATATAGAAAAAAATCCAGAGCTGTACCCTAGAAAAGATTGGGCGAAAGTAGACACAGACCTTAAAGGGATTAATGAAAAGATTGATGAGCTCAGAAAGAATTCTAAGAATATATACGATGGTGTTTTAGACAGCCTAGTTGATAGAATGATTCTAAAGCACGATAAGTTAGATGAAACCTATAGAGAGCATGTTAAAGAATGGCTAAATGCCGCACATAAAGATACAACACTTTTCCACCGATACTTTGGGCAGATTAACAACTCTAATGACCCACTTCTAGGCCTCCTATCAGATGTAGCTGAAAGAACAAGCAATGGAGGAAGACAAGAGTATATGGCGGGCATAAAAACTTTTCTAAAAAATCTAGAGGATGGAATAGGTATAAAACCTGGTGAACTAAAACAGTTCTTTGACAAAGGATATTTGGTGAACGAATTAGACCAAGCAGAAATAGAAGACACTGTAGCTAAAATAAGAGCCGAGGTAAGAAAAGAAGTAACAGGTAGTACGGACTCCATTGAAGACATAATAAATAAAGCTAAAGCAAACGACTTAGAAAAGTTAGATGCCAATCAGTCTGTAGAGTACACAAAAATACTCAAAGAAAGACTAAGAGAGATACAAGAAACTTTCTTTAACGAACAATACTATAAAAACTTAGATAAAAAATACGAAGATTTAGGTATAGGGCAAGAAACCAAAAACACTATTTCAGGATATTCAGCAGATAGAGCTCAATTAATGCAAAGTGCTATTACTGAGGAAGGTTTAGTAGATTGGTCTAGACTTACAAAAGCAGATTATGAGTTTTTAAAAGCTCTAAAAAAGACTCGTAAAGCCGATAAGGATTTTTTCAAAGATGACGGAAGCCTTAAAAACGGTTTGTCTAGTGTTACATTAATGGAAGATGTTCCTAGTGAGTTTATAAAAGACGGCAAGTTAGATCCGAAGGCTTCCGCTTTTGAAGCAGATGGCTTCTTTTATTTTGCCGACCCTAAAAAAATAACAGATAATGTAGCAACAGAAGGTTTAGTTGCAATAGACTTACACAAATTAGACCAAAGATATATAGAGGAAAACTCCGATTCTTTTGACAAAGAAATAAACATAAACAACTTTTTAGAAAAGTTATCTGAAGTTGAGTCGGAGAAAAATTTAGATGCAGCATTAAGGTTTTTCGAAACTAATGCATCGCTCATGTTGTCGAAAGATTTCTGGAACGAAATGGGTACAGATGAAGCTTTCATAGACAGAATAGAAAATGCGATAGAGTCGGAAGGAAATCCTCAAACACTTGTATCTGAATTAACAGCTTTAAAACAAAATATTGCTAGAAGAAGGGCTTTATTGGCTAGACACAAAGACCCAAACAGACCATTCGAAATAGAAAAGGTGGGAAAACCCATCCGTGATATAATTGTAGACCTGGATTCTAAAATTTCAGACGGTTATTCAAGATTATCTAAAACTATTGAAGGGGAAGAGACATCTGAGGAATTAGAGAAAAACTTTGAAATAGGTGCAAACCGAGCGTATCAAGCTGAAGTAAACGATAACGAGTTCACTCTACAAGAAGAGATAAGATTTATACAAGAGAACTCAAGTAACAAAGCGAACGATAGGGTATCAAATTTCAGATATAATTTAAACTCTGAAAGTAAAGGTTACGCTGGAAGTTTGACACAAAGACAAAGAGAATTTATAGAAGAAGGTGGGTATGATATCACAACCGAAGAGGGGGTAAACACAAGCATAAGAGATTTTGCTAAAAGCCAAATAGGTTCACACTACAAAAGGCTTGCACCAAAGAATATAAATGAAGATTTGCAAAGATCACAAGGGGAGACAGTAACACAATATGTAACGAGGTTAAGTCAAAACCCCAACTTACAAGTTACACCAAACTACTCTTTTCTGGAAGATGTGGATAACACCTATAAAAATCCAGATTTTAATCCTAACTATGAAGGTGGTTTACAGGTAAAAAAAGGTGACATAAAAAGAACAGTACCTAAATTTAATGATAAAGGGATTAAAATAGGAGAGAAGAAAGAAGACATAAACTTTGAATCCGAAAAATTCAAAAACGAAATAAAAGGGAACACTGTAAAAGAGCAAACTCTAGAAGCTATTTTAACTTTACAGAGAGAGACTTTGAAAAATTATGGACTAGAGGGAAAACACAACCTTTATAAGTTACCACAGATAACTAGAAAAGGCATTGATAGAGCCAAAGATGTTGTAGAAAGAGTAGGTCGAGGCGGTATCCAACAAGGTGTAAAAGAACTATTTTCTTATAGGGTAGATGATATAGAATATGGAGAAACCGTAGGGGAATCTGAAGTATCTGTCATACCTACATACTACACCAGAGATATAAAAAACAAAGAAGAGTTAACCGATGAATTGTTTTTCTCTTATGCATCCATGTACCAACAGTCAGTATTGCACAAACATAGAAAAAATAACATAGGAGATGCTTTAGCTATAAAAGAGGCTATTGAATCTAGACAAGATGCAGGAGTAGGATCATCTACAAAAAACACTGTAGCTATGTTGAATAACTTTTTCGATTATGCTTTCTATGGTAAAAACGAAACACAAGAGTTCAAGGTAAATATTATGGGTCAAAAGATGGACCTTACTAAATTTGCTCGTAACTTCTTGAATTTTATTAAGTTTAGAAACTTAGGATTCTCTACAATAGTGGGTGCAACTTCTTACTTTACATCAGAGATAAATTTTCAGATAGAAAAGTATGTTGGAGAGATTATAAACAAAGAAGCCACAAGACTAGGTACAAAAGAGTGGGCTAGACTAGCTAAAGACTCTGTAACAGAAGTAGGTAAACTAAGAAGTAAATCTAAACTTAACATTTTAGGGGAATATTTTAATATATTTAAATCAGAAGAAAGATTTGATAGCAGTAACTACGGGTATTTAGCTAGGAATTTCTCAAGACTGCCTATGTCTGTTCACGCTATGGGTAACTTTCCTATTACACCTAGAGCCATGATGGGAGTGCTGCATGATTTTAGAGTAACAGAAGAAGGTGTTATAAAAAAGTATAGTGGTTTTCAAAGAGACGAAGCAAATAAAGGCGTATCTCAATCCGAGATAGACTCGAAATGGAAAGCTTTAGAAGACAAAGTTATTTATAACTACCTAGATGTATCAGAAGAAGGAGTAAAGTTCACAGAAGGGTTAAAACAAGAGCTCAGAGAAGATTTCCAGACAGATGAATATCTCCAAACACAAATGGAAGGTGTAACTACTTCTATTAAGAGGGCAGCGTCACAGTTAGATACACAAATTACTTCGGAACAAAGAGTGGCAGCACAAAGACACTTTGCAATGAATTACCTTATGACTCACAGAGGTTGGTTGTCGGTAGCTATATCTAACAGAACAAAAAACAGCCACTACAACTTGGCAACAGGGGAATTTGAAGAAGGATCATATAGAACAGTATACAATATGTTTTCTGAGGCTATAACAGAATCTTTTAAAGCCAAAAACATAAAGGAGTTCAGAGAAGTGTGGAACGGTAAAAACCTAAAACCTAAAAAGGGAGTTTCGGTAGCAGATCAACTATTAGTAAGAAGAAGGAATATAAGAAGAGTGGTATTGGACTCAACATTCTTAGCGGGCATGTCAGGAATAGCGTATATACTATTACAAGCTGCGGATGATGATGAATCAAATCCTGCACTACAATTCACATCTTATTTAGCTTTGAGAGTCTTAAACGAACAAGTATCTTCTCAGTCAGGTTTACCTTACCAGATGTACGAAACTTTAGAATCTCCTTTTGTGGGACTTAATGTAGTAAAAGATACATTCAACTTGTTTCCACAGTTAGCCACAGGTTCTGAAATAATTAAAAGTGGTAAGTATAAAGGAGAAACAGAAAGAATGAGAGCTTTAAAAAAAGTAGTCCCAGGTATGAAGACTATTGACGACATGAATAAGTTAAAGCAGACTAGAGACACATACTATTTTTACAATTCATCAAACCTAAAATGGAGTCCTATATCAGCAATGCTAGTATCTGCTTTAGACGATTAAAAATTTAATAAAAAATATCTAATGTGTTTGTACAGTACACACTATTATTGTATATTTGCAGCTCTTAAAAAATTAAACTATAACTATGACAAACATTTTCGAAAACCAAGAGTATCTTCATCCAGATTATCAACACTTGGATAAGTATACAAAAATGATGTATCGGAGTATTTGGACTCCTGCAGCTTACCAAGCATTAATAGAGGAGCAAGATGCACCACATTACCACAATGAATTAATAAGCATTGATAAAGAGGCTATAAAAAGATGCCTGCTCTCAGTTGCAATTGTGGAAGACACAGTCAAAACCTTTTGGATGACATTACATAAAGACTTTCCTCAAGTTATTATATCTGATGTAGGAGGTTTATTTGGAGCTCAAGAGGTAACACACCGTAAATCTTATCACCATCTTTTGGACGTATTAAAAGTTGATAAATCAGAAATTGATAGCCATAAACCTTTAAGAGATAAGATCAAATACTTAAAAAAGTATAATGAATCCGACCCAAGACTTAGAGGAGAGAGAGCAGCTCTTAAAAGACTTACATTATTCACTGCTCTAACAGAAAGAGTGAGCTTGCTCCCTTGCTTTTACATATTGTCTAGTTGGGCTAAAGCAAAGAAAGGTCTAGAGACTATTTCTAAACTGCAGAAGTCTACAGCACAAGAAGAATTACTTATGCATTACCAATTTGGTATTGACATAATAAATATTGTGAAAAAACAAAAACCGAGTCTTTGGAACGAGTATTTAGAGGAGTTTGTAGCTAAGAATATTAAAATGGCTTATAAGTCTGAATTAGCTTTAATAGATTGGTTTTTCGAAAACGGAGTGCCTGACCATATAACTAAAGAAGAGATATTAAATTTTACTAGATATAATTTTAGGGAGCTTTGCAAAGATCTTGAAATAGACCACAGTGCTTATGTTGTTGATGAAGAACTTTACGAAAAGAAAAATTCTTGGTTTATGGTTAGAATACTTAGTTCTACAGACTCAGATTTTTTCTTAAATGAGGTAGGAAATTACGCAAACGAAGAGGAAGAAATTAATATAGACGAATTTAAATTTTAAAAATGTATAGACAACAAGCAGTAGATTTTTTAAAGAATAGGCAGTACTTAAAAGGGGATGAAACTATAGTGGACAGAATAGACTCAATTTGTAGTGTTGTTAAACAATACGAAGGAGAGTATGGAGAAGAAGGCTTAAGTGAGAGGATTAAAAGTTACATTAATAATCAAATTTTTATCCCTTCAACTCCGCAATGGGCTAACGTAGGACGTGAATACAATGGGTCTCCAAATCTCCCAGCATCTTGTTACATACTCGGAGTAGAAAACAGTATCCAAGGAATTTACTATTCTTTCGGTGAAACGGCTATGATGTCTAAATTAGGGGGAGGTATTGGTTCATCTTATATAAATGTTGTAGAAAAAGGGACCAAGTTAGATGAAGGTTTCCATTCAAACTCCAAGCTAGACTGGATAGAAGATGGTTTAAGGTCTTCACAAAAAGTTAGTCAAGGTGCGGTAAGAAGAGGATATAGTGTTCCATCCATTTATATAACCGATGTAGAGTTTTATGACTTTATGGAGAGGTTAGATAAAAAGAACCCTGACTCTAAGGACCCTCTAGTTAGGAACACTGGTTGTATAGTTTTACCAAAAGGGTTTTGGAAAGACTTTGAAGAGGATTCAGAGCTTAAAAAGCGTTTTCTAATTTTAATTCAAAAAAGAAAAAGCAAAGGTAAAATTTATATTTTAGATGTAGATAACTGTAACACTAATCAAAGTGAAGTATATAAAAACTTAGAGTTAGAAGTAAATGCTACAAATATTTGTTGTGTTACAGGGGATCAATTAGTAGCCACACAAGAAGGTTTTAAAACTGTGAAGGAGCTATCTGACACAAACCTTCCCTTACAACTTTTTGATAACGAAGCCGTACACAATAGTTCAGCAATGTTATACAGAGGAAATTCAGAAGTTTTTGAGGTCAACCTAAAGAATGGTATGTCGCACACAATTACGGCTAACCATGAGTTAGTAGTGAGGGATAGTACTAGAAAAACTTTTAGGGAGTCCATAGACTCAGGCTTGAAAATAGGACAAAAAGTCTGTATACAGACAAATAAGGGACTATTTGGAAAGAGGGACGAACAAGGGTTAGCTTTTTTATTAGGCCTATTTTTAGGAGATGGTAATAAACAAGGTAATGGGCTAAGGTTAAGCCTTTGGGAGAATGACTTTGATTTAGTAGGCGAAATAGAAGAGATCTGTGATAAATTTTGCGAAAGAAGCGGAGTACACTTTCACCCTAACAGTAAGAGAGAGTTAAGGTTCTTAGATGCTACTAGTACAGGAGACTCTCAGGCAAAAAGAAAGAATTTATACACCTCTATATTTAATAGTAATGGTTTAGCTTTCAAGAAAGGAGAAATACCTCACTGGATATTAGATTCAAATGAGGAAACTCAATGGCAGTTATTAAGAGGGTTATTATATTCAGACGGGACTGTAGGAGACTACAATACTGGAAAGTCCTTTGGTCAACCTATAAATTTATCTTTAGCAAACATAGATTTAAGCTTACTTAAAAAAGTCCAACTAATTTGCTCTAACTTAGGTATAAACTCAAAGATATATGATTTAAAAGAAGAGGGTGTTCAAAGTTTGCCTAAGAATGATGGTACGGGAGATTACGCTGACTATAAGACTAATCATATATACAGACTAGTAATATCAAACAAAACTGATTTACTGAAGGTAGAGAAGAACACTAGTTTTTTAAGTAGAAAAAATGTGTATTTAGAGGACAGAGAGTATAGAGATAACTCTCATAAATCTTCTGAAATTATGTCTATTGTATCAAAAGGAAAACAAGATGTATACTGTCCTACCATAGACTCTGAAAAACACTTGTGGGTTTGCAACGGGTTCATCACGTCTAATACTGAAGCCTTAACGGCTTTAGATGATAGGTACTCTTTTGTGTGTATGTTAGCATCTTTAAACCTAGTTAAGTATGATGAGATAAAATCCGACCCTAAAATTATAAGAGACTGTTATATCTATTTAGATATTATGGTATCCTTATTTATAGATTTAACTGAGGGTGTGCCTTTTCTGGAAAAAGCACGTAGGAGCGCTATAGATAAAAGGGATATAGGTCTAGGTACTATGGGTTTCACTGATCTACTGCAATCAAAAGGTTTAGCTTTTGGCGGAATTGGGAGTAGAGCACTTAACAGAGAGATATTCAAATTATTAAGAGATGTAGGGGAGACGTATGCTCAGGAAATGGGTGATAAAGTAGGATCACCTAAGCTATGTCAAGATGCAGGGCTTACAAGAAGAAATGTTTCCCTTATGATGGTCGCACCTAATAAATCAACCTCTTTTTTACCTGATGTTAGCCAAGGTATACAACCAAGGGTCTCGAACTATTATAGCCAAGAGTTGGCAGGATACGAAGAGGTTGTTAAAAATCCTTATTTAGAGAAACTTTTATCTGACATTGGCAAGAACTCACAAGAGGTTTGGAGTGAAGTTTTAAACAATGGAGGTTCAGTTCAGAATTTAGCTTTCTTGAGTGAGGATCAAAAGGCGGTGTTCAAAACAGCTTCTGAAATAGCACCTAAAGATATTATTGATTTAGCAGCAGATCGTCAAGTCTATATAGATATGGGTCAAAGCTTAAATTTGTTCGGTAGACCGCAGTATACTACAAAAGACGTTTATGACATGCACAGATATGCTTTCAGTAGAGGTATAAAAACCTTGTATTATTACTTTGCTCAAGGTCACGCAGCAATAGAACATAGTTCAGGATCAAAATGGGACGATTGTGAATCTTGTGCAGATTGATAAGAAGAATAAATCATAAATAATTACTAAAGGGCTTTCACAAGCCCTTTTTTATTTATATATTTGTAGTGAATAAATCTAAAATTATGTACATAAATATTGAAAAAATAATGAATAACCAATAATAAATGAAAAATCAGTTATCAAGTAATCCTTGACAACTGCCTCAGACGGGAAATAATGAATAACCAATAATAAATAAAAGAAAAAGAATAAAAAACAGAGAAACAAAACAAGTAGAATTAGAGAAGTGGCTAAACGGCGATATAATACAAGGTTTAATGTCAACAATTGAAGCACCAAATGACGGTAGAGAAGAAAAAGGGGCTTTCACTGATGAGGAATATAACTTTGCACAGAAAGCATTCGACGATACAGTTGAAGGAATAAGCTACTACGATCACACAATTAGTGAAACACCACTAGGTACAATCATAATAGAGTGGAAGAGCTGGAAAGAAAGACCAAGCTATGACATAATGTTAAACGGGGAATGGCTGGGCGTTG
>Ga0307975_1000346_pt1 | contig 26571 bp, 22 predicted proteins | sample OrgLakmetagen917_FD_201825 | JGI IMG/M metagenome (GOLD analysis project Ga0307975, IMG submission 201825) | Saline water microbial communities from Organic Lake, Antarctica - #917 | ecosystem: Environmental > Aquatic > Non-marine Saline and Alkaline > Saline | place: Antarctica: Organic Lake... | reverse complement strand
CAGGCAGGCATGTCGTTTACATGCTACACGTTCACTTGGTCTTTGTGACGAAATACCGGCGTGATGTGCTGTCTGAAGCCGCGATACACGACCTGAAACGGATCTTCGCCAAGGTCTGCCACGATTTCGAGGCGGAACTGGTCGAATGCGACGGCGAGGACGATCACGTTCATCTGCTCATCCACTACCCCCCGAAGGTCGCTCTTTCAAAACTGGTCAACAGCCTCAAGGGCGTGTCCAGCCGCCTGCTGCGCGAAGCACGCCCCGAAATCACCGATCGCTATTACAAGGGCGTCCTCTGGTCTCCCTCCTACTTTGCGGCCAGCTGCGGCGGTGCGCCCCTGTCCGTTATATCCGAATACATCAAATCACAGCGAGAAGTGGCCAAAGGCCGCTCTCGCGTTCCTCCCCGTCCCGAAGGATGGGGAGGAACGCGAGGTTTCCGATGAAAAAGATCATCAGCGCCGCTGCCATCGGGATCGCAACGGGTCTGACTGCCACCGCCGCGATGGCACAAGAGCCGACCAAGCTTGTGACATTCTTGACTTTGCCCGAGCCGCAGACCCAGCTGATGGCCATGGTGCTGACGTTGCAGGCCGCCCAACAAGGGGCCGAGGCACATATCCTTCTCTGCGGTCCGGCTGGTGACCTCGCCCTGCGCGACGCACCCGATTCCGCGACGGCGGGCCAGCCACCCCGCGACATGAGCCCGCAGGGCCTGATGCAGATGATCCGTGAAAATACCGGCGCAACCGTCGAGGTCTGCGCGATCTACCTGCCGGGTCTTGGGGCGGACGCCTCTGTCCTGCTCGACGGGATCGGCGTCGCTGACCCCGCCGAAATGGCCGCGCAACTGATGGCAGCCGACGCCCGCGTCCTGAGCTTCTGACAGACAGGGGCGCCGCAAGGGTCGATCCGGCGCGGCGTCCTATCCTGACTTGGTCAGGGATTGCACAGTGTTATGATCGGGCATGGCGACGATCCGGTTGACCTGGTCGTGGCAAAACGGAAATGATGCGCCATGACCTCATTTCCAACGCTATCGCTTTTCGTGATCACGTGGCTTCTGACCGCGGTGCCAACGGCGCAAGCGCAGGATCTGCCCGATCCGGTAACGGATGCCGATTATCTTGAAATCGATCCGCAAGCCGCCCGTCTGGGCCAACTTCTGTTTTACGACCCCATTCTATCGGGCAACCGCAATGTCGCCTGTGCGACCTGTCATCATCCTTCCCTGGGCACTGCGGGCGGTTTGTCGCTGTCCTTTGGCGATGGTGGTGTCGGGTTGGGCGCTGTCCGACAGACTGACCCTGACAATCCACCGGAACAGCGCGTGCCGCGCAATGCGCCAGCGCTGTTCAATCTGGGGGCACATGAATTCACGGTGATGTTCCACGACGGGCGGTTGGAGGCGGACCCCGACCAACCGGACGGGATACGCACGCCGCTGGACGCCGATATGGTGGCCGGTTTCGACAACGTCTTGTCCGCACAGACGATGTTTCCCGTCCTCAGCCGCGACGAGATGGCCGGTGGCCACCGCGAGAACGCGATCGGGCGTGCCGTCAGGCAGGGTCTGATTACCGGTGACGGTGGGGCGTGGTCCCTGATCTCGGAACGGGTCGCGGGTGTGCCGGAGTATCTGGACGCCTTTCGCGCGACCTATCCGCATATCGAAACCGGCGAGGATATCGCCTTTACCGATATTTCGAACGCCATCGCGGCTTTCATGGCGCATGAATGGCGGTCCGACACTGCGCCTTTCGATGCGGTTCTGCGGGGAGAGGAAACGCTGAGCGGTGCTGCTGCCGAGGGGCTTTCGATCTTTTATGGAGATGCGGGCTGTGCCGACTGCCATGCGGGGCCGTTTCTGACGGACCACGGCTTTCACGCGATGGGCGCGCCGCAGATCGGACCAGGCAAGGCCGCGACCTTCGAGGATCACCAGCGCGACGAAGGCCGCTTTCGCGTCACTGGCGATCCAGCGGACCTCTATGCGTTTCGCACTCCGTCCTTGCGGAACGTGGCGCTGACAGCACCCTACGGACATGCGGGCGGTCACCGGTCGCTGTCGCAGTTTCTGGCGGAACATGGTCAGCCCGATGCCCTACAATTCGACCGCGCGCAGGTCCTGCTTCCCGACCCGCTGGATGAAGACTTCGCGATCATGGAAGACGCCGCACAATGGGCCGAAATCGCCGAAGCGGTGTCGGTGCAGCCAGATCCGCTGACGGACAGTCAGATTGCGGCACTGGTCGCGTTTCTGGACACATTGACCGACCCCGTGGCCCGCACCGGCCGCTTGGGCATACCCGAAAGTGTGCCCAGCGGATTGCCGGTGCCGAGGGTCGAGGCAAATTAGCCGCCTATGGCTTCTCGATCACCAGTGTCTGGCCTGCATCCGCCTCTGTCTTACTGACTGTTCCGTCCGGCCACGTCACCGCAACCTGCGCCACCGTCGCATCCCCAAGTCCGAAATGACGCGGCAAAAGCTGCCCGCCCGCGTGGCCACCGCCGACGACATGCTGCACGCTCTGCGGTCCTGCGTCAGTCTCGATAGTGATGACGGCGCCGATGGCGTTGCGGTTGCCACCGGGCTGGCGCAGGTCGATGGCAAGCCAATGGCCTGTCCCTTCGGTGACATTGCGATAAAGCTCCAGCGGCGCGCGCCGGTTGCTGACTAACAGGTCGAGCCGCCCATCACCGTCGAAATCTGCAAATGCTGCGCCGCGTGACCGGTCGACCGTAGCGACACCCGCCGCGACCGAGGCTTCGACGAATGTGCCGTCCGGCTGTTGCATCAACAGGTTGTTGGGGTCGCGCGTCGCCATGCCGGGCATCTGGTCGACGTTCCCCTTGGCGATGAACAGATCGGCGCGACCGTCGTTGTCCACGTCGCCGAACTCGGCGTGCCATCCGGTCGAGGGGCGGCCTTCGTCCCCGATATGGGGCCGCTGCGCATAGCTGCCGATTTCGTAGGGGGCCGCCTTGTAGGTGCCATCGGGCTGCGCCAGTTGCAAAAGCTGGTCGCCCATCGACGTCAGCATCACCTCGTCGCGACCGTCGCCGGTCAGATCGCGGCTGGCAATCCCCATGCCCCAGAGGGACACGTTCTGCCAGCCGTCCTCGGGGCCAAGAAACCGCCGGTCCACGATATCCCACATCTGCTCGTATCCGCCCGACACATAGTAATGTCTGTCGTTCGACAGGCGCAGTGTCGCACGGCCACAGGCATCCTGTGCCGCCAGAATGGACAGCGGGCAAAACCCTGGGCTGAGTGTTTCGTGCCGGTACCCCGCCCCGTCAGGCCAGAGGATCGCATTGTCATCGCATGCCTCGAACGGGCCGTCGGGATCGTCGCGGTCGACGTAGTTGCCGATGGCCAGCGTGGGCCGCACTGCATCCGGTTCCCACCACGCGGTGAAGGCCGTCGACCAAGCGTCATCAGGTGGAATCCCCCAGTCCTCCGTTGCGTCGGTGAAGGTGCAATCAGGTCCGCCGCGCAGGACCAGATTGGCCCCGACGCGCAGCACGAAAAGATCGGTCCAGCCGTCCGCGTCCATATCCAGCGGGTAGGCCCCCGTCACGCCGGTGATCTCTGGCAGGGGCATGTTGGTGAAGGTCATGTCGCCATCGTTGCGGATCAGCTTGGCCGGGGCGCTGCCGCCTGCGGCGAAGATGTCGGGCAGGCCATCGTCGTTGCAGTCGAAGACCGCGACACCGCCGCCCACGAAATGCTCCCATCCGCCGACATAGCTGTGATCGGGCAGGGCAGAGGACACGTCCTCGAACAGCGGCTGCGCGCTGGCCGCGCCAGCCAGACAGGCGAAGAGCGCAGCAAGTCTCATGCCGGTAGTCCCCTGCCGACCAGCGTGTCGGTCAACGCAGACAGGGCAAGTGCGGTGGCGCCCCGCGCCCAAATGAGATCGCCCCAGGCGTGGATCGCGATCTCGCAGGGTGGCCGGCCCTGCGACCCGGTCAGCGCGCGCATCTCGGCGATGACCTCTTCGGCATAGAGGTAGTCGTATTGCATCCGCTCGCCTGACAGGATGATCAGCGGTGGATCGAACAGCTGAACCACATTCGACAGCCCCACCGACAGATAACGGCCCGCCCGACGAAAGATCGTCTGTGCCCCCGTGTGGCCCGCCTTGGCCTGTTCGAACAGCGTTTCCAGCATCAGTTGCGAGCTTTGATGATCGTCAGGCGCGTGATCCAGCGCCGTTGCCGCCTCACGGGCAAGGGCATAGTCGGCCAGATAGGCCTCGAGGCATCCGCGCTGACCGCAGCGGCAGAGCGCGCCATCCAGATGGACCTTGCTGTGGCCCAGTTCCATCCCCATCCCGCGTGCGCCGCGGTAAAGCCTGTTGTCCAGCACCAGCCCCATGCCCACGCCGTCCTCGATGGTGACGACGGCAAAGTCGCACTTGGCACGGCCTTCGCCGAACCAGAGCTCGGCAAGCGTCAGCATGTTGGCGTCATTGTCGAGATACAGCGGCATGGAGAAGCGTGATGCGAAGGCGGCGCCAAGGTCCTGTTGCGGATCATCCAGCAATGCAGACCAAGCCACGACGCCCGCCGCATGGTCGATGATCCCCGGCAGCCCAAGGCCCACGGCACTGATGTCGGCCTGAGTCATACCGCTTTCGGTCAAAAGCCGGTCGATCAGCGCCGCGATCTCATCCATCAGGTCGGGCAGGCTGCGTCGGTGCAGGCTGGTTTGCAGGTCCGTATCTGCCAGCATGTTGCCTGCCATGTCCGCCAGAACGGCGGTGTGCCGGGTATAGGACACCTTGATCCCGATCACGAAAGCGGCAGTCGGCACGACTTCGAGAGCGACCGGTGGACGACCCCGTGTCGAATCCCGCGCTGCACCGTCGACCTCTCGCAGAAGGCTGCTGGCAATCAGGTCGGCTGTCATCGTGGTGGCCGACCCCGCGCTGATGAAAAGGTCGCGTGCAATGTCAGAGCGCGCGGCCTGACCCTTGGCACGGATATATTCAAACACCTGCTGTCGCAGGGGTTTGGGCGCAGCACCGTTGCTTGGCAGCTGTGGCCCACAGCCTGCATCCTCGGTCAAGTGACCGACATCGACCTCGTCACACATTTTGTTCGCGCCCTGAAGCAACAAGGCCCTTCTCCATCCCATTTCCGGCCGACCTTGCAGACATGGGGGGCGTCAGGAAAGCAAAAAGGCAGGATTGGTAGTGGTTGCATCGGTTTTTATTTTGACAACTGAATTAAATCTGGCAATTTCGTCGCCAGAGTGACACGACTCGCTGGACCAAAGCAGGTTCAGAACATTTCTGGGAGGAAACCATGAAAAAGATTATTGTAGCGGCAGCCGTTGCTGGCACCGCGTTCACCACCTCTGCACTGGCACAGGATGGCCCGACGGTCGGCGTAAGCTGGTCGAACTTTCAGGAAGAGCGCTGGAAGACAGACGAAGCGGCGATCCGCGAAGCGCTTGACGCTGCGGGCGCAACTTACCTGTCGGCTGACGCGCAGTCTTCGTCGTCCAAGCAGTTGTCCGACGTCGAAAGCCTGATCTCTCAAGGCGTCGATGCCTTGATCATTCTGGCACAGGACGCTCAGGCCATCGGTCCGGCAGTCGATGCCGCCGCCAACGAAGGCATCCCCGTCGTTGCCTATGACCGCCTGATCGAAGATCCGCGCGCCTTCTATCTGACCTTCGACAACGTTGAAGTGGGCCGGATGCAGGCACGCGCCGTGCTGGAAGAGCAGCCCGAAGGCAACTACGTCATGATCAAGGGCTCGCCCACTGATCCCAACGCAGACTTCCTGCGCGGTGGTCAGCAAGAAGTGCTGCAAGACGCGATCGACAGCGGTGCCATCACCATCGTCGACGAAGCCTACACCGACGGCTGGCTGCCCGCGAACGCACAGCGCAACATGGAGCAAATCCTGACCGCCAACGACAACAACGTCGATGCGGTCGTGGCTTCGAACGACGGCACCGCCGGTGGTGCCGTTGCAGCGCTGACCGCGCAGGGCATGGAAGGCATTCCTGTCTCCGGTCAGGATGGCGATCACGCCGCACTGAACCGCGTCGCGGCCGGAACACAGACCGTGTCCGTCTGGAAAGACGCCCGCGAACTGGGCCGGAATGCAGGCAGCATCGCAGTGTCCTTGGCCGAAGGTGCCGACCTGAGCGAGATCGAAGGCGCGGAAGAGTGGACCTCTCCCAGCGGGACCACCATGTGGGCCGAATTCCTCGCCCCCGTGCCGGTGACCGCAGACAACCTGACGGTCGTGACCGATGCAGGCTGGATCGAAGTCGACGCGCTGTGCCAAGGCGTGACGGACGGCCCTGCGCCCTGCAACTAAGTTCTGCGTGGGGGTAACTCCGCAGGTCAGAAAGGGGTCCGGTCCATGTGATCGGACCCCACTTCATTCCTCGCAACTTTTATGTTCCAACCAGAAGCCATAGGGCCATCGGGGCCGGGCGACGACGGAGTAGACGCATGTCAGATGAAACCGCCGAAGCGGTAAAGCCAGCCAAACGCAACGTATTCAAGTCGCTCGAGATCGATACGCGGCTTCTTGGCATGATCGGTGCCTTCCTGCTGGTTTGTATCGTCTTCAACCTTTTGACCGAAGGTCGTTTCCTGACGCCGCGCAACGTCTTCAACCTGACCATCCAGACCGTCAGTGTCGCGATCATGGCGACCGGCATGGTCTTTGTGATCGTCACGCGGCACATCGATCTGAGCGTCGGCGCGCTTTTGGCCACGACCACCGCCGTCATGGCGATGACCCAGACGCAATGGATTCCGCAGATGCTGGGTCTGGAACTGGGGCACCCGATGATCCCGTGGATCACGATTCTGGTCGGCCTTCTTACCGGGGCACTGATCGGGGCGTTCCAGGGTTATCTGATCGGATACCAGGCCATTCCCGCCTTCATCGTGACGCTGGGCGGCCTGCTGATCTGGCGCAACGTGGCATGGCACCTGACCGACGGCCAGACCATCGGTCCGCTGAATGAAACCTATCTTCTGTTCGGTGGTATCAACGGCACGCTGGGCGTGTTCTGGTCATGGGCCGTCGGGTTGGCCGCATCGGTTGCAGCCCTTTTCGCCGTTGTGCAGGGACGCCGCACCAAGGTCGGGCACGGATTTCAGGTCAAACCGGCCTGGGCCGAAGTCGTCGTGGCCGTGATCATCGTCGGCGCGATCCTTGGCTTCGTTGCAATCCTGAATGCCTATCAAGTGCCCGAACGTGTCGTCGCCCGCGACCCCGCGCTTTATGGCTGCGTCGACGCGGAAGGGTGCGTAGCGGCTTATGGCATTCCCTATTCGGTGCTGCTGCTCATTGCCGTGGCCATTGTGATGACCGTCGTCGCACAGCGCACGCGTCTGGGGCGCTATATCTTCGCAACGGGCGGCAACCCCGATGCGGCTGAATTGTCAGGCATCAACACAAAATTCCTGACGGTCAAAGTATTCGCCATCGTCGGTGTCCTTTGCGCCTTGGGCGGCATCGTCGCCAGCGCGCGCCTTGGCTATCACACCAACGACATCGGCATCCTTGACGAACTGCGTGTCATCGCCGCAGCCGTCATTGGCGGCACCGCTCTGTCGGGCGGGATCGGGACGATCTATGGCGCGATCATCGGCGCACTTATCATGCAATCGCTGCAGTCGGGCATGGCAATGGTTGGCGTCGATGCGCCTTACCAGAACATCGTCGTTGGCACGGTTCTGGTCCTCGCCGTCTGGATCGACATTCAGTACCGCAAGTATTCGGGAGCGAAATAATGGCGACCCCATTGGTTGAAATGAAAGACATCAGCATCTCCTTCGGTGGTGTGAAGGCCGTGGATAAGGTCAGCATCGATCTGTATCCCGGCGAGGTCGTGGGCCTGCTGGGTCACAACGGCGCAGGCAAGTCCACGCTGATCAAGATTCTGTCCGGGGCCTACAAGATGGACTCGGGCGAAATCTGGATCGAAGGCAAGAAGGCCGAGATCAACAGCCCGCGCGACAGCCGCGATTACAACATCGAGACGATCTACCAGACGCTTGCTTTGGCCGATAACCTCGACGCGGCAAGCAACCTGTTTCTGGGTCGCGAAATGGTCACGCCCTTCGGCTTCGTGGACGATGGCCGCCAAGAGGCCGAGACGCGCAAGATCATGGCGCGGCTCAACCCCAACTTCAAAAAACTGAAAGAGCCGGTCTCGGCCCTGTCCGGTGGTCAGCGCCAGTCCGTCGCCATTGCGCGGGCAGTCTATTTCAAGGCCAAGACCCTGATCATGGACGAACCGACCGCCGCCTTGGGCGTCCACGAAACCAAGATGGTCGCGGACCTTATCCAGGAGCTGAAGAAACAGGGCTTGGGTATCTTCCTCATCAGCCACGACACGCGCGAGATGATGGATCTTTGCGACCGTGTTGCCGTGATGAAGAACGGCCATCTGATCGGGGCGGAACGGGTCGAGGATGTCACCGAAGACGACATCCTGTCGATGATCATCATGGGCAAGAACCCAAAGGACAAGGCGGCCTGAGCGCACTCAAATCCGCTGCGTCACCAGAGGGCGAACCTTTCCGGGTTCGCCCTTTGACGTTTCAGGTATCGGCCCAAGCCGGAACGGCGTTGGGGGCGGGTTGCGTCAAAGCGACACATATGTGACCTTACGTAAACATTCGTGATGTATCCTATCCATCTCACAAGGGTGGACCGGTTGCGCAGTGTGAATGCCCATGAACTTTTCAGGAGCATACCAATGCCGATCGTCAATTTCGTATATCCCATCACTGTGGCTTTGACGCTGACCAGCTGTGCCGCAGTCCTTTTCACTGCCCTTCCCGCAGTTTCGCAAGAGAGCCGCACGATGAGGGTGCTTGGGTCGATCGAGGGCACGGCGGACGGCACTGAACGCGCTTGGCTGACCATCTCGGGTGAGGTCGAGGGCCGCGATATGGCGACAGCCGCATGGCGCCCTTTTTCGATGGCGGACGCTCTTGGTGGTGCCCTTTCCGGAATGAGCGACGAGCAGCGCGCGCAAATGGAAGAGCGCATGGAAATGATGTCGGAATTGATGGGCGAGGGGGCCGACAATCCCCTTGCGCAGATGTTCGGTGGCGCAGGCGAGGAGCAGGTTAAGCTGCGGATCATGGGCGTCGACCCCGAAGCCGAACGCATCCTGCGGCAGGGCGGGCTGACCATCGAACTGCCGGCTTTTTCGGCTGACGACGCAGATCAGTTGCTGACGGACCCGAACGAAGCCGAGATTTCCTACCACAAGAACTTTGGCGAGGGCACCGGGTTTTATGTCTCGACGGATGACGTGGGAACGCCGGCCACCGTGGCCTTCGACCGGCTGGACATCGTAGCGGGCGGCGGGTTTGCCGCCGGGACGTTCGAGGGCAACCTGTGCCCGATCGGATCCTTGATGACCAGCAATCCCACCTTCGAGGGCTGCATCCTCGTTGCCGGTGAATTCGAGACCGAGCTTGGCGTGGAGGAGGCGGACACGCCCCCGTCGCCGACTTCCAACTGATGCGCGGCGGCGCTGCTCTACCGGCCTTTCTTTGGGCAGCGCTCGCCTTTGTGTCCCTGTCGCTTGGCACGCCCGCGCTGGCGCAGCTGACGCTCGAAATCCCCGAAACGGAGTTCGAGGAGATCGAGAATTACAAGCCGATCCCGGTGCCGGATCCGTCCGGCGGGCCAGTCAACCAGATGTTCGAATACATGGAACTCGACATGACCGGCACCCTGCCGGAAGCGGTGCTGGAAGATATGCTGGGCGAGACACCCTACGACTTCGTCGACGTGGTCTGGGGCATGGAGGTGACCGGCGACTGGACCGATCGCATGGCCGGGGCAGGCACGCTTCAGGTGATAGATTTCACCGAAGGGCGTGGTGCGACGTCCCGTGTCGACCTTGACCGATACACGGGGCAGCGGGGCTTTCGCTCGTATAGCGCCCGGTTGCAGACGGATGGGGACCATGTGTTCACGCTCAGCGCCGCTTTCCCGCCGGATCACGGCGGTGTGGCGTTCGGCACTGAACTCGAGGCGGTCAAGGCTCTTTTCGAGGTGACCTGGCTTTGCCACATGTTCGAGCCGGACCGCCGGGGCTGCATCGATTACCCAGATGAATACTACGAGACGGACCTGCCGGTCCTCAGCAAGCTGAATATCCATCGTATGGCTGGTGGTTACAAGATTGACTTCAAAGCCCGTGTCCACGAATTACGCACCAGCATGGACCTTGGATACCGTCATCCCACGACGGATCCCTCTGGCCGGTTTGCAGACGTGCGCGGTTGGGTCTGCGACCGTGCATCCTGGGAGGAAGATCCAAAGGCTTGCGTCGGAAGCTCGGCCGAAGCCGACCGACAGTCGCCAGAACAACTCCAAGAAGCAGTCGACTGGATGGAGAAAGAAATCCGACGGTTGCAGGCAGAGATCGAGAATGAAGCTGCCAGGGTGCGGGCAGAGACCTTGCAGGCCGAAGTCGAGCAGCAAATGCAGGACCACATCGACAGTGTGCAGATGGAGATCGATGCCGAGATTGCGAGGGTGCAGGCAGAAGTCATGCAGGCCGAGGCCGAGCGGCAAATGCAGGACCACATCGACAGTGTGCAGATAGATTGATGCCGAGATTGCGAGGGTGCAGGCAGAAGTCATGCAGGCCGAAGTCGAGCGGCAAATGCAGGAGCACATCGACCGGGTGCAGATGGAAATCGATGCCGAGATTGCGAGGGTGCAAGCGGAGGTCATGCAGGCTGAAGTCGAGCGGCAAATGCAGGAGCACATCGACCGGGTGCAGATGGAGATCGATGCCGAGGTTGCGCGGGTGCAGGCGGAGGTCATGCAGGCCGAGGCCGAGCGGCAAATGCAGGACCACATCGATCAGGTGTATGCAGAAATCGAGGCCGAAATTGCGAGGGCCAAGGAACGGACTGATGCCGCCATGGCAGAGGCCGATGCGGCGTTCGCCGAGTCCGATGCATCGGAAGAAACCGAACTTGCGGAAGATGAAACAGACAAACCGTGAATGTAAGATTTATCCAGCTGACCCGTCAGACCGACGCCTGATGCCTGGTAACAATATTGATTGGAGCGAAAGTTGAATTTACCGAATACCCGGACCAGCACCCTGATCGCAGCGACGCTGATCGCCGGTTTGACCCTTCCCGCTACGCTTGCAGCGCAAGCCTACACACCCCCCGATCCGGATGCCGCAGCGCGTGAGCCGCTGCCCGAACATGACCCCCAGGCAAGCCTGCGCGGCAAGACCGCCATCGAGCACGCCGAGGATCTGGCCGAGCCGGTGATGATGCGCCGCCTCATGGCGCTTCAGGCGTTGATCGACATGGGGCCCGATGCGCTGCCGGCCCGCGATATGGTGCGCTTTACGGTCGAGCGTGGCGAAACAGGCGGGTTTTCAGACGCGCAGGTCGACGAATTGAAGCTGGGCGCGCTGTCGGTGATGTATGCGATGGGCGCCCCCGAAACCGAAGACCTGCTGCGGAGCGTGATCATCGACCCTGACGTCGTTGCGCGCTCCAGCTCCTATTCCGCCTTGCTGGGCGCGGCAAAGCAGATGCAGATCGATCCTGACGCTTTGACGGGCGATGTGACGGCGCTGCTGGATACGGCGCCCGATCACGCGGTGCGTCTGATGAGGCTGAACGAACTGCCGGACCCTGCGCAGGCTGCTTTGGAACAGGCAGTGTTCGAAGCGCCCCACGGAGAGCGGGCGTCCAGCCATTTCATGACCCGCCTGGGCGACATGTCCTTTCTCGATGACGAAACACGGATCGCCTACGTCACCGACACGGCGCAGGCTGTCGGTGTGGATGCGAGCCTCGACGCTCTGACCGCAATCGGAACAGAGGCGGCGCTTGACGTGGCCCTTGCCATCGGCACGGATGCGGGGATTTCGCGTGTCCAGATCATCGCGAATTTCGCCGATGGTCTCTTGCCCCTCGAAACCGTGATGGAAAGGTTGGTGGCCGAAGCGCAGGCCACCGAAGGCGAACGGGACATCGGCTTGGTTGTCGCGAGGCTGGAACGGGCGCTGCAGGATGACGACGCCCTGTTCGCGCGTGCGATGACACGGCTGATCGAAGGGGGCCCCACCGACGCGCACATATCCGTCGGGATCTCGCGGCAGATCCTTTACCTGCGCCGCAACCCTGATGCGGATGCGGCGGTGGCCTTGCGTCCGGTCTTTGCGGTGCTCAAGGATGACGCGGCATCGCACGAGGCCCAGATCACGGCCTACAATTCCCTGCGCCAGTCGGTCACCGGCATCGTCGAGATGGCCCCTGATTACTTCATCACGGAATCCGTCGCGCTGATCTGGCCGGTTCAGACCCCGTCCGATGCTGAACTGCCGATGGCCCTGCTGGGTCCGCTGATGTCGTCGGACGAACTGGCCCCGCAGGTCGTCACCGCCATCACGGACACCTACGAAGAGCATCTGACCGACTGGTCGATCAACCCCGCCACGGCCATCGCCATCGCCAGTGGCAGCACGCGCGGACTTGAACGCTCGCCCACCCGCGAGGCGGCGGCGATCATGATGGGCAAGGCGATCGAAAGCCCGGCAATCGACCTTGACTACCTTGGCACGCATCTTGGGCGCAACGGTGCCGCGCTGGCCAGCTTGCAGCAGAATACCGTCGCAGGCGTGATCGGCACCTACGTTCCCACGATCTTTGCCGAGCCCAAGCCGACCAGCTACGACTTCGCGATGGAACCCTACCTCAACCCCATGCTGGAACGCCCGCGTTGGCTGCTGCAGGACGCGCAGGCGCAGGCAGAGTGGCTGGCGTTTCTGCAGCGCGTCATCGATCTGGACGACCCCGATTTCAGCCCCACCGCACGCCGTGCCCTCGAGGAATTCCAATAGACACCGAAACCCGCGCCGGCGCTTCGTCTCACGGATCAGCAGGAAGGATCAGTTCATGCACAGTGTTTTGAAAACACGCTTTGGCACCGCGCTTTTGTCGCTTTTCGCAGCTTTTGCCCCGGTCGAGGCGACTGCACAATTTGATGGGCATGGCCCCGACGCGTGGCAGGTCACGGGCGTTGCCAGCGATGACTGGCTGAACCTGCGCATGGGCCCGGGCACCGACTTTGCGATCATCGGGTCGTTTCCCTCTGGTGCAACCGGTTTGAAGATGACCACGTGCGTGCCCTTCATGAGCGAGGGGCAGGGGATCATGCTGTCGCAGGCGGAACGCGATATACTTGATTTGCCGCCGCGCTGGTGTCTGATGAGCGACGGTCGGACCCACGGCTGGGTCGCCGCCCGGTTCCTGATGGAAGCGATGGGGCCAGCCACGCAGGATCAGAGTAGTGACAGGATGATCGCCGACGCGGTTCTTCTGGTGAAACGACTTTATGCACGACACGATCAGGCCATGCGTGGCGAGGCTTTGGCACCGTTTGGCGCGTCGAGGGCGCGGGATTTCTTCATGGCCGGCACGGCAGATGATCTGGCCCAGCGACAGTGGCAGGCTGACCCTCTTTATGATGCGCAGGACACCGACATCCGAAACATGCGCATCAGTCCCGACCCCGACCAGCCGATGTTGCGTGGCATGATCACTGTGCTGGCAGAATTCACCAATTTCGGGAGACCGCAAACCTTCGTCTTCAATCTGCGCGCAGACCCTGAACAACCGGACGCACCAGTGCGGATCATGCGGATCAATCACGAGGGATGGTCAATTCCCTGACGTCATCAGCCCTGTGCGGCAAAGTGTGAGAAACGGGTTTCCTCACCTGCGCACAGGGCGTGACGACACGAGGTCATTCGACCTGAATTGGTTTGCGGGCCAGAACCTCTTGCTCAACAAGATCCAAAAGGCGCAATTCGTAACCACCGGGGTCATCCGGCAGCGTGATCTCCAGCGGTGACTGACCCTCCAGCCGGACCGCTGTTTCCCAGGTAAAGATCGCCTGATCCGCGCGAGCGATGGTAATCCGCTGGTCCGCGCTTTCAGCCTCTACCTCCCAACCGACCGTGATCGTCGATCCTGCCGCCGCGCTGTCGGGGGCGTCAAGGCTGGCACCCTGTTCAAGTGCCGCATCCGCGGCCAACACCTCGATTGGCTGCGAGGCCAGCGTGCGGCGACCTTCATCCAACACGTAGCGGATTTCGTAGAATCCGGTCTGGTCAGGCGCCGCAAAACTGTCTTCACTGTTATCACGGACGCGAAAATGGGTTTCACGCGCACCTTCGTCAGTCCCCATCGGTACGATGGTAACATAGTCGCTGCCCGACACCGTTCCGGTCCACGTCACAGAGATCGAAGACCCGGCACGAATTTCCGCAGGAGCTGTGAGCGTGACTTCCGGTTCGGTCACTTCGATCTGTTGTGAGGCGAGGGTGCGGCGACCTTCGTCCAGCACGTAGCGCACTTCGTAAAGGCCCGTTTCACTGGGTGCGCGCAGGTCTTTTGCGTCGTAATCACGGACGCGGAAATGGTTCTCTCGCGTGCCTTCGTCCGCCCCCATGGGCACGATGGTGATGTAGTCGTTGCCGCTAATCGCGCCGGTCCAGCTGACCTCGAAGGCCGATCCGGCCAGTGCAGTGTCAGGCGCGCTCAGGGAAACCTCGGGCTCGGTCACTTCGATCTGTTGTGAGGCGAGGGTGCGGCGACCTTCGTCCAGCACGTAGCGCACTTCGTAGAGGCCCGTTTCGCTGGGCGCGCGCAGGTCTTTTGCGTCGTAGTCACGGACGCGGAAATGGTTCTCTCGCGTGCCTTCGTCCGCCCCCATGGGCACGATGGTGATGTAGTCGTTGCCGCTAATCGCGCCGGTCCAGCTGACCTCGAAGGCCGATCCGGCCAGTGCAGTGTCAGGCGCGCTCAGGGAAACCTCGGGCTCGGTCACTTCGATCTGTTGTGAGGCGAGGGTGCGGCGACCTTCGTCCAGCACGTAGCGCACTTCGTAGAGGCCCGTTTCGCTGGGCGCGCGCAGGTCTTTTGCGTCGTAGTCGCGGACGCGGAAATGGTTCTCTCGCGTGCCTTCGTCCGCCCCCATCGGTACGACGGTGATGTAGTCGTTGCCACTAATCGCGCCGGTCCAGCTGACCTCGAAGGCCGATCCGGCCAGTGCGGTAGCCGGGGCGGTCAGAGCAACGTCATAGGTTGGCTCTGGTTCGGGCTCCGGTTCCGGTGTTGGTTCTGGCGCGGCGGCCACAGCCGTCCCAACGGCACTGAGCGCTTGACCGAGTTCGTCGGCGTTGCGGGCCGACAGATACTGGCCACCGGTGTTTTCGGCGATGCAGGACAGCGCACCTGCGTCGGCGTCGCCAAGTCCGAAGCCTACGACGTGTGCAGTAAAGCCGATCCCGGCCTGTTCCAGCGCTTGCGAGACCGCGCAGGGGTCCCTGTCACAGCTTTCGACACCGTCGGAAATCAACACGACTGTTGCAGGCTCGTCGGTATGGGACAGCGTCGTCGCCGCTTGTTCGATCGCACTGGTCAGGGGTGTCCTACCCGTCGGTGTGATCGTGCCGATGCGGTCAAGGATTCCGGCGCGGGTATCCTGCCCCGGTTGCACCAGTATCTCGATGTCGGTGCAGTCGCCGCGGCGGCGATGGCCGTAGGCCATGAGCCCGACATCGCGCGTATCCACCCATTCGCCCAGCAGGTTGTCCATCACGTTGCGGGCAATTTCGATCTTGGCCGTCCCGTCAATCTGTCCCCACATCGAGTTCGATCCGTCGAACACGATCATGACGTTTTCAGCCGCAGCAGGATTGGGCAGCGCGCCAACGGTGCCACCTGCAAGCACAAGTGCGGTCAGTGAATTCGCGATCCGTCTCATGTCGTCGACCTTTCGTGTCTGGCCTCTGAGGGCAATTGCCCCGCTTGCCGTTCCACCCCTTTCGCTGCTGTCGCGTCCCGATCAGACTGAGGGCTGCAGCCAAAAGGCTAAACGATCAGACCCCGGCCTGACAAACCCTACCGAAAAATTTCGACAATCTCGCCATGCGAGGCAAAGACCGGAACCCGGCCTGACGCGATTCAAGCGCTCCAGATCACCGAGTTCTCGTGCCGCAGGATGACAGCCCGCAGGTCATCGAAGGCCGCGATGATGAACTTTGCAAGTTTGTCCGAGGCCGGAAGCACGGGCGCTTCCTTCAGGCGCAGGATCCCCAGAGAGCGTTCCGGCTGCGGGATCTTCATCGGCACGGTCTTGAACTTGCCGGTATTGCGGAAGGTGAACAGGACGCTTTGCGGCAGGACCGTCAGCGCATCCGTTTCCTCGATGTAGTTGAGCACGCTCATCAGCGACCCTCCTGAATAGCGCACGTTGACCTCGCTCATCCCGATGGACAGCAGGATCGAATGGATGTCCGCCAGCAGCGGCGAGCCGGGCAGGGGAGAGATCCACGGGTATCGCAGCAGGTCGTTCGAGGTGACGGATTTCTTCTTGAACAGCGGATGGCGGGACCGGGCGGCGACCACATTTCGGCCGGGCAGGATCCGTGTGAAATCAAGTTCCGATCCTGAATCGACGACACCCAGCGGACAGATCGCCATATCAAGCTGACCAGACCGCAGGCCAGCCTGAAACTCGGGCAGATTGCCATAGGACTGGTCCACCCTGATATCCGGCCATTTGACCTGAAATTGCCCGATCGTCCGCAAGATGACGGCATCCATGAAGAACGGCACGCCCCCGATCCGGACCGTTCCGGTCGAACCGGCGCGAAAGCCCACGACCGCTTCGGAGGCCTTTCGGCTTGCTTCGAGGATGACCTTGCCATGGGCTGCAAGCTGCCGCCCCAGAATGGTCGGCACCAGAGGCCTGCGACCGGGCATGAAAAGTGGTTCTCCCAACCGCTTTTCAAGCGTTGAAAGTGTGCGTGACACGGCAGGTTGGCTGAGCCCGAGAAGGTTGGCCCCCTCGGTGACGCCGCCCGCTTCGATCACGGCGGCAAGTTGTGTCAGGTGCTTTTCATCAATCTTCATAGCAATCTGTTATACAAGATACGAAGATTTCGATCCTATCAAGTTTTTTGGCTTCTAATCTGTCTCTGAGGGAGAGGCGTCAGTCACATAGTGGCGATTGTCGGGGAGGCCCGGGAGCCGCAATGCTGCACCGCCATCCGGATCGGACGGCGACGCGGGTCCCACCACGTTTACGGACAAGTAGGCCACGGGCCTGCACTTTTATCACGGTCCTTTGGGAGGAGGCAAAATGGCACAGATCAGCGGTTACCATCACCTGACGCTCAGCACGCATGGCGTTCAGGAAGACTATGATTTCTACACCAAGACCTTGGGGCTCTACTCGGTCAAGCGGACGGTGCTGTTCGACGGCGTCCTGCCCGTCTACCACCTTTATTACGGGGCAAAGAATGGCGATGCCTCGACGATCATCACCACCTTTCCGTTCAAGAAGCCGGGCATCTACGGGCGCCGGGGGTCGAACCAGTCCAAGGTCGTGATGCAGGCGATCCCGGTCGGTGCGTCTGACTATTGGGTCAACCGGCTGAACGAAATGGGCGTCCCCGCGCAGAAGACCACCCGCTTCGGTGCCGACCGCGTTGTCTTTGAACACCCCTGCGGCATCCCGCACGAACTGGTCGAGAACCCAAGCGACAACCGCACGCCAATCGCCAACGAAGAGCAGGGTGTCAGCGCCGAGCACGGCATCAAGGGCATCTACGGCGGCGCGATCTCGGTCATGGACCGCAGCGCGATGGATGATTTCCTGACCATCGCCCTGCCGATGGAAAAGATCGCCGACAGTGATGAAGGTCTGGCCTATGCGGTGCCTACGAACGATGGGGCCAAATCCATCGTCGAGGTGCTTCACGAACCCGACGTGCCACAGGGCACATGGACACTTGCCGGGGGCACCATTCACCACATGGCGCTGAACACGGGGACCGAGGAAAACCAGATGGCGCTGCGCGCGCATATCGAGGGACTCGGCTTCACCGACATCTCGGAACAGAAGGACCGAATGTATTTCAAGTCCTGCTACGTCCGCAGCCCCGGTGGTGCGCTGTTCGAACTGGCGTGGACGGTGCCTGAAGGCTGGGCCAAGGACGAACCCGCCGACGCCATCGGCCAGACACTGGTTTTCCCGCCATGGTTCGAAGACCGCCGCGCCGAGATGGTAGCGGGTCTTGAACCCGCCGAGTTCTGAGGCCGACGGTGGCAAGTCCTATCCATTCCGGCGCCGGGTCCGACGATGCAAAGGTAATTTGCATCGTCGTCCATGGCCGTGGCCAGTCGCAGGCCGACATGATGGCGTCTGTCGTGGACCGTCTCGATGTGACTGGAGCACGCTATGCCCTGCCTAAATCAGAGGCTGCGGGGTGGTATGCGGCACGGGCCATCGACCCGCTGACTGATCAGACGCAGGCTAAGTTGCAGGATGGCATCTTGCGGGTGGCTGACCTGATCGCGCAGGAAAAACGGCTGGCACCGGATTGTCCGGTCCTGCTCTGTGGCTTTTCGCAAGGCGCCTGTCTGGGGCTGGAGCTTTTGATGCGGCATCCGGGGCTTGTCGATGCGGCCTGCCTTTTGACTGGCTGCCGTGTTGGCGGACCGACAGACGATTTACCGACGACATCGCTTCGGAACCTTCCGGTCTATGCAAGCTGTGGCGACGACGATCCGTGGATACCGGTCGACGCTTATGAACGCATGCTGGCGACCCTCACCCGATTAGGGGCGCGTCTGCGGACCGATATGTTCCCCGGTCGCCCGCACGAGGTATCAGACACAGAGATCAGCGTGCTGGCCGTCATGCTGACGTCACTGGCCGCCGACCGTCCGCTGCTGACGGGTGCATCATGATGGACGGATTCGTCTTTCCGGGCATTTCAACAAGGGTGCTGTTCGGCAGCGGCACAATCGACCGTGTCGCCGATGAACTTGCAACACTTGGGCACGGCAAGGCGCTGGTTCTGTCCACTCCGAACCAGCAGGGCGATGCAGAGGCTGTCGCGACACGGCTTGGAACGGCTGCCGTCGGTGTCTTCGCCCAAGCAGAAATGCACACGCCGACGGACGTGTCCGAACGTGCCGTCGCGGCCTTCCGCGACAGTGGTGCCACCTGCGTGGTGGGCATCGGCGGCGGGTCCACCGTGGGACTGGCCAAGGCGATAGCCACCCGGACCGGTGCCGACCAGATCGTGATCCCCACGACCTACGCCGGGTCGGAAATGACGGACATTCTGGGCGAGACATCAGGTGGCGAAAAGACCACGCGCCGCGACCCGTCGATCCGCCCCGAAGTGGTGATCTACGACGTGGACCTGACGCTTGGCCTGCCCGTCGACATGACGGTCACATCCGCATTGAACGCCATCGCCCACGGGATCGAGGGGCTGTATGCAACGGACGCCAATCCCATCACCGACATGATGGCACTCGACGCGATGCGCGCCTTTCGCGACGGGTTGCCGCGCGTCGTAGCCGAGCCTGCGAACACCGAAGCACGGACGCAGGTGCTTTACGGCGCATGGCTTTGCTCTACCGCGCTGGGATACGTCTCGATGGCGCTGCATCACAAGCTTTGCCACGTGCTGGGCGGGTCGTTCGGCCTGCCGCACGCAGAGACACATGCAATAATGCTGCCCCATACGGCAGGGTTCAACGCGGTCGCGGCCTCGGAAAAGCTGGCGCCGGTCGCGCGGATCTTCGGCGGCAGCGTCGGGGGCGGGTTGTGGGACTTTGCCAAGGCAAACGGCGCGCCGCTGCGCCTTGCCGATCTTGGCCTGACCGAGGCTGATCTGGACCGTGCCGCCGAAATCGCCAGCCGTAACCCTTACGCCAATCCGCGCCCCTTCGACCGGGAGGATATCAGGTCGATCCTTGGTGCGGCCTGGCGGGGAGACAGGCCGACGACCTGACGACAGGACTTCAATCGACATGAGGGAGGAACTCAAATGATTACGCGACGCAGACTACTGAAAACCGCAGCCGCAACCGGTCTGGTGACGGGTGCATCGGGGCTGGCCATGCCGGCCATTGCGCAAGGCCGGGCCATCCGCATCGGCTATGTGACGCCGCAGACCGGCCCGCTGGCTGGCTTTGCCGAAGCTGACAGCTTTACGATCGACATGTTCAATCGCGTCATGGCCGAACGCGGCGTGGACGTCGAAGTCATCGTGAAGGACAGCCAGTCCAACCCGAACCGCGCGGCCAGTGTGGCGCAAGAGCTGATCATTGACGACGGGATCGACCTGATGCTGGTCGCCTCCACGCCCGAGACGACGAACCCCGTCGCCACCGTATGCGAATTGGAAGAAATGCCGGTGATCTCGACAATGGCACCGTGGCAGCCCTTCTTCATCGGCCAGCAGGGCAATCCCGGCGATCCTTCGACATGGCGTCCGTTCGAGTTTGCCTACCACTATTTCTGGGGGCTTGAGGACGTCATCGCCGTCTTCACCAACATGTGGGACCAGCTTGACACCAACAAGCAGGTCGGCGGGCTGTTTCCCAACGACGCTGATGGCAACGCATGGGGCGATCCCAACACCGGTGTCGCGCCCGGCTTTGCCGAGGCCGGATACGACACGACCGATCCCGGCCGCTACCAGAACCTGACCGATGATTTCAGTGCCCAGATCAATGCGTTTCAGGCTGCGAACGCAGAGATCATCACTGGCGTCGTGATCCCGCCCGATTTCACCACCTTCCGCAATCAGGCCCTGCAACAGGGTCTGAACCCCAAGGCGATCACGGTGGCCAAGGCGATCCTCTTTCCGCAATCGGTCGAGACGCTGGGCGATGCAGGCCACAACCTGTCATCAGAGGTATGGTGGTCCGCCACTCATCCCTTCACCTCGTCTCTGACCGGCGAAAGCTGCGCCGATCTGGCCGCAGGCTTTACCGAAGCGACGGGCCGTCCGTGGACGCAGCCCATCGGTTTTGTCCATTCGCTGTTCGAAATGGCCGCCGATGTCATCACGCGTGCCGACGACCCGACCGACCTCGACACCGTCGTCGAAACAATCCGCTCGACCGAGCTTCAGACCATCGTCGGCCGCGTCGCGTGGGATGGGGCCGGTGTGCCGGACTTCGCGGCTGAAAACGTCTGCAAGACACCGCTGGTCGGTGGCCAGTGGCGGCAGGAGGATGACGGGTCGTTCGAACTGGTCGTGGTCGACAACACCACGGCACCCGACATCCCTGCCGCAGGCACGATGCAGCCCCTGAGCTGATGCAATTGCAGGCCCCGCAGTGCGGGGCCTGCATCTGAAAGGACACCCATGTCGATCCTGACACTGCAAAACGTCTCGAAGTCATTCGGCGCCCTGAAGGTTGCCAACGACGTGAGCCTTGATGTGCCGCAGGGCGAGGCACTTGGCATCATCGGCCCCAATGGTGCTGGTAAATCGACACTGTTCAATCTGATCACCGGCAACCTGTCACCCGATGCCGGGCGTATCGTCTTTGACGGGGTCGACGTGACCAAGGTGTCACCGATGCAGCGGTGCCTGTCGGGGGTGGGGCGGTCGTTCCAGATCCCGCAGCCTTTCACGAACCTGACGGTCTTCGAAAACCTGGTCGTGGCGGCAACTCACGGGCAGGCATTGTCCGAACGCGACGTGACCGCGCAATGCGCCGCGATCCTTGAACAGACCGAACTGATGCCGGTGGCGAACAAGACCGCAGGCTCCCTGAGCCTGTTGCAGCGCAAGCGCATGGAACTTGCGCGGGCCATGGCGACCCAACCCAAGCTGTTGCTGCTGGACGAGATCGCGGGCGGGCTGACCGAAGGAGAATGTCGCTCGCTGATCCAGACGATCAAGTCGATCCATGCAGGCGGTACGACGATCATCTGGATCGAGCATGTGCTTCACGCGCTCAATTCCGTGGTCGAACGGCTGCTGGTGCTGGACTTCGGCAAGGTGATCGGTCTGGGCGATCCGGACGAGATCATGGCCAGCCGCGAGGTTCGCGAAATCTATCTGGGGATCGAGATATGAGCCTTCTGACGACCCGTGGCCTGACAGCGAACTACGGGGATTTTCAAGCTTTGTTCGGCGTCGATATCGAGCTGGGCAAAGGCGAGACCATTGCCATCATCGGGGCCAACGGCGCGGGCAAGACGACCCTGATGCGGTCGATCTCGGGCGTATTGCGCAACGCCCCCGAGATGGTGACGCTGGACGACAAGCCCATCGGTGCCCTGCCTGCGGACGAGATCGTGGGGCTTGGCATCGCGATGGTGCCCGAGGGCCGCAAGCTTTTCCCGTCGCTCAGCGTCGAGGAAAATCTGCAGATCGGCGCCTATGGCTCTACCGGCAAGGGCGGCTACTGGACGCTGGACCGCATCTACGGGCTGTTTCCGATCCTGAAGGAAAAGCGCAGCCTGCCCGCCACCTCGCTGTCCGGCGGGCAGCAACAGATGGTATCAATCGGGCGCGCGTTGATGAGCAATCCTGGCGTTCTGCTTTGTGACGAAATCAGCCTTGGGCTGGCCCCAGTGGTGATCCGCGATATCTACGCCGCCCTGCCGCAGATACAAGAGGCCGGTGCTGCGGTCATCGTGGTCGAGCAGGATATCGGGCAGGCGATGAAGGTCGCCGACCGTGTCTACTGCATGATGGAGGGGCGCATCACCCTGACCGGCACACCGGACGCGTTGAGCCGTGACGCCATCCATGACGCCTACTTCGGAGCCGCCGCATGATCTGGATCGATACCATCGTGCAGGGCATCCTGCTGGGCGGGCTCTACGCTCTTTTTGCGGCGGGGCTCAGCCTTGTTTTCGGGATCATGCGTCTGGTGAACCTGGCGCACGGCGATTTGATCGTGCTGGGCGCCTACCTGATACTGATGGTCGTCTCGGTCCTTGGGATCAATCCGTTTCTTGCCGCGCTGATCGCCATGCCACTGATGTTCGGCATCGGCTGGGTGCTGCAACGCGTCGTGCTCAATCGGGTGCTGGGTGAGGATATCCTGCCGCCACTACTGGTCACCTTCGGGTTGTCCATCGTGATCCAGAACGTTCTGCTTGAGGGTTTCTCTGCCGACAGCCAGCGTGTGCGGGCCGGTGCACTGGAAACCGCATCGGTGGATGTCGGGCCGGTGACGCTGGGCGTGATGCCATTGCTGACCTTCGCCTCTGCGATCCTCGTCATCATCGCGCTGAACCAGCTGTTCTACCGCACAGCCCTTGGCCGCGCCTTTCGCGCGACCTCGGACGATCCTGTCACTGCAAGCCTGATGGGGATCAAACCCGCGAGCGTCTTCGCCGTGGCCACGGGGATTGCCATGATCGTGGTGACCATCGCCGCGCTCTATCTTGGGATGCGCGCCAATTTCGACCCGACCATCGGTCCCGCTCGCCTGATCTACGCGTTCGAGGCGGTCATTATCGGCGGGCTCGGTTCTCTTTGGGGGACGCTGGCGGGCGGTGTCATCATCGGTGTCGCACAGACGGTGGGTGCGGCGGTCAATCCGGAATGGCAGATCCTTGCAGGGCATGTGGCGTTTCTGGTGGTGCTGCTGATCCGGCCACGCGGGCTGTTCCCGCGGGCCTATGACTGAGGGGGCAGGCACATGATCGAGACCAATGGATACACCGTTCAGACGCGAACACGCGCGTCGCAGCTGGCGGGCGTCGCCGCGCTGATCCTGCTTGTCGTTGCGGTGGCGGTGCCATTGTTCGCCAGCCGCAGCACGGTCCAGGATCTGTTCTTCATCCTGACCATGCTGACGCTGGCTCAATTCTGGAACCTGCTGGCAGGTTACGGCGGGCTGGTCAGCGTGGGCCAGCAGGCCTTTGTCGGGTTGGGGGCCTATGCCTTGTTCGGCGCGTCCATCCTGTGGGGGCTGGATCCGGTCGCGGCATTGATCCTGTCAGGCGTTGCGGCTGTTCTGGTTGCGGTGCCGACGGCGTTTTTCGTCTTTCGCCTGCAAGGGGCTTATTTCGCCATCGGCACATGGGTCGTGGCCGAGGTCGTGCGGCTGTCGGTCGCCCAATGGAAATCGGTGGGCGGCGGCAGCGGAACAGGACTGCCACGCGAGGCACGGGAATTCTGGGGCGTCGAGGCGGTCGCCGGCCTCTTTGACGTGCGCGACAGTGCGGCCCGCGATATTGTCACTTACTGGCTGGCACTGGCGCTGGCGATCCTGACCATCGGCGGCATCTACTGGCTGCTGCGCACCAAGCGCGGCCTTGCGCTGGCGGCGGCGCGCGACAACATCGAGGCGGCGAAATCCGTGGGCATTGACGCCTTGCGAATGAAGTGGCTGGTGTTCCTTGTCTCGGCTTTCGGCACCGGCGTCGCGGGCGGTCTGATCTATCTGCAAAAGGCGCGGATCAGCCCGGATGCCGCCTTCAGCGTCACTGACTGGACGGCCTACGTCATCTTCATCGTCGTCATCGGCGGCATCGGCACCATCGAAGGCCCGATCATCGGCGTGCTCGTGTTCTTCGCGCTGCAAAGCCTGCTGGCTGACTTCGGCAGCTGGTACCTGATGATCCTTGGCGGGCTGGGCATTATCGTGATGCTTTTCGCGCCACGCGGCCTTTGGGGGCTGATTTCCGACCGCACGGGTCTGCAGCTTTTCCCGATCCGGCGGCGGCTGCATCGCACACATGATAAAAAGGGAGACACCCATGGCTGACATGGAAACAGAGGTTTTGATCATTGGCACCGGACCGGCGGGGTCGGCAAGTGCGGCACTGCTCTCGACCTACGGGATCAAGACAATCGCGATCAACCGCTACAGCTGGCTGGCCAATACTCCGCGCGCGCATATCACCAACCAGCGCACCATGGAGGTGCTGCGCGATCTGGGCGAGGAGGTCGAGGCCGAAGCCTATCTGCACGCAACGGAACAGGAGCTGATGGGCGAAAACGTGTTTTGCGAAAGCCTTGCGGGGGAAGAGATCGGGCGGATGAAAAGCTGGGGCACGCACCCGATGTCCAAGGCCGAACACCTGTTATCCTCGCCCTGCTTCATGAACGATCTGCCGCAGACCTTCATGGAACCCATTCTGTTCACCGCAGCGGCCAAACGTGGCGCGCAGACACGGTTGAGCACGGAATACCTGAGCCACGAGCAGGACGCAGAGGGCGTGACCGCCACGGTGCGCGACCGGCTGACGGGCCATACGCTGACCATCCGTGCGAAATACATGATCGGTGCCGATGGCGGCAACTCGCTTGTGGCTGAGAATGAAAGCCTGCCGATCGAAGGGAAGATGGGCGTCGGCGGGTCAATGAACATCCTGTTCCGCGCGGATCTTACCAAATACGTCGCGCACCGCCCGTCGGTTCTTTACTGGGTCATGCAGCCGGGCGCGAACGTGGGCGGCATCGGCATGGGTCTGGTGCGGATGATCCGACCGTGGAACGAATGGCTGATCGTCTGGGGCTATGACATCAACGAACCCGCCCCCGATGTCACGCCCGAATATGCGACCGAGGTGGCGCGGCAGCTGGTCGGTGACCCCGAACTCGAGATCGAGCTGATCAGTGCCAGCACATGGACGGTGAACAACGCCTACGCGACGCAGATGCAGAAAGACCGCGTCTTTATCATGGGCGACGCCGCGCATCGGCACCCGCCATCCAACGGTCTGGGATCGAACACCTCGATCCAGGATGCCTTCAACCTGTCGTGGAAATTGGCCGCCGTGCTGAAGGGACAGGCAGGTCCGGCGCTACTGGACAGCTTCACCACCGAACGTGCGCCGGTGGCGAAGCAGATCGTCACCCGTGCGAACCAGTCGATCGGGGAATTCGGCCCGATCTTCGATGCGCTTGGCATGACAGGGTCCGCCGATACGGCCAAGATGCAGCGCAACATGGACGCGCGGACCGATACAGGTGCGGCTGCCGAAAAGCAGCGCGCCGCCCTGCGTGAAGCGATTGCCTTCAAGAAATACGAATTCGACTGCCACGGGGTCGAGATGAACCAGCGCTACGCCTCACCGGCTGTGGTGACCGACGGACAGTTGGAGCCTGCGTTTTCAATGGATGAGGAACTGCACTACCACCCTACCACATGGCCGGGCGCACGGCTGCCGCATGTCTGGGTGTTCACCGCCGAAGGCAAGAAGATATCGACTCTCGATCTGGCGGGTCACGGGACATTTTCACTGCTCACCGGGATCGGCGGGGAAGCGTGGGAAGACGCCGCCACGACGCTCGGCGCCGAGCTGGGCCTGCCGCTCAAAGTCCACCTGATCGGACCGCGTCGCGCCGTTCAGGACCATACCGGCGACTGGTCCCGCGCCAGCGAGGTGCGCGACAGCGGCTGCGTTCTGGTGCGCCCCGACCATCATGTCGCGTGGCGCTCGGACGAGATGGTTGCCGACCCGCAAAGCGAATTGCGGCGGGTGCTGACGGCGATCCTGCAACCGGTAGAAGTAAAGACAATGGAGGGCGCGGCATGACAGACCAGACCGAACAAGGCTATTTCACCGAGGAAAACTCGGCCGATGTCGTGATCTCGCGCAACGCCAAAGCCAGCGACGCACGGCTTGCGCAGGTCATGGACTCGATCACGCGCCACCTGCACGCAATGGTGAAAGAGGTGGAGCCAACACAGGAGGAATGGCTGAAGGCGATCACCTTCC
>Ga0307975_1000345_pt1 | contig 26616 bp, 18 predicted proteins | sample OrgLakmetagen917_FD_201825 | JGI IMG/M metagenome (GOLD analysis project Ga0307975, IMG submission 201825) | Saline water microbial communities from Organic Lake, Antarctica - #917 | ecosystem: Environmental > Aquatic > Non-marine Saline and Alkaline > Saline | place: Antarctica: Organic Lake... | reverse complement strand
TGGGATCACAAATGTTATCAAATGCGCTACATTTCGTTACATGGCTGTCAGAAAGGAAGTCAGAAGCGAAATATTCCACTCCTAAACAGCTCACTGATGAAGAAGTACTATCAAAGTACTCAAAAATTGAAAGCGATGGATATATAATCTTACAAAAAAGCGACAAGAGCAGGCATAAAAAAATTAGAACACATGAGAAGCAGATTTAGTCCTACTTGTGATATCTTTTCTAATAATCCCAGTTTTAATTTGTGGTATTATTTGGATTAAATATAGTCCTTATGAGGCTTTAAAAGTAAGTACATACCAAGGCTGGATAGTATATTTATATGCTGCAAGTTTTGGTTTGATTGCGGTGATTTTTTCTTGGTTATTCCTAGATATTATAATTCCTATTCTTCTGGTTCGATCTCAATCTGTAATCAATTCTTTTCTTTCTTATTTAACCTTTGATGTTGAAATAACCCCAGAATACCTGAATGCTTTGACGCAAAAAATAATTAATGGTTTATCAGTTGATGTACTGGAGGCTGACTACTTTTCAGTGTTTTTAAGTATACGTATTATTATCATTTCGATCGGGTCAATTGTTTTAACTCGATTATGGGCTTTGTTTTATAAAGGTTTTGCGATTGCGTTTGGTGGATTTGAGTCGGCAGTGCTAAGTCATTATAAGCATAGTAGTCCCGTCGATTATCAACTTGCTCTCATCCACGCTAGGATTGAAGAAAGAGAGTCGATAGTTTCTAAATCAGAAGCCTATTATTATGAGTGTATTGGAATCAATAAAAGCATGAAGAATTTGTTTCGGAATTTCTCCAAATTCTGCTTGTATCTTTTCACTATAAAAGAGGAGGATTATGAACAAAATACTAAAGCAATTCTGGGAGCTTATCGTAACGCATTAGAAAAACAAAGGACGAAAAAAAGGGCTCTTCGTAAAACTCTGTAGAACCCCTCTCCGCATCAAAGGACGAAGATATATGATAATCAACTAAACTCAGGGTCTTCTTTTCGCTTTGACGCATCATGCAAGCCAAATGGATCAATCAGGTCTGATAAATTCAAAAAGGACTTGATCTTACGCATGTCCGATCGCTCTTTAAGACAAACCATGAAAGCCTCCGTGAATATCTCGCAGTCATTAATGGGAATCATGTGCAGGTTTTCTCCAGGCCTGAATTCTGCCTGCGAAAGCACACCGATGCCAAGCCCCTGCAGCGCAGCTTCCCTCACAGCCTCGCGATTTACTTCCATCACGACTGACGGAGTAATTCCTCGATTTGCTAACGCGACCTCTAACACTTTTCGAGTTTCAGATCCTTCCTCACGATAAACTACTTTCATATTCTCTAATTCTGAAAGTTTCGCACTTTTCTTCCCAAACCATGGGTGTGATTCGCCAACTAGTAGAACAACCGGATGTTTTGAAATCGGATAAATAGTAAGAAGTGGGTTTGCTTCCACGTTACCAATAATTGCAACGTCTACCTGAAAATCCAGTAGTTTCTTTAAAATGTCACTGCTGTTGCTGGTGGTTAGAGATACTTTTACACCAGGGTACAGACGGTTGTACTCTGTTAAAAGCTTTATACTGAAGAACGGGCCGACGGCACCGACAGACAACTGTCCCATATCGAGATCACTGGCATCTGTAAGTACGTTCAGTGCTTCCTCTTCCAACGCAAATATTCGCATCGTTAGCTTATGTAATGCTTCCCCAACAGGCGCCAGCCTTACCCCACGGTGCATTCTGAAGACGAGTTCAACACCATAGGTTTCTTCAAGTTGCTTGAGTTGGGTGGTCACTGTAGGTTGGCTAACATGCAGTAGACGAGCGGCACTTGTAACGTTACCCGTCAGCGCCACCGCATGAAACGAACGAAGCTGACTGAAGTTAACATACCGCATGACAGTCAATATCCTTTACATAGATAAAAGTATTATAGCGCTTCAGCCGATAAAAGCTCTACACATAAGCATTCACTAAACCTATAATACTATGCTCTATCATAGAGGAAATAAACTCATAATCCGACGAAACAAATCAGATTGAACATCGGCCAGATCAAGAAGGATTGAATAGTGGTCTCTTTGCTTGGACCAATACATAGGATTATAGTTCAAGTACATGTTGATATCGTCCGCGTATCTTTTGGACTGGCTTTGAAGCTCTTGAGTCTCTTCCAAGCCACAGGCAACCAGATCAAGTCCCTGGCTGCCAGCTTTTGAAGGCTTGGCTACTAAATGATCACCGTCCTCAGGCAAAGCCAGTATCTGCTGGAAACTGGTCTGGGAAAGAGGCCGCGGGTCGTATAGACCGCTAACGCCAAAGCTTGCAGATACCGGTGACATTAACTGATTAAACTGAGTCCAGTCTGTTGACTCGACCATCGCAGCCAGATGACCTCCTGCTGAATGGCCACCCAGTATTATGCGTTCTGAGTCCAGCCCCAGCTCAGGAGCCTGCGCGACAATATTTGCTACTGAAATTCTGACCTCTTTAATAATCGCCGCCAGGCTTGAAGCAGGGGCTAGTGAGTAGTTTAGAAGTACAGTAGCGACACCATGTTGGTAAAATGACTCTCCAATAAACGCGCAGTCTTGCTTATCCCCTGAACGCCAGAAACCCCCATGAATAAATATCACAACAGGTTGATTGTATCGCTGACCCTTTCCGTGGATTAAATCAAAAGTGGCGTTCTTGGAGGCTCCACAACTTATATCATGCCTCATGGGTAGCGTCTTTCGGACCCAATCGCTACGCTCCTGCGATTCTGCCTTAATCTTATGGTGTTCAGGATGTTGCATTCGAAGATTATACTGGCTCTCCAGATATGCGTTGCATACCACAGTCATTCGAAGTGCATCACTGAACGGGTAGATTCGCCCGAACGCATTAGGTCAAACGCCATATTCACATCCTTTATACTCAGCTCGTGCGAAATCAACGCGTCAATTTCGATCAGTCCGTTCATATACATATCAACGTAACGCGGTAGCTCGCTACGGCCACGCACGCCACCAAAATAGCTGCCCTTAACAGTGCGACCATAGCGCACCCAGACCGGAGGAATTGAAACTTCCTGACCGCTGGCCTCTACACCCGTCAAGACACAGGTACCCCAGCCAACATGGCAAGCTTCAACTGAATCACGCATTACACTAAGGACACCGGTACATTCGATGCTGGTATCAACACCACCAGACGTCAAGTCAGCAATGTATTCAACTACGCGCTGATCAATAGCATTTGGGTTTACGAAATGGGTAGCGCCCATTTTCCGGGCGATAGCTTCTTTGCCTGGGTTGATGTCTACCGCAATGATCTTAAGCGCCCCAGCAATTCGAGCTCCCTGGATTGCGCTCAGTCCGACTGTGCCCAGCCCAAATACAGCGACAGAATCTCCAGGTCTTACACTTGCATCATTCAAAACAGCTCCAACTCCGGTGGTAACCCCGCAACCCAGCAAGCACACCTTATCCAACGGGGCGTCAGGACGGATTTTTGCCAAAGAAATCTCAGGAACTACGGTATAGCGTGAAAATGTCGATGTACCCATAAAATGGTTTATCGGCTCACGACCTAACATAAAACGACTAGAGCCATCTGGCATTACGCCCAAGTCTCGTGTATGACGAATACTCCAGCACAGGTTAGTGCGCTGGCTTGTGCAGTGCGCGCATTCCCTGCATTCCGATCCATACAGTGGTATCACAGAATCGCCTACCGCTACGGACTTTACCTGAGGTCCGCATTCAATGACCCGACCAGCTCCCTCGTGACCTAATATGGTTGGAAAGCTTGCCTTAGCATTTAAACCATCCAGCATGACTGCATCAGTATGGCAAACCCCTGTAGCAGCTATTTCAATTAGAACTTCACCCTCTCGTGGAGGCATAACCTCAATTTCTTCGATCGTCAATGGCTGGCCCGGTCCTGATGCAATCGCTGCAATAGATTTCATTGTTACTCCGATAGACTAAATCTGAATATAAAAAACCCTTATCTACCAATACCTTCGTGGTGAAGGTGTTTCCAATTCATTTTTTAAAGGGTCGCATAGATCGAGCCTATACAGACGCCTCTTCAACTCTGGTTTCATTTTGTCTATGCAGGGATTCAAAATCTGAATTGGCCTGATGTATTTCGCTCTGATATGTTTCGGTTTAACTAATATTGACAAAGGGGTATTGCAGTGAATTATGTGAGAGCCAATTGGCACTGTAACAACACAAAAAATCTAGTAGACAGGAAAATTTTGAAATCACTAATGAAACGAGACAATTATCATGGACTGATCCATTTCTTCTTTCACTTATCATTTATAGTATTAACCGGAATACTACTGGAAATGTCCTTTGGCACCCTGTGGATTGTACCTACATTTATTATTCAAGGTGCACTATTAGCCTTTCTCTTTGCACCTCTTCATGAATGCATTCATAGTTCTGCCTTTAAATCTCGAAATATTAATAGAATAGTAGGCCACATTTCAGGGTTACTTATATTGAGGCCATTCTTATATTCAAAGTATAGGCATATGGCCCATCACACATGGACTCAGAAGCCAGGTTATGATCCGGATCAAGTTCATTTCCCCAGAAGCTTGAAGGAATATCTTGCACATATGTCCAGCTTAAAAATCTGGCATCGTTTAACTAAAAATCTGATCGCTCTAGCTTCAGGAAAAATATCAGAAGAAGAGCGATCGTTTATACCAAACAGTGAAATACGTCTTGTAGTAAAAGAAGCTCGACTTATGTTGTTAGCGTATGTTGGTATACTTATAATTTCAATTTGGTTTCAAAGCTGGTTAGCTGTCTATTTATGGCTGGCACCACGTATAGTAGGAGAAGTAGCGTTACGAGCCTTCAGGATGGTTGAACATACTGGAATGGAAGAAAGTCCCAATATGCTTGCAAATACCAGAACAACAGAAACGAACTTCCTGGTTCGTGCTTTGTACTGGAATATGCCCTATCACGCTGAACATCACATCTTTCCAAATGTGCCTTATCATGCGCTACCAGAATTACATAAATATGTGAAACCCCATTTAAGTGAGATAGGGCAAGGTGTTTTACGAGTACATTGGAACATTTTAAATAAAATAGTTACAAAGCAAAGCAGCAAGCTTACATAATTCAGATCTAAAGCCCTTGGACAATGATAAGAATAATAGAGGATGTTGTCAGTGAAGCTAAAAAGTTACGTAATTGTTGGCGCTGGACAGGCAGGCTGCAATGCTGCAAAAGCATTACGAGCTGCAGATCCAGATAGTAAGATTACGCTCATTGGAGAAGAAGCATACGATCCTTATGAACGACCACAGTTGTCGAAAGGAATTTTATCTGGAACGATCCAAACTAGCGAATTACTTGTGGTTGAGCCTGACTACTTCGATATTCAAAAAATAGTATTTCTGAAGTCATCTGCAGTAGTATCGATAGACCCAGGCATGAAAGAAGTAAGACTTTCAAACGACCGTCGACTGCCTTATGATAAGCTGCTGCTGACTACTGGCTCCAAAGCTCGTCAATTACGTATACCTGGAAGTAAGTTAAAAGGTGTCCACTACCTACGCACCTTAGATCAGGCTAAAGCACTACACGAGCATTTGGCAGTAGCTGAGCACCTGGTAATAGTTGGTGCAGGCTTTATTGGTTTGGAAGTAGCTTCCATTGCCAAACAATATAAGAATTGTACTGTAACAGTGATTGAAGCTGGAGAGACTGTATTACAGCGCGGTGTGCCTGAAGAAATGAGAGAGAAAATACATCACCTCCATCAAGTTCATGGCGTTAAATTTATTTTTAAAAAATCAGCTGTCTCACTATTAGGTGATGATCTGGTAACTGGGGTCGAGTGTCAGGATGGACAGATATTGTCAGCTGACTGCGTAGTTGTTGGTATTGGTGTTGAGCCACGAACAGAACTAGCTCAGGACGCTGGTCTCGCTATTCAAAATGGAATTGTAGTGAACGAGTTCTGTGAAACGTCAACAACTAACATTTATGCCGCAGGTGAGGTAACTAGTCATTGGAATAGGCAGTTAGACGAATTTATAAGACTGGAATCATGGCAAACGGCTCAGTTGCAATCAGTTTGTGCTGCTCAAAATATGACAGGAACGCCCACCAAATTCGATCAGGTTCCCTGGTTCTGGACAGACCAATACGATGTAAACATACAACTTGTTGGTGTGCTTTCTTCCGGCCAGCAAGCGGTGCATAGACATTTTGATGAAAATAAATTCATATACTTTTACTTTAATAACAAGAAGCTCTGTGGTGCGTTTGGTTTTAATACTGGAAAGTACATACGTGCAACACAAAAATTACTAGAAAGAGAAATAAGTCCGGATCCAAGCATATTGGCTGATCCTGAACAGGATCTTGGAAAGCTTCTAAAATCAAAGAAAGGACCTTGAGTTTTATAAAGCAGGAGATACCTATGAACAAAGTAATGGAAAATAGTAAACGTTGGATTGATGTCGCTGCTTCTGATGATTTGGAGGAAGATGACGTTATAAAGATCGAAGCAGAAGGAAAGGCAATAGCACTGTTCCTGGTAGAGGATGTGTACTATGCGATTGATGACGGCTGTACACATGAGCTAGCCAGTCTTTCCGACGGGTATTTGGAAGACACAGTGATAGAATGCCCACTGCATCAAGGTGCATTTTGTATAAAAACAGGAAAAGCCTTGCATGCGCCAGCAGAAAAACCAGTCGATACATATGAAGTGGAGGTGAGATCAGACCGTATATTTATACGGCTATAGAATCGGTATAGATTTAAACAATGCAAGCATGTAAATAATGAATTGGCGTAAATGGCACAAAAAATTTACTGTTTGCCATGCGTCACGAAGTAAAATAAAAATTAATCCGTTGTTATCTATCTAACAACGAACGGAGAATAATAATGAATATATCCCGTACCCTAGCAAGAACTGCGGTTGGATTGGTAGTATCTGGTCTGGCCAGTGGTGTCTTCGCTGAAACAGAAGTTGGAATACATACGCATCTAAACAATTTGATTAAAGAAAACAGTCACGCATCCAGGACAATGCAAAACTCAGATCTGGATGATTTTTATAGTCGCCAGGGGTTTAGAGACTATCTCGAAACATATCCAGTCGCAGAACTTACCGGCGATTTCGTCTGGGAAGTTGGCATGGGCAAAGAATATATCGGCCCAGTGAGTGGCTTGCCAATAAAAGCGCCATTTTCCGAATATCTGCCTGTGCCGGAAGGTCCTGTTCTTAATCCGGATAAACAATATCGCATCGGTTTCGCATACCATGGCGCTAATCACCCATGGCTCGTAAGCCTGGCTGATACTGCGGTTCATGAAGCCAGCTTGCATCCTAATATTCGACTAGAAGTTATTGACTCGGAATTTGATGATAATCAGATGGGCCAAGTGATCGATAATTGGATTGCGCAGCAATATGACGCTATCGTGCTATGGCCCTCGCGTGAAGCACCCATGGGTCCTCCGGTAGATCGCGCGATCCGGGCAGGAATTCCAGTCGTTAGTCTTGATCGTAGAACATCCTCTACGCAGATCAGCTCCGAGGTACTCGGCAACTTTTATGCCAATGGGTTGCAGCAGGGCCTATACCTTAACCATGTTACAGGTGGTAAAGGAAATCTAATCATGAATCGAAAACCCTTAGGTAGTACGGCAGATTCGATCCGAACCGGCGCTTTCCTTGAAGCCATTGGTGACTATGACTATAACTTATTGGACTCATTCCATACTGATAGTCAGCGCAGTGTTGCTTTCGACACTACGCGTAATGCACTGCAAGCACATGATGATATTGAAATAGTATTCAATACCGGTGCTGACGAAGGTCTTGGCGCGCTAGATGCGGTTCGAGAAGCTGGACGCTTGAACAGCGCACCAGGTGGTAAGAAAATCGTATTCCTTCTGAACGATGACTCTAGAGAAGCTGTCGAGGAAGTCCGCCTTGGCAATATCGAAATGGTATCACCTTATACACCTTTACTGGGAGGTATCGGGGTGAGAGCTGCCATTCGACATATCGCCCATAAAGAAGGCTTAGCTGATGCGCCCCCACCAAAGCAGATTCTAACTCCTAATCTGCCGATGATAACCAGAGAAAAAATGGTCATCAATGGAATAGAGACGATAACTCCAGCAGAGTGGCCTTACTCCTTTGGTCCTGCTCCCTAAAGCTGAGAATAGTCAGGCCTGCCAGTGCGTTGCTCTGGCAGGCTCTCTCTTGAACTTCTTCTCATAGTAGGTGTTAATTCAATGACGGTTGCCAGTGCAAAACGTTGGTTTACTTCAAACTCCATTATTAGTTTGATATCAATTTTTCTGCTTATTTCATTGTTAGCCAGCCTGATTAGCCCTGTTTTTTTTAGTGCCGATAATTTTCAAAATATCATTCGCAATATGGCAGTGGTTGGTATTATCGCTATGGGTATGACTACAGTATTGATCGCTGGCGAAGTTGATTTGTCTGTAGGTTCAACTATGGCATTCTCGGCCATGGTGGGTGCTACTTTGATGGGTGGTGGCGCCTCTATACCTGTCATTGCAGCGACTTTAACAGCGGGAATGTTAGTAGGGTTGGTTAATGGTCTTGGAGTATCAGTTTTTCGGGTACCCTCCCTGATCATGACACTTGGCATGCTCGCCCTTGCAAGGTCGCTGGGAAATTTAGTATCTGGCGGCCAGTCGTCATACCCTTCCAGCCTGACAGGCTTTATGTTTCTCGGCCGAGGATCGGCCATGGGAATTCCCGTTGCTATTTTAGTATTCGCCGGTGTTGTAGTCTTTAGCTACTACATGCTGACGCTAAGTAAGATGGGGCCAGCTCTTTACGCTGTTGGTGCCAATCAGAAAGCGGCTACTTTATCTGGTATCAGCGCCATCAAAGTGAAGCTATTTGTCTTTGTATTTAGTGGCTTTTGTGCGGCACTTGCCGGTATGGTACAAAGTGCTCGCCTGGGTCAGATAAATCCGTCAATGGGACAAGGCTTTGAGTTGACTGCGATTGCTGTCGCTGTACTTGGGGGAGCTTCACTATTTGGAGGTAAGGGTACCGTCGAAGGAACTCTAACCGCTGCGTTGATTTTCGGAGTTTTATATAACATATTCAATTTAGTCGGGATAAGTGGTCATATTCAACTGGTATTTGTCGCTCTTATTATTGTGGCTATGGCCTATCTGCATGGATTACGGGAGCGTGCAGTATGAGTACTCATGACAAGGCATATTTACATCCAGAAATCGATATCCAAACCACGGGCGAAAGCTGGTGGAATCTGATGCTAATGCACCTGGGTCGCCATACACTATTACTGGCGTTTTTAGTTCTTGTGATCATAGGTACGACGACTTCTGACTATTTTTTGACCAGCGCCAATTTTACGAACTTGCTGCGCACTATGTCTGTGCCTGCAATACTGGCACTCGGAGTTTCTTTCGTGTTGATTGTTTCGCGAATCGACCTTTCAATGGCCTCCCAAATGATTTTTGCTCCTGTCGTGGGAGTAACGGCCATAACCCTATTCGCTGACCTTATGGATTTCTCAGTACTTGTTCGAGGCAATTCGTTCACTGGTAGTTCATTCGCGCTGGTAGTGATCGCCGTACTTACTGGAGGTTTTGTAGGCTGGCTCAACGGTATTGGTGTTATGTATGGTCGTATCACTGCGTTTATTATGACTTTAGCAATGATGCAAGGTTTGCGCGGAATGAACTATTATCTGACGGGTGGCCATGCCTATTATTTGCAAGAATCAACCTATACCTGGATGGGTACTACTGAACTATGGGGTATTCCGTTGTCCTTCATGGTCTACGTGGCATTATCAGTTATTGCTGGAATTTCGCTGCGCTACACCCTTGTTGGTCGTCGTCTTTACTCTATTGGAGGGGATGAACGATCGGCTGCTTTGGCAGGTGTCAATGTCCGGTATTGGGTCATTATGGCATTTATAATCTGTGGTGTACTATCAGCTATAGCAGGCATTCTTTTCACTTCGCGTTTGCAATCTGTTGATGCTCCATTGGGCTTTGGCTATGAGCTCAACGCGATCGCTTTCGCAGTTATCGGCGGTGTCAGTCTGGCTGGCGGAAAAGGCTCCCCCTATCGGGTTTTTTTGGGAGCGCTAGTAATTACCACCTTACTTAACATACTAACTTTATGGGGTTTTGGGAGTTGGTATCAAAACTTAGCGATGGGTATCGTAATTATTGTTGTGATAGCCATTGATCAGTGGCTCCACCGCAGATCGAGTAACTGAACCAGACAATTGGCTAAAACAATAATTAACTTTAAGAGGCAGTTTCGATATGACTAAGACTCTCACTTTAGGTATTGATATCGGTACCACAAATGTCAAGGCATCGATTCTAGACACATCAACTAGCAAAATCGTTGCCCACGGTAGCAAAGACCACCCCCTTTTTCATCCGCTCGCAGGATACGCCGAACAAGAAGGCGATAACTACTGGGCCGCCGTGGTGTCAGCTATTAGGCAATGCTTGGAACAGGGTGACTTTGCTAAGGATATCGCCGGTGTTGCCTTATCAGGCTTGGTAGGGGTTATGCTCCCTATTGATAAGAATGGCTCGCCAGTTCGGCCCGCTATGATATGGATGGATGCTCGGTCAGAACCTGAATGTCAGGATATACGCGATACTATCGGTGAATCCAGTATCAATCATATTAATGGGAATCGTCTCGCGCCCTGGTTCATTGAACCAAAAATTCTCTGGATGAAAAAGCACGAACCGGAAAATTTTGAACGAACCCATAAGTTCTTGTCACCAGCTGGATATTGTACTTTTAAGTTAACTGATGAGATGACTATTAACACAGGCGATGCTGGACTTTTCTATGCTTACGACTATCAAAAGGCGAGTTGGCACGAAAGCCTCGCTAGTGATCTTGGCATCCCGACCGAAAAGTATGCCAAAATCTTCGAGTCTCATGAAGTAATTGGGCAAATAACAGCCCGAGCTTCCGCAGAAACTGGACTGCCTGAAGGTATTTGTGTGGTTGCAGGCGGTACAGATATCAGTTCAGCTGCACTTGGCGTTGGTGTAACTAAAGCTGGCCAGGCGTTCTACTCGATGGGTACAGGCTCTAACCTGGGCATTATGATTCCCACTGAACAACGACTGGACGAGTTTCGTATTCTAAAATGGCCCCATGTATTGCCCGGCCTGACCATGTTTGATGGACCTATGGCTTTTACCGGTGCCTCCCTGAAGTGGTTTCGAGATCAGTTTGCTGGCCCGGAAATGCTCATCGCCCCTAGCACAGGCACTAACGAATTTGATTTGATATGCGCCCAGGCCGAGAGAGTGCCACCCGGAAGCCATGGTCTATTATATCATCCCTATTTGGGCACAACATTAGCACCGAACTGGAACTCTAACGCAGCGGGTTCATTCTTTGGTATAAGGATGACGACAACCCGTTCTGATTTTATCAGAGCGGTTATTGAAGGTGTCGCATTTGATGTTTACTCCAATGTTAAAATAGCTCAAAACGCGGGCGCAACTATTGACAAGCTGATTCTTAATGGTGGCCCGACCAAAAGTCGACTATGGAACACTATTACCTCCAATGTGACAAATCTTCCGTTAGAAGTTCCTGATATTGGCGAAGCCGCACCGCTCGGTGACGCCATACTCGCCGCGGTCGGTGCTGGCATTTACCCTGATCCGATCAGTCCACTGGGTGATATTGTCAGTATTAAAGAGACTATTGAGCCTGATCCAAAACTGCACCAAATGTACGAAGACCTATTTGGTCTATGGACCTCTGTCTATAATAATCTCAAAGAAGACATGAATGAACATCGCCGTCTGATTAACCAATACAACCTCAGCTAGCTGTCCGGAGAGTTACCTATGCAACCAGCAAAAACAGGCTCCGATATAAGGCAAGTGGGAAATTCAGATATCGGCTTGCACAGCAAGGAAATGGACCCCGATGATTTGGGCTTGTACATGCACGGTATATGCAAGTCATTTGGCGGCGTCAAGGCTTTAGACGATGTTTCATTTGGAGTACACCCGGGCGAAATTCACGCACTGATCGGACAAAACGGTGCAGGCAAGTCTACATTGATGAGCATTCTGAGTGGCAGCCTCAGGGCAGACGCTGGCAGTATCAGAGCTAATGGACAATCATCGGTCAGTTTGGACGCGCTGCACCTGGGAAATAAGGATCTTGCCATTGTTCGCCAGGAGTTCTCACTGTGCTCCAATTTAACTATTGCTGAAAATATTTTTCTGGGGAGGGAACCCAGCACAAAAATGGGCTGGGTTGACTATACCAGCATGCGTAGGCAGACGAAGGCCTTATTGGCCAAGGTGCATGTCAAATTGAATCCGGACTGCATAGTAGAGACTTTAGGTGTATCTGAATGGCAAGTCATAGAAATATGCAAAGCATTGGCGGAAAACCCCAAGTTCATTATTATGGATGAACCAACAGCTGCCTTGGGTGATGATCGCATTAAAGATCTACTGCGAATTGTGAATCGATTGCGTGAGCATGGACATGGAATTGTCTATATATCTCACAAACTGACTGAGATTTTGAATATCGCTGACAGAATTACGGTGTTGCGTGATGGCAAAGTGAGTACAACCCTCTTGAATGACGGCCTGACCGAGGACAGCTTGGTGAAAGCCATGCTTGGGGACACAGAACTAATCACTCGGCATAACGTTGACCGGCCTGAACCCGGTGACGATTTGCTGTCTGTTCGTAATTTGAGCAAAGAGGGTCGTTTTAATGATGTATCCTTTACTCTTAAACAAGGTGAGGTTTTGGGCATAGCAGGGATACTGGGGTCTGGAACAGCAGATTTAGTTCGCAGTCTGTTTGGATTGGTTCAGTGGGATTCGGGCACAGTCGCTATTTCTGGTATAAAGTCCAACATTGACAGCCCACATAAGGCTATCAAGGCAGGCATAGGTTATGTGCCAGCAGACCGTAAAGGTGAAGGCCTGGTGCTGCAACTATCAGTCTATGAAAACACGGCTATGACCACTATTGCGAAACTGGGTAGCGTAGGCTACTTCAGTAAAAGCGAATGCCGGAAACAGGCGCGGAAATTGATTGATCGCCTTAGCATTAAAGTAGCTGATCCAGGCGCTCCTGTTAGTAATCTGTCTGGCGGTAATCAGCAGAAAGTATCCATTGGCAAGTGGCTAGCTAAAGAGTGCCCAATTTTAATGTTTGAAGAGCCAACCCGTGGTATTGATATTCATGCGAAAGCCCAGGTCTGGGAAATAATCTCAGAATTGGCGAACCAGAATTTTGGTATCATAGTAGTGTCCAATGAACTTCCGGAACTGATCGATGGCTGCGATCGCATAATGATCATGAGAAAAGGCAACGTGGTGGATACCATCACTCGTCGTGATTTTGATGAAACCAGAATTTCGGTACTACTGTCTGCGGAGGTTTGATGCATTAGACGGTTATCAGACGCTGGAGAGTAAACACCTTGGTTGTTGTTTGCCAAATACGCCGATATCTGAGTTTAACGATCTTCTATTCCAGTATTCGCCATGTTCTTCAGCGCCTGAATAATTGCTTCCGCAGAGGCAACATCTTGACTGGCAATATCCAGAGCACTCCAGTTAGCCACAGACCCTTATCGGAGCATACTGATCGACTTGAAATTCATCATCCCAATTGATCGTAGTCTGATTAACTCAGGATTCGATACAATCATTTTTCCTACGAGGGGGTGCAAGTCTATTTGTCCATACATGGGATCGTAGTATTTTTTGCGCTCATTGCTTCCCCAGAGTATTTGGTTTACAGGAGCGCTCTATCGTTTATTTTCCTGTTTTTGATAGGTTGCCATAGTATTCCTAGCTTTGTGTTAAATGGTTTAGTACAAGGACCATTAGGTTGTCAGTATCTTATACGTGTATCAAACTCTACATCTTGCTCATTTTGTAAGTATTCTGCTTAGTCCGGACATCCTCTCAACCTTTTTTACTACCCCCTCACACCAAACTCCCTCACCCCCAACAACAAACAACTCCCGCTTAGCCCGCGTCAACCCGGTATATACCAACTCCCGGCTCAACAATCCCATCGCCTGTTCAGGCAACACAATCGCCACCCGCTCAAACTCAGACCCCTGCGTCTTGTGAATCGTCATCGCATACACGGTTTCGAACCGTGGCAAGCGCCCGGGTGCCAGTGGCCGGTAGTCGCTGTCGCCGGCCTGGAACCAGGCCATTAGGTGGCCGGTGGTGTCGTCGGGCCAGATCAAACCAATGTCGCCGTTGTAGAGGCCTACGCCGTAGTGGTTTTCGGTAACCATGATCGGCTGGCCCTTAAAGAACGGGGCTCGGGTTGGGTTCAGGGTTTTCAGGATGCGTTCGTTCAGGGCTTCTACGCCAAATGGGCCGGGCCGGGCCGGGCAGAGCAGGCGGAATTGAAACAAGGCTTTGAAGGCTGCTGTTTTGTCTGGTTCATTGGCGATGGGTCGGTACCAGTGGTCGACCCAGTGGCTGATCTGTTGTTGGGCTTTGTCGGCTGGTATCCAGGCCAGGTCTTCGGCGTCGCTTTTCAGGGTCGCGAGGCTGGCTTCGGCTTCGCCGTTGATGACCTGGTTGGCGAGGCGGCCGATGCCGCTGTGTTGGCCAAAGCGGCGGCTGTGGATTAGGAAAGTTAGGTAGTTTGGAGCTGCGAGTTCTGAGCTACGAGCTGCGAGCTGCGAGCTTTGAGTAGGGACGGTTAGGCCCAGGGTTTTTAGGGCTTTGGTTCTTTGTGGGCTGTAGCCCGGGTGGGGTCTTTGGGCGAGGTCGGCTAGTACTGAGCCTGCGGCTATGCTGGGTAGCTGGTCGGCGTCGCCCAGTAGGATGACTTTGCAGTGTTCTGGCAGGGCACGGAACAGGCGGGTCATCATCGGTAGGTCGACCATTGAGACTTCATCGACCAGTAAGACGTCGCAATCGAGTGGGTTGCGTTGGTTGTGGCGGAAGTCGAGTTGGTTGGGGATGACGCCGAGTAACCGGTGCAGGGTGGTTGCGTCGTCGGGGATGCTGTTCAGCGCAAGCATGTCGATGCGGCCGGCGAGGTCACTTTTTGCATCACGGATTGATTCGGCCAGGCGCTGGGCGGCTTTGCCGGTTGGGGCCGCCATGCGGATGTGCAGTTCGTGTGGGCTGGTCATGGCCAGCAGGGCGAGCAGTCGGGTGACGGTGTAGGTTTTGCCGGTGCCGGGGCCGCCAGCGATGATGTTGAAGCCGTTGAACAGGGCGTTGGCGGCGGCGATGGCTTGCCAGTCCGGTGTGTCGGGTCTCTCTTTGTTGGCGAGTGTCGGGAACAGGGTGTGCAGCGCGGCTTTGGCGGTTTTGGTATCGATGGGCTGGGCGTTGGCTGCTTCAGTTTGGTTCGGGTGCATGCGCTGGTGCAGGTGGCCAGCCAGTTCGGTTTCGAACTGCCAGTAGCGGCGCAGGTAGAGACGGTCGCCGTCGAGCACGATGGGAGCGTTGTCGTCCGGGCCGATGGGTAGTTGGTTCAGTCTGGCTAGCCAGTCTTGCAGGGCCGGGAAGGTGTAGCCCGGTTTCTCGTCGTTGTGCCATTCGGTGTGGCCGGCCCAGGCGGGCAGGTAGAGGCAGCTGTGGCCTTGTTGCAGTGTGGAACTGGCACCGGCAATGCTGTGGAACAGGCAGTCGTCGTGTGCCTGGAGCCAGTCGCAGAGTTGGGCGGCGAGGTAGAGGTCGATGTCTTGGATGTTGGCCAGGCGCTGGCGCGCGGTGTCTAGTAGTGGTTGGGTTGCGTCCTGTCGCCCACGGGGGTGGCCTCCTGCGGTTGGTTGTTGTGGCTGCGGCTTTGGGTTGTGGCCCTGTGCATGTTGGGTGTCGTTGCTCATGCTGGGGTCTCCGTGCCGGTGAACAGGGTGTCGAGTGCGTGCAGGGCGGTGAGGTCGGTGTCGCGGTGATAGATGCCGGTGGTCTGGCCCTGTGTCATGCCGCGCAGGTACAGGTAGTGAACGCCGCCGAGGTGTTGTTTTGGGTCGTAGTCTGGCAGGCGGGTGCGCAGATAGCGGTGCAATGCCAGGGTGTAGAGCAGGTATTGCAGGTCGTAGAAGCTGGCGTGCACGCTTTCGGTCAGGGCGGTGTCGTTGTAGTCGCTCAGGCGTTCGCCCAGCCAGGTCGATTTGTAGTCGACTACATAGTAGCGGCCCTGCCATTGGTAAATCAGGTCGATGAAGCCGTGCATCATGCCTTTAAGGCGCACCGGTTCAGGAAGGGAGACACCGGTTACGTTGCGATGGCGCGCCAGAATGCGGGCAAGGCCCTGCCCTTTGCTCGCCATCGGGAAGTAGAAGGCCGCTTCGCGCTGTGTATGCGGCTGGCTGATGTTGGCCAGGCAGGCGCCGCTCGGTAATTCGGTATTGAGAATATCGCTCAGCCAGGCACTCAGTGCCGGGCGCAGCGGGTTGGTGGTGTCTTCATTGCCCGTCTCTCTGGGCAGCAAGGCGGGGTAGCGCTGTTCGGCCCAGGCCAGTTCGGTGGTGTAATCCGGGTCTTTAAAGTCGAGTCGTTCGAGTAAATCGTGCAGCAGGTTACCGGCTTCGGCACCGCGTGCCAGGCGAAAGCGCAATGGCCGGTCTTGCGGGGCGATGGATGCTTGCTCGGGTTCGTCCTGGTCGCGGTCTGGGGTGGTCAGGCCGCCGTGTCGGGCGTTTCGGGTGAGTGCCGAGAAGGAGCTGAGCCACCAGTCGCGTTCAATGCGGCCGGTAAACTGCGCGGCGCGGGCGGTGCTGGCGGGTGATGCCTCAATTGCGGGGGCGTCGTCCAGTGGGGTGTCGGGCAGTTCGAGCACGCTGCCGTTGCCCTGGTCGGCAAATTGGGTGAGCCGTTCGCTCAGTGCCCCGAACGTTTTTGTACCCAGGCAGCGGGCCAGGGGTGAGCGCTCCAGTTCTTTAAATTCGGCGGCCATGATGTAGAGCCGGCGTTCGGCGCGGGTGGCGGCAACGTAAAGCAAACGGATGTCTTCGGCGGCCTGTTCTTCTTCGTACCATTTACGTTCGTCTTCGCTCGGGTTCAGGGCTAGCACGGCGCTGTAATCGCTTCGGTCGTGGTAGCGAATCAGCATGGGTGGCTGCTTGGCTTTGCTGCGCCCGTAACTGACGAATGGCAAAAAGACGATGGGGTATTCAAGCCCTTTGGCGCCGTGCTGGGTAATGACCTGAATCAGGTTGGCGTCGCTTTCCAGTCGTAACTGGGCGACGTTGGCGAGCGTATCGTCTTGCCGGGCCTGGTCAAACCAGTGCAGCAGTTCCCACGGCTGGCGGTGTTGTTGGCTGGCCTGTTGCAGCAGTTCGAGCAGGTGCAGGCTGTTGGTCAGCGTGCGTTCGTGGCGCTGCGGATGCGGGCGCACGTGGCGCTGGAACAGTTGCAACGCCATGCTCATCAGACCCTGGCTGAACCAGCGTTCACGCAGGTCGGTGAGTTCCAACAGGGTCTCGGCCCAGGCGTGTTCATCCTGTTGCAGCTGGAACAGACGGTCGGTGTCGTACCCGAACCAGGGGGTGGCGAGTGCGGCGATCAGGGCGCGGTCGTTCTCCAGGTTCAGGATGCCGTTCAGCGCGCGCGCCAAGGTCGTCGCTTCTGGGCTTTGCAGCACGTTGTCGCGGGCACTGAGATACACCGAGGCCAGTTGCTGATCGCGCAGCGCGGCTTGCATGGTTTGCGCTTCGTGTTTACTGCGCACCAGTATGGCAATGTCGCCGGGTTGAACCGGGGCGTTATCGAGTTGGGTGTCAGTCAGCAAGCGGCGAATTTCGCGGGCGGTCCAGTCGGCCAGAGTATCCAGGGCAGTGCGGCTGTAGCCTTTGGGTTCGTCTTCGGTGGCCGCTAGCAGGCACCATTGCACGGCACCGCGGTGAGCTGGGTCATCCATATCGGGCAGGTCAGATCTTCCGGCTTTTACGGGCGCATAGTCGATCCCGAAACCGAACACATCAACGCTGGATGGGCGGGTTAATACCTGGCCGTCGGCATCGAGCGGGTGTTCGCCGTAAAACAGCCGGTTGTAGCCCTGCACCACGGCCGGGTGGGAGCGAAAATTGGTGTCCATGTGCCAGTGCTGGTCGGCGTCGTCGCGGGCTTGCAGGTAGGCAAACACATCGCCGCCACGAAAGCCGTAAATCGCCTGTTTCGGGTCCCCGATCATGCACAGCAAACCGGCATGACCTTTGGGGTACAGGGCGTCGAGAATGGCGTACTGGTCCGGGTCGGTGTCCTGAAATTCATCAACCAGGGCGACGGGGAACTGTTCGGTTAGTTTGGCGGCCAGGGCCGAGCCTGCTTCGGTGTCTTGCAGGCGCTGGCGCAACTGGATGATCAGGTCGTTGAAGTCGAGCTGGTCGAGCCGGTCTTTGCTGCTCAGCAAGTGTGCCCGGGCGAAGGTGATGCCTTGCCAGGCCCACCAGGCTTTGTGTTCGCGTTTCAGACCACTCAGTTGCCGCGTCAGCACCTGCAAGTGCGGCAGGGCGGCTTCTTTTTTGGCGGTGCTGAAGGCCTCTTTGCTGAATTTTCCGGCGAACACGTAAGGCACCTGGCCGGGCCAGGGTTGGCTGCTGAGATCGGTCAGTTCGTCGAGTCTGGCCTGCCATTCAGCGGTGCTGGCGTCGCCCCGGCGCGGTTTTACGTTCAGCGTGTAAAAGGCCTCGGCCTCATCAGCCCAGTTAGTGCAGAAGGCATCCCAGGCTTCGTGCGGTTCGGTCAGCTCGGGTTCGGCGACGGTTTCGCTGCCGCCGATGGTGCGGCCCCATTCCCGGGCAAAGTCATCAGGGGTTGTCCAGTAATGTTGGAGTTCAGCGAAGCGTTCGCCTTGCGCTTCGCGCCGGAACCAGTCTTGCAGGGCTTCCAGAATCAGGGCGCTGCTGTCGGCTTCCATCTGGGCCTGAAAACTGATGCCACTGGCGAAGGCTTGCTGGGTCAGGGCGCGTTTGCAGAAACCGTGAATGGTGTAAATTGCGGCTTCGTCGAGGTTGAGCAGGGCCTTGTGCAGCAAGGCTTTGGCTTTTGGGGCTTCGATGCGTTCGGCCAGCGTCTTGAAAAAAGGCTCATTCAAGTCATCCCAATGGTCGTGCGCATGGCGGATCAACTGCCCGAGGCGGCCCTTGAGTTCAGCAGTGGCGGCCTTGGTGAAAGTCATCACCAGTATCTGTTCAACGCTCAGCTGTTGTTCCAGCAGCAGGCGCAGGTAAAGCCGGGTGATGTTGTAGGTTTTGCCAGTGCCGGCGCTGGCTTCGATGAGCTGGCGACCTTTGAGGGGCAGCGTCTCGGCTTTGAGTTCCTTCAGAGCTTGGTCCGACATCAGTGTTTGGGTTACCGGGAGCGTTCAGGGCATTCTGGCAAGGTGGAGGTGGGTGTGCAAATGAATTGGGTATTGGTTGCTCGTATTATGAGTCAGAAATTCGCTGGGTAGTTAACTCAGGTGATAGCGAATTATTATTCCTTGCCAATCGGACTATCGGGTACGTCAACCGGGGGTACGCCGTAAATACGTCCATGTAGGCTCACAGCCCACATCCCTGTGGGCTGACGACCCCCGGTTGACGCACCCGACAGTCCTTCGATCATCAGTGGTTAAATCACCACGAACTTCTGACTCATGACACTAGTGGGAGCCTTGACTAAGATAATGGTCAATGTCTCTGGCACTGCTTAGAAAAACCTGTTCCATAGCGGCACCCACGTCGGAAAAACTGGGGTGGGCTTGGCGGTATTGCTGAATGAGCTGTGCTTGCTGCTGCAGGCTTTTACCGGTGGTTTGCAGCGCGTTGTGAATCTCAGCGAGTGATAGACCGCATGAGGCACGGCCGAAGGTGACCAGTTAATGCAATGGCCACCAGACTGAGTTTAGTAATTCGTTCAGCGACTCGCCATGTGCTTCGGTTGCATCGTTAGCTTTGTCCGGATTGTAGACTGCAACACGACCGACTTGAAACCGGCCAAGAGCTGTCAGCAGAGTTAGGTCTCCGGGGCCGTATAGTTTGGCGATGGTCTTGCGCACTATGTCACCGAGATAACCCTCGGGTAGGTTTTGCGCAAATATTGGATGCAGTCCATGGTTCGAGTAAGCATCGCCCTGGACCGGCATGGTTACCGATACGGCATGGTCCGCCAGGGTGCCTGCTTTATAGAGGAATACAGAAGGGTCAGGTCGTGCCGGGTTGACCAGTTCGCCTACGGGATGGTCATCGACGGTTACCTGAGCCCGGTGCTGGGTAGTCATTACTGGCCTCCCCGATTCTGACGCTGAAGGTCGTTAAGCGTGGGCAGGCCTTGAACCGCGCGGGTGGCCAGTTCAAAACCCAGTACAGCCAATACCCGCTCCAGTTTGGCATACCCCATTTCGGGTAAGCGCTGGTTCTCTAACTTGGACAGGGTAGTTCTGTCGACACCGGCTAGCTCAGCCAGGGTCTGTATAGATAGGCCTGCTGCTTTGCGTTCTTTTCGGATGAACAGACCGAGGTCGCTGAGTTGCATGTGAATATACGCCACGTTATTCGATAATAGGCTTGATTGTAGCTTATATTCACGAAATTGGTGTGTTTCTTGAAGTGTTGAGGTTGGTTATGTTTTGCAAGGCCCTTCGACAGGCTCGGGGCGAACGGGGTTTGGTTTATGTTTCCACCTGGAGTTTATCTTGCGCCAGGTGCTCGAACAGCGGGGCGTAGAGTTCGGTTACCGCCTCAAAAAGCGAGTCGTGGTCGGGTGGTTCCGGCCAGAACCAGCTCATGTAGGGGTCTTCACTGAGGCCGTTGCTGAACCAGCCGTCGCCGTACCAGACGTTGTCGAAATCGCTGGGTTGGTAGTTGCGGCGTTCGCGGGGTTTGGCCATTGCCAGGGCGATGTCGGTGTGCCATGGCAATGGCTCGCACTGGCCGCGTCGCCAAAATGTGAGCCACTGGGCGAGTTCGGTTTTGGCCTGTTCGGGCTGCATTGGAGCCAGGTTCAGAGCGTAGACCTGATCTTTTTTTCGTTCCCGGAATACACCGAGGGTGGTGGTTTCAGACTGCGTGTTGGCCAGCAAATGGTGCAGCCAGAGGCGCAGGTGGTCTTTGCCCTTGGCGTCGGCTAGTCGCCAGAACAGCAGTTCACCGCCGGGCAGACGAGGCAAGTGAGCGGTTACTGTCACGAGGTTGTTGATGGGGCGTTCGACCCATTCGGTCTCTAGCTGCGGCGCATTTAGCGATAGTAAGTGCTCACTGAAGGCGTCGGCCTGGGTTTGCCATTCAGCCAGGGTTTCATCGACGAGTGGGTTATCGGGCAGCTTACCGGACAGGCGGGCTTTGGTCAGTTGGGCATCGGCATCGGGCAGGGTTGAGTCGAACCGGGTGGCGATCAGGTCCTGCTGAAGTTGGTAGCGATCGAGATGGTTGGTGGTGAAGGGTTCGGCGTCTTCCAGGTCTGGCGAGTTGTCATAGCCCAGATATAAACCCAGACGCGCGCGCGCAAAGGCCCGGGCCGGATGCTCGGCGAAGCTGGCCAGTTGTTCGATGCTCAGTGTTTCGGGCCAGTCGGGTTCAGGCAGGACCGGCGTGTTGTTCCCGGCCTCCGATGCCTGGCCCAGGCGCAACCAGCGGCTGTCAAAACTGGGCCAGGGGGTGCCCGGTTTAGTGTCGCTGGTATTCAGGTCAGTGAGATAGTTCTCGGTTGCGAAAGGCTGCAGGGGCAACGCATTGATCCCCCACTCTGCGCGCCAGCCGGTGGCCCCTTCGAGGTAGGCGAACAGTTCGGTCAGTACCAGTGAGGGTTGGCGTTCGGTGTTGGTGTTTACGTCGCGGCCCTGGTAACTGAGGTAGAGTGAGTCCCGAGCAGACAGCAGCGCCTCCAGGAATAAATACCGGTCGTCACCGCGGCGCGAGCGGTCGCCGAGGCGGGGGCGGTCGCTGGCCATTAAATCGAAGCCCAGTGGCGGTCGCTGGCGCGGGAAGTCGCCGTCGTTCAGACCGAGAATGGCCAGTACCCGAAACGGCACTGAACGCATTGGCACCATCGAACAGACGGTAATTTGACCAGTCATAAACTGGCGGCCGGTGCGAGCCGGGCTGGCAAACATCTGTTGCAGCGCATGGCGCACGACGGCCAGCGGCAGGGTGCCGTGGTAGCCAGCCTGCTGGCAATGTTCACTGAATTCACGCAACGCTTCCCGCAGGTCGTCCTGAGCGGTTTCGAAACGCCCGCCGGTGGCGAACAGAGCCAGGCGCAGCCGGTCTTGCAGGAAACGTTGCCAGTCGGGTGCGGTGCGTGGCTGGTGCAGATCGGCCGCGAGGCGTTTCAGGGAATAGACGAAGGCGGCGAGTTTGCCCAATAGCTGGGCGTCGCTGCCTTCGACGTTGGGTAGCAGTAACCGCTGGTTGAGGACGGTTTCGGTATCGCCCCAGGCGAAACCGATCAGCAGGCGTTCCAACCCCTGTTGCCAGCTGTAGGTGTCGTTGCCCTGGTTAGTGTTGTTATCGTTGCCGGACTGAACAAACTGCTGTTTGTGCTGATCGTTGAGCCCCCAGTGCACGCAAGCTGCGCTCAGCCAACGGGCGAGCGGGTCGAGGTCGTCCTGAGTGAGGCCGAATTGCTGCTGTATTGCCGGGACCCGCAGCCAGCCGATCACCTGGGTAACCTGAAACCGGGCGTCGGGCAGGGTTAGCAGATCGAGAAAGGCGGCGACGGTGGGGTCGGCGTCTTTTAAATTGCGGTCGGCGATCGAGCAGGGCAAGGGCGGTACTTCTTCGCCAATGTCATCGAAACGACGGGCGAAAACGGCTTCGACGAAGGGGGCGTAGTCTTCGACGTTGGGGCACATCACCAGTACGTCTTTTGGGGTCAGGGTTTTGTCGGCATTGAACTGGTGCAGCAGCCAGTCGTGCAGGCCCTGTACTTCCCGCAAGGCACTGTGTGAACTGCGCACACAGAGCGAGGGATCTTTGCTGTCGTTGTCGCTGGGTTGGTCGCGGCCATCGCGCAGTTTCAGCAGATCCTGTTGCAGTTGACTGAGCAGCGTATCGCCCGGGGGGTCAACAAATACCGGGGTTTCGATATCGGCCCGGTCGCTGAGCAGGTTCACAAAGGCCTGCCCCTGTTTACCCAGGTTGCCGATCAGCGGGTTGCCGGTGTCGATGATCAGGTCATCACTCTCGTGGCCTTGCAGCACCCAGTCGGCGCGGCGTTTTGCGGCCTGTTTTTCGCTGGTGGTCTCGCCCCAGTAGTCGTCGCTGGGGTTGAGGTGGAACAGGTGGATATCCATACCACCCTGGTCTGACAGCGCTTTGAGAAAGTCGAGCCAGAGCGGCGCCAGGCTGTTGATGCCGAAAATGAACAGGCGCTCGGGCAAGGGTTCGGCCGGGGTGTCGAGGTGTTTCATGGCCCGTTTGAGCAGAGCGAGTGGATGGTTCGGGTTGTCCCGCACCAGATGCCGCCACAACTGCGCTTGCCAGTGATCAACCTGGCCCGCCTCCCAGCGTTCTATCCAGTCGGGCCGGTACATCAGATACTGCTCGTACAGGTCGGCCAGTTGCTCGGCAAGCTGAAACCGGCGCAGCGGTTGCTGGCGGGCGGACTGTTGTTGCCAGTAGCGGCTGGGTTCGGCAAAGGCCGGTTCCGAGGTGATGCTTTCCCGGGCAAGCAGATCGTACAACCGCCAGACCAGAACTTCGCGGCGGAAGGGGGATTGTTCGGGGACCTGGTTTGCGCCCAATATCTGGCGAATCAGTGTCCACATTTGCTGGATCGGCAGTGGAAACTGCAGGTTCATGCTGATCTGGCGATCCGGGTGGTCGGCAAGTTTCATGTTCAGCCAGTGTGCCATGCCCTGGTGCTGCACCAGAATGACGTCTGGTTGCAGCGGGTTGTCGACTGGCAACGCCAGCAAGGTGGCGAGCGGGTCGATCAGAGAGTCGAGTCGGTTACCGGGCAGAACGTGAAACATGGGTTAGGCTCGTGGGGCTTTCGGTTAGTGTAGCAAGTAGCCGGGGTTTGTAGGAGGGTTGCAAAGACGGCTTGATATTCTGTTACAGACTACTGGCTGCTGTGCGCCAAACGGAGCATTTTCTGCGCTCGCAAACTTGCGCCGTGGCTGGCTTACTGCCGGATTGATTGAGTTGGCCCATTTTGGGGTTTGTGACGTATAAAACTTGTATCATTATTGAACCAAGGAGTAACTGCATGACCCTCTGGAAACAAAGTGCGCTGACGCTGGCGCTGATTGTCGTGGCTGGTGTCGGCTGGGTGGCCTGGCACCCGGCCGGAGAGGGGCTGCGCGTGCAGCTTGGTCTGGCAGAAGCGTCTGAATCCGGAGGCGGTGGTGGCCGGCCCAGTTTTGGCCGCGGCGGCGGCACCCTGGTGGTGACCGGTGCCGTTGGCCAGGCGGTGATCAACGATCAGTTAACGGCTATAGGTGATGGTGCTGCATTGCGGTCGGTATCGGTCAACCCCGAAGTCAGCGGGCGTATTTCAGAGGTCCTGCGTCGTTCGGGTGATCGAGTAGAGGCTGGTGATGTGATCGCGCGGATGGATTCCGGTTCTGAACGTATCGCGCTGGATCGTGCGCGGCTCGCCGTCCGGGATGCCCAAAACAGAGTCGAACGGCTCACCCGGATGCAACTGGGCAACACCGTCGCTCAGGTCGAGCGGACAGACGCCGAGTCGGCGCTGGAATCGGCCCGCTTGCAGGTAAGAGATGCAGAATTGGCGCTGGAACGGCGCACTATACGAGCTCCCTTCGCCGGAGTGCTGGGAATATTATCCCTTGAGCCGGGTAGTTTGGTGGGCACACAGAACGAGGTTGCACGGCTGGATGACCGTTCCGACATTCTGGTTGAGTTTCGCGTTCCGGAACGGTTTGTCGGTTCGATAACCGTTGGGCGCAGCATCAATGTGACACCTGTATCCAACCCGGGTGTTTCTTTAATCGGGGAGGTTACCGCTATCGACAGTCGGCTTGAGGCCGACAGTCGAACGCTGCGGGTCCAGGCACTGGTCGATAATGAAGCCGATCAGCTCAGGCCGGGCATGTCTTTTGTGCTGGATATGCAATTTCCCGGTGATACCTTCCCGACGGTGAACCCTCTGGCGATCCAGTGGCGTGCTGAAGGGTCCTATGTTTGGCGGGTCAATGCAGATGACAGCGCTGAGCGGATACCAGCGCGCATTATTCAGCGCAATTCCGATTCAGTCCTGGTTGATGCCCAGTTGCAGCCAGGTGATGCCGTAGTCACCGAAGGGGTGCAATCGGTTCGTGTCGGTGCCACGGTTCGTCTGGCAGAGGGAGGCTGATCATGGCTGCAGAACCCAGAATGGCCCGAATGGGCGGCTTTACGGCGCTCTTTGTGCGCCGGCCGGTACTGGCTCTGGTGGTTAGTGCGCTGATTGTGGTCGCCGGGGTGGCCGGTTTATTTGGTGCGGAAATTCGCGAACTGCCATCGGTGGATTCACCGGTGGTTACCATTACCACGTCTTACAATGGCGCAGCACCTGAGACCATCGACCGGGAAGTGACTGCGGTGCTTGAGGGTGCTGTCTCCCGGGTGTCGGGCATTGATTCCATCTCCTCCAGCTCCAGTTTCGGGCGCAGCCGTATCACGCTTGAATTCAGAGGCGATGTTGATCTCGATACAGCCACGTCTGACATTCGCGATGCAATCGGCCGCGTAATCGGCCGTCTGCCCGACGACATCGATGAACCGCAAATCATTAAAGCCGACGCTGATGCTTCGCCGGTGATGCGCTTGGCTGTCACTTCCTCAACATTCTCCATTCAGGACCTGTCACTACTGGTCGACAATGAAGTACTCGACCGGCTTTCGGCTGTGCCGGGTGTGGCCGATTTACAGGTATTTGGTACCCGCGAGCGAATTTTCCGGGTTGATATTGACCAGTACCGTCTGGCCAGTTTTGGTTTGACGGTTGCCGACGTGCGCCAGGCTTTGAGCGATGTCTCATTCGATTCACCAGCAGGAGCCCTGTCGAGTAATGATCAGAGCCTGGTGGTGCGAACATCGGCGCAAGTGACCGAAGCGGCGGATTTTATGGACCTGCGTATTCGACAGAATGTGCGCATTCGTGACGTAGCGACGGTGACACTCGGCGACGATCCCGGTGACAGTGTTTTACGTGCTAACGGCGCCGCAGGTGTGGGTCTCGGTATTATCCGCCAGGCGCAGTCTAATACGCTGGAAATATCATCAGCTGTGCGTCAGGCCGTCGTTGATATTCAGGAGATCTTGCCGGAAGGCGCTAATATTCGAGTGTCCAGTGACGATGCGACCTACATTGGTGGCGCTATTTCTGAAGCTGTAAAAACGCTGTTGATTGCGGTTGCCATTGTAACGCTGATTATTTTTATTTTTCTACGCGACTGGCGTGCAACGTTAATACCGGCTATTACCATTCCCGTTGCCTTAATTGGTACCCTGGCGGGGATCTATCTGGCCGGATTCTCAATAAATATCCTCACTCTTCTGGCACTGGTTCTGGCAACAGGTATGGTGGTGGACGACACCATTGTCGTGCTTGAAAATATTGTCCGTAAACGGAATCAGGGTATGGGGTCGCGTGCTG